>Ga0137412_10002339_pt1 | contig 14995 bp, 15 predicted proteins | sample CZODoug2_1_16fun_FD_122160 | JGI IMG/M metagenome (GOLD analysis project Ga0137412, IMG submission 122160) | Vadose zone soil fungal communities from Angelo Coast Range Reserve, California, USA - CZODoug2_1_16fungal (Hybrid Assembly) | ecosystem: Environmental > Terrestrial > Soil > Vadose zone...
GCCTGCACGCGCCGCTCGAGCAACTGCTCCAGATCTGGCTGCGAAAAGCCGGACATCTGGGCAAATCCGGACTCAGACTCGAGCGGAATATGCGACTCCACCAGAGTCTGCCCCGACTCGTCCTGAAAGCTCATCCGGTTCCCGTCCTGCCCGAAGGGCTCGAGCATGACTGAGAGCTCCTCGCCCAGGCCGAGCTGCCGCAGCACGCGCAGAACGTCGTGGTTGATGGCCACAGCGCGCGGCAGCGGGTACGGCCGCGCCCACCGCTCCACCACGCTTACCCGCAGTCCCTGCTGGGCGAGCAGGAGTGCCAGTACCTGCCCGACCGGTCCGGCTCCCACGATCAATACGTCGCAGTCGTGTGGTTCGATCGCGTTGTCGGTCATCGGTCAGCCCAACGGCCCCATATAGGTCTGATCAACGTAGGTGTCGGACAGCGGGGTGAGCGTCTCGGGCCACGGCTCGGTCACCGTCCGGCGCTCGCTCCGCGGCCGGGGTTTCCCGTCCCACCCGACCTGCTCCATGTAGTAGTACAGGCAGATCGCGTGGCCGGCGGGGTCGCGAAGGTGGGCCGCGTAGTCGATCCCCAGGTATAGCTGCGGCGGAATGTTGTCGATGAGGGTGTACCCGTTGTCCGCCAAGTGCTGCACCGCGGCCCGCAGTTGGCTGTAGCTGCCCACTTCCATGCCCATGCTCAGGCAGGAGGTGTGCTCGCTCAGCCCAATCTCGCGGCGCAACGCTTTGTCCGCAAGGACGAAGGTGTGGTGCTCGGTGCCGCTACGCAGGTACACGATGCGCTTGCCCAGATACTCGGCCTCTTCGACGATATCGAATCCGAGCAGCTCGGTATAGAACCCGAGCATCTGCCCCATCCGCTCGGTGAACATGGAGATCGGACCGAGCCGGGTGACCTTGAAGGGGCGTGGCAGAAGGACCCCGCCGACGTCATGGGTTTTCTTGAGGTGCGTCTCGTGCGGGCTCCAGCCGGAGTGGATATCGATGCCCCGGTCCAGCGCGTCCAGCAGTTCGGCGGCTTCCGACATCTGCGGCAGAGGCGGCACCGTGTCGAAGCCTCGATAGTGCATCGAATGCGGCCGGGACTTCCGCGACCATCCGACCTGTTCCATTCCATAATACAGTTCGACCATGTTGTCGTCCGGGTCTCGGAAGTAGATGTGCCAATTGCCGCCAGGCATATCCCGTCCGACGCGGCCGAACTCCACGCCGCGGGCGCGCAGGTATGCCTCGGCCTCGACCACTTCCCGCAAACTGCCCACCTGCCAGGTGATCTGGCTGATCGTGATGTCGTTCGCCTGCCGGTCGTTACCGTTGAGGGCGCCGAAGGTGCGGTGCGCCAGCAGAAGCGCGTGATGGTCCGAGGAGTTACTGGTGAAGATCATTCGCGGATCGGTGACCAGCTGCTCCACGACGGCGCGCGCCTCCCTGGGCACCAGCTCGTACAGGTTGACCTCGTCGGTGACACGGAATCCGAGCAGGTCGGTGTAGAACGCGATCGCTTCATCGAGGTGGTCCACGTTGAAGCCGAAATGGCCGAAGCGCCGGATCTTGAAAGGGCGCGGGAGCAACACCCCGCCGACGTCGAACGCGGTCGGTGTGGTGGTCGTCATGACTTGACCTCCTGACGGGTGCTGTCGCCTTCGGCGTAGCCGTGACCTGCGGTCACGGGGTTGCGCAGCTCTCCGATGCCCTTCACCCAGCTGACGAGTGTGTCGCCGGGCTTGAGGAAGACAGGCGGCTTGCGGAAGGCGCCGACGCCGGCCGGCGTCCCAGTGAAGATCGCGTCGCCGGGCAGCAGCGGACATACCGCGGAGATGCGAGCGATCAGTTCGGCGACCGAGAAGACCATCTCGGACGTACGGCCCTTCTGCATGACACGGTCGTTGAGGACACAACCGATCTCCAGATCATCGGGGTCGTCGAGCTCGTCGGGTGTGACGAGGACAGGACCCATCGGGCCGAACCCAGGAAAGGACTTCCCCATGGAGAACTGCGGGGCTGGGCCCGCGAGTTGGAGGGCCCGTTCGGAGATGTCCTGGCCCACGGTGAGACCGGCCACGTAGCGCCAAGCGTCCTGTTCGGTCACCCGTTCGGCGCGTAGGCCCATCACGACCACGAGTTCGACCTCCCAGTCGACGTTCCGACTAGGCAGCCCGATGGCGTCATAGGGACCGGAAAGACTGCTCCGGAACTTCGTGAAAATCAGCGGCGCCTCAGGGAGGGACACCGTGACCCCGGCCGCCGCCGCGGCCTCCTCCACGTGGTCGCGATAGTTGGCACCTATACCGAACACTTGGCGCGGTGCCGGTACGGGATTCTGCAAATGGTTGAGAGGCAATCGCTCCGCGTCGGGCTCGACCGTGGCCGCCCATTCAGCCAGGCTCTCCCAGGTGTCGAAAAGTTGCGCGGGCTCGGCTGGGAAACGGCCGTTGCTAGCCCGCTCGATGTCGACCGCTGTCTCGCCGTTGATAAGGACCAGCCGGTCGGCTAGGACTCCGAGGCGCACGGTGACGCCCTCCTTCGAAATCGAAGTTTATTGGGTGACGTGTGGTTCTGCGTGCTCGCTGTCGAGAGGAACCCCAAGCGACCCGAGCGTCCCGGCGAGCAGGATGTAATGCCCCACCAACATGGGCAGTTCGATCAGCTGCTCGGTGGTGAGGAGAGCGCTCAGCCCGCGCCAAGTGGTATCGGAGATCGTGTGTTGCGCATGCAGTTCGTCGGCAGCGGCGATCAGTAGCCGTTCGCGGGACGTCCAGGCCGCCGACCCGTCGCCGGTGACCGCGGCGAGATCGTGGTCGGTCAGTCCCACCTCGGCACCGAGCTTGAGGTGGTGCTCAATCTCGTAGGCGCTTCCACACAAGCAGGCAGTCCTGATGATCAGCAGCTCCCGTTCCCGGGGCGGGAACACCGAGTGCACCAGCAGCTGAAGGCAGAAGGGCAGCCAAGCTCGAAAGAGAGCCGGGTGCCGCGCCACGGTGCTGAAAAGATTGGGCGCGTCGTCACCCCGGACCGCGGAGAGCAGCTGACGCTGCTCTTCCGTGCGGTGCGCTGGCAAGAGGGGGGTGACACGAGCGTCCACCGGGGACATCCGGGGACGGCCGAGCGATGCTCCGTGAGTGCTGTCGGGCATCGCGACCTCCGAATAGTACGGAACTGATTCGTACCATAACGTACGACAGGCTCGGGAGAAACGCAACCGTACTACCCGAGGTTGCCGTTACCGAGCTCGTTGCGGACCGGGACCCCCAGGTCAGCGGTCAGGGCGTGGCCGCGCCGCGCGTCCTCAGATCGGTTCGAGGTTTTGAATCAACCACTGGTTGTGGACCTTCTGCATGGTGAGCACCAGTCGACTTCCGTCGACCCTCGGTTGCGGCAGGTTGGCACCCTGGGTGGTTTGGTTGACGAACAAAAGCTGAACAACACGATCGACATCGGCTTCGATGACTGAAGTCGCGACGATCTCGGCATGTGTGTTGATTTGCCCTTGAATAGCCTGGGGCGCGACGATCTGCCTGGTCAATTGATCGAATTGGCCCGCGAAGTCGCCGGTGAGGTGGGTTCTCGCCCGAGCGAGGTCGTCATTGATGGTCCGGTAGTTGTAGGACAAGACGTCGGGCACAGCGGCGGTGGCGGCGGCGCCGGCCTGCTGCCGGGCTTGTTCGGACTGGTTGTGGACATGATGCTGCCAGCCGAGGGCGCTGGTTCCGATGGCCACGACGAGCAGCAGCGCAACCCACAGGCCCAGCATGAGGCGCGGATTGGCGCCACACACCTCCCGCACGAAGGAGAACCACTCCCCCACCGATCGCCTGGCCGCACGCGGTTGAGCACCGCTCACGGATTCCGGGCCGGTACCAGGGTTGGGTGCAGCGTGGGTCTGAGTGGTGGGCTCGTCGCTAGGAGCCTCATGGACGGATTTACTCATGGGATAAATTCCATTCCGGAGACGAGCCAGTGATTGTCGGAGTACTTCAAGTCGACGCCGATTCGATAGCGACGTGATTGTGGCTGTGGGGACTCGGCGTTCGAAACGGCGCCGCTCACCGCGAGCAACACCTTTGCGGTGTCCGCGGTCATCGATGCGATGCCGGCCTTCGTCACGGTCGCGGATGAATCAATTTTTCCTTGCTGAATCACTTTCGAGAAGGTGTCCAGCACGCCGACCAACTGTCGCTGAAAATCGCCGGTGGTGCCGTTGCGGATGGCGTCCAACTGGGCGCCCACATTGGCGCTGTTGACGTTCATCAGGTTCATGGTCTGCTGCTCGGCAGACGCAATCGCGCTGGTCCGCATGCTGTCGAGGTGGCGGTCCTGCCCAACCTGCGCGATACATATCCCACCGAGGCCGACGAGCGACACGGTGAGCAGCGCCAGTGCCGCGACGACGAGCGTACGCCGGTGAGTAGCGAGCCGGCGGCGGAGGCGCACCATCGCTGAGCCAGTGTGCGCGGGGCCGGTGTCACTGGTACCGGTATCCGAGGCGCCGGTGGCGTGGGGTGGTTCTGGCGGCTGTCCTGTCGGGTGGGTGGCGCTGTCAGGCAGGAGGCTGAGACTCAGCTCCCAGTCCACTGACTCCGTGTCCGTGTCTTCGCCAGGGTGCTCGCTGGGCTTGTCCTGTATGTCGGGTCGCCCGACGATGTCATTGTCGGTGTGGTTGCTGCTGATGGGCTGCTGCACGTTTGCGCCGCCGGGTGTGCTGGCGGCGGCGAGCTTGACGCGAGGCTGTTTGACCGGCACTGATACTCCTTTCGTGAGCTGGGCTTAAGGGCGCAAAGCGGTGGTGACGACGTCCCGCCAGGTGAGCGGGTTCCATCCGCTGTGGCCGAGATCGGTGAACGGCAGCGTTGCTTCCGGCATGTTCGCCGCGGCGGCGCCGGTGAGAGATCCCGCGCCGAGTGAAGTCGCTGAGCGGGGCGCGTTCGGGGCGAAGAGTCGGGTGAAGACCAGCCCGCAGCCGGCGGCGGTGGCTGAGCGGCGGTCGGGGTTGTTCGGGCAGGGGTTGTTCCGTGCTCCGCGCACGATGCGCGGGTCGTCGCGCGGGACCTTGCAGTAGGAGTTCTGCGCGCTGGGCTCGGGGCCTAGGTCGTTGGGGTCGCGGCGTTGGTGGGCGAATTCGAAGCCCTGGGTACAGAACGGTGGATCGTTGACAGAAAGCTTGAGGTTGATGTTGCCGACCACGTAGTTGTCGTCGAGGCGATCGGCGGGCGTGATGGATTGGGCTGCCTCCACGGCCGCCGGGTAGAGGGTCAGGATGTGTTCTATCGATGGCAGGTAGGCGTCGGAGACTTCGCCGATCGTGGCGGCGTCAGCGAGCACGTTGGGCAGCACTGGGCGCAGGTCGTTGAAGGTGTCGCGTAGCTGGTCGGCGAACGGCGCACCGTGGGAGATGAGTCGCCGCACATCGTGGTCGCTGAGGGCCAGTTGGGCGGTGAACCCGGCCAGGTCGTGCGTCCAGGACCGGATCCGAGGGCCGACCTGTTGCTGGGTGGCCAGCACGGGATTCAGGTCCTTGATCAGCTTGAGGGTGGGGTCGAGGTTCGCGTTGGCGTCCTGTTGCAGCGCTATCGCGGAGTCCAGCAGCAACCCCCAGCTGTCGCTGGAGCCGTTGAACGCCTGGTAGAGCTCGTTGACCGTGGTGTTGAGGCTGTCCCGGGGTATCGAGCGCAGCAGCGCAAGGGAGTTGCCCAGCAGCTCAGAGGTGCTTACCGGAAGCGTCGTTCGGTCCGCTGGAATGACCGATCCGGCGGCCAGTATCGGGCCCTGTTCGGTACGGGGGATGAGATTGACGTACTGCTCCCCTACCGGGGACGTGCTGTGCACCTCAGCGGTCAGGTCCGCCGGGATATGGATCCCGTTGTTGAGTCTCAGGGAGACCACCACCTGGCCGTCGTTCAGGCCAAGGTCAGAGACCTGGCCGGCGTCCACGCCGCGGTAGGTCACCAGTGCCTTGGGGTAGAGCCCGCTGGCTTCGGGCAGGCGCAGCGTGACCGGGTAGGTGCCGAAACCGAGCATCCGCGGAATCCCGACGAACGAGGACCCCACGTAGGTCAGGGTCGCGATGGTGACGATCACAAACGCGATGAGCTGTCCCCGGACAAAGCGCGTGAGCATTACCGACCGCCTCCCAGCAACGGGTCGAGTGATCCTCCGAGTGGGCCGGGTGGCGGCGCGGCGGGCGGAATCGCCGGCGGCAGCAGCGGTGTCAGTAGCGGGTTCCCGGACTGGGTGGCCGGGCCGGTGGCTGGCCCGGCGAGCGGGCCACCGCCGAGCAAGGTGTCCACGGGGCTGCCGGCGAGGAAGTTGTGGCCCAGTGTGGCGGTGCGCAGGTCGAGGGTGACCAGGAGGTTGGCGAAGTCGCCCTTGAAGATGCGGGGCACCGAGTTGGCCGGGAACGGGACCGTGAGACCGCCGAGCGCCTGCGTCAGGTCCGGGCCGGCGTCGGCGAGCCGCCGCAGGATCGGTCGCAGGTTGTGGAGATCGGTCACCAGGTTGGCTTGGCTGTCGCGCAGCACCGGTGTGGCGTCCCGGCTGAAATCGGCGACGGCGTCCAAGGTGGTGAGCAGCTGCTGGCGCTCGTCGTTGAGGGTTGCCAATCCGGTGGGGATGGTGGTGAGCGCACGGTCGATGGTCTGGTTCTGGGCGGCGAAGGTGCCGCTGAGCCGGTCGAGGCCCTGCAGCGTGGCCACCAGGTCCGCTTTTTGGTCGTTGAGACCACCGATGAAGGTGTCGAGTTGGGTCAGCAGGTCACGGGTGTCGCTCTGGCGGCCGTCGAGCGCCTGGTTGAGCTCGTGGTTGATGGTGTGCAGCTGGTCGAGGCCCCCGCCGTTGAGGGTGAGCGCGAGCGCGGACAGTACTTCTTCGGTCTCGGGGTAGCGCCCGGTGTGGGCCAGCGGAATCAGGCCCCCGTCGCGGAGGTGCCCGACCGGCTGTTCGCCGGTGGGCTCGTCGAGCTGCAGGTATTCCGCGCCCAGCAGGCTTTTCTGGCCGATGCGGGCCAGAGCGTTCGTCGGCAGCCGCACCCCCGGGTTGAGGCCAACGGTGATCATGGCGTGCCAGTCGTTGAACTGGATGGACCGGACCACGCCGACCGTGACGTCGCCGACCTTCACTTCAGAGTTGGGGACCAGGTTGACCACGTTGTCCATCTCGACCCGCACCGTGGTGGATCCGGCGCCCTGGCCTTGGGTGAAGGGCAGCGGGTAGGAGTTGAGCCCGGTGAACGAGCACCCGGCTAGCACGGGGATCAACACCAGGAGAACCGCGGCGATACGGCCCCGGCGCGCCACGGGGACGTTGTTCTCGCCCTCGGCTCCGCGTGGCACAGGATTCAGGGCTCGACCCGGCCTGGGGTTCATCGGGGCCCTCCCGGGGTGAGGAGGCCAACGATGTCTCCAGGGCCGGTCTCGGCGGCCGGCGAGCCGCCGAGGACGATGCCGCTGTTGCCGGTCTGGTCGAGGTTGGCGGGCCCGTTGTGGCCGTTGTAATGAGGGAGATTCGGCCCTGGCACGGCGACCACCTGGTTGGCTTGTCCGTTGCGTTCCAGGACGGAGACACCGATGGGCAGCGGCGGTGTGGACGGCAGCGCGGCAAGGGCGGTGTGGCACTGCCCCGGGCTGCCGCCCAGGTTGAGGATGGTGCCGCAGATGAGGTTCTGCGGGTCGTTCAGGTTGGCTAGAGCGAGCACGCCGGTCAGCGAGTTGCTGGCTGGGTCGTAGACGTTGTTGAGGTTGGACAGCGCGGTCGGCGCCAGTTGCAGGACGTCCGCGATCTGTTGGCGGTTCTCGGCCAAAGTGTCGGCGACGGGCTGCAGGTCGCGGGCGGTGTCGGTGATCGTGGCACGGTTGTCCCGCAGGAATGCGGTGACGTCGGTGAACGCGGTATTCAGCCCGTGCAGGGCGGTGCCGAGTTGGTCGCGGTCATCGGCCAGCGTGCTCGAGACAGCGGCGAGACGTTGGTTGAATTCCGCTACCTGGGCGTCGCTGTGGGCTAGGGCAGTGGTGAACACCTGCAGGTTTCGGACAGTGCCGAATAGGTCACCGCGGCTTTCGGCCAAGGTCGACATGGCCTCGGACAGCGAGCGGACGGTCTGGTTCAAATTGGCGCCCTGCCCGTTCAGGTTCGCCGCGGTGGTGGTGAGGAATCTGTTCAACGAGCCATCGGCGTTGACCCCATTCGGGCCCAAGGTCTCGGCCAGGGCATTGAGCTGGGTCTTGATCTCGTCGAATTCCACCGGCACCACGGTGCGGGCCAATGGGATGACCGCATAGTCGGCAAGCCGGGGGCCAGCGGCGTAGGTAGGTGCCAGTTCGACATGGCGGACGGTGACCAGTGAGGGCGCCACCAATACCGCCTGCGCGTTCGCCGGGACCGGCTGGTCGACGTCGTAGTTGAACTCCACCCGGACCTGGCCAGGTTCAGGCGTGATCGCGGTGACGGTACCCACCCGCACGCCTCGGATTTGCACGTCGTCGCCCACATACAGGCCCTTGGTTTGGGTGAAGTACGCGGTGGCGTGGCGCAGCGGCTGGCGGGTCAGCGCCACGGCCGCCACCACGGCAAGGACGGCGACGAGGACCGCCGCGATGCCCCAGCGCATGCGAGTAGTCAGGGCGGCCATTAGTGGGGCTCCTCTCCCCCACCGCCGAGCAGCGGCAAGCCGGGCAGCTCGGGGGTGGGCGACGGGGTCGCCGGCGGGTGCGTTGATCGGTCGGCTGGGCCGGCGGTGACGCTGGTGCCCAGCGCACCGCACACCGTCGCCGGTGTCGGGCTGTTCTTCGGGTAATACGGCTGTTTGTTCGAGGGGCGCTCGCCGACCCCCGGTGGCGGGATGTCTTGCGGTGGCGGTTGGGTGTAGCCGGGAGGTTGGCCAACGCGAAGGACGGTCGACAGACAGGGCACGAGGTTGGTCGGCGGCAGGTTCGCCAGGAAGGCGTAGAAGAACGGCCCGCCCCCGACCGCCTCTCCGAGCGAGCGGACGAACCCGCCGACCTGAATGATTGATTGGCGCAGGGCGTCTTCGTTCTTGTTCAGGATCGCCAGGGTGGTGCGCAATTCGTCGAGGGCGGGGCGCAGCGACTCGCGGTTGTCGTGGACCAGACCGTTGAGCTGCTCGGTGGCGGCGGTGGTGTTGACCAGCAACTGGTGGATGGTGTCGCGGCGCTTCTGTAATTCGTCGAACAGCGCGTTGCCGTCACTGATCAACTGGACGATCTGGGTGCTGCGTTGAGACAGCACGCCGGTGACGCCGTTGGCGTGCGCGAGGACCTCGCGTAGCTGATCATCCCGCGAGGCGATGGTGTCGGAGAGTCGATGCAGCCCCTGCAATGTGGCGGCGAACGCTGGCGGAGTCGCGGAGAAGGTCTTGGCCAGGGTGTCCAGAGAGGTGGCCAGCTGAGCTTTGTCGATCTGCCCGCTGGTGGTGGTCAACGCTGCCAAGGCGTCGGTGATGCTGTAGGGCGAAGTGGTGTGCTCCAGTGGAATGACGCTGCCGGAGGGCAGCGTGCCGGCGCCGGCAGGGGTCAGCTCCAGGAACTTGCGCCCCAGCGCGTTCTCGGTTTTGATCCCGGCCCGGGTCTGGTCGCCGAACCGGGCGGGCACCTCGTTCAACGCGAAGTCGACCACGACCTGTTGGTGGATCAGGCGCACGTCCTTGACCTTGCCGACCCCCAGACCGGAGACCTCGACCTTGTCGCCGGGACGAAGCCCGCCGGCATCGGTGAAAGCGGCCGCGTAGCTGGCGCCGAAGATCGCCCCGCGCAGCGCGCCGACGTTCAGCGCAACCGCGAGCAGCCCCACCACAAGCGCGGTCCCGACCAGGCCGGTCCGGACCGGGTTCAGCTCCGAGAACCGTCTCATCGGTGTTCCCCCGACGAGTTGGACTGTGCGGAGGCAGGCTCGGGTGGCGGCTTCTCATCGGGATTGCCCCAGTCGTGTTCGATCTGCTGTAGCTGAGGTTGGAAGGTGCAGCGCGGGGCGTCGCTGAGCAGGAAGGGCGTGTCGATGAACCCGTTCGGACCGGGGCCGTCGAGGCGGATCTGGATACCGCAGAGATAGAAGTTGAAGAAAGACCCGTAGGCGCCGGCCCGCCCGATACGCGCCAGATCCACCGGGAGTTGGTTCAGGTTGTAATCCAGCAACGGCAGGTCCTCGTTCAGGGCGTGCGCCAGCCGGTGGGTTTGTTCAGTGGTGCCGACCAACTCCGGGCGCAGGTCGCGCAGGAAACCGCCGGTGCGCCCGGCCAGCGAGTTGACCCGGTCGAGGGAATCACCGAGCTCGGTGCGGTCCTGGGCCAGGCCGCTGATCAGCCGCTGCAGCTGGTCGACCGTGGTGGAGAACTCGTCGCGGTGCGAGTCGATCGTGCCCAGCATGGTGTTGAGGTTGCTGATGACTTGCCCGATCACCCGGTCGCGGTCGGCAAGCGTCGTGGTGAACGAGCCGAGATCCGCGAGCAGGCTCTCCACGGTGCCGGATTGGCCTTGGAACACCTCAATCAGCGAGCTGGACAGCCGGTTGACCTCACCGGGATCCAGCCCCTGCAGCAACGGTTTGAAGCCGTTGAACAGTGCGTCCAGATCCAGAGCTGGCTGCGTCCTGGCAAGCGGGATCACCGCGCCATCGGGCAGCGGGGCAGCGTCCCCGGGCCCCTGGGTCAGGTCCAAGTAGCGGTCGCCGGTGAGGTTCTTGTACCGAATCCGGGCCTGCGTCGCGTGGGTGAGCCGGATCGATGTCGGCACATCGAAGGTCACTAACACGGTGTTGTCTCCGCGCAGTGTCATCCCATGGACTTTGCCCACTGAGACTCCTGCCGCACGGACGTCGACGCCGCTCTGCAGGCCAGAGATGTCGGAAAATACCGCCTGGTATGTGTGCGCCGGTTGGATGCGCGCGTTGCCCATGAGGGCACCCACCAGCGCCGCGAGCAGCCCGGTGGTGAGCACGAAGGCCAGGACCCTGACGATGTCGCCGCGGGTGCTCATCGGCTCCCTCCCGTGACGGGCTGCTGCTGGGTGGGCAGCAGCCCCAGTCCTGGCACGACGGACACCGGCTTGAATGGGATCGTCAGCGCGTCGTCGGGGCGGGCATAGACGTAGCTGCCGTTATCGTCGAACCGGACGCGCGGCGGAACCACGCCCGCGGGGACGACGGGCAGGTCGAAGCAGTGCGGGCCAACCCCGGTGACCAGCTTGGGCAGGTCTCGTGGGTACTGGTAGCCCTGTTGAGAGGGCAGCAACGAAATCAGGAGCTGTACCCCGGGCAGTTGGTTGCCCTGAGCGTGCTCGAGCCGTTTGCGGGTCTCGTTGAGACCCTTGACGGTGCAGGTCAGCATTGGTGAGTACACGGCACCCAGACGCAGCGTGGGATTGAGCACGTCGGCGGCGGTGACCAGTGGTTCGCCAACACGGTTCACGAAATCCTCACCGTCATCCGCCGCACGGGTGAAGCTCAGCAGCGTGGTGTGCAGCATGGCCGCGGACCGGGTGAGTGTGATGCTCGTGGTGTCGGCGTGATCGGCGATCGCGATGAGGTCGTTCGCGGCATCGGCGTAGGTGTCGACCACGGAGGCGGAGCGGTGTAGATCGTCTTTGATTGTGGCGATATGCGGGTTCAGCTGGGCGAGGTAGGTGTCGAGTTGATTGACATAGCTACCTAGCTTCGAGCCGCGCCGATCCAGGGTGGCCGCAATGGAGCCCAACGTGGCGTTGAGCTTCGCGGGCTGCACGGTGGTCAATACGTCCTGTAGGCCCAGGAAGACGTCGTTGAGCTCGGCCGTCACGTGGGCGGTCTCGATTGTGTCGCCGGCTCGGATCGCCATCGTCACCGGTCCGTGCCCGGCGGTAAGACTGACGTATTTGGCACCGAACACGGTGGTGGGCACGATCTCCGCGGTTGTACCGGCGGGGATGTTGTCGACTGCGCCAGGTTTCAGCGCGATCTCGATACGGGCGCCCCCTTTGTCGGGATTAACCGAGCGAACTTCCCCCACTGATACGCCCTGGAGACGCACCTCCGCGCCCGGATCCATCAACAGCCCCGCCCGGTCCGCGCGCAGGGTAACCGGAACGAACGCGGTGAACTCTTTGCGATAGGAACCCCACGCCGCCCACACCAGCACGATCATGACGACCAGGCCGGCCGCGCCAAAGACTCTGCGGCGCAGAGTGGAACGCTCGAATCTCATGTACTCACCCGGAAATGTGAAGGGTGTCGGCCGGGCCGAAAACGGCCAGGCTCACCAGTAGATTGACGACGAGCACCGCGATCAGCGACAGCCGTACCGAGCGGCCGACAGCTTGCCCCACGCCGGCCGGTCCACCGCTGGCGTGAAAACCGTAATAGGTATGAATTGACATCACGACGATCGCCATCGCGATCACCACAACCAGCGACAACACGATGTCACTCGGTATCAGAAAGGTGTTGAAGTAGTGAGTGTACGCCCCGGATGCCTGGCCATAAACATACACGATGATCAGCCGCGTCATGCTGTATGAGGCGATCAAGGCAATGCAGTACAGAGGGATGATCGCCACGGTTCCAGCGATGATTCGCGTGGTAACCAGAAATACAACGGAAGGCACTGCCATAACCTCGATCGCATCGATTTCCTCGCTGACCCGCATCGCTCCTAGCTGTGCGGTGAAACCAGCACCGACGGTCGCTACCAGGGCGATCCCGCCGATCAACGGTGCGGCCAGCCTGGTGTTGATGTAGGCCGAGATGAATCCGGACAGGGCCTCCACGCCGATGTTCGCCAGTTCGGTGTAGCCCTGCAGCCCCAGTTCGATACCCGCGAACGAGGTCAGAAAACCGACGATGACCACGGTCCCACCGACGACCGCCAACGCTCCTGATCCGAAACTGACTTCCGCCAGCACACGCAAGACTTCTCTGCGGTACCGAAGGGCGGCGGTCGGTATCCGCCCATAAGCTTGAGCATAGAATGCGATTTGGTCACCTACGGTATCGATCATTCCGATCGGAACGCGCAGTATTCTGACCACTTTTTGGAAATGTCTGCGATCGACTGGCATTGGATACCTACTTAGCCAACTGGAAGTAGACCGCGGTCGTGAGTGTATTGATCACGGCCAGCAGCATCAGAGTGAACACCACGGTCTGGTTGACAGCGTCCCCAACGCCTTTCGGACCACCTCTGGTATTCAATCCGAGATAGCACGCTACCAGGCCCGCAGCCAGGCCGAACAGAGCCGCCTTGACCAGACTGACAATAAAATCGTCGAATCCGGTCAGCAGGGTGAGGTTGTAAACGAACAAGCCCGGGCTGGCTCCCTGAGCGAGCACCGAGAATACATAGGTTCCGACCAGCCCTACCGTGCACACCAGAGCGAACAGGCCCATCGAGGTCACCATGAACGCCAGCACACGCGGCAGCACCAACCGATGAATAGGATCGATGCCTAGTACACGGAGGGCATCAATTTCTTCCCGGATCGTGCGGGCGCCGAGATCGGCACAAACCGCGGTTGCCCCGGCGCCGGCCACGACCAGAACCGCCGAGAACGGGCCCAGCTCCTGAACTACAGCCAGGCCCGCGCCCGCCCCGGACAGGTCCACGGCACCCAGCTCACGCAGCAGCTGGCCGATAAAAAATTGCACCACAACGGTAAACGGAATGGTTACGAAGATGACCGGAACAGTAGAGACACCCGCGATAAAGGCGGTCTGGGCGAGAAACTCTCGCCAATGGAATGGCGGACGCAACACCGCGCGTAGCACATCGCCACACATGGCGTAGAATCCGCCAAGTCGACCGACGACATTGTGTGCTGACATGACCAACTTCCTCGAACGGGGCCCCTGGTTCACACCTTGTTCGGATAAATCGCCACAACGATTCTGACTACTGCGGTTATGACTCAGCCCAACCGGAACTGAGAGAGATTATTTGAGGACCGATCGAGTTGAAGTCGACCGCCCGAGCAGCCACGCTCTACGGCCACGAGGCCAGGGCCCCCAAGGCGGTCCAGCGCATCGAACCGTTTGCCGCGGAGTCGCGGATCGCGCTAGCCAAGTCCTGAGCACGCTCGGTGTGGTCGACCCGGCCCAGGAGTGGGCCCGGGCGAGCGTTCTGGGTCGCCGCTCCGAAGATCAAAGCACTCATAGGTACCTGCCCCACCGTCTGCTCCTCTTGTCACGAGCCGCCTAAACTTATCGTCGATAAGTATCAACGACGGTCGCGCGGGGAGGTAACGGCGAACTCGTCCTGGCAACCGCCGAGTCGGCGGCGGCTCGCCCGAAACCCCCCTCCACGCAGGGCATTGCACCTCGCACATTGCACAGCGCGGGGCATGAAGCGAAACTCCCGGCGGGAGGCGCCCCAGGGGCCGGATCAGAAGTGCCGCAGCGCGGGCAGAAGCACATGGTCGACGCACTTGGTCAGATACTCGGCATCCGCGGGGCCCCGGCCGAACAACGGACGGGTGAACGTCACACTGAGAAGCAGCTCCGGCAGGAAGTCCGCGGCGGCAGGCCGGGAAGCCAACTCGCCGCGCTCGACAGCTCGGTCGACAACCCCGACCAGATCAGCGAACCAGGGATCCAACAGCGTCGTACGTACGGCCATGGCGAGATCGTCTTCGGTGAGCACGGCGTGGCCCAACGCGGCGAACAGCGCCGTGTCCTTCTCCGCCTGGGAAGCCAACAGCCCGATCATGGTCAGCAGATCACCGCGGAGCGTGCCGGTGTTGATTTCCTCCGCCTTCACTGGCCGCGTGGCGTACAACGCGGCAGCGACAAGCTGCGGCTTGCCCGACCACTGACGGTAGAGCGTGGCCTTGCTACAACGCGCCCGGGCTGCAACCAAATCCATCGACAGGTCCTCATACCCGACCTCACGCACCGCATCCATCGTCGCCGCGAGCAGGTCCATCACCCGCTGCGGGGTCATCCGGGGGCGGCGGACCGAGGCATCGTCAGACATCAGGACTCCGTCTAGTACAGAACCGTTTCGTACGGC
>Ga0137412_10002340_pt1 | contig 14995 bp, 11 predicted proteins | sample CZODoug2_1_16fun_FD_122160 | JGI IMG/M metagenome (GOLD analysis project Ga0137412, IMG submission 122160) | Vadose zone soil fungal communities from Angelo Coast Range Reserve, California, USA - CZODoug2_1_16fungal (Hybrid Assembly) | ecosystem: Environmental > Terrestrial > Soil > Vadose zone...
GACCTGACCAGGATGCAAAATGGTTGATGGAAACGAGGGCTGATTCGGTGAGTCCGGGAAATGCTGTGTTTCGAAACACAACCCGGTCCGATGCGCATACACGCTTCCGACGCCTGACGGTTTGCCGTCCATGAAATTGCCCGTGTAGAACTGCACCCCGGGTTGCGTAGTGCGAAACTCGAGGGAACGACCGCTTTTGGGCTCAGTGACGACTGCGGCCAGCGACATTCCGGCGCCCGTCTTGTTGAGTACCCAATTGTGATCGTAGCCGCGGCCGAGACGCAGTTGCTCATCTTCGTCACCGATTCGCGCGCCAACAGCATGCGGCGTGCGGAAATCAAACGGTGTGCCTGCAACCGACCGCAACTCCCCCGTGGGAATGAGGGTCGCATCGACCGGAGTGAAGCGGTCCGCATTGATGGTCACGACGTGGTCCAACACCGGCACCGTGGGATCGCCGGTCAGATTGAAGTACGCGTGATTCGCGAGATTCAGCGGTGTGGGCGCCGTGGTAGTGGCGTGGTAGTCGATCTCGAGATTGTCGTGGTCGTCGAGCTTATAAACCACCTGTGCGGTGACCTCACCGGGATAACCCTCTTCACCGGCCGCGCTGACGAGCGTCATTTTCACTCCCCCGCCCTGCGAGGCCGGCAACACTTCCGCCTTCCAGATCCGCTTGTCGAAGCCGCGCTTGCCACCATGCAGGGTGTTGGGACCGTCGTTGGCCGCCAGCTGATAGGTCTTGCCATCGAGCGTGAAGCGCGCTTTCGCAATGCGATTCGCGTAGCGTCCAACGGTGGCACCGTAGTACGGCACCCCCGCCGCCAGGTACGGCTCCAGGGTATCGAAGCCCAACACGATGTTCTTGAAGTGACCGGCGCGATCCGGAGCGGTCAGCGACACGAGCGTGGCGCCGTAAGTGATGACCCGGGCCTCGACTCCATGAGCGTTGGTCAGTTTGTAGATTTCCACGGTCCCCTCGCTGGTATGACCCCACGGGGAACTGCTTTCCTGTACCCCCGCCGATGCTTCGAACGGCACGGCCGCGGCAAGCGCCGCGACCAGCAAAATCCTAGAGTACAGCCACTTCGGGGCAGCTTGCCAACCCCGGGGAGCTATGGCAATTTGTCTGAGTAAATGAAAAACCCACCGCATTCCGCACCTCGTCCCCTGCGCTCCAGGGCCTGGTTCGATGATCCCGACAACGCGGACATGACCGCGTTGTACCTCGAACGATACATGAACTTCGGGTTGACGCTCACCGAGCTGCAATCGGGACGTCCCATCGTGGGGATCGCCCAGACCGGCTCGGACCTGTCGCCCTGCAACCGCCATCACCTCGTCCTGGCTACGCGGCTGCGTGAGGGTATACGCGATGCGGGTGGCGTGCCTATCGAATTTCCAGTGCATCCCATCCAGGAAACCGGCAAGCGGCCGACCGCGGGCCTGGATCGCAACCTGGCCTACATGGGACTCGTAGAAGTGCTGTATGGGTACCCCATCGATGGGGTAGTCCTGACTATCGGCTGCGACAAGACAACGCCTGCGTGCCTGATGGCGGCGGCAACAGTTGATATTCCCGCGATTGCGTTGTCGGTCGGCCCGATGATCAGCGCATGGGCGCAAGGCAAGCGAATCGGCTCGGGCACCGTTGTCTGGCGTGCGCGCGAGAGATATGCGGCCGGAGAGATCGATCGCGAGGCTTTCATAAAGCTCGTTGCCGCCGCGGCACCCTCCACGGGTTATTGCAACACCATGGGCACTGCGACCACCATGAACAGCCTCGCCGAGGTACTCGGAATGTCGCTGCCCGGCTCGGCCGCCATTCCCGCGCCGCATCGTGACCGGCAGGAGTGTGCCTATGAAACAGGCCGGCAGATCGGCGACGGACGGCAGTCGGGCACATCGGGCTCGCCGTCGATTCTGAATGCCTCGCCTGAAGCTGCTGTCGGAGGCGGGCTCGCCATTCTGCGCACCGGCGACCGCGTTCGTGTGGACCTGCGCAAATGTCAGGTCAATATGCTGGTGTCGGAAGCGGAGCTGCAGAAGCGGTACGAGGAACTGAAGGCGGCGGGCGGCTATGTGTATCCGCAAAGCCAGACACCCTGGCAGGAAATGCAACGGGCCGCGACCGGCCAGATAGAGTCAGGCGCCGTGCTGGAACCCGCGGTCAAATACCAGCGCATCGCACGCACAAAGGGCACGCCCCGCCACAATCATTAGTTGCCGTTCAGCAAGCCGGCGGAGACGTTGATGGCAAAGCCCAGGATGGCGAGATTGAAAACGAACGACATCACGCTGTGGACGATAACCGTCTTGCGCATGTCAGTCTGGCGGGTCGACACATCCGCAGTCTGACAGGCTACGCCGATGGTGAAAGCGAAATACACGAAATCCCAGAACAGCGGCTCCGCGGTGTCGGGAAACGAGAGCGGCGCTGGTTCGCCATCCAACACGCTGTAGAACATGTCGGCATAGCGGATCGTGAACATGGTGTGCACCAGCGCCCACGAGCTCACGATCGTCATACACGCGAGCAGGAAATGGCCTGCCCGTTCGCCGGATGGGACCTGCTTGGCCGTCGATAGCAACGCAATGATGCCGAGCGCGCTCAGCAGCGCGCTGATCACGGTGACGAGCAGAATTACCGGCGCCGTCGGATCCTCTTCCTGGTACTTGGCGCGAAGGGCCCTGGCATCCAGCTTCCGCATCCAGACATAGGTCAGCGGCACCAGCACAAAGATGGCCCCGTTCCAACCCACGAGGACCCTGACGATCCCGGCCCAACGCGAGGGCAAAGCAAAGACCAGGACGACACCCACGAGAGCGGCAACCCACAGCTTGACGTGGTTCCAGACCAGCATGTCCCACGTCGAGCGTCGGCCCGACCGGGCAGCGGCGGAAGCGGCATCGGGCCGGGACACCCGGCGGTTTCTTCGACCTCTCATTCCCGTATTGTGAGACGGGATGGGCCGGGTTAGCCAGCGGGAGGTTTCCTGGACAAGTTGACGTGGCCATCCAGCAGCGATCGGACCTCAGCCCCGATCGGATCCCCTTCGTCTTCGAAGAGCCACGAATAGAACGCCGTAATGGATCCCCGTTCGTCGTTACCCGCCCGTTCGAACAGTCGCGGCAAGGCGGAGAATACGGACACGGGATAGCCGGCCCGTACCGGCGTCTCGCCGGCCGCCAACCCGATATCCCGCAGTGCCCTGGCGAAGCGCGTGACCGAATCCAACAGCAGGAGCACGCGCTTGCCCTGGTCCCTGAAGTATTCCGCGATAGCTGTTCCCACCCAGGCGGCCCGGGCCTTCTCCAGCGTGGGCCGGTCGGATGTTGCAACAACGATGACGCTTTTCTTCAGAGCCTCGGCCCCGAGGTGGTTGTCGATGAATCCACGTACGTCACCGCCGCGTACACCGAGAAGGACAATGACATTCACGTCGGATCCGGCCCGTGACAACATCCCCAACAGGGAGCTGATGCTGTTTCCGGAGGGTCCGATGATGCCGATACGCTGCCCCTCGGCGACCGTCAGCGCAGCATCCAACGCCTCGATTCCCGTCCGGAACGGCTGTCGGCTCGGCGCCCGCGTCAGCGCATTCGGGGCCTCCCGATAAACCGGCGCAGCCGTGAGTCCAGCGGGCTGCGGCTGTCCATCAATCACATTCCCGAGGGCATTCAGGGTGCGCCCCAGCAGACTGTCACCAACCGGCACAGTGGCACAGGATCCCTTCGAGACGACATCGGCATCGGACGAAAGCCTGTCAAACGAACCCATTGGGCTGAGTAACGTCACACCGCGCTCGATCGCTACGACCTCGGCGGTAACCCCGGTGCCGCTGAGCTCGCATATCTCACCGATATGGGCACTGATGCCGGTGGCCCGGATCAACCCGCCCCGAATTTCGGCAATGCGCCCCACCCGTTTCAGACTCTCCACACTCTGCAAAGCACCGTCGTCCAGTGACGCCCGGATCGCTTCGAGCTGTACCGGCAGTCCCACTTCGATGCGACCCAGCTCCGTCTCGATGACACAGGCCATGGGGTCGAGCGACGGCTCGATCACCATATCGACCTTTTCAACTTCAGGGTGCTCGAGTTGCCAGCGATCCAACATGGCACGCACGTTCCTCTCGGCGGCACTGCTGATCCGCACGATGACGTGCCGTTCTTCACGGATCGCCGCCAGCCCCTCTTCCGCCAGCGCGGTCACGAGATCGTTCTGGTCGAGGCGCGGTGCAATGTGCGTGACGATTGCCACCGCCAGCTCGACAATTCGGGCCTCCGCGGTCGACAGCAGCTCACGGGCCTGTCGCTGCGCTTCCAGAATGTGTTTGATAGCCTCCGATTGCGCGTTCGCGAGCCCCGCGGCGCGGCCATCAAAGTAGGCCCGCCGTTGCAGGAGCTCCGCCTGGCGCTTCGCCGACTGCAGCGTGCGATCGGCTTCAGTGAGCACGTTGCTGAGCTGGGTGACATCGCCCCAGGCGCGGCGCGGAATGCGCTGGCCGGCCACCGCCGTGAGCATGGCTTCCGAATCGGTAATCGCGATCGACGTCAATGCAACACTCCCACGCGCAGGCAGCTCTCGGCGGCCGCTACGCTCAGACTGGGCGCATACGGCGCCGACCACCAGGAACGGTCATAGGTCAGGCGGACACTTTCACCCCAGGCCGGATGCAGCGTGTCCGCGAACACCGCAAATTCGGCCGCGCCCCGCCTGATCAGCCGATCCATCTCGTCGGAGGCGGCCACGGGCGTCATGACGAGCGTACCGAGCCTGATCGCACATTCCATGGGTTCCGCGACCAACGGCGCCAGCCATGCCGCGTCCTTCAGGCGGGCAACCGCCGCCGAGTCGAGGTCCCTGGGCAGACCAAACAACATCGGGCTCACACTGGACAGGCGCTTCGCCAGCCAACGGCGGCCGAGCGGCAGCTTGCGCGCCTGGGCCAGCAATTCCAGGGGCACGTCGGGCAGCCAGCTCGAATGGACCCGCTTGAGGGTTTCCACCTGGACATTGAACCAAATCTGGGCATCTTCTGGCAGGAACACGAGTCACCCCGGCGCTACCGACGACTCTATGTTGGATATAACCCAACAGGCGCGCGCGCGTCATCGTGTTGCTTGTCCGAAACACTGTTTTAACATACACCGCAATGTCGCCCCTGGAGGACATCCCTCGAGCTGTGCCGTTCAGGTTATTCTCCTGCCGCGCACGACGTGCCCTGCAGGACGCGGTCTCACCATGAGCGCGCGGCGGGAGGCGGACTTCAGGACCGTCGTGCGGCTCTCGATGCGAGCCTTCCAGGTGAGTCGTGGCTATCGCTAACGAAACCTTGTTCTTCGAGTACACGGAACGACAATCCGTGCGCCGGCGTTTGCGCCGGTTGGCGCCGGAGGCCGTACGCGCGCTGCGCGATCTCTTCCACGACAGGGAATACGTAACCCTGGAGGGTACGCCGAAGACGACCTGGCGCTTCGCGCCCGCTGAAGCCCTGTCACCGCCCGCGGCCATTCTCGACGGCGTCCATGAGAAGCTGTCGCTGATCGTAGCCAACGACGGCTGGGTCGAGCGCCTCGGAGAGCGCGAGTGGTGGGACTACACGGGCGAATCACGGCTGCTCGCGTGGTCGCTGGCTCACACGGGGCTGTTAGAAGGACTCGGACGAATACTGCGCGAGCCGCTGATGCCGAGCGCGCTGATGGACGGCGTTCCCGCGGAAGCCGAATCCAACGTCGCGTTGCAATTCTCCGCCACCACCGACGATGGCCGACAGACCACCGGCTGCGTGAGCTTGTCGCCCGCAATGGTAGCGCGCCTCGCCTCTTTCGCCGGCTGGCATCGATCGGCGCCCAAGACGGCTTCCTGGCTGAAGCTGCCCGGCAAGCTGCGCCTTCTGCTGTCGGGCATCTCATTTCCCCTGGGCGTGCTGCGTGCCTCCGAGATGGGCGACGTACTCATTCTCGGTGACAGAACGACTTGTTGGCGCAACCTGCAGGTCGTGTTGGCAGGCGCGAGCGACAATGAGCGCATCGGCGCCTGGGCCGTCACCTATGACGGAAGACACCTCACCGCCAGCGGCACAGCCCCGAATTCCACTGTGGAGTTGATCATGTCAGATCCCAACGCAATCGCTGCCGCGGATTCCATCCCGGTGAGCCTGGACTTTGATCTCGGCAACCTCGCAGTGCCCCTCGGCGAGCTCGCCTCCCTGAAACCGGGCTACGTATTCGAGCTGCCCAACAGCCTGGACAGCGTGCGTGTGGTCATCAGGGCGAACGGCACGCGCGTAGGTTACGGCGAGCTCGTGGCGGTCGGCGATGTGCTCGGCGTGCAATTGCTCGCGCTCGAGACCCAGGGAATCCGGTAGCGTGTCGGACTAATCCGACACGCAAATGCGCGTGACCTGAATTGTTCTGCGCAGCAGGAAGCGTACAGTAGTCAGCGTCGATTCGGACCTCGTTGCAAGACAAGCCACCCGAATCCACAAAGGGCCACGGAAGTGGCCCTTTGCCGTTTGCGGCCGATGTATGCGGTTCAACCGTTTTCGATGTGCCACTGGACCGCGCGCTGGATGAGCTCGGTGCCACTGCGCAAGTTGAGCTTCGCGCGGATGTGCTCGCGATGGGAATCGATCGTATGCACGCTGACGTTCAGCTCGTTGGCAATCTCCCGCGTGCTCTTGCCGCGACCTACCAGTTGGAATATCTGCAGCTCGCGGTCGGTAAGTGCCTCCGTGCCGCCTTGCGCAGCCTTGCTGCCGATGGCCTGCGCGATCAGGCGCTGCGCCATGGTCGAGCTCAAATAGCGCTCGCCGCGCAACACTGTGCGCAATGCTTCGACCACCTTGCCCTGCAGCTCCTGCTTGTTGATATAGCCCAGGGCGCCGGCGCGCAGTGCCCGCTCGGCAAACAACGACTCGTCGTAGGCGCTGACCACGAGCATGCGGGTGTTGATGCCGGCCGCCACGATCCGCTTGATCAGGTCGATGCCGTGCCCGTCGCGGAGCGCGATATCCACAATCACCAGCGCCGGCCGCCTGGAGACAATCAACTCCATCGCCGACTCGATATCATCCGCCTCGCCGCACACTTCCATGTCGGGTTGCGCCGAAATGCGGGCCGCCAGACCTTCGCGCACCAGCGGGTGATCGTCCACGATCGCAATGCCGACGCGGCCCGTTCCGGACACTCTGAGTTCCATGCTCAATTCAATTCCCTGTTGTTGTGGCTCTCGGTGCGCAGCACCGAGCAGGCAATACAGGTGCCTCCATCCGGCCGTGGCTCGATGGAAAAGTTCCCGCCGATCATGGCGCAGCGATGCTCCATCAGCCGCAGGCCCACACCCTTGCCGCTGTTGGGCGCGCCCTGCAGGCCGATGCCGGTATCCTGTACTTCCAGCAGGAGGCGTCCACCCACCTGCTCGAGGCGGATCCAGATGGCACTCGCCCTGGCATGGCGGGTGGCGTTGCTCACCGCCTCCTGCGCAATGCGATACAGGTGGGTCGACTCGTTGTCATGCACGAGCTCCACCGCCGCGGGACATTCAAAGCCGCAGGGAATGCCGTGGATTTCGGTGGTCTGGCGCGCCAACTCCGCGAGCGCGGTCATGAGTCCCTCCCGGTCGATAGGGACCGGCACCATGCCGCGGGCCAGCGAGCGGACCCGCTGGTTGCACAGCTCGATCCCCCGGGCGACCCGGGATGCCACCTGGCTCGCGGCGGCCGTCGCATTGTTGCGACTCAATGATTCCGCAAGGCTCATGGCCAGCAGGCCCAGGCCGGTGAGCTCCTGCTGCGTGCCATCGTGCAGCTCCTGGCCGATGCGGCGCTGCTCCAGCATGGCAACATCGATGATCTCTTTCTGCAGTGCCTTGTGCTCGGTCATGTCACGAGCCACGCCGACAAACAAGTCACGGCCCTCCACCGCATTCACACTGAGCTGGATCGGGAACACACTGCCGTCCTTGCGCCGCCCGGCGATCTCGTGGCTGCGTCCGATGAGGCGGGTGTAGTAGGAACGCGTGGCGGTCGCTTTGTAGCCGTAATGGCCGACCCGCTCCTGGGGTGGGATCAGTACATTGACGTTCTCGCCGATCACCTCGTTGGCCGCGTAGCCGAAAATCCGCTCCGCCGCCCGGTTGAAGGTGGCAATCCGGCCCAGGATGTCGATTGTGACGACGGCATCCGCGGTTGCATCCAGTATTGCCCTGATCTGCTCTTCACTGTGCTGCAACTCCGCGGCGCGTTCGGCGACCCGCTGCTCCAGCCGTGCATTCAACAACCGGGTTTCATCTTCCGCCCGGCGGCGCACCGTGATGTCGCGTTCCGTTGCGGCCAGTGACTCAGGGTTCCCGGCCGCATCGAACAGCAACGCAACGGTCGCGGAAACATCCACGATCCGGCCGTCGCGTGTGCGCCGTTGAGTGTCAAAGGGCGGCATGGCTTCGCCTCGGGCAACCCGCCGCATCGCCTCCAGGGTCGAGTCCAACCGATCCCCCGTCATGAGATCCCGCACGTTGAGCCTCAGTGCCTCCCCCTGCGTGTATCCGTAGAGCCGCTGGGCGCCCCGGTTCCAGGCGACGATGCGGCCACCGAAGTCCATCACGACGATGGCATCGGCGGAATCGCGCAGCATGGCCGCAAACCGCCGTAGCTGTGCATCGGATTCGATCTGGCGGGTGATGTCGACAAAGCTGACCGCGACACCGCCAACCTGGGCACCCTCCCCGCGGTAGACCTGTACGCGCCGCAGGAAGCATTTGTGATGCGGGGTGACGACGTTTTTTTCGATTGGCGTGCGGGTCTCGATGGTGAGCTGGGCGTCGATGGCGAGCTGCTCATCGAATCCGCGTGCCACAGCGGTCCACGGGCGCCCCAGGTCACTGTCACATAAATTCAACAATTGGCCGGCCGGAGGCGTGAACCGCTCGATCCGCAGCTCGGCATCCAGGATCAGCACCGCCAGGTTGGTCGCACCCAACAGGTCCGCCAGGTTGTTCCGCGCACCCTCCAGCTCGGCGACCCGGGCCACGAGCTGACTGTTGATGGCCGTCAGCTCTTCATTCAGGGACAACAGTTGCTCGCGCGCGGCCACGAGATCCTCGTTCGCCGACTGGAACTCGTCTTCCGTCGTCATGGAGCCCGGACGCCGCCGGGGAATCTCGGCCGGCCACGCGAAAGATTCATGCGCAGGGTGCGCCGCCTCGACCGAGTGCCCGAGCACCCCGAGCGGAACCGGCTCGTGGGCTGCCCCGAGCCGCCGGTAGATGTAGCCTTCAACGTCCACGACCTGGAACAGGTCGGCGGAGGGGCTGAAGGCCTCGTCGGGACTCAGCAACAGGTGGCCGCCCTCATTGAGTGCAAAATGCAACAGTGCGTACAGCCGGGTGCGGCTTTCCAGCGGCAGGCGCGCCATTGCGCCGTGGCAGTCCACAAAGTCCAGCCGCGAGAGCGGCGGATCATTGTCAAAATCGTGTATGGCAAACACAACACAATCGCGCAGCGCGGGGCTCACCCGGTAGCGGTTGGTCCCATGGCGCTGGAAGAAGTGCTGCAACCGCGCCGCGGACACGCCCTGCAGGTCCGAGTCACAATACACCCCCGCACGGGCCACCTTGATGGAGTTGGCCTCCGTGTCGGTTGCAAAAATCCTGACATTGGGCTGACGTCCGTAGCTGTGAAAATGTTCACTCAGCAACATGGCGATGGAGTAGGCCTGCTCACCCGTGCCGCAGGCGGGAATCCACAGCCGCACCGGATGGTCGGCGAGCGCGCGGTCCAGCAGATCCTCCGTAACCCATGCTTTGAGGGCGGCAAAGGCAGCCGGGGAGCGAAAGAAGGCACTGCAACACAGCGGCAGCACCTGGTGCGATGCAGTAGCCACAACGAGTTCCTCATATTCTGCGCACTGCGACCGGTCCCGAAACGCCGCCGCAGGGCATGATTGCCGCAGGGTTTCGAGGCTGGAGGCTGTCAGGGTGACACACGCGGTGCGCGCGCGGCAACGTCTGGAGGACTGTCGCGACGCAGCTAGTGAAAATCACCACAGCGCAATGGCAACCGGCGCGATTCCTGAGGCGCCGCAGACGGCAGGATGATGGTTGCCGAACCGTCCGGCTCAAACAGTCAAACGGCTTGTGAACAACTCTTGAAGAAAACCGACATGAGCGAAGCGTACCAATACGACGATGGCTGCCGGCTGCTGATTTTCCGCCACGCCGACGAGGAATGTCAGGCGCTGACAGCCCATTACAGCGGCGTCCGGTTCAACCAGGTGCGGTTGACCTTTCTACCGCAAAGCGCTTTGCAGGACTTTCCCGATCGCGAAGAGATCGAAATGAATTTCAACATCTCGGGAATGCCCTTCGATCTGACCCGGCACGGCTTCGCGCATCCGAGCTGGTGGCGCATGGTGCCGCCTTCCGGCATAACACACCGCTGCGGCACGGAAGGCTTCGGACGGGCCTGGCGCGCCATCCGCACCCGGACCGGTTACCGCCTGCAGGGCGCCCAGTACGCCGATGGCATGACCAAGCTGACCGTAGCGCTTAAACCTATCTTTCACGCCCGCCGTTTTGTGCGCGGCGTCACACCCATGCCCAGCCGCTGGTAGCATTTCAAATTGGCGCGGCACTGGCCGCGCGGAGCCCGGCTCCGTCGCCCGCCCCCTGCGCGGGCCGAGCAAAAGGCGCGACTTTTGCTGGCTGCGCCTCAGGCCCGGTCGGCCCGCAGGACAACCTGCTCGGGTTCGTTGACGAAGTAGCCCTGGATGAATTGCACGCCGATCTGCCAGAGGACGGCCATCGTGTTGGCGTCCTCGACGCGCTCGGCGATGGTCTGAATTTGTTTTTTCGTCGCGGCTTCCACCAACGCGCGCACTCGCTGTTGCAGCTGCGGGTCCCCCGTGAGTCCCTGCACGATGGCGCCGTCGATCTTGACGAAATCGACCGGGATGGCTTCGAGCATGCCCTGCGGGTCGCGACCTGAGCCGAAACCTTCGAGTGCGAAACGAAACCCGCGCTTGCGCAGCGCAGCTGACAGGTTCCGAATCTGCGTGAGGTACTGCGCGGCTGCCTGCTCAGTGACCTGAAAACACAGCCGCTGCGGGTCGGCGCGGCTCGCACGCACGTGATTGTCGAGCCAGTCTGCAAAAGTCGCATCCTTGGCCGTTTCCTTGGAAAGACGTACGAACAGGCAGCCAGGCTTGCGTTGTGCCGCGAAGGACAGGGAGGCGCCTACGACCCAACGATCTATGTTCTTCAGAAGGTCGTTGCGCTCGGCGGCCGCCATGAATTCCGATGGCAGGACTTCCTTGCCCTGCGTGTCCACCATGCGTACGAGGACATCAAACATTCCGGGGTCATCCCCCTGCAGGCTGGCAACCGGCTGTTGTACCAGCCGGAAGCGGTTTTCCATCAAGGCGGCCTTGATGTGTTTGACCCATACCTTGTCGTACGACTGCACCCGGGTGTCGGCATCGGCTTTGTCCGATGTGACGGCCTGGTTGCCGCCGCGGGTCCGCCCCTTGATGCAGGCCTCCATGGCGTCGGCGATTGCTGCGTCGAGCTTCACTTCGCCGGAGGGTACGACCGAGAATCCAACCGTGCAGGTGACCGATACGGTCTTGTCCCTGACGCGGAAGATGTGTTTCTGGGCGCGCGCCAACAGCTGTTGGCTCCAGGCTTCGATGTCGTTCTCATTGCCGCGCTCGAGCAACACAAGAAACCGTACGCCACCCAGGCGTCCAACGAGCTCCTTCGGGTGCAGCGCTTCTTTCAGCAGCTTGGCGAATTCAATGAGAACTTCTTCGCTGGCAATGGCACCGACGTCGTGCTCAATCGTGCTGAACTTGTCGATCTTGACGATCGTGACGCAGCGCATGCCGCCGGCGGCAGGCACCCCGAGGCGCTCCTTCACCGCTTCGAGAACTTCGCGACGGTGTAGAAATCCGGTGGCCGAATCGGAGCGGACCGCCTCGTTCAGGGACTCGGCGATCTTGCGATCGTCCTTCTGCACGGATGGGACAACGAGGCGCACACACGGCTCGCCGTCATGCTCTCCGAGGGCGAGCACCAACTCAACGGGCAGACTGGTGCCATCCGAAAGAACGGCATTCACTTTGAGAGTGTGATCGTGCCAGCGCCCCTGCAGGCAGGCAGCGAGGGCGCCCTTCAACGCAGAATGCGTCGCCTCGTCGAACAGATCCATGATCGGTTGACCGACGAGGGTGCCATCCGACCCAAACAGCTCCAGCCACGAAGGATTGGCGTCGACGATGATTCCTTCCTGCACCTGCACGATGGCGTCGTTCGAGCGCTGCAGAACTATTTCCAGCTGCCGCCGGGCGTCATGTGCTGACTTGAGCGTGCTGTTCAAAGCGCGCTCGAGTCGGAATGAGCGCAACTCGCGCAACATCACCGCTTGCAGGCGAGCGGTATTGCCCAATGAAACAAAGTCACGGGCCCCGAGTTGCATTGCGTCCGCGATACGGACTTCGTCGGCAGACTCGGCGATGCCGATGACTGGAAGCTTGGCCGCAACCTGGTCACGCACAGCGATGACACCGCGCAGGTCTTCGCTGCCGGCCACATGTATCAGCAATTCAGGGTTTATCTGAGTGATCGCGTCCGCGAGATCGCGCAAAGCAGGAATCCACGTGCAGTGTACGGGATGACCAGCGCGACGCAGCGTGCTGTTGATCGCCTCGACGGGATCACGCGCGGGGCTCAATACGATGAGCGGAACCGCGTTCTGGTCTGTCAATGCGGCCTCCATGAGCTGCGCGACTTCAAAAAAAGACGCGCGATTCTACCACCCGAAAACCCCAGGTCCGTATGTACTGGTTCTCACGGTGCAGCATGGAATGCTCGTCGATAAGACATTATCCGGTGAAGGAGGGTGACAAAGTGACTTTCGCCGGGGCGCCATAGATCTCGCGCGCAAGCCGCGGCACGAGATACCCCGGCATCCGTGCAGCCAGTTGACCCGCAATGGAGCGCGCGCGCGCTTCTGGAACATCAAAGTGTGCCGCGCCGCGAACACGATCGAGTACGTGGAGATAGTAGGGAAGTACACCCGCTTCAAACAGGGCACGCGAGAGCTCAGCAAGGACGCCGGCGTCGTCATTGACGCCACGCAGCAATACAGTTTGATTGAGCAACGTGACTCCAGAATCACGAAGAAGCGCGCAGGCTGCACGAACATCTGCGTCAATCTCATTGGGATGATTAACGTGCAGAACGAAAACAACAGGCAGCCGAAGCTGGGTGAGCCACTGTGTCAGACCTGCGTCCACGCGAGATGGCAGGACGACCGGTTGCCGTGTGTGGACCCGCAGCCGGCGGACGTGTGGGATTCTCTGGATCGCGTCAGTCAAACCCGTGAGGCGGGCGTCGCTCAGTGAGAGTGGATCACCGCCGCTGAGAATGACTTCCTCGATTGAAGTGTCGCGCGAAATCTCATCCAGCGCTTCGCTCCACCGCGACGATTCACTCGTCTGCTGCGAGTATGGAAACTCACGACGGAAACAATAACGGCAATGAACGGCACAGGCCGAGGTAGTGATTAGCAGCGCCCGGCCGTGGTACTTCTGGAGTAGCCCCGGTGCACGGATGGCTGCGTGCTCCCCAAGGGGATCGGCGGTGTATTCAGCGGTGTCGGCGAGCTCCGCTTCGATGGGCAGGACCTGGCGGAGCAGGGGGTCGTTCGGGTCCCCGCGCTGGATCCGCGCAACATAGCTCCTGGGCACGCGCAGCCGAAAGGCGCTCCCGGCGGCCGCTGCAGGAGGCACGAGTCCGGGGTCGAGGCCAAGCTCGGTGACCAGCTCCAGGGGGTTGGTAATGGCCGCAGCCATTTCGGCTTGCCAGCCTCCCGGGCGGTGCTGGCGAGTGGGTGTCGATGCCGTTATCATACGCGGCCCTTAAAGGCGCAAGGGCGCGCATTCTGCCGCCCGCGCTGTGAGAAATAAATGTCTAGCTATACGACCAGCGAAATACGCGGCGGCATGAAGCTGCTCATCGACGGCGAGCCGTTTGCAGTCGTCGAAAACGAATTCGTCAAGCCCGGCAAGGGGCAGGCGTTCAACCGCATCAAGATCCGGAATCTGAAGACCGGGCGCACCATCGAGCGCACCTGGCGTTCGGGTGACTCCATCGAAGCCGCCGACGTCCAGGACACGGAGATGCAGTATCTCTACCAGGACGGTGATTTCTGGCACTTCATGGTTCCCGAGAACTTCGAGCAGTACACGGCCGAAAAGGCCGCTGTGGGCGACCAGGCTCAATGGCTCAAGGACGGCATCATCTGCATCGTCACGCTGTGGAACAACGTTCCCCTCGTCGTCATGCCCCCGGCTCACATTGACCTCAAGGTCGTCGAAACGGATCCGGGTGTTCGCGGCGATACCGCTACCGGTGGCCAGAAGCCCGCGAAGCTCGAAACGGGCGCCGTCGTGAGAGTGCCGCTCTTCGTCAACGAAGGCGATGTACTCCGCATCGATACTCGCACCGGCGAGTACGTTTCCCGCGCTAAGCAATAGCGCTACGCAGTTGCTATATGCGCCTGTTGCTTCCGCGACAGGCGCACTCCCTCTCCCGCGTAAATAATCAGCGCTGACCAGATCATCACGAAGCCGATGGCTCGTGCGTGGTCGAATGGTTCGTGAAGCACGAATATCCCCGACGCAAATTGCAGCGACGGCGCGATGTACTGAAGCACCCCCATCGTTGAAAACGGAAGCCGACGCGTTCCGTAAGCGAACAAAAACAGGGTAGTCGCTGTCAGCGGTCCGCTGAAGATCAACATCGACGTCGTCACGGTCCCGGTATGGCCTAACGCACCGACGCCCGTCGCCTCAGACCAAACCAAATACCCTATGGCGAACGGAGTCAGTATCAATGTCTCCGTGGCGAGTCCTGGGAGCGCGCCGATTTTGACGACCTTCCGCAACAGGCCATAAACCGAGAAGGAGACTGCCAGTGTTAGCGCGATCC
>Ga0137412_10002342_pt1 | contig 14993 bp, 13 predicted proteins | sample CZODoug2_1_16fun_FD_122160 | JGI IMG/M metagenome (GOLD analysis project Ga0137412, IMG submission 122160) | Vadose zone soil fungal communities from Angelo Coast Range Reserve, California, USA - CZODoug2_1_16fungal (Hybrid Assembly) | ecosystem: Environmental > Terrestrial > Soil > Vadose zone...
GAGACGTCAAAGCCGGGATTTTCGATCGCGACGATGCGGCCGTCATCGATCAGCAGATCCTGCGGCGCCGCCCGGCCATGATCGCCAAGCACGAGCCCGCCGCGGATGATGGTGCGGCGACCGGTCATGAGCCCTCGGCGCGACCGCCTCGGTCCGCGAGGCCTGAGCAATATTCTTCCAGTGTCGGCGTCAGCATCTCGAAACGGTCGCGGATCGTGGAGCAGGTATTGCCGCCGAGCCGGGCGATCGCGTCGAGCCTGGCGGGATCGATCCGCATCCGCTCAGTGTCGATGATATCAGGCTGATAATGCGCGAACACGATCTCGCCGAGGATGATCTGGCGCGATTTGCCGAGTTCAAGCGTCACATGGCGGCGGCATTCGAAGGAGGCCGGTGCTTCCTTGATCCAGGGCGAGGCCACGACGCTGCCCGGCATCGCGGTGAGCCCGGCCGCCTGCAACTCGTCCTGTCCGGCCGCGAAGGGGGCCGCGCAGACATGCATCGCCTCGGCGATCGCATGCGAGACGATATTGACGGTGAAGACTTCCGTCAGGCGGACGTTGCGGGCGGTGTCCTTGAACGACATGTCGGGATGGTTCTCGACCCCGAGCGCCAGGATCGGCGGATCGGCCGACAGGCAGTTGAAGAAGCTGAAGGGCGCCGCATTGATGCGCCCTTCCGGATCGACCGTCGTGACCAGCGCAATCGGCCGTGGGACCACGGTCCCGATCATCAGCTTGTAGCGATCGCGCGCCGATAAGGTCCGGAAGTCGAACGTCACGGTGTCGGGAGAGGCGATGGCGTCCATCACTGGCTCTCGATCGCAGGTGCGCCGGCATGGGCGAGCAGGAAGCGCTCCTCCCACCAGGAAAACAACAGGTCGCGCAGCGCCGCCGCATCGTCATCGCCATAGATGTCGGTGCGCTTGACAGTGTTGAATATGGCGACTTCCTCCGGCGTGAGCGGCACCGGCAGCTCCGTGACCACGATCGGCGTGTTCGGAAATTCCGGCTTATAGCTGGGATCGCGCCGCAGCGGGCGGTCGCTTTTGATGGTGGGATTCCGGAAATCCCTTGGCGTGCGCTGGCTCGCCAGTGTCGGCACTTTCGGAACCTCGGCTAGATCGGCAGGTCTTGCCGCGAATACGGTCAGCTTCAGCGGCTTGAGCGCGAAATTGCTGGTCTTCATCACGTCGGCGCCGCACACATTGGGGATCGCCAGCACGTCCATCAGGGCCAGCAGGTCGACATGGTCGCCGGGCCTGGTGGTCTGGCGGGTCATGAAGGCGTGGCCGTCGGCGTCGACGCCCGTGCACATGAAGAGGTTAAAGGAATCGTGCACGTCATCCGGCGTCAGGCAGTATTCGCGCTGGGCCTCGGCCTGGATGTCGTGGCAATTGGTGTGCACCGCGAAGCCGTAGGAGGCCTCGTAGACATAGGCGCTGCAGCGCGGGAACAGCACGTCGTTGCGCCCGACCGTATCCTCGAGAATGTAGAGCATCGCGCGTTCGCGCGGCGGCGCCGACCACATGAAGCTGCCCTTGGTCGGATGAAAGCCGTGCACCGTGCGGGTGCGGCCGCAATGCATGAACTCCTTATAGTCATGCAGGTTGAAGCAATTGAAATCGGCGCACTGGCCGCCCTCGATCTGCTCGACGCGCAGGATCTGCCCTTGCAGCAGTTCGATCGCCTTGCCGGTGCCTGGCTCGATGACAAACTCCGAGATTATCTGGCGTTGCGTCACTGCGGCGTACCCGAGGCGGCTTCGGCTTTTCGCGCGGCGGCGTATTCGCGCAACGCCAGGCGCACCAGCGATACGCGGTCCGGCGCCACGCCCTGCGCGATGGTCCGATCCATCAGTTCGAGCTGCTGCTGGTTCAATCGGAGTTTGACGACCGTGTCGGTCATGGAGGAATCCTCGGCTCGCACCTGCGAGCCGCCGTTCTGCTGAATTATCGTTCTATTGCAGACCAATCGAAGCGCAAAGTTTAGGCGATCGCCTGCCGCAAATTCGAGCGCATCGGCCAAAATTGCTTCTCTCCGCCTTCCAGAGGCTGAATTACCGTCAGAGAGCTGCCATTCAGGCATTGGGCTTCGGGGGGTCGTTGATGAGCAGGCAAGAGCTTTCGCGCCGCAAATTTCTTGGCGCCGCCGCCGCAAGTCCTCTGGTGCTTTCGGCGCTGGGCGGACCGGCGCGCGCCGCCGATATCACCATCGGCATCATCTATGTGGGGTCGCGCCAGGACTATGGCTGGAACCAGGCGCATGCGGTGGCCGCCAAGGCGCTGAAGGAGGTCCCCGGCGTCAAGGTGGTCGAAGAGGAGAACGTGCCGGAAACCGTGGCGGTCATGAAGACCATGGAGTCGATGATCAATATCGACGGTGCGACGCTGTTGTTCCCGACGTCGTTCGGCTACTTCAATCCCTTCATGATCGATGCGGCCAAGAAATATCCCAAAGTGGAATTCCGCCATCCGACGTCGCTGTGGAAGGAGGGCAAAGATCCCAACAATGCCGGCGGCTATTTCTGCTATCTGGACCAGGGACATTACGTCAACGGCATCGCGGCCGGCCTGTCGACCAAGTCCAACAAGATCGGCTACATCGCGGCCAAGCCGATCCCGCTGGTGTTGCGTAACGTCAACTCCTTCATGCTGGGCGCTCGCAAGGTCAATCCCGACGCCACGGTGCAGTTGATCGTCACAGGCGACTGGGCCTTGCCGGTGCGCGAGGCGGAAGCTGCGAACGCGCTAGTCGACGCCGGTTGCGACATCATCGCCTGTCATATCGATAGCCCGAAGGTCGTGATCGAGACCGCGGAGAAACGGGGCGTGAAAAGCTGCGGCCACAACGCCAATCAGGCTGATCTGGCGCCGAAAGGGTTTATCACCGGCGCGGAGCTGAAATGGGGAACCGTCTACAAGAGCTTCGCCGGCATGATTGCCAAAGGCGAGAAGCTCCCCAATATGGTGATCGGCGGCTACGACAAGGACATGGTGGTGAGTTCGCCGTTTGGCGCGGGCGTCAGCGAGGCGGGGCGTAACGCTGCGACGGCCGCGATTGCCGAACTGAAAGCCGGCAAGCCGATCTTTGTCAGCGGCGTCAAGAGCAACACCGGCAAGATCATTACCAGTCAGGACACCGGCCTCTACGACCCTTCGCTCGAAAGCACCGACTATCTCGTCGAAGGCATTGTCGGCACGGTTTGACCCGCGAGCGCACCGGCACGCCGTTACGGTTCATGCGCGCTCGCGGCGTTGATGTCTTTTCCGGTGTAGTCGGTCATCAGCGCGGTCGCGATCAGGGTGATGACGGCGCATATCGCAATATAAACCGCGATGGCCGTTGCCGAATGAAAAGTGCCGAACAGCCACGCCGCGATCAGGGGCGCCGGTCCGCCTGCGATGACGGACGCAAGCTGGTAGCCGAGCGAGGCTCCGCTATAGCGCAGGCGCCCGGCAAAGCTCTCGGCAATCAGGGCTGCCTGCGGGCCATACAGCATGTCGTGGGGAATGAGTGACAGGATGATCGCGAAAAAGATGACCGGCTCCGATCCGGTATCCAGCATCGCGAAATAGATAAAACCGAATATGCCGGTCGTCACCGCGCCTATCATGTACATGTTCTTGCGGCCGATCAGGTCGGACAGGTGGCCGAACAGGGGAATCGAGACGAATGACAGCACGGACGCGCTCAGCACCGCGGTCAGCAGGAAGTTGCGCGAGACGTGCAGCGTGTCGATGCCATAGGAAAAGACGAACGCCGTGAAGATATAGAACGGCGCCTGTTCGGCCATGCGCGCAAAGGCCGAGAGCAGAATCTCCCTGTAATTCCGTTTGACAACCGTCACCATCGGCGTGCGGTCGAGCTTGCGCTCGGCGAGAAGTTTGGCGAACACCGGTGTTTCCAGGATACCGAGCCGGATGTAGAGGCCGACACCGACCAGGATCAGGCTGAGCGCGAACGGGATGCGCCAGCCCCAGGCGAGAAACGCGTCGCCCGACTGCTGGCTGAAAGCGAGCACGGCGAGGTTCGCCAGGAAAAGTCCGCACGGCACCCCGAATTGCGGCCATGAGGCAATCAGCCCGCGCGATTGATCGTTGCGGGCCCATTCCATCGACATCAGGACCGAGCCGCCCCATTCGCCACCGACGCCGACACCCTGGATGAAGCGCAGGACGGTCAGGATCACCGCACCCCAAATGCCGATGCTTGCATAGGTCGGAACGAGCGCCACCGCGGCGGTGGCCAGTCCCATCAGCAAGAGCGTCGCGATCAGCGTCGATTTGCGGCCGATGCGGTCGCCGAAATGTCCGAAAATGGCGGCGCCGATCGGGCGCGCGACGAAGCCGACCGCATAGATCGCAAATGCCTCCAGCGTCCCGACCCAGGGGTCGGAATGCGGGAAGAACAGCTTGGCGAAAACGAGACCCGTGACGGTGCTGTACAGGAAGAAATCATACCATTCGATCGCGGTCCCGACCGTGGACGCGATGACGGCCCGGCGAAGCTGAATTTGATGCTCGGTTGAGGTGAGGGTGACGTCGGCGAGTATTGCCATAAGCATGTCCTCCGCGGCCCCCCTTTGGGCAAGGCGCCTCGGGGCGCTTTTCGCAGAAACGCATTCATCCGGCAGATGTTCCAGCCGACGCCGGAACCTGCTGATAAACTTTGGGCGCAAGAGCAGGAGACCGCCGAACTCCTGGGATCAATTCCGGAACAGGACGCGGCTGTACCGCGCCAGCGCCATGTCGCCTGCATGCATCAGCGGTCGTTCTGCCGGGCGGCTGCGACGATCCGATCCAGCATCTGGTCCAGGATCGGCGTCGATGTCGCGAAATTGAGCCTGACGAACTGCGCGCAGTCCGGATCGAAGGTCTCGCCGGCGCTGAATCCAATCCGCGCGTGCTTGAGGAAGAACTCATAGGCCGACGTCGACAACCCGAGCTTTCGGCAATCGAGCCAGGCGAGATAGGTCGCCTCCGGGGCGTAAAGACGGATCTCCGGCGCTTCGGCGGCGAGCACATCCACGATCCTGTTTCGCGCCTTGAGGAGATGCGCCATGACCGTATCAAGCCAGGGCTGGCACTCCTCCGTCCAGGCAGCAACGGTCGCATCGACACCCATGATATTGGCCTGGCCGGTTAGCCGGAGCGGGATGCGCTTGTGAAACCGGTCGCGCAGATCTTCGGTGCCGAAGGCCATCAGCGCGCAACGAAGACCGGCAATGTTGAAGCTCTTGGTCGCCGAATTTAGCGTCACCGTGCGGGCGGCGATGTCGGGCCCGAGCGAGGCGAATGGGATGTGCCGATGCCCCGGATAGATCAGATCGGAGTGGATCTCGTCGGAGACCACGATGAGATCGTGCTCGATGGCAAATTGGCCCAACGCGAGCAGCTCCTCGCGTGTGAAGACGCGCCCGGTCGGGTTTTGCGGATTGCAGAGCACGAAGATGCGGGTTCGCTTGTCGACCAGCTTCTTCAACTCGTCCATGTCGAAGGTGTGGCGCATGCCGTTGTCGCGCATCGGCAGCGGGAGAAGCCTGCGCTCGGTCGTGCCGATGGCCTCGCGGAACGGCGGATAGTTGGGCACTTGCAGAACGACGCCATCGCCCGGGTCGGAGAAGGCCAGGATCGTCGCATAGGTGCTCTGCACCAGATCCGCCATCGGCAGCACCAGATCGGGCGATACTTCCCATCCGAAGCGCGATTTCATCCGCGCAGCGAAGGCAAGGGCGACGAACCGGTCGGCCCTTTCGCCGTCGCGCATGGGATAGCCGTAGTCGCCATCGCGGACGGTCCGCTCGATTGCGGCCTGGATCGGTGCGGCGACCGCGAAATCCATGTCGGCGATCCAGGCGGGTATCACGTCCGCGTCGTGCTGATTCCATTTGGCGTTGCGGCGCGCGCGCAGCGCGGAATGGCTGAGTTCTAAGCTGATCGTGGCTTTATTGGTCATGATGTCGGGACGTGGTGCCTTCGTTTCATTTGATGGGAATCAGTGTCGATAGCTATCATCACCGGTAATTTCGCCGCATGGTCCGTCGGTGGTGGTGCGCGCCATACAAGCACGCGGCTGGCCGGGAGCAAAGGCTCGATCGCGCCTTTGAGAGCAGCGAGAAGGGCGATCTGGTGCAGCTCTTGCGCGAGTGGACCAGCGCAAAATTGCGGGATAAATTAACATCGGAGATCGACGCATCAATCGCCATTGAACCCGACAGTTCGCAAAGCGACGGCAATCATGAATACCGCAGCCATTCCCGACGCGGACCGCGACGCAAAACCGCTAAGCCCGGCGATGCTCCGCGCGCTATCGACGCGTTCCGACGTTCGGGGCGCGGTGCGCACGGCCAGTCACTATGGCGCGGTTGCGATCTTCGGCACCCTGATAGTATCGATCGCTTCGACCTGGGCTTTGCCGTTGATCGTGGTGCAAGGTTTCTTCGTGGCATTTTTGTTCATGGTCGTCCACGAGACCGCCCACAAAACGGCCTTCAGGAGCCGCGTGCTCAACCTCGCCGTGGGCAATCTGTCGGCCTTCACCATCGCGCTGCCTTACGAATATTACTGCCTGTTTCACTGGGACCACCATCGCTATACGCAGGACCCCGACAAGGATCCGGAACTGATCGTCGGTCCAAAGCCGGCCTCGGATGCGCAATTGGCGATCGCCTATAGCGGCCTGACGCAGGTCGCCGGCCGCGTCCGGCTGATGCTCGGGCATGCCTTGACTGGCAAGGTCTCCGTGCCCTGGATTCCCGAGGCCAAGCGCGATGATGTCGTGAGGGAAGCGCGCCTCTACACGGCGGGCTACGTGCTGCTGCTTGTCGTCTCGCTGGTGCTCAACACGGCAGTCCTGCTGTGGGTGTGGATCATCCCGCTGCTTGTCGGCCAGCTGATCCTGCGGCCTTATCTCTATTCGGAACATACCGGCTGCGAACGGACTCGCAGCGCCTTCGACAACACCCGCACCACCTACACCGGCATGTTCGTCAAATGGTTCGCATGGAATATGCCCTATCACGTCGAGCACCATGCCTATCCCTCGGTTCCCTTTCATGCGCTGCCGAAGTTGAACCGGTTGGTCGCCGATCGGATTGTTTTCGAAGGCCGGAGCTACCGCGCGGTGACGCGAGAGACGTGGGCCTGGTTTCGCAAGCGATACATCAACGCCTGAATGCGAAAGGGCGCCCTTGGTTGTCGGAGGCCACGGCCTAGCCAACGCAATTTGATCGCGCGCGTCGGCGCTCATAGTGCGCTCTTCCGGAGTTCTTCAAGGCGGTCGAGCAAGGGCCGCTGACCGGGCAGGATCTTCTCCCGGGCGAGCGGCAAGGTGAACCATTCCGCGCGATCGACTTCAGGCACAAGAATGGTGCGACCGCTTCGTGGCGGCCATTCGATCGGGATCTCGTTGCTGCGGATGCTGGTGACATCCAGCTCGCCCTCCAGCGCATAGGCCTGAACCAATTTTCTGCTGCTCTGACGCACCTGGCCGAGCGGCTGCAGCGGGCCCCTCGCTTCGATCCCGAGTTCCTCGGCGAATTCGCGGCGCGCGGCCGTCTCCGGGTCTTCGCCATCGCCCAATTCGCCTTTTGGAACCGACCATGCGCCAAGGTCGCAGTTACGCCAAAAAGGGCCACCCGGATGGACAAGCAGAACCACCATGCCGGCGTCGCGCTGATGGTACATCAGGATGCCGGCGCTTGTAGTAGCCATGCGATCTGCCGATGGTGTGGAATGATGCGATAGCGTTGTTCTGGCCCACGCCGCCGGGGGCAAAATAAGCATTAAATGAGCTTTGGGGGAATGCGACGTGGTGAACGGCCCACAAACGGGCCCGCTCCTGAAGCGGAGAAAGGTCTTTCTTGGCGCCTCACAATACGCTGGGCACGTTCCGACGCCCTGGCCCATTGGGGGCCAGGGACGCGCCTATGACTTGGTTTGTCAGCCGCTTGCGCTGCTCGCCGCGACCGAAGAGGACGAGGTGACCCGCCCGCCGAGCGCGAGATACAGCCCGCCGGCGACGGCGATCCCGAACAGCCAGCTCAAATCCGCGCCGCCCAACAGGCCCGTCGAAATCGGCCCTTGCAGCGCGCCGACCAGGCCATCTTCCACCGACCATCCCGCCGCGAGGCCGGCGAAGAACGCGATGATCGCGCCCCAATTGATGTCGCCATAGGCGCTGGTCGCGGGATCGCGATAGAGCTCCGCGACATCGATCTGCCCTTTGCGCTTGATGAAGAAATCGGCCAGCACGACGCCGGCCCACGGGCTCATCCACAGCAACAGGCTGATCATCCAATTGTCGAACGCCTTGGCAAACGACGGCGCGAAGATGAAGTACACGGTCACCAGATAGCCGGCGACGCCGACGATCGTCGCCAGCGCGAACCGCGACACCTTGAAGCCCGCGCTGAGCGCTGCGAGCGCCGCGGAATACACGTTGAGAATGTTGGTGGCGATCGGCCCGTGCAGCACCATCAGCAACACCAGGATGCTGATCGGGCCGCCGAACACGGCGCTGACCATCTTGGCCGGGTCGGTATCAAGCGTCGTGCTGGCAATGGTTGCGCCCAGGATGGCGAGCCAGACGGTGGGCACGAACATCCCGAGATAGCTGTACCAGAACACCGAGCGCGACGGCACGCTGCGCGGCACGAACCGCGAATAGTCGGACGCCCAGGTCACCCACGAGATTCCCCAGCCGACGCCGATCGCGGTCATCAACAGGGTGACCATGGCGAGATGCGCGCCGGGCGCCAGCGTGCTCGTGAGATTCCAGTTGACGACGCCGGGCCGGGTCCAGGCCAGAACACTCATCAAAACCATGATCGCAACCGTCGCCGGCACGGTGTATTTCTCGAAGGTCCGGATCGCGTAGAAACCGTAGGTGCCGATGCCGACCTGCAACGCCATCACCAGCGTGATGACGATTATCTCGACGAACCAATTATCGGGAATACCGAACTGGCCCAGGATCGCGACGGAGATCTTGACCGGGAAATAGGTGTTCACGCCGATCCAGCACAGCGTCATCAGGAACATCAGGATGCTCGGCAAATAGGCGCCGCGCACGCCGAAGGCCGAGCGGCTCAGCACCATCTGGTTGACGCCGGTCTTGTGACCCATCACGGTGAAGGAAGCGAAGATGGCGCTCCCGACCAGATTGCCGAGCACGACAACGGCGATGGTCTCCCACAGACCCAGCTTGAGGACGATGCCGAGCGCGCCGAGCGCCCAGTTGACCGGCGCGATATTGGCGCCGGCCCAGATCCACATCTGCTGCAGTCCGGTCGAGTCCCGGTCTGCGTCGGGAATGGGTTCGATGCTGTGAATGTCGGCGCGAAGCTCGGAATCCGTCATGACGTCCCCCTTCCAATACGAAGCACACTTCGTATTCATGCGAGCAACAATCATGCCATGGCCGCTCAGCGTTTCCGTGCAACCGCGGAGGCCGCGCGCGGCGGTATGGCGCAGCGGCGGCCTGTCCGACTCGCCTGGCACGGTCCAATGGGCCACGCCGAGAGCGACTACAAATTATGCAGCCGCCGCCAAGAAGGCGGCAGATGGGTGCGGGTCGCGGCTAGTCGAATAGGGCAGCGGCACTGTCGCGGTTGGCGTTGTCGGCGACAATGCGCTGCATCATGTCGATGAACATCGCCTGTTCCCGTGCGCTCAGATGACCGAGCGTCGAGCGATGCGCGATCCGCGCCGGGTTTTCGATCTTGGCGAGAAGGGCCGCTCCCTCCGCGGTCAATTTGCACAGCCGCGCCCGGCGGTCCCGGTCATCGATGGCGCGCTCGACGAGGTGGCGGGCCGCCAGCCGTTTGAGCGCCCCGGTGGTGGTCGTGCGGTCCAGCGCGATATCGGCAGCCAGCGTGGTCTGATCGGCGGTTTTGCGCGCCGCAAGTGCCGAAAGCAGGCTGTATTGCAGCGGCGTCACCTCGAACTTGCCGCAGGCTTCCTGGAACAGCGCGACGTGAATCTGGTGCAGCCGGCGGATCAGAAATCCCGGCCGTTGTGACAGCGGCCACGCACGGCGATTGACTTCGCCGCCACGCTTTTTTGCTTTTCGCAACGCACTCTCCAAGCCTCAAACACCTTCGCGAGTCGCGCGATTCGAGCGCCTCGCCACCGTCGGATCATGGCATGAAGTTTGCTTCGATCAAATACGAAGTATGCTTCGTATTTTGGCAAGAGCAGGGGTAAGCTCCGCCGGAAGACAGAGGAGGTGTTCATGTCGATCAGCGCCACTTTCGACCAGCTGCTGCGCGGCGGCCGCGTGATCTGCCCGGCCTCGGGCATCGATGGAATCAGGGACGTCGCTATCCGCAATGGCAAGATCGCCGCCGTACAGTCCGACATTCTGCCGACCAGCGCCAGAGAGGTGATCGACGTCACCGGCAAGCTGGTGCTGCCCGGGTTGATCGATACGCATGCGCATGTCTATCAGTACGTCACCGGCCGCTTCGGAATGAACGCGGACATGGTCGGCGTGCAGTCCGGCGTGACGACCCTGGTCGATCAGGGCGGTCCGTCCTGCATGACGTTGCCGGGCTTCCGGTATTTTGTCGCGGAGCCATCGAAGTCGCGCGTCTATGCGTTCTTGTCGGCCTATCTCGTCGGTGGGCTCGAGGGGCATTACTATCCGCAGCTCTACAGTCCGGATGGCGTCGATATCGATGCCACGGTGAAGGCGGCGGAGGCCAATCTCGACATCGTTCGCGGAATCAAGGCGCATGCGGAGATCGGCGGTTTTGCACGCTGGGGTATTCGCGTCATCGAAATGGCAGCCGAGATCGGCCGTCGCGCCGATCTACCGGTCTATGTGCATTTCGGCCAGCTTTGGGGGTTGCCCGAGAGCGGGGCCAATGGCGAGGACGTCGATACGATTCTGGAGCGCGTGATACCTCTGCTGCGTGAGGGCGACGTGCTGGCGCATCCGTTCACGCGCCATCCCGGCGGGTTCGTCAATCGCGAGGGCGAGGTGCATCCGGTGATCCAGGCCGCGCTTGATCGCGGGCTGACGGTCGACGTCGGTCACGGCAGCCATTTCTCCTATCGGCTCGCGAAGAAGGCGATCGCGGCGGGAATCGTTCCGACCACGCTGGGCGCGGATATTCACGGCTACAACACCCACGTCCCCGCGCCGGCTGGGACGCCCGACCAGCATGAGGATGAGGAAAATCATCCCTTCGCAGGCCAGGCCAAGTTCAGCCTGGTTCAGGCGATGAGTTCGATGATGGCGCTCGGCCTCACGCTGGAGCAGGTGGTGCCGATGGTCACGTCGAACCCGGCAGATATGCTCGGACGCGCCGACGAGATCGGCGCACTCAAGGCCGGCAGGGACGCCGACATTTCGGTGCTGTCGCAGCAGAGCGGACGGTTTGTGCTGAGCGACAACGAAAAGACCGAAGTCATCGCCGAACGTCTGCTGCAGCCGGCGTTCTGTCTGCGCGCCGGAACGCGATACGACGCCATCGCGCCCATCCTGCCGCAAGCGGTCGCGGCATAGGGAGGTCAGCGTCGGCCCTCTTGAGGAGAACGCCACCGTGCGCAACGAGCGCGATTTTCCCTCCGCGGGCGGAGCGGGCGCCGGACAGGGCGTCGGCGTACGGCTGCCGCGCAAGGAGGACGATCGGCTCATGCGTGGCCGCGGGCAGTTCGTGGCGGACATTCGTCTCGCCGGACTGCAGGATGTCGCCTTCGTGCGCAGTCCGTTGGCGCACGCGCGGATTCGCGGGATCAATGTGCCGGCGCGTTACCGCGACCGTGTCTTCATCGCGGCCGATCTCGTCGGCGTGAGTCCGATCCGCGCGGTGTCGGGGCTGCCGGGCTTCAAGATCTCCGAGCAGCCGGTGCTCGCGACCGGCAAGGTGCGCCAGGTCGGCGAACTCGTCGCGATGTGCGTGGCGGCGACGCGTGCCGAGGCGGAGGACATCGCGGCGGCGGTGACGCTCGATCTGGAGGAACTGCCTGCCGTCTACGACATGCTGCAGGCACGCGAGCCCGGTTCAGCGCTGGTGCACGAGCATTGGGGCGACAACGTCTTCCTCGAAACCAATTTCGAGGTCGACATCTCCAGCGCGCTGGATGCGCCGATCAAGGTGACGCGCGAGATCTCGACCGCGCGGCAATGCATGTCGCCGCTGGAGGGGCGCGGCGTGGTCGCGACCTTCGACCACCGGCTCGATCAGCTCACGCTCTATTCGGCCGCGCAGATGCCGCATGTCACGCGAAGCGGATTGGCGGAATGCCTCGGCCTGGAGCAGGGGCGCATCCGCGTCGTCTCGCCGGATGTTGGCGGCGGCTTCGGGCATAAGGGGATATTGCTACCGGAGGAGGTCTGCCTGTCCTGGCTGACCATGCGTCTCGGCCATCCCGTGCGCTGGACGGAGGATCGCCGCGAGCATCTCACGGCGAGTTCCAATTGCCGCGAGCACCATTACAAGATCACCGTCTATGCCGACCGCGACGGCCGCCTGCGCGGCATCGATTGCGAAGCGACCGTCGATTCCGGCGCCTACTCGTCATATCCGTTCTCGGCGTGCCTTGAAGCAGCGCAGGTCGCGAGCATCCTGCCCGGACCCTATCTGATGCCGGCCTATCGCTGCCGGACCTTTTCGGTCGCCACCAATAAATGTCCGATCCTGCCCTATCGCGGCGTCGCGCGCACCGGCGTGTGCTTTGCGCTCGAACTGATGCTCGATCTGGTCGCAGCGGAAGCAGGGCTTGAGCCGGGTGAGGTGCGGCTGCGCAATCTAGTGCGCCCGGAGCAGATGCCGTTCGACAACATCACCAACAAGCATTTCGACTCCGGCGACTATCCCGAGGCGATGCGGCGGGCCTTGGTGTCGATCGACATCGAGGCGTTGCGCGAGCGCCAGCGCAAGGGTGAAGCGGATGGACGGCGGATCGGCGTCGGCGTTTCGATTTATTGCGAGCAGGCCGCGCATGGCACGTCGGTCTATGCCGGCTGGGGTATTCCCATGGTGCCCGGCCACGAACAGGCATCCGCGCGGCTGACACCTGATGGCGGCGTCGAACTCCGGGTCGGCGTGCATTCGCACGGCCAGGGCATGGAGACAACGCTTGCCCAGGTCGCCCACGAAATGCTCGGCGTCGACGTCGCCAAGGTTCGTACCATCCTCGGTGACACCGCGATGACGCCCTATTCGACGGGCACCTGGGGTTCTCGTTCGATGGTGATGGCCGGTGGCGCGGTTGCGACCGCCTGCCGCGAACTGGGCGAACGCGCCAAGCGCATCGGCGCCAAGCTGCTGCAGCATGATCCGGCTTCCGTCGTGCTGCAGAATGGCGAAGTGCGCGGCGTCAATGGCAGCGTCAACCTGAAGGAGATCGCGCATACCTGGTACCGCCGCCCGCAGGATTTGCCGGCCGATGTCGATCCGGGCGGCCTGGAGGTGACGTCCGGCTACAAGCCGCAGCGCGATTCCGGCACCTTCAGCTATGCCGCGCATGCCGCGGTCGTCGCGGTCGATCCCGATCTCGGCGAAATCGAGATTCTCGATTACGTCATCGTCGAGGACGGCGGCGTTCTCGTCAATCCGATGGTGGTGGACGGCCAGATCTATGGCGGCCTGGCGCAAGGCATCGGCACCGCGCTGTACGAAGAGATGCCGTTCGACGCTTCCGGTCAGCCGCTCGCGACAACGCTTGCGGACTATCTGCTGCCGGGCCCCACCGAGGTGCCCGCGCCGCGCCTCGATCATATGGAAACGCCGTCGCCCTATACGCAGTTCGGCGTCAAGGGCATCGGCGAGGGTGGCGCCATCGCACCGCCGGCGGCGATCGCCAACGCCGTCAATGATGCGTTGCGGCCGCTCGGCGCCGAACTGATGCAGTCGCCGATTACGCCCTATCGTGTCGTCGAAGCGGTCCTGGCCGTGCGCGATGCAGAAAGGCCCGCGGCATGAAACCCGCACCTTTCGGGTACGAGCGCCCACGCGACTTGCCGGCCGCGCTTGCTGTGCTGGGAGAGGCCGAGGGTGCGGCGAAGATCATGGCTGGCGGTCAATCGCTCGGACCGATGCTCAATCTGCGGCTGGTCGAGCCGGATTTGATCGTCGACATCTCGGGCCTTGCGGAACTGAAGCAGGCCGAGCGGCGCGGCGACGAACTCGTGCTGGGCGCCTGCGTGACCCACGCGGATATCGAGGACGGCCGCATTCCCGACGTCACGCGCGGCGTCATGCGAGGCGTCGCCGGCAACATCGCCTATCGCGCCGTCCGCAATCGCGGCACGGTGGGCGGGTCGCTCAGCCATGCCGATCCCGCGGCAGATTGGGTCTCCGCGCTCTCGGCGCTGGGCGCGACATTGACGCTGCGAAGCCGCGAGGGCACGCGCATGGTCACGATCGGAGAGTTCATCGTCGGTGCGCTTGAATCGACATTAGCGCCCGGTGAAATCGTCGCGGCGATACGTGTCCCGGGGAGGCCGTCATCGGCGCATTGGGGCTATGTCAAGAGCTGCCGCAAGACGGGTGAATTTGCGCATGCGCTGGCCGCGGTCCTGATCGACCCGAGTGCAGCGACCGCCCGCATCGTGATCGGCGCGATCGAGTCCGCGCCGATCGTCATTGCCGACGCCGCCGAACTGTTCGGCGGGCGCATCGATGGCGACTACAAGCGGCGCTTCGATTGGCGCGTGGCGGATGGCCTTCTGGCCAAGGCCGGCATCGCCGACGCTACGCGGCGCCATGTCCACGTCACAGTCCTCAGCCGTGCGATCCGCGAGGCGGCCGCATGAGCATGATCGAACTGAACGTGAACCGCCGCGCGGTGCAGGCTCTTGCCGAGCCTCGCACCAGCCTTGCGGATTTCGTGCGCGACAAGCTCGACCTGACGGGCACGCATCTCGGTTGCGAGCACGGCGTCTGCGGCGCCTGCACCGTGCTGCTCGATGGCGCGCCGGCCCGCTCCTGCATCACCTATGCGGTCGCCTGCGAAGGCGCCGAGGTCACCACGATCGAAG
>Ga0137412_10002343_pt1 | contig 14989 bp, 7 predicted proteins | sample CZODoug2_1_16fun_FD_122160 | JGI IMG/M metagenome (GOLD analysis project Ga0137412, IMG submission 122160) | Vadose zone soil fungal communities from Angelo Coast Range Reserve, California, USA - CZODoug2_1_16fungal (Hybrid Assembly) | ecosystem: Environmental > Terrestrial > Soil > Vadose zone...
GTTTGCGCGGGGCGAGGTTGACGACTACGGCTACTTTGCGTCCGATGAGGGATTCGGGTTCGTAGTATTGGGCGATGCCGGCGCAGATCTGGCGGATTTCGGTGCCGATGTCGACGGTGAGCTTGAGGAGTTTGTCGGCGCCGACGATGCGCTCGGCGGTTTTGATCTGGCCTACGCGTATTTCGACTTTGGTGAAATCCTCGATGCCGATTTTGTCGGAGACGGCCGGGGCGGCGGCTGCCGCTGCGGACGTGCCGCTGGCGGCGGGAGTGCTTGCCGCTGGTGCGGGTGCTGGTTTTGGTGGATTCAGTTCTTCGTTTGCCATTGATTCGATCCTCTCTATTGCTTCGGTTTTGTCCACGCGTGGGAACAAGGTCTGCGATTTGCCAAGAGCCGTGCCGGGCGCCAGCTGGCCCCAGCGGAGTCCGTCCAATTCGAATTTGCCGAGGGCGACTGATTGACCGAGGAGCGTCCAGACTTTTGCGGCGCTGTCGGGGAGAACTGGAAATGACAGCGCGGTAACGATGCGGAGAAGTTCGGCGGTTGTCCAGAGGACGGTGGCTTTGCGAGATTGTTCGGCTTCGGAATTGCCGAGGGCCCAGGGTTGCTCGCTGGTGAGATATTTGTCGGCGGCGGCGATTACGGTCCAGATGGTCTCGAGGGCGCGGGCGAAACTGAGCTTGTCGAAATTTTCGAGAACTTCGCCGATGGCGGCTTGCGTTTCCATGGCCAGCGCTTCGTCTTGCGGTTTTAACGCGGCGGGCTTGGGAATTTTGGCAGCGAAGTTTTTTTCGATGAGCGCGGCGGTGCGGCTGGCGAGATTGCCGAGGCCGTTGGCGAGGTCGCTGTTGTAGCGGGTGACGAGGGCGTCGTAGCTGAAATTGCCGTCCTGGCCGAAGACGACGTCGCGAAGAAGGAAATAGCGGAGCGCGTCCATGCCGAGCATGTTGACGATGGGGCGCGGGAGGACGACGTTACCTTTGGACTTGCTCATTTTGGCGGCGTCCATGAGGAACCAGCCATGGGCCCAGACTTGTTTCGGGATAGGGAGCATGGCGGCCATCAGGAAGGCGGGCCAGTAGACGGCGTGAAAACGGATGATGTCTTTGCCGACGAGATGCAGATCGGCGGGCCAGTAGCCGCGCTTTTCATATTCGGGGCCGCCGACGGCGCTGAGATAGGCGGTGAGCGCGTCGAACCAGACGTAAAAGACGTGCGGCTCTTCACCGGGGACGGGAATGCCCCAGCGAATGGTGGTGCGGGTGATGCTGAGATCTTTCAGACCGCCTTCGACGAAGCTGATGATTTCGTTGCGACGGGTTTCCGGCTGGATGAAACCGGGATTCTTTTTGTAAAAATCGAGCAGCGGCTTTTGGAATGAAGAAAGCTTGAAGAAATAGTTTTCTTCGGTGACGGTTTCGAGGGGACGGCCGCAATCGGGGCAATTATCGCCGGGCTTGGCGTCGTTCACGAAGGCGTTGTCGTAGATGCAGTACTGGCCGGTGTAGTGGCCTTTGTAGACGTAGCCGTTTTCCCTGCAGAGTTTGAAGACCCATTGGACCGTGCGGACGTGTTTGAGATCGGTGGTGCGAATGAATTCGTCGGCGGGAATACCGAGTTCGTCCCAGAGGGCGCGCCAGGCGTCCGCCATTTTGGCGACGAATTCGGATTCGGGGATGCCGGCTTTTTTCGCCGCGCGTTCGACGTTGACGCCGTGCTCGTCAGTGCCGGTGGTCATCACGACGTCGTAGCCGCGCATGCGCTTGTAGCGGCGAATCACGTCGGCGACGACGGTGGTGTAGGTGTGGCCGATGTGCGGGAGCCCGTTGGTGTAGTAGATGGGCGTCGTCAGATAGAATTTTTCTTTTTTCTCAGGCATTTTTTGAGTTTTAAGTCGTAAGTTTTAAGCCGTAAGTCGTAAGTTGTAAGCGTAAAGTTCAAAAGTTTAAAAGTTCAGAAGTTCAAGAGTTCAGAAAGATAGACTGCTTGGTGCTTAGGTTTTGAGTGACCAGGTGCGCATGGCCTCGTCCATGACGCGCTGCAAGGGCACACTTTTTGCCTCTGCCAGTTTACGGCAATCTTCGAATTCCGGTGAAGCCTGGCGGATATGGCCGTTGAGCCGGGCCACTTTGATGCGGACTTCGCCGAAAGCGGTATGCACGGTTTCCCATTGGCGGGCGAGGACGCGGCGTTCGGCGGTGTGGCCGCGGACGCCGAGAGTGGTGGTCTCCGCGAAGAGCATTTCGTGAAACATGGCTTCGTCTTCGGGTTTGCAGAGGACGGTGACGAGCGTGCCGGGGCGATTCTTTTTCATTTGCACGGGGGTGGCGAAAACATCGAGGGCGCCCGCGGCGAGGGCTTTTTCGAGGAAGTAGCCGTAGATTTGCGGATTCATGTCGTCGAGATTGGCTTCGAGGACGCGGATGGTTTCGGATTCCGCAGCCGCGCGCTTTTCGGCGGATTCGCCGACCATCAGGCGGAGGACGTTGGGCTGGCCTTCGAGATCGGCGGTTCCGGCGCCATAGCCGATAGAGGTGACGCTCATTGGCGGCTGAGGCCCGAAAGAGGAGCAAAGAGTGGCGACAATGGAGGCGCCGGTGGGAGTGACCAATTCTTTTTGGACGCCGTTGGAGTAGGTGGGCTTGCCGAGAAGCAGACGCGCGGTGGCAGGGGCGGGGACGGGCAACACACCGTGGGCCATTTTTGCGGTGCCGCCGCCGACGTTGAGCGCGGAGCAGGCAAAGCTTTCGATTCCGAGCGCGGCGAATCCGATGCAGGCGCCAACGATGTCAACGATTGCGTCCACGGCGCCGACTTCATGGAAATGAATTTTTTCAAGAGGGACGTCGTGAACCGCGGCTTCGGCTTTGCCCAGTTTGGTGAAGATTGCGGCGGCGCGCTCTTTCACGCCGGGGGCAAGAGCGGATTTTTCGATGATGCCGAGGATGGTGCTGAGCGAGCGGTGGGTCTGGGTATCTTGCGTGCGTACATTGGCGTGGGTGGCAGCCATGCCATTTTTCCAGACTTTTTTAGTGGAGAGTTCCCAACCTGGAACGTTGAGGCCCTGCAATTCGGTGCGCAGTTGTTCGACGGAGACACCTGCATCCAGCAGTGCGCCGAGAGTCATGTCCCCGCTGATGCCGCTAAAGCAGTCAAAATAGGCGTATTTCATGGGCCGAAACCTGATTCGATACTATCGGCACGGCGGATTTCCGTCAAACGTGCGTGGGGCAATGAGGTATCGCCGACGGTTTTCGAATGTGCGATACTTGTGGGCGAATTAGGTACCTGCCATGAGTTGCACTGGAACTCTCTCGACATACTCTATGGACAAGCGCTGGAGCGGCGAATGGAACGACTTCCGCTTCGCGATTCTTCTTGTGTTCTACCTGGTTCTTGCGCCGCACGCGCTATCACAAGACGGCGTAACGCTGCAGTCGTTTAACGGGGGACCGAGTTACCCGGTCGTGACGGGCCCGGATAGCGTTCACGGAAGGGTGATCAACCGCAAAACGCACGAACCGATTGCAAAGGCGCTGGTGTATTCACCCGATAGCCGCTATGCAACGCTGACCGACGATCGCGGATACTTCGAATTCAAATTTCCGCCACCGGAAAAATCGCCACCACCCGTTCCCTCTTCCGGGACGGATACGGAAGGCATGCGCAAAGTTCAGCGGTGGTACGAGCGGAATTCGCGGCCCAGTGTTTATTGGGTGAAGCGCCCCGGCTTCCTGCCGCTTACGAACGGCGCCGGGACAGTGGAAACCGGACCTCAGGGGATGGAGATGACTTTCTCCCTTGAGCCGGAAGCTCTGATTACCGGGCACGTGCAATTGCCGGGTGTGGACAACACCGACCGAATTCAAGTGCAGCTTTACCGGCAGGAATTTGACCAGGGGCACGAGAGGTGGGTGCAAGCGGACGGAGTTACGACCTGGGCCACAGGGGAATTCCGGTTTTCGGAATTAGCTGCCGGGACATACAAACTTTTCACCCTGGAGCGAACGGAACGGGATCCCGCGATATTCAATCCGGGGGACCAACTTTATGGATTTCCGCCGGTCTTCTTCCCGAATGCCGCCGATTTTTCCGCTGCCACTCCCATTCGACTGGCGTCGGGTGCGACGGTCCAAGCGAACCTTACCGTAGCGCGGCGGGAATATTACCCGGTTAAGATCGGAGTGGCGAATCCACCGGCCATGGGCTATCCATCGGTCGAGGTTTTTCTGAGGGGCCACCCAGGGCCAGGGTATTCGCTGGGTTACGATCCCTCGGAACAAGTGGTGCAAGGATCCTTGCCGGACGGGGCATACACGTTAAGTCTTTTCACGCACGGTGAGGAAGCATCGAGCGGTAGCTTGAACTTTATCGTCCGGGGCGGGCCGGTGGAAGGGCCCGTAGTCAGTTTGCATCCGAATGTTTCGCTGAGTGTGAATATCACGCGGGACTTTGCGGCCGCGACCGACTCTCCGGGAATGAGAGTGTTTCATGACGGTCACATGGTGAATGTTTCAGGCAACAATGTGACGATTGCACTTTCACCGGTGGAGCAGTTTGGTATGCAGCAAGCCTTATGGGCACAACCGGTGCCGGGCGGGCCCGAAGATGTGGTGGTCCTGAAAAATGTCGCTGCGGGGACTTACTGGATGCAGATTTCGGCGAACAACTGTTATGTGGCGTCGGCCACCTGGGGCGAAGGGGATGTGCTGCATCGCCCGCTGACGGTTGGGGCGGAGGGATCGGGGACGCCGATTGAACTGACATTGCGGAACGATGGGGCGGAAGTTTTGGGTAAAGTGCAATTTCCTGAGAGCCCAAGCCCACAGAAATCGAATGAGGGAGTGCCGAACGGGCAGATGGCGTATATCTACTTCTTGCCACTGAGCGAGAACGCCGGGCAATTTCGGCAGACCCAGGTCTGGCAAAACGGGATGTTAGACGAGAAACAAATTGCTCCTGGGACGTATCGCATTCTGGCGTTCGATCGCCTGAACACGGAAATCGGACCCACCAATGCAGAGTTGCTCCGCAAGTACGAGTCAAAGGGCATGGTGGTGGAACTTTCCGCCGCACAAACGCTGCGACTGCCTTCGCCGTTGACGCTGGTGAGCGAGCCATGAAACCCGCACGCATGCAGCGCTGGCGGGGAGCGCGCAAACCGAAAATCCGGGCGATTGCCACGCTGCCGCTGCTGGCCTTTTACCTGAGCACGAGGATCGCTGTTGCGCAAAGCACGACGCCTTACAGCGATGGGCTGGGTGCCACTTACAAAGTCGCTGGAGTGGTGGTGAACAGCGTCACCGGAGCGCCGCTGGCGGGAGCACGGGTTTCGCTGGTGGATACGCGGACGCGGAAGGGTGTGGTGAGACAGATAACTTCGGAGGGAGGGCGATTCGAATTTATTGATCTCCCAGCAGGAAAATTTTCGCTGAACGGATCAAAACGCGGATTCATTTCGGCGAGTTACGACGAGCATGAGCAGTATTCGACGGCGATTGTTACAGGCCCGGAATTGAAGACGGATGAGCTGGTACTGCGGCTTGATCCGGTGGCGCTGATCGGCGGCCATGTGCGGGATGAGAATGGCGACCCAGTGCGGCACGCGCAGGTGACACTCTACATGGAGGATCATCGCGGGGGGATGAACCGGGTGAGCCGGCTGTTGACGTCGACGTCGGATGACGTGGGCTATTTTGATTTTTCGAGTTTGATCCCAGGGACTTATTTTGTGTCGGTCAGCGCAACGCCGTGGTATGCGGTGCATGCGCCCTCCGCGGCAGCAGGCACGGGTGCGGGATATTCGGGGGTATCGCCGGCGCTGGATGCAGCCTATCCGAACACCTATTACAGCAGCGCGACGGAAGCGGCGGGCGCGACGCCGATTGTGGTGAAAGCCGGGGAACATCCAGAGATTGAAGTGCAAGTGAATCCGGTTCCGGCGCTGCACATTCTTTTCCGGACACAGGACAACGGGCAGAACGGATTCCCTCAGCCGCAATTGCAACAGCAGGTGTTTGATTGGGTGGAACCCGTGCAAACCAGCGGCGTGGTGGAGGTGGAAGCGGGGGTATACGAACTGGTGGGAGTGCCGCCGGGGAAATATTCGGTGCGAATGAATTCCGGGGCGGCAGGAGAGATGGCACACGCGAGCGAGATGAATTTATCGCGAGACGGCGAGGTACTCGACACGTCGCGCGGGGAGCCGCTCTCCAGCCTGAAGATCACTTTCAAAACGGAGGGCGGCGAGGCATTGCCGAATCGGCTGGTGATATTTCTTCAGGATCACCGGCGGCGCATTGTGGCGGGGAGCCAGGTGGACCCTTCGGGCGTGGCCAATCTTGGCGGACTTGCCGCGGGGAGATATGCGATTTTCTGCAACACCCAGGGGAAGGCGTACGGGGTGACGCGGACGGAAACGGCGACGCTCCGCGCTTCGGGCCACGATGTGACGCTTACGGCTGGAGTTCAGCAGGAATTAACGGCGTGGTTGACCGGAGGAGTGGTGAAGCTGGAAGGAGTTGCGCAGAAAGCAGGGAAACCGATTGCGGGCGTGATGGTGGTGCTGATACCGAAGGACCCGGAAGCACACAGGGAATACTTCCGGCGCGACCAGAGCGACTTCGATGGAACTTTCAGCGTTGCATATGTTGTGCCTGGGACGTACACGATTGTGGCGGTGGAAGACGCGTGGGGATTTGAGTGGCTTAAGCCAGGAGTGCTTTCGCGATATGCGCAACATGGGCAGGAATTGACGATTGGACCGCTGATGCGGGGGACGGTGCATTTGCCGGATCCGGTGGAAGTGCAGCCGAAGTGACACACGGCCCGCCTCGGAGGGCGGGCCCTACAGACGCAAGAGAGTCAAGAGCAAGAGAAAGGCGCCCGCCTCGGAAGGCGGCCGCTACAAAGGCGGGAGTAACCGAAGAGGGCGGGGCAAGCCCTGCCCCTACAAAGGCAAGAGCGTGCGAGGAACGAGGGGGAGCCGAAACATTTGTTTGGTGGTGGGGATTACACCTCAAAAGCGAGAGCTTCGCTCTCGCACTCCAAATTAGAGGGCGCGGCCGGCAGCGGCGGCTGAGGCCCAGGCCCATTGAAAATTGAAGCCGCCGAGGTGGCCAGTGACGTCGACGACTTCGCCGATGAAGAAGAGGCCGGGAACTTTGCGGGATTCCATGGTTTTGCTGGAGAGTTCGGCGGTGTCCACGCCGCCGGCGGTGACTTCGGCTTTTTCGTAGCCTTCGGTCCCGGCGGGGCGAATGGACCAGGAGTGTAATTCCCTTTCGAAAGCGTCTAGGGCGACGTTGGTCCAGGCTTTTGGCGGATGGAATTGGAGCCAGCGTTCGGCCAGGCGGTTGGGGAGGAATTCGTGGAGGGCTTTTTCGGCCACGGCTGCGGTACGCGTGCCGGCTTCGCGAATTTTTTGAGTGGCTTCGCGGCCGGGGGCGAGATCGATTTGCAATGCTTCGCCTTCTTTCCAATAGCTGGAGGCTTGCAAGATTGCGGGGCCGCTTAGGCCTCGGTGGGTGAAGAGCATTTTTTCGCGGAAGGCGGACTTCCCTGCCGAGGCGATTATTTCGGTGGAGACGCCGGCGAGGTCGCTGTAGCGCTTGCGGTCGGCGGGGTGGAAGACAAGAGGGACGAGGGCGGGGCGCGGCGTGATGATGTTCAATCCGAATTGTCGAGCAAGATCGTAACCGAAGGCGGTGGCGCCCATTTTGGGGATGGAGATTCCGCCGGTGGCAACGACTAGCGCGGGGGCACGATATTCGGTTGCCTCGGTGCTAACGGTGAAGGCTGTGTCGCGGCGGACTTCGGTGACATTGGCATCCACGACGATTTTTACATTGGCGTAGCGACATTCGGATTCGAGCATGGTGATGATTTGGGTGGCGGAATTGTCGCAGAACAGTTGGCCGAGGGTCTTTTCGTGGTAGGAAATTCCGTGTTTCTCGACTAACGCGATGAAATCGGCCGGGGTGTAACGGGCGAGGGCGGACTTGGCGAAATGAGGATTTTCGGAGAGGAAGTTTTTGGGCTGGGTGTGAAGATTCGTGAAGTTGCAGCGGCCGCCGCCGGAGATGAGGATTTTTTTGCCGATTTTTTCGGCGCGCTCGAGGAGCACAACGTGGCGGCCGCGTTTCCCGGCTTCGATGGCGCACAGAAGGCCGGCGGCGCCGCCGCCGAGGACGATTACGTCGAAGTTGGACAATTGAATCGATCGCCTTTCGATGGAGGAATCGCCGGGTGGACCCGGATCTTGAGCATGCGAGGATACCTTTAATTCGTAGTTGGCGCAGCCAGGAACGGATACGCTTGCCGGCTGGAAGCCGGCGCTACCTCTCGCTTGGCCACTTGAAAGTGGCCGCTACGGGGAACGGGCCCTACACAAGTTGGGGGAGGATGTGTATACTTTCTGTACGAGAAGTCTACTTCAAGGCGCGTGCGAAGAGCGCCGCAAGGATCGAACAATGTTCATCGCACGAATGGTCGCTGTCCTCTAAGAAAGCCGCGTCGCCTGCGGAACCCTCGTTTCCCCCGTTTTCCTACTAACCATTTTCCAGCGCCAGTGCCTGCGTTTTGGGGCTGAACTCGCGCAGAGCGTGCAGGTATCCATGTCCGTACAAGATTTGCAACCACCGGCCGCCGAGGCCACCGTTGGAGTTCCACCCGGGTTGTGGAGTTCAATCCGCGAAGCGATTCGCGGGTCTCATCAGGATTTCACGACCGGGAGTTTAAATCGGGCGATTCTTTTGTTGGCCATTCCGATGGTGCTGGAGATGGTGCTGGAATCGCTGTTTGCCGTGGTGGACGTTTTCTGGGTGGGGCGGCTGGGCGCGGACGCGGTGGCGACGGTGGGCCTTACGGAATCGCTGTTGAGCCTGGTGTTTGCGGTGGGACTTGGGTTGAGCCTTTCGACGACGGCGATGGTGGCGCGACGGATCGGAGAAAAAGATCCGCAGGGCGCGGCGGTGGCGGGGGCGCAGGCGATTTTTTTGGGATTTGGCGTATCGGCAATCGTGGGCATTCCGAGCTTCCTTTATGCGGGCGATCTTTTGCGGTTGATGGGGGCTTCGCCGGCGATTGTGGCGACGGGCAGCGGGTATGCGCGGATTGCGCTGGGCGGAAGCGGCGTGGTGCTGCTTTTGTTTTTGAACAATGCGATTTTTCGCGGGGCGGGCGATGCAGCGGTTGCAATGCGGCTGCTGTGGGTTTCGAACATTATCAATTTGATTCTGGATCCATGCTTCATTTTTGGGATTGGGCCGTTTCCGAAACTGGGCGTGACGGGCGCGGCGGTGGCTACGTTCACGGGGCGAAGTATCGGGGTGTTGTATCAGTTTTACCGGCTGCTGCGGGGGACGGAACGCATTCGGATCCTTGCTTCGCAGGTTCGCTTGGACTTCCAGGTGTTGTTTCGGCTGGTGCGCGTTTCGCTGACGGGCATTCTGCAATTTGCGATTGCGCATACGAGCTGGATTGGGCTGGTGCGGATCATCAGCGTGTTTGGGTCGGCCGCGCTGGCTGGGTACACGATTGCGATTCGGATTTTGATTTTTATTTTGATGCCGTCGTGGGGATTGAGCAATGCGGCGGCGACGCTGGTGGGGCAAAACCTGGGGGCGAAGCAACCGGAGCGGGCGGAGATCTCCGTTTGGCGGACCGGGTTTTATAACATGATTTTTCTTGGGGTGATTGGGGTTTTCTTTTTGATTTACGCTACGCCAGTGGTGCGGTTGTTTACGCAGGACCCGGAGGTTGTGCCGTTGGCGGCTTCGTGCCTGCGGATTTTGAGTTACGGGAACATTGGGTATGCGTATGGGATGGTGATGCTGCAGGCGTTTAATGGGGCGGGAGATACAGTGACACCAACGGTGGTGAATTTTTTTGGGTTTTGGTTGCTGGAGATTCCGTTGGCTTATTTTTTGGCGCTGCGGGTTGGGTGGCAGGCCAAGGGGGCGTACGTTTCAATTGTGGTGGCAGAATGCGCGATTGCGTTGGCGGGGATTTTGTTGTTTCGGAGGGGGAAGTGGAAGGGGAGGAAGATTTGAGTTGAGGTTCAGTTTCTGAAAGGCAAGACCCCGCAAATGCCTTGATCTTGCCCCGGTCCCTCCGCTCCGTGGCCGGCGCGCCAAAATTCGGCGCGGAAGAATAAACCGGCCCCTCTGGTCGGGATGACGGAGTCGGAAAATGCAACCCCAAGAGCGCAGCCAGGAATGGCTGTGCCACATGGAAGAGGAATGCGCCCGCCTCGGAAGGCGGCCGCTACAAGGGCGGGAGTAAAGCAAGAAGGCGGCGTAAAAGCCGCCCCTACTTATTTGGTGGCGGCTACTGGTAATTCGATGAAGCTGGATTGGGTGGGGGTGTGGTAGATGCGCTGGGTGGCTTTGCGGTAGTCGTCGGGCTTGGCCCAGAAAATATTGGGGACGAAGGTTTGCGGGTTGCGGTCATACAGGGGGAACCAGCTTGATTGCACCTGGACCATTACTTTGTGGCCGGGCAGGAAGACGTGGTTCGCGGTAGGCAGCGCGAAACGATAGACAAGCGGGGTATCGCGCGGGATGGATTTCGGATTTTCGAAGCTTTCACGATAGCGGCCGCGAAAGATGTCAGCGACTACCATCAATTCGTAGCCGCCCATGTTGGGCTGGCCGGCGACTTCGTCGGGATAGACGTCAATGAGTTTGACGACCCAGTCTGAATCGGTGCCGGTGGTGGAGGCGATCAGATTGGCAATTGGCTGGCCGCTGATTTTGAGCGGGTCTTTTAATTCGTCGGAGATGAATGCGAGGACGTCGGAACGGCCGGAGGCTTCGCGCTGGTCGTCAACGAGCCATTCTGGCCAGGTCATGCCGTTGTCGTAGCCGACGGGCTGAATCGGGCGCGCGCGGAACGGAACGGGCTTGGCGGGATTGGAGACGTATTCGTCGTAGGCGGCGTCGTCTTTTGCGGGGGCGGAGAAACTTAGTTTGAGGCCGGTGGAAAGATAGAGCGGCGTGGACTTGACGCTGCAGCCTGCGGGGCATCCGGACGGCCAACTGTTCAGCTTGAGCCAGCGGTTGGTGCCGGTTTCAAAGGCGTTGACGGGAGCGACTTCGGATTGCGGGGCGCCGTCTTTCAGATAGCGCGCGAGAAAAGGGCGAAGAATTTCCTGACGGAAGTAGAGGCCGGTGTCGCTGCCGAAGTGGAGGGCGCCGAGGGTGCTGGCGTCTTCAATTTCCTGGCCGTGGTGCCAAGGGCCGAGGACGAGGAAAACTTTGTCGTTAGCCGTGTCTTTGGGCTTGAGAGCTTTGTAGAGAGCGGGAGCGCCATAGATATCTTCCTGGTCCCAGAGGCTGTCCACCAGCATTGTGGGAACCTTGAGCGGTTGGGCGGCGAGGATTTTGTCCATCGCTTGCTGCTGCCACCAGGAGTCGTAGCTGGGATGCTCGAGAATTTTTTTCCAGAAACCTAATTGCTCCATGCCGTGCTGACGGCCGAGTTCGCCGGCGGAGCCTGCGCGCAGATAGAGGTCGTAATCGTCGTAGACACCGGACCACCATTTCTCTTCGTTCTTGCGCGTGGCTTCCTGCTCGTAGATGTAGGGCATGTTTTGTTCGCGGAAAGCGCCGTTGTGGAACCAGTCGTCGCCCATCCAGCCATCGACCATGGGGTTCATGGGCACGGCGACTTTGAGGGCGGGGTGCGGATTGACGAGGGCCATGAGCGGGAGGAAGCCGTCATAAGAAATTCCGAGGATTCCGACTTTGCCGTTGGTTTCGGGAATATTTTTGACGAGCCAATCGATCGTGTCGTAGGTGTCGGTGGAATGATCGACGGGCGAGGGATTCAGCGGGCCGTGGAGTGGGCGGGTCATGACATAGTCGCCTTCGGAGTTATATTTGCCACGGATGTCCTGGATGACGCGGATGTAGCCGTCTTCGACGATGACTTCGGTGGCGTTGTCGTAGCCCCAGAGGGCGGGGCCTAGATGAGAGCTGGCGCGGTGGCTGACCTGCCCGTCGGCGTTGTAAGGCGTGCGGGTGAGGAGGATGGGGGCGTTTTTGGCGCCTTTGGGGACGAGAATGACCGTGTGGAGTTTTACGCCGTCGCGCATGAGGATCATTGCATCGCGGCGTTCGAAGTCGAAATCCGCGGCGACAGGCTGAAAATGGGCGGGAGATTCGCTGGGAAGAGTGGTGTTTTCCTTCTGCTGGGCTGCGACTGGTGACTGAGCCGAAATGACTAACATAGCTGCGCAAGTTGCGGCCGTCAGAAATTTCGCAATTGCCCTGTCGTGCGTTGCGCTGCAGATCATGCAAATCTCCCTTCGCCAATTCGGCGACACGGTTCCTAGCAATTTTTATGAATCACTGATTCGCACTTGAGCCGACTGAAGTGCTGGAGCGAATTATAAACGAATAAGGGGGCCGTGTCCGACGAGTGACGGTTCTCCTGTGCAACGCAAAGGGATACACTTTGGATATGGCGCACGCGGTGATGACTCCACACCTTCCGTTGCCTCCGGGGCCGAGGGGGAATTTCTTTCTCGGCAGCGCGCTTGACCTGGCGCATAGCTGGCCCGGACATTCGGAACGCTGCGCGCGCGAATATGGCGACATTGTCTCCTACCGATTCCTGCATGTTCCGATCTGCCAGCTTACGCACCCGGATCATATTGAGGCCGTGCTGGTCCGCAACGCGGCTAACTTTCACAAATCGCGGGATTACGGGGCGTTGAAATTTTTCCTGGGGAACGGCCTGCTAACGAACGAGGGGGCTTCGTGGCAAGCGCAGCGCCAGCTGGTCCAGCCTGCGTTTCGTCATGAAAACATCGCGGTGTATGCGGAAATCATGGCTAAGTCGGCGGCGGCGCATTTGTCGCGCTGGCAGGATGGCGACAGCCGCGACCTGCACCATGAGATGGCGGAGCTGACGCTGGACATCGTAGCGAAATCTCTTTTTGGCGCAAAGGTTTCCCACGCTGCGCGAACGATCAGCGAAGAAGTTGCGGCGGTGATGGAACGATTCTTCACACAGGCAGCACTATCGTTTTTGTTGCCGGATAAGTTTCCCATTCCGAAGACGCCGCGACTGGTGCGTTCGAAACGGCTGCTGGACAAAGTGGTGCTCTCGATCATCCGGGAAAGACGGGCCAGCAAAACTCCGGCGAACGATTTGCTGCAACGGCTGCTGGACGCGCGGGACGAGCACGGCGCGCGGATGAGCGACGACCAACTGCGGGAAGAGGTGATGACGCTGTTCATCGCCGGCCATGAGACGACGGCGAATGCGCTGACGTGGACTTGGTTTTTGCTGGCGCAAAATCCGCACGTCGAAGCGGCATTGGCGGCGGAGTTGGATTCCGTGCTGGCCGGGCGGGCTCCGACGCTTGCGGATCTGCCGCGGCTTCCCTACACCGAAATGGTGGTCAAGGAATCGATGCGCTTGTATCCGCCGGCGTGGGGAGTGGGGCGACGCGCGCTGGCGGATTTCGAGGTGGGTGGATACCGGATTCCGGCGGGCACAAATGTTTTCATGATGCAATGGGTGACGCATCGCGACGCGCGGTTTTTTCCGGAGCCGGAGCGGTTTGACCCAGAGCGGTGGCGCGACGATCCGATTCGAAAGGGCCGCATCCCGCGGTTCGCGTACTTTCCTTTTGGCGGAGGACCGCGAGTGTGTATCGGAGCGGGCTTCGCGATGATGGAGGCGACACTGCTGCTTGCGACGATTGCGCAGCGGTATCGGTTCACCCTTGCGCCGGATACGGTGGTTACGCCGTTTTTCAGTGTTACGCTGCGGCCGAAGAATGGGTTGCCGATGCAGGTCCACAGGCGCGGACCTCGGTAGCAGCGATTCGTTACAACCAAATATATTCAAGGCCTGAAAATGCTCCATTGGTGAGTGTAAAACGGGTGGGGCTGGGTGTGGCTACGCGCGCTGGATTTTCTGGTGGCCTGGAAAAAGCGCCCGCCTCGGAAGGCGGCCGCTACAAAAGCAGGAGAAACCCAAGAGGGCGGGGCAAGCCTCGCCCCTACAAAGAGAAGAAGAACGCAAGATGGCGGCGTGAAGCCACCCTACGCGGGCAGAGCAGTTCGTGGGGGGAATGTGGGCTAGAAGCCGGGTGGGTGCTCGGCGACTACGTTGAAGGCGCGTTCCAGGGCGAGGCCGGCGCGGCCGAGGGTGCCTTCTTCGAATAGGCGGCCGATTAGGGTTACGCCGTGGGGAACGCGGCGGGGCGGGGAAAATTTTGGCAGCGGACGGCTGGGATCGGGGGCCCAATCGGTGCGGGCTTCGGCGACTTCGACGAAACCGGCGCGCATGGTGAGCGAGGGCTGGCCGGTGAAATTGGTGATGGTGAGCATTTCGTCGCGGAGCGATGGGACGAGGAGCAAGTCGACTTCGGAAAAAACGCGGGCCATTTCTTCGGCGACTCTGCGGCGCAGGCGATCGGTCTGAACGAAATCCACGGCGGACAAGAAACGCGATTGGCGGAAGAGGTTTGGCCAGGCGTCGTAAGTTTGGACTTTGAGCTGATCGGCTTCGCCGCTTAGGGTGAGTTCTTCGAAGGCGGCTGCACTTTCGGCGAAGAGAATGAGATTCAGAGATTGGTAGGGCCAGTCTGGAATGGAAACTTCGACGGGGACCATGCCGACTTTTTTCACGGTTTCGAGGGCGGCGCGGTCTACATCGGTGGCCGGAGCTTCCTTCATCCACTTTGGAAAATAGCCGACGCGGAGGCCTTTCACGCTGGCGTTGGCGTCGTAGTCGAGTTTGCTGGGGACGCATTGCAGGTCGCCGGGATCGGGACCGGTGATGGCTTGCAGGACTAGCAACGCATCTTCGACGCTGCGGGTCATTGGACCGAGTTTATCGAGCGACCAGCAGAGGGTCATTGCGCCGGTGCGCGGAACGCGGCCATAAGTGGGACGCAGGCCGGTGATGCCGCAACGCATGCTGGGGGAAACGATACTGCCGCCGGTTTCGCTGCCGATGGAAAAGCCGA
>Ga0137412_10002344_pt1 | contig 14987 bp, 12 predicted proteins | sample CZODoug2_1_16fun_FD_122160 | JGI IMG/M metagenome (GOLD analysis project Ga0137412, IMG submission 122160) | Vadose zone soil fungal communities from Angelo Coast Range Reserve, California, USA - CZODoug2_1_16fungal (Hybrid Assembly) | ecosystem: Environmental > Terrestrial > Soil > Vadose zone...
AGGGATTCGAGGATCTCGACCTGCGCCTCCTGCGCCACCCGGGCCCGCTCCAGCAGCACAGGCAGCGACCCGACGTTGTGCGTGCCGAACACGACGTCCACGTACGGCGCGCGGCGAACGACCTCCGAGCGGTCCTTCTGCGCCAGGCACCCGCCGACCGCGATCTGCATGTCGGGGTGCGCGGCCTTCACCGACGCGAGGTGGCCGAGGTTGCCGTAGAGGCGGTTGTCCGCGTTCTCCCGCACCGCGCAGGTGTTGAACACCACGACGTCGGCAACGCTGCCCTCGGCCGCCCGCGCGTAGCCCGCCGCCTCGAGCGAGCCGGCCAATCGCTCGGAGTCGTGCACGTTCATCTGGCAGCCGTAGGTACGCACCTCGTAGGTGCGCGCCGAACCGCCGGACTCGGCGTGGCCGGAGGGGGAGGTGTAGGCGGAGCGGGGCACCCGCCCAGGGTACGGCCCCCGGTGCGCGGGTAGCGTGCGCACATGACCGCCGATGGGGACGGCTCCACCGCGGGGTCCGCGGGCCCGCTGGTGGTCCTGGACAAGGTGAACAAGCACTTCGGGGCGCTGCACGTGCTGCGCGACGTGGACCTGACGGTGCATCGGGGCGAGGTCGTCTGTGTGATCGGCCCCTCGGGCTCCGGCAAATCCACCCTGTGTCGCACGATCAACCGCCTGGAGACGATCGATTCCGGCACGATCCGGGTGGACGGCCAGGTGCTGCCGGCCGAGGGCAAGGAACTCGCCCGGCTGCGCGCCGACGTCGGCATGGTGTTCCAGTCGTTCAACCTGTTCGCGCACCGCAGCGTGTTGGACAACGTGACGCTGGGTCCGATCAGGGTGCGCGGTCTGGCCAAGGACGCCGCGCGCGCCCGCGCGCTGGAGTTGCTGACCCGGGTTGGGGTAGCAGACCAGGCGAACAAGCTGCCCGCGCAGTTGTCCGGCGGTCAGCAGCAGCGCGTCGCGATCGCCCGCGCGCTGGCCATGGAACCCAAGCTCATGCTCTTCGACGAACCGACCTCGGCCCTGGACCCGGAAATGATCTCCGAGGTGCTCGACGTCATGCGGGCGCTGGCCGCCTCCGGCATGACGATGATCGTGATCACCCACGAGATGGGCTTCGCCCGGGCCAGCGCCGATCGGGTGCTGTTCATGGACGCCGGCGCGATCGTGGAGTCCGCCCCTCCGGCGGAGTTCTTCGGTAGCCCGCGGGGACCCCGCGCCACCGAGTTCCTCGGCAAGATCTTGGCCCATTGACCCACCGTCAGATTCAATCGGTCTGGCCCGCTCACCAGGGAGTCTTGATGAGAATGCGCCGTCTGCGCATCGCCGCCGCCACCGCCACGGTCGCGCTCGCCCTCACCGCCTGCGGCAGCAAGGGCTCCAACGCCGTCACCCCGGCCGGCTCGCCGGCCGCGACCGTCTCAGCCAGCCCGAGCGCAAGCGCGGGCCCGAGCCTGACGCTCAAGCTGAAGGAGGGCGGCAAGCTCGTGGTCGGGGTGAAGTTCGACCAGCCGGGGGTGGGCGAGAAGGACCCGGCGACCGGCAAGCTGTCCGGCTTCGACATCGAGATCGCCAGGCTGATCGGCGCCGCGCTCGGGGTCAAGGAAACCGACATCGAGTTCAAGGAAACCGTCTCGGCCAACCGGGAGACCTTCCTCAAGGCCGGCACCGTCGATCTGGTGGTCGCCTCGTACTCGATCACCGATGCCCGCCGCGCTGTGGTCAGCCAGGCCGGGCCTTATTACCTGACCGGCCAGCAACTGCTGGTCCGCAAGGACGACAGCTCGATCACCGGGCCGGACTCGCTGAAGGGCAAGAAGGTCTGCTCGGTCACCGGGTCCACCTCGATCAAGACCGTGCAGGAGAAGTACGGTGCCGTGCCCTCGCCGTTCTCCACCTACACCGAGTGCGTGACGCAGCTGCTGAACAAGACCGTCGACGCGGTCACCACCGACGGCGCGATCCTGCTGGGTTACGCCTCCCGGCAGCCGGAGAAGCTCAAGGTGGTCGGCGAGGCGTTCAGCACCGAGCGCTACGGCATCGGCTTCAAGCACGATGACTCCGCGACCTGCTCCGCGCTGCACGAGGCGCTGACCAAGATCTTCGCCGACGGCAGTTGGGCCAAGGCCTTCGCCGAGACCCTGGGCAAGGCCGGCGTATCCACCCCGAGCGCGCCCACCCTGGACGCCAACTGCTGACCGCGGCCTTTACTCGCCGGCGTACGGCTCCACTCGCTGAGGACGGTCATCCTCACCGAGTGAAGGCGCACTGTGGCGAGTAAAGGTCCGCAGAGATAGGCGGGGTGGCACGCAGATTCGCGGTAGGAGGTGAGTGCACGGTGCAGGTGTTGAGCGACAACCTGCCCGATCTGCTGCGCGCGTTCTGGATGACGGTCAAGCTGTTCGTGCTGTCCGGCGCGGTGTCGTTGGTGCTGGGCACGCTGCTCGCGGCGATGCGGGTGTGCCCGGTGCCGGTGCTGCGCTTCGCCGGGGCGAGCTGGGTGAACATCGTGCGCAACACGCCCCTGGTGTTGGTGTTCGTCTGCGTCACGTTCGGGTTGCCCGCGATCGGCGTGCGGACCTCGTTCTTCCGATTCGCGGTGCTGGCGCTGACCGTGTACACCGCTGCGTTCGTCTGTGAGGCGGTCCGCTCGGGCATCAATGCCGTCGAGCCCGGCCAGGCCGAGGCGGCCCGCGCGCTGGGCATGACGTTCCGTCAGAACCTCACGCTGATCGTGCTCCCCCAGGCCGGACGCACCGTGGTCCCGCCGCTGGCCAACATCCTCGTCGCGCTGATCCGTAACACCGCGATCGCCGAGGCGTTCGGGGTCACCGAGGCCTCCTTCGAACTCTCCGGCCTGGTCCGCGACCATCCCGACGCGCTCTATCCGTTGTTCGCGGGCGTCGCCGCCGGCTACATGCTGATGGTCGCCGTGGTCGCGCTGAGCGCGAAGCTCATCGAGCGTCGATTGACGGTGCTGCGATGAGCATCGTGCTGTTCGACCCGCCCGGGCCGCGGGCCCGACGCCGGGCCCGGATCGGGGGCGCGATCGCCACCGCGGCGTTCGCGGCACTGGTGGCCTGGGTGATCTGGCGGCTGCACGACACCGGGCAGTTCGACGGGGACAAGTGGGCGCCGTTCAAGGACACCGGCATCATCCGGGCGCTGGCCCGCGGATTGGGCGCGACGCTGCGCGCGGCGAGCGCCGCGGTGTTGCTCGCGTTGCTGCTCGGGGTGCTGCTCGCGGCCGGGCGGTCGTCCACCAACCGTGCACTGCGTTGGCCGGTGGCAACCTTTGTCGAGTTCTTCCGGGCGACCCCGGTCGTGCTGCTGATCCTGTTCCTGTTCCTCGGTTTCACCGACGACTTCGCCCGCCTCGGCGGCCATCTCGACGAACACGCCCCGGACCGGGTGAGCCGCATTCTCGGGCTGGGCCAGTTCGGCACGCTGGCTCCCCTGGTCCTCGCGCTGACCCTGTACAACGGCGCGGTGATCGCCGAGGTCGTCCGGGCCGGGATTCTCGCCGTACCGCGCGGTCAGGCCGAGGCGGCCCGCGCGATCGGACTGACCTCGCGTCAGGTGTTCCGCCTGGTGCAACTCCCGCAGGCGGTACGGATCATGCTGCCGGCGATCGTCAGCCAGGCCGTGGTCGCGCTCAAGGACACCGCGCTGGGCTTCATCATCGCCTACCCCGAACTGGTCCGGGTCGGGCGACTAATCTACGACAGCCGGTTCAACATCATACCGACGGCAATCATCGTCACCACGATCTACGTGACCTTGAACATGACGCTGGAGTGGCTGGCCAACCGCCTCGCCCAACGCCAGTCCCGCCGCTACAGCCGGGACGCCATCGCGGCGGCCCGCACCGCCGCGCTGCCGACCTGAGCGACGCGTGCAGCTGCCGCGCCGGCACTGTCATACGCGGCGCGTCAGATTCAGCCCGGAAAAGACCCCGAATCTGACGCCTGGCGTATGACAGAACCCGCTGCGCTCATGAATGAGCTGCGCGGACCGCCCCGTTCGCGCACGAGCGGAGGCGGGAGGGTCAGTCGTCCAGTGAGCCGACGAGGTCAGGCAGATCGGCGGCAGCGCCGTCATGTTCGGCCTCCAGCGCCTCCCGGATCACCCGGTAGGACAGCTGCGACGAATAGCCCTTGCGGGCCAGCAGCGCCGCGGCCCGCCGGAACCGCACCGCGGAGTCCAGGCCCCGGCTGGCCGCCAACCGCCGCGCGGCCAACGCCCGCGCGGTGGCCGCCTCCTGGTCGGGGTCCAACTCGGCAACCGCGGCATCGACCAACGGATCGGCCACGCCGCGGGTGCGCAGTTCGTGGGCCAACGCCCTCCGGGCCAGGCCCCGTCCCGCGTGCCGGCTGGTCACCCAGGCGGCAGCGAACGCTGCATCGTCGATCAACCCGACGTCACCGAGCCTGGCGAGCACCGCCTCGGCCACCTCGGGTTCGATCCCGCGCCGCGCCATCGCCGTGCCGAGTTGGGCCGCGGTACGCGGTCCGTCGGTCAGCTGACGCAGGCAGATGTCCCGCGCCTTTTCGGCCGGGTCCACCGGCTTCGTCAGCGCGCGCTCCTCGGATGCTGCCGGGCGGGCCAACCCCGTGGTGCCCGCCCGGCTGCGTCGAGCCATCGGTGACCTCAGAAGTCGGTCGGCGTGGCGTCCGGAGCCGCGACCTCCTGGTCGAGCTTGGCACCGATGCCGAGCTTCTCCTTGATCTTCTTCTCGATCTCGTCGGCCAGGTCCGGGTTGTCCTTCAGGAAGGTGCGGGCGTTCTCCTTGCCCTGCCCCAACTGGTCGCCCTCGTAGGTGTACCAGGCCCCGGACTTGCGCACGAAGCCCTGCTCCACACCCATGTCGATCAGGCCACCCTCGCGGCTGATGCCCTGGCCGTAAATGATGTCGAACTCGGCCTGCTTGAACGGCGCGGCCATCTTGTTCTTCACGACCTTCACCCGGGTCCGGTTACCGACCGCGTCAGTACCGTCCTTGAGCGTCTCGATGCGCCGCACGTCCAGCCGGATCGAGGCGTAGAACTTCAACGCCCGCCCACCGGTCGTGGTTTCGGGCGAGCCAAACATCACGCCGATCTTCTCGCGCAGCTGGTTGATGAAGATCGCGGTGGTGTTGGAGTTGCTCAGCGCACCGGTGATCTTGCGCAGGGCCTGGCTCATCAGACGGGCCTGCAGACCGACGTGGCTGTCCCCCATCTCGCCCTCGATCTCGGCGCGCGGCACCAGTGCGGCCACCGAGTCGATCACGATGACGTCGATCGCGCCGGAGCGGATCAGCATGTCCGCGATCTCCAGGGCCTGCTCACCGGTGTCCGGCTGGGAGACCAGCAGGTTGTCGGTGTCCACGCCGAGCTTCTTCGCGTAGTCCGGGTCCAGCGCGTGCTCGGCGTCGATGAACGCCGCCACCCCACCGGCCCGCTGGGCACTGGCCACCGCGTGCAGGGCGACGGTGGTCTTACCGCTGGACTCCGGACCGTAGATCTCCACGATGCGCCCGCGCGGCAGGCCACCGATGCCCAGCGCCACGTCGAGGGCGACCGAACCGGTCGGGATGACCTCGACCGGAGCCCGTGCGTCGTCGCCCAGACGCATCACGGAGCCCTTACCGAACTGGCGATCAATCTGGGCCAGTGCGTTGTCGAGAGCCTTGTCACGGTCTGCCGCTGGAGCCATGTCCCCACCTGTTCGGTCGTCGGAAGCGTGGTGCGCCTGGTTGTCGTCGAGGACGTTAGGCGGCGGGTCCGACAATCCGGGGTCCGTCGCTGCGGCCTGTGTACAACCGGGCAGCAGAAACGTTAGCTCGAACACCCGTTCGATGCCACGCACAACACGCCGGGGCGCCCTCAGCGTTGTGCGGCGGGGATCTCCATCGCCTCACACACCGCTCGCCAGACCACCTTGGTGTCCTCCCCGGCGTCCAGCGCCTGCACCACGGTGCGCCCGTCCAGCCCGGCCACCACATAGTCGCGGGCGAAGGACTCGGCATAGGCCTCGCCGAACACCGCGGCCATCCGCGTCCAGAAATCCGTCAGCCGCACGTGGACCAACTTAGGCTGCCGCCGCGACTGAGCCCCTCAGGATCCGGTCACTGGCGGGCGACCACGCGGCCCGGCGCGGGTCGGCCAAGCGAAAGCCCCCGACCGCGCGGCGGCCGGGGGCTTTCGACGTCGACGCGGATCAGGCGGGCGCGGCGAGCGCCTCGGCCTCGTCCAGTCGCTTCAGCGTGGCGTCCCAGCCCTGGTCGGGCAGGTCGGCGGCCAACTGCTCGAGTTCGGCGCGGATCCTGCCGCCCTGACCGGCCGCGGACAGCGTCCGGATCTGCTCGATGAACGCCTCGGAGTCGGTCTTCAGGTTCGGGGTCTGCCCACTGGAGACGTTGCGGACGTAGCAGTTGCGACCGCGGTTCAACGGAATCAGGTACTTGACCTCGCCCAGGGCGCTGATGCCACCGGCACCGCCGGCGCCCGCACCGGCGCGGACTGACGCACGCGACGTCTTTGACTGCTTGCTACCTGCCACAACCCACTCCTCGGCATTGCTCCAACCACCCGGACCTTCGCCCGGCCGCGGCCATGGTACCGGGTGATCAGTCCACCAGGATGCGTGCCAGCCGACGTGCCGCCACCGTCAATCCGAGCGCGCCGAAACCCAGCAACACCAGCACGTGCCACCACAATCCCGGCCCGACCGCGCCCGTGGTCAGGCCCCGGATCAGCACCACCCCGTGGTACAGCGGGCTGAGCTCGAGCAACGGGCGGACCGCGTCCGGGTAGCGGGACGCCGGATAGAAGGTCCCGGAGAACAGGAACATGGGCAGTTGGAACAGGAACACCCACTCCAACTGGACCCACTGCGTGACGAAGGTGGTCACCGCCACCGCCATGGCCGCGAACGCCAACCCGACGAGCAGCGCGGCCGGTAGCGCAAGCACCGCCCACCAGGACCCGAGCAGGCCCATCGCGCCCATGATCGCGATGAACACCACCGCGTACGTGCCACCGCGCACCATGGACGAGGCCACCTCGGCCAGCGCGATGTCCATCGGCCCGATCGGGGTGGCCCGGATCGCGTGGAACACCTTGGCGTGGCGCAACTTCATGTGGAAGTTGAACGAGCCGTCCATCATCGCCCCGTTCATCGCCGACGCGGCCAGCATGGCCGGCGCGACGAACGCCTGGTACGAGATCGGCCGCCCGTCCGGCCCGGGCAACGGACCGACCAGGCGGGACATCCCGACGCTCAGCGACACCAGGTAGAACAGCGGCTCGAAGAACCCGGACACCACCGCCAGCCAGGACCGACGTTGGCTGATCAGGTTGCGCTCGAACACATGCCGGGCGCCGAACCGCGGCACCCGCGCCACCGAGCCGGGGACGATACTCATTGCGCCAAGGCCTTCTGATGCTCGCGCGCGGCCACCCACGCCCCGAGCACCAGCCACAGGGTGAGCACCCCCAGATGCCCGTAGTCCGCCGCCCCCGAGTGCCCCGCGGCCAGGTCCCGACACAGCGCCACTGCGTGCCACAGCGGCGTGCACCACGCGATCGGCTGCACCGCGATGGGCAGTTGCGAGATCGGGAAGAACGTCCCGGAGAACAGGAACATCGGCATCACCACGAACCGCTGCAATGCCACGTAGGCGTGGTCATGCTTGCGGCCCACGGAGAACGCCGCGGCCGGCGCGGCGTGCGCCAACCCGCACAGCACCGCGACCGGCACGCACATCACCGCCCACGGTGAGGACCAGGCCCCGAACAGCGCGGCCACCACCGCGAACAATGCTGCGCTGAGGGCCACCCGAACCGCGACAAACATCAACTGACCCAGCATCAGATCCACCGGACGCAACGGGGTCGCGGCCATCGCGTGATAGCTGCGGCTCCACCGCATGGCGTTGCCGATCGGCCAGGTGCTCTCCCCCATCGCGGTCTGCATGGCGGAGGCAGCCAACAGCCCCGGCGCGAGGAACTGCAGATACGTCTGCCCACCCAGGTGCCGTGCCCCGGTGCCGTTGTCCACCAGGCCACCCAAGCCCAGGCCCATCGCGCCCAGGTACAGCGCGGGTAGCAGCAGCCCGGTGACCAACCCGAGGCGCCACGCGGACCGGTGGTTGAGCAGCCAGTAGTCCATCGCCCGCCGGGCGGGCGCGGTGGTGCCCGCCATCACTCCACCAACGTGCGGCCGGTCAACCGCAGGAACACGTCCTCCAGGCCGGAACGGCGCACCAGCACCCCGATCGGCGCCGGATCACGGCGCGCCGCACTGGCCGCCACCGCGTCACCGTGGTCGGTGTAAACCAACAGCCGGTCGGCCAACGCCTCCACCCGGGCACCGTCGCAGTCCCAGCGCGGCGCGGGCACCCCCGGCGGGTAGCGCAGTTCGACGACCTCGCGGGTGCTGTACCGCTCAATGAGCTCGCGCGGTGAGCCCTCGGCCACGATCCGTCCGCCGTCCATCACCACGAGTCGGTCGCACAACTGCTCGGCCTCGTCCATGTAATGAGTGGTCAGCACCAACGTGACGCCCTGCGACTTCAATCGGAACAACCGGTCCCACACCACGTGCCGGGCCTGCGGGTCCAGCCCGGTGGTGGGCTCGTCGAGCAGCAGCAGGTCCGGGGAGTTCACCAATGATCGGGCGATCGTCAGACGACGCTTCATGCCGCCGGACAGCGTCTGCACCCGCGCGTCGACCTTGTCGCCCAGCTGCACGAACTCCAGCAGTTCCCCCGCCCGGTCCCGGGCCGCGGCCCAGCTCATGCCGAAGTAGCGCGCGTAGACGAGCAGGTTCTCCCGCACCGTCAGCTCGGCATCCAGGGTGTCCTCCTGGGGGACCACACCCAGACGCGCCCGGATGCGGGGGCCGTCTTTCGCCGGATCCATGCCGAGCACCTGCAGACTTCCGGCGCTGGGCGGGGACACGCACTGAATCATCCGCATCGTGGAGCTCTTGCCCGCCCCGTTGGGACCCAGGAAGCCGAAGGCCTGCCCACGGTGGACGTCGAAATCCACCCCATCGACGGCGATGAACTCCCCGTATGTCTTGCGCAGACCACGTGCGTGGACCAATGCCCTAGAGATAACAGGCGAAACAATAGCCCCTTTGGCACCATCCATGTTTGGTTCGACCCCCCGCATATAGCGCACGGTAATCCGCATCACGCCCAATCGGCCGGCCGGTATCTGGCCAGGTGTCAGTTCACGCGCCTTGTCCCTTTTGTTCCGGCCCTATCCCGGCGTACCTTCGTTCTCGTCAGCCTCCGGTCCCTGGGCTCACCTTCTCTCTCAGGTGCAAGCCCGGGGGCCGTTTTATGCACGTAGGTACCACAGCCCGTAGCCCCGGGAAACGCTTGTGGTAGCAATAACACCGTCCGTCACATTTCAACCCTGCGCAATTTGATGAGCAATCGGTAGAAATCGCGTCGATACGGACACTTGGCCCAATACCGGTAGATTTCGGTGCCGCCGGCGACTTACCTGACGGCGCCGGTAACAAAAACGAGGACGGGGAGACTTCATGCGGGTGCGATCTGTGTGGGCGCCGAGCGGGCGGCATCGAGCACCAGGGTCAGTTATGGCCCCAGCGGTGCGTGCGGCAACGTTGGCCTGCGCGACCGGGGCCGGCGTGGTGCTGCTGCAAGCGGCAGGGGTCACCCATGCCTCGGCGGCGATGGCGGCCGGCGGCAACAAGGCGCCCAACCTGCTGGAGATTGCCCAGGCCGGCCAGGGCACCCCGCCCGGCCATGGCGGCCTGCTCGGGCTGTTCGGTCCGGCTACCTCGGACGGCCCGCTGTCCGGCGGCAACGGCACCCTGCTCAACCTGGCCCAGGGCGGCCACAGTCAGGGCCCCGGCTCGGGCGGCAACGGCACCCCGGTTGCCGTCGGCGGCGGCAAGATGACCAGCGCCGGCATGACCACCGCCGGCCACGGCCTCAACGTCCTCGGCCTGGTGCTCATCGGCGACGGTGCCGGCACCGAAGGCCCGCTCGTCCTCGGTACCGGTGGTGACGACTCGTCACACGGCAGCATCATCGCGGTCGGCAACGGCGGCAACGGCGGCGGCAGCCACGTGCAGATGCGCACCGCCGGCCCGAACGACAACGCACTGATCGCGTTGGGCAACGGCGCCCCCGCGGGTGGCGACCGCAACGCCGGTGGCAACGGCACGCTGATCGACCTGGGCAACGGCGCGGACGGTGGCATCAACGACCCCGCCAACGGCGGCAACGGTGGGCTGATTGCGCTGCTCGGCGCGGCCGGCCCCGGTGTGCACGACGGTCACCTGATCAACCTCGGCAACGGCGCGCCGCACGGCTCGGTGGCCGTCGACGACGGCCTGTTTCCGCACGGTCTGATCGGGATCGGCAACGGTGCCCCCGGCGGCGACGTCGGCCCCGGCCACGGCCCCGGCCCTGGCGGCGACGGCCGACTGCTCAAGCTCGGCGACGGTGGCGACGGTGGCCAGCAGGGCCTCGGCCACGGCGGCGACGGCAACCTGATCAACCTGCTCAACGGCCCGCTGCGCAAGACCGCAGTGCCGACCAACGGCGGCAGCGGCAACGTGGTGTCGATCCTGGACAACAAGCCCGGCAGCAACCCGCCGGGCTCCGGCGGCAGCGGCAACCTGGTCAGCCTGCTCACCGGCGGCGGCCACATGACCACCGGCGGCCCGGGTACCACCGGCGGTGACGGTGGCCTGCTCACCTTGCTGCAGGGCGCGCCGGGCGCGGGTAAGGGCCACGGCTCCGGCGGCGACGGCGGCGCGGCGAACGTGCTCAACCAGCAGCCCAAGCCCGCTGCCTCGCCGGGTTCCGGCGGCGACGGCAACCTTGCGAACCTGCTGAACAACCTCGGCGGCCTCCACGAGGTCGCCCCCGCCGCGGTCACTACCTCGGCGGCCGACCCCTCGGCGCGCGTGGCCACCACCCCCAAGGTCGCCAAGCACGCCAAGGCCCCCGGCGCCCCCAAAAGTGACGGCCCGCAGGGCGGTTCCGGCGGTTCCGGCGCGGTAGCCAGCGCGGGCAACGGCGGCGACGCCCGCGGCCGGGCCACCGCCAACGGCGGCGACGGCCACGTGGCCTCGGTGTCCAACGGCGGCAACGACCGTGGCACCTCCAGCGGTAACGGTGGCCGCGGCGGTGCGGTGGACGCCGGCAACGGCGGCAACAACCAGGGCAACCAGTCCGGCAACGGTGGCAGTGGCCACGTGGCCGGCGCATCTGACGGTGGGTCAGGCGACCGCGGCAAGAACAAGGGCGGCGACGGCGGTGTGGTCGACGCGGGTCGCGGCGGCACCGGCGACAAGAACACCGAAAACGGCGCCGGCGGATCGCAGTCCGCCGCCGAGACCACCCACGACGCGGCAGCCGCGCTGGTCAATGCCGGCAACGGCGGGCGCTCCCTTGGTGGCGGCTCTGGCGACGGTGGCCGCGGCAGCGTGGTGCACGCGGGCAACGGCGGCGACTCCGGTCCCGGCACCGGCAGCGACGGCACGGGCGAGTTGGCGCACGCCGGCAACGGCGGCGACGACGCGAGTGGCCCGGGCAGCGGTGGCCAGAACGGCGGCGGTGGCGGCGGCGGCAAGAGCGGCGGCCCGGTCAACCTCGGCAACGGCGGCGACGCGACCAGCAATGGCAGCGGCGACGGCGGCGAGGGCAACGTGGTCAAGGCCGCCAACGGCGGCCACGGCGAGAACGACGACCACGCCGGCGTCCAGCACCCGGGCGGCCCCACGCACGACGCGGGCAAGAGCGACGGCGGCCTGGTCAACATCGGTCACGGCGGTAACTCCGGCGGTGACGGTGACGGTGGCGACGGTGCCCCGGTCTCGGTGGCCAACGCGGGTGACGGCAAGCACCAGAACAACAGCGGCGCGAAGCCCGGCAAGCACCGCGGCCCGAGCGGCGACCACGGCGGCCCCGGCTATGGCGGGCCGGGCGGCGGCGAGGGTGCGCTCATCTCCATCGCCAACGGCGCGCACGACGGCAAGCACCACCTCATCGACCTGGCCAATGGCTCCGACGCGCTGCTGGGTCTGGCCAACGGTGGCCCCGGTGGCGGCGGACAGCCGCACGCCGGTGACGCGCCGGGCATCGCGCTGGGCAACGGCGGCGACGGCGGCAACGCCGGCTCCACCGCACACCCGCCGCGCGACCGCCGCGGCGACTACTCCGAGGGCAAGCTCATCGAGGCCTTCAACGGCGCGGACGCGCCGGGCAGCCACCGTCGCCATCACGGCAATGACTTGCCGCTGATCACCATCGGCAACGGTGGCCAAGGTGCGCCCGGCGGCGGCGGTCCCGGTAGCGGCGGTCCCGGTGGCGGCGGCGGTCCCGGTGGCGGCGACAACGGCGGTGGCGGCCCCGGCCGTAGCCCCGGGTCGATCGCTGACGGCGCCAACGGCGGCGACAGTGGTGGCATCGGCGACAATGGCGGTCCCGGCGGCGGCGGACCCGGCGGCGGCGGCGGGCCGGGCACCACGCCGATCGTCCAGGTCTTCGACGGCGGCGACGGTGGCAATGGCCCCGGTGGCGGCGGACCCGGCGGCGGACCCGGTGGCGGCGGCAACGGCGACGGCGACGGTGGCACCGGCCAGATCATCAAGGCCGGCGACGGCGGCAACGGCACTGCAGGCGGCGGCCCCGGCGGCGGTGGCAATGGCCCCGGTAGCGGCGGCACCGGTGGCCCCGGCAATGGTGGCTCCGGCAGCGCGGTCGCGATCGGCAACGGCGGCGACGGCGGAGCGGGCGGTGGCGCGGACGGCGTCGACGGCGGCGACGCGTCCATCGTCAAGGTCGCCGTGGGTGGCGACGGCGGCAATGGTGACGGCCCCGGCGGGACCGGCACCGGCCCCGGCGGCGGCAACGGTGGCCAGGGCGGCAGCGGCGCCGCGGGCACTCTCGTCAACGGCGGCTCCGGCGGCGACGGCACCCAGCCGGGTGACGGCGGCAGCGGTGGCGACACCGGTCTGGTGTCGGCCGGCAACGGCGGCGACGGCTTCGAGTCGGGCCCGAACGACGGCGGCGACGGCGGCGGCGTGTCCGTCGGCGACGGTGCCGACGCGGGCAAGCCCGCTCCGGAACCGCAGGCGGTCAAGCCGGCGCACGAGAAGCCGACCGTGCTGCCGAAGACCGGTGGCGACGAGGGCGGCATGGCTGCCACCGCCGCGATCGGTGCAGGTCTGATGCTGGCCGGTGCCGCACTGCGGCGTCGTCGTCACGCGAAGGACTGACCAGCAACAACAGCACATGTCGGGGTCGGCGGGCAGGATGGATTCCATGCCCACCGACCCCGACGACGTTCTCGGTGCTTTCGGCCCGGCCACCCGGGCCTGGTTCACCGGCGCGTTCGAGGCGCCCACCGCCGCGCAGACCGGCGCCTGGGCGGCGATCGCGGCCGGCCGGCACGCCCTCGTGGTGGCGCCCACCGGTTCCGGCAAGACGCTGGCCGCGTTCCTATGGGCGCTGGATCGGCTGAACGAGGAACGCCTCCCTGCCGAACGCGAACGCCGCTGTCGGGTGCTCTACGTGTCCCCGCTCAAGGCCCTGGCGGTCGACGTGGACCGCAACCTGCGCGCGCCGCTGGCCGGCATCCGCCAGGCCGCGGTTCGCCTGGGTCTGCCCGAGCCCACCGTCGAGGTCGGCATGCGCACCGGGGACACCTCGGCGCAGGAACGTCGCCGGTTCACCACCCGCCCGCCGGACGTGCTGATCACCACCCCGGAGTCGCTGTTCCTGTTGCTCACCTCGCGGGCCCGGGACTCGCTGGCCGGCGTGCAGACAGTGATCGTCGACGAGGTGCACGCAGTGGCCGCGACCAAACGCGGCGCGCACCTGGCGCTGAGCCTGGAACGCCTCGACGCCCTGCTGGAGCGGCCCGCCCAACGCATCGGGTTGTCCGCGACCGTGCGCCCGGTGGAGGAGGTGGCCCGGTTCCTCGGCGGTGCGGCCGAGGTGAGCATCGTCAAACCGGCGACCAGCAAGACCGTCGACGTGCAGGTGGTGGTCCCGGTCGAGGACATGCGCGAACTCGGCGCACCGACCGGTGAGTTCGACGCCCGGGGCCGGGAGAACCGCTCCTCGATCTGGCCGCATGTGGAGGCGCGCATCGCCGAGCTGATCGCGGCGCACCGCTCCACGATCGTGTTCGCGAACTCCCGCCGACTGGCCGAACGGCTCACCCAACGCCTCAACGAAGCCGCCGCCGAGGAGCTGCCGGACAACCTCGAACCGCCGGCGCAGATCATGGCGCAGAGCGGGCAGTCCCACGGCGCGCCGCCGGTGTTGGCCCGCGCGCACCACGGCTCGGTGTCCAAGGAACAGCGCTCGATCATCGAGGAGGAACTCAAAGCCGGCCGGCTGCCCGCGGTGGTCGCCACCTCCAGCCTCGAGCTGGGCATCGACATGGGCGCGGTGGACCTGGTCGTGCAGGTCGAGTCCCCGCCCTCGGTGGCCAGCGGGATGCAACGGGTCGGCCGGGCCGGGCACCAGGTGGGCGCGGTCAGCCGCGGCATCGTGTTTCCCAAGCACCGTGGGGATCTGGTGCCCACCGCGGTGGTGGCCGAACGCATGATGGCGGGTCAGATCGAGGCAATCGCCGTGCCGCGCAACCCATTGGACGTGCTCGCCCAACACCTGGTGTCCATGGTCGCGCTGGACGACTGGCCGGTGGACGAGGCGCTGGCGTTGATCACGCGCACCGCGTCGTTCGCCGCGTTGCCGCGCAGTTCCTTCGACGCGCTGCTGGACATGCTCTCCGGGCGCTACCCGTCCGATGAGTTCGCCGAACTGCGCCCCCGGCTGGTCTGGGACCGGGTCGAGGGTGTGTTGCACGGCCGCCCCGGCGCGCAGCGGTTGGCGGTGACCAGCGGCGGCACCATCCCCGACCGTGGCCTGTTCGGGGTGTTCCTGGTCGGCGAGAAGGCCTCCCGTGTCGGCGAACTCGACGAGGAGATGGTCTA
>Ga0137412_10002345_pt1 | contig 14983 bp, 11 predicted proteins | sample CZODoug2_1_16fun_FD_122160 | JGI IMG/M metagenome (GOLD analysis project Ga0137412, IMG submission 122160) | Vadose zone soil fungal communities from Angelo Coast Range Reserve, California, USA - CZODoug2_1_16fungal (Hybrid Assembly) | ecosystem: Environmental > Terrestrial > Soil > Vadose zone...
CTGCCCCTGCTCGCGCCCGCCTCGTTGCGGCTGATCCAGGCGGTGCACCCGGACCCGTGGCCCAAACGCCGGCACGCCGGGCGGCGGTTGCTGTCCGGCCCGGTGCTGTCCCGGTGTGTGGACCTGCTGGCGCCGGGCGGGGTGCTGCACGTGGTGGTGGACGACGACACTTACGCCGCCGGGGTGCGCGAGACGATGGCCGGGCTGCCGATGCAGCCCATCGAACTCGCCCCGCCGCCGGAGACGAAATACGGCCGGCGGGCCCGCGCAGCAGGCCGGACCGTGCACCGGATTGCTTACGGCAGGATCTAGGCCATGGGTAAGACGAATCCGGGCAACTTCTTCGAGGACTTCTCCGTCGGCCAGGTGTTGGTGCACGCGACACCGCGCACCGTGACCGAGGGCGACCGTGCCCTCTACACCTCGCTGTACCCGACGCGGTTCGCGGTGCCCTCCTCGGCGGCCTTCGCCGCCTCGGTCGGCCTGGAGCCGGCGCCGGTCGAGGACCTGGTGGCCTTCCACATCGCCTTCGGCAAGACGGTCCCGGACATCTCCCTCAACGCGGTGGCGAACCTCGGCTACGCGGAGTTGCGCTTCCACCGACCGGTGGTGCCGGGTGACACCCTGAGCACCCGCTCGGAGGTGATCGGCCTCAAGCAGAACTCCAACGGCAAGAGCGGTGTGGTCTACGTCCGCTCCACCGCCATCAACCAGCGTGGCGAGATCGCGCTGGACTGGGCCCGGTGGGTGATGGTGCACAAGCGCGACGTCGATGCGCCGGCGCCGGAGGCCGTCCTGCCCGACCTGGCCCCGGCCCTGACGGCCAAGGAATTGCTGATCCCGGCCGGCCTGGACTTCACCCGCTACGACTTCGTCGCGGCCGGCGAACCGCACCGCCTCGGCGACTACGAGATCGGCGAGAAGATCGACCACGTCGACGGTGTGACGCTGACCGAGGCCGAGCACATGATCGCGACCCGACTGTGGCAGAACACCGCCAAGGTCCACTTCAACGTCGAGGCCCGGCCCGACGGCAAGCGCCTGATCTACGGCGGCCACATCATCTCGCTGGCCCGGGCGCTGTCCTTCAACGGTTTGGCGAACGCCGCGATGATCGCGGCCATCAACGCCGGCGCGCACAGCTCCCCCGCCTTCGCCAAGGACACCGTGTACGCGTGGTCGGAAGTCCTCGACAAGGCCGAACTCGATGCCCCCGGTGTCGGCGCGCTGCGGCTGCGGTTGGTCGCGACCCGCGGCCGCGACGAGTCAATGACGTTGCGCGGCGAGGACGGCAAGTACGCGCCGAATGTTCTGCTAGATCTCGACTACTGGGCGCTGATGCCTGCCTAAGGTGGCGCGCTGCACACCAATAATTGACCTCTGCATGGCCGAACGTGCTCTGATTCGAACATATATTCGACTAGTGACATCGCCGCACACTCTCCCCCCGGATCTCGCCACGATGGCACCCGGGCCGGAGCTGGCTGCCGCGCTGGCCTCCATCCGGCCGGAGTCGGTGTCCGGGTACGACAGCGTCGAACTGCTTCGCGCCAAAGGCCGCCAGGAGAACGCTGACACGGCGGCAACGCTGCGCATGGTGGTCGAGGTCGCGCTGCGCAGGCCCGGCAGTGTCGAGACCGTCGAGCGGCTGCAGGTCCCCCACCAGTTCGCCGCCGACGAGCTCCGTGCTGCCTTCGGCCTGTCCTCCACCGCCGCCGAAAAGAAGCTCGCCCTCGCGTGGAGCACGGTGAAGCGGCTTCCGGAACTGAACGAGGCGATGGCCTCCGGCGGCTTGGACGAGACCCGCGCCTGGGCGTTCGCCGACTGGACCGAACAGCTCTCCGACGAGCACGCCCACGCGGTGTGCGCCGAACTGCTTCCACATGCGGTGCTCGACGCGGAGGAGCAGTTGCCGACCGGGCTGCTGATCAAGGAGATGACGAAGAAAGCGATGGCGCTGGACCCGACCTGGGCCGAGCGTCGGTACAAGGAGGCGGTGCGCAAGCGGCGCGTCGTCGGCTACGCCAACTCCGACGGCACCGCGAACATCTCCGGGCAGCAGTTGGAGCTGAACCGCGCTGCCGCCGCCTGCGGGCGGATCAAGGCGTTGGCGAGATCGGCCAAGCAGGCCGGCGATCCCCGGCCGATCGACCACCTCCGGACCGAGCTGTTCGTCAGCATGCTCGACGGCACCTACGAAGGCCTGACCGACCCTCAGATCCTCTCGGCCCTGGCCGCCACGCTCGAGTCCGACGCCGAGAGCAAGGCCGACGCTGCCGGGGCAGACACCGGCGAGGCTGAGCCCGAGTCGACTGAGCACGCTCCACCGGTCGGTGCGCAAGCGCCTGCGATGGGTTCACCTCAGATCGGCCACCACCTCAGCGTCCGACTGACCACCCTCCTGGGCCTGGACCGCGTCCCGGCCGAACTCCGCGGCTGGGCACCCATCACCGCCGGCCAGGCCAAGGTGCTGGCCTCGCTGATGGGTGGCGCCCAATGGCGTTACGCCCTCACCGACGACGACGGCCACTACATCGGATCAGGGCTGATCACCGCACGACCCAGCGGATTCGCCCGCCGGGATACACGCAACCGCGGCATCGTCGACATCCTCCTTCCCGCCTCACTGCTGCGCGACGTGATCGTCGACCCCACTGCCGGCGCGGACCTCATCGAGCCTTATCTGCTGGCCGCGTGGCTGCCCGTGCTGCACGAACTCACCGGCGCCTTGCTCAACCCCACCGCCCTGCCCGACGACAGCGACCGCCGCTTCCCAGGCGCGGCGCTGCGCCGGGAGGTCGAGTTGGAGAAACCCCGCTGCATCGGCGTCGGATGCGGACGTTCCTCCCACAACGCCGAGATCGACCACCGCCTGGACTGGGCCCTCGGCGGCCGCACTGTCGGCATTAATCTCGCGCCCGCCTGCGGCCGCGATCACACGCTGAAGACCAAGGGCGGCTGGAGCCTGCACCGCTGGAAACGCCGCGGTTATCGCTGGTGCACCCCGCTCGGTCGCGAGTACGCCGTCTCCCTGCCGCGGGTGATTGAAGTCGTGCCCCCACCCGCGGGCCCGGATGTCTGGTGGGAAAAACCCGACGCGGAACCGAATCCGAATCTGGACCACGCTGGGTTCCGATGGCAGGAATCCGAAATCTGGTTCCCACGACAACCCAAACCCGAGCCCTCGCTCCGGGTACCCACACCTGCCCCGCCGCCGGTAGACCCGGGCGAGCCACCCTTCTGATCTCCCGCCCCGAATGTGCTGCTCGACCTCGACTACTGGGCGCTGATGCCCATCTGACGCTCCGTCAGCCGGCCCGACGGTCCGTGCTACGGCGTTGCCAGGTGACGTCCGGACGGTGCGGGTGGGCGAGGCCGAGCACCTCGACGCCGTGCCCCGGCCAGGTCTGCACGCGCACCAGGAACCGCACCCCGTCGGGCTCGTGGCGGCCCCGCGGCTCCAACGAGAGCCGGGCCAGCGGGGCGTCCGGGGTCGCGGTGGCGCCCAGGGCATCCAACCGGGCGGCGAACGCGGCCCGCTCGTCGTCGTCCAGGTACTGCCAGAACAGGGAGTGCCACACCACGGTGAGCGCGCCGAGGCTGAGACGGAGGCCGGCCAGCGTGTCGATGGCCCGCTCCTCGCGCACCGGCACGGGTTCGGCCGCAGCCAGCACGAAGGCCGCGCGCAGCCGGGCCAGCCGGTCGAGTTGGTCGGGCCACACGTAGGAGGTCAGCCGGAGCCGACCGGCCGGGGTGCTCACGTCCACCGGGTCGAGGTCGGTACCGGTGCGGGAGAGCACCCGCAGCGGCGCGCGCAGATTCGGTAGGTCGCCGCGCCAGTCCACCGGCAGCACCACCGGGGAGTCCACCGGCCCGAGCCCGCGGCCGTCCTCCAGCTGCACCCGCAGCCGGTCCGGGCGCAGGTTCAGCCCGCCGCTGGCGCCCACCTCCACCAAGTGCACGCCGAGGCCGTACCGCGCGACCAGGACCTGCAGCGCGCCGGCCAGCACCGCCGACCGCCCGATCTCGTTGGTCTGCGGGGCCTCGGCCATCCCCGCCCGTACCTCCTCGGCCCGGTCCACCAAGGTGGCCCGGAACGCCGCCCAGACGGCCTTGTCGTCGAACGGCAGCACGTCGGCACCGGCCACGCTGGGGTAGTAACGGGCCAGGTCAGGGGCCTCGCCGGACAACGCGAAGCGGTGCAGCGTGCCGAACAGGCGCAGCACCAGCGCGCAGCGCGCCGGTTCGCCGACGAACCCGTTCAACGCCGCGGCCACCGGCCCACCCGCGCGGTAGTCGTCCAACGCATGGGCGGCCAGCGCGGCATAGATCGGTGAGCCAAGGATCCGGCAGGCCTCGATGTGCCGGCGCAGGTGCGCCTCGATCTCCGCCGGGTCCGCGACCTCGCCCCCGTCCATCACACCGCTGACATTAACCCCCCGCGCGCGGGTCCGGTGTCCGGTTTGGCGTCTCGTTCCCGGATCGGGCGATTTACCCGTTTGGCGTACGTATCTGGCCGCGGCCCCTCGACCGGCGCAAAGCTCGACCGCGTCCACCCCCCGGACCGCGAGGGTCGGCCCGCCGGCCCTCGCATCCGGGAGGACGTTCCAACGCACAGGGGGGATTTCGATGGACACGACCGACACCACCGAACTGGGCCCGGACCAGGTCGACGACGACGCCGTTCTCCTGATCGCGCCCGAGCCCGCCGGGATTCCCCGGCAGCGCACGGGCACGCCTCGCCGGGCCGCCACCCGGGTCGACGGTGGCGTGATCGTCCGACAGGGCAACTGGGTGGAGGGCGCGGGTCCGCGCCGCCGCCGGGGTGAGGGCACCGGCACCCGCCGACGGACGCGGGAACGGGCCTGGTTCCTGCGCCTACCCGTCTTCGGTCTGGTCGGCCTGGTGGGCACCGCCGGGGTGCTGGTGATGGTCATGCGTCCGGGACATGTGAGCCACCATCAGGCCAATGGCCCTGCGGGTCCGGGCACCGAACTCGTCGCCTCCTCGGCCGTCGAGCCCACTGCGGCCGCCGGTCCGTGCTGGGCCCGGCCGCCCGCCTACGTACCTTCCTCGTGCACGTTCGGGGACGCCAAGGCCACGGTCGCGGTGGCGTTGGCCGGCGACTCCAGCACCGGCGCCTGGCTGGACACCATGAAGGCGTTGGCCGCGCAACGGAACTGGCGGATCACCACCTACCTGGCGAACAACTGCGGGATGTCCACTGCGGCCCAGCCGCAGGACACGCCGGCGGCCACCGCCGGGTGCGCGCAGTGGGTCGCGCACACCTCCGAGACGATCAAGCACGGCGGCTACAACCTGGTGCTGCTGGCGAACAACGCGAGCAACGGGGACCCGACCGCGGATCCCGGTTACGCGGCCATGCTCAAGCAGCTGCGCGAGGCGGGCCTGACCGTGATCCCGGTGCCGGCGACCACCGGCTGACCCGGCCTCACTCGGCGGGCGGCTCGAACTTCGAGGTGCGGGCGAAGCCGGCGGCGCGGCCCTTGCCGGCCACCACCAGCGCCATCTTGCGCGAGGCCTCGTCGATCATCTCGTCACCGAGCATGACCGCGCCGCGCTTCCCGCCCGCCTCCGAGGTGTAGTAGTCGTAGGCGTCCAGGATCAGCTCGGCGTGGTCGTAGTCCTCCTGCGACGGGGAGTAGACCTCGTTGGCCGCCTCGACCTGGCCGGGGTGCAGCACCCACTTGCCGTCGAAGCCCAGCGCCGCGGAGCGCCCCGCCACCCGGCGGTAGCCGTCCACGTCCTTGATCTGCAGGTACGGACCGTCGATGGCCTGCAGGTCGTGCATCCGCGCCGCCATCAGGATGCGCATGAGGATGTAGTGGTAGGCGTCCCCGACGTCGTAGCCCGGCGGCTGCTCGCCGACCACGAGGGACTTCATGTTGATGCTGGCCATGAAATCGGCCGGCCCGAAGATGATGGTCTCCACCCGCGGCGAGGCCCCGGCGATGGCGTCCACGTTGACCAGGCCCTTGGCGTTCTCGATCTGCGCCTCGATGCCGATCTTGCCGACCTCGAAGCCCATGGTCTTCTCGATCTGGGTGAGCAGGGTGTCCAGCCAGATGACCTGCTCGGCGGTCTGCACCTTCGGCAACATGATGCAGTCGAGATTCTGCCCGGCGCCCTCGACGACCTCGATGGTGTCCCGGTAGGTCCACGAGGTGGTCAGGTCGTTGACCCGCACCGCGCGCACCTTGTTGCCCCAGTCGCCCTCGTTGAGTGCGGCGACGATGTTCTTGCGGGCATCCGGCTTGGCCAGCGGGGCGACGGAGTCCTCGATGTCCAGGAAGACCTGGTCGGCCGGCAGGCCCTGGGCCTTGCCCAACATCTTCGGGTTGCTGCCGGGCACGGCCAGGCAGGACCGACGCGGACGAAGCTTGGGCGTTGCGCTCATGAGGTGGGCACGACCTTCCACGGACAAAACGGACGTTTGGGGACTGGCCCGTAAGCCTATCCGGGACCTATCGGACCCCCGCGATGAAGTACGCCACCCCGGACGCGTAACACCGGCCACGTTGAACGTTCCACCGGTATGACGCGTCAAAGTGGAACAGGTGCCGAGGCAGGGACGGGCGTGAGCAACATCAGCAGCGCACGGCAGGCGGGATCGCGAAAGCGGCGTACTGCCGCACTGGTGACCGGGGTGGCCCTGCTCGCCGGCGGTGTCCTCACGGCGGTGCCGGCCTCGTCGGCCACAACGGCCCCTGCCGGCTTCCGTCTCGTCGGCCTCGGCCACGTCGCTATCGCGGTCCCGGAGGTTTGGGGCAGCAACGACGCCAAGTGCACCACGCCCTTCAGAGACACGGTGATCATCGATACGGGCTTCAACGAGGCGTGCCTCATCACCCGGAACCCCGGAATTGAGAGCGTCACCCTGTCCTCGGGACCGGCCGACTACGGCTTCACCGCCGACGACACGTTCGCTCTCGGCGGGGTGACCGCACAGCGGGAGCGCACAACATGTTCCGACACCGGGACGAATGGGTCCCCGGTGTGCACTGGCGCCGTGCGATTCCCCTCCCTGCAGGCCAATTTCCGTGCCGCTTCCTCGACCGACGCAGCCGCGGTGGAGGCGATCCTCAGCCGGATCCGGTTCGTCTCCGATCGGGTCGCTGTGCCCGACGACGGAGTCGTCTTCAACGACGAACAGGAGAACTCCGGGCAGGTGTACGTCGACCGATTGCAGGCGCTCGGACTCGCGCCGCGCGTCGCCGTCCGACAATCTTCCGGCATGGACGCCGGCTACCTCCTCGACGTCTCACCACCGGCGGGGACCCTGCTCGAGCCCGGCGACACCGTCACCGTCGCGATCTCGGCCGCCCCGCGCGGCCCGGGCGATGAGTTCGGCGTGGCGATGAACTCCGACGATGACGCCGTCCCCGATGGTCTGTTGCTGACCGACGAACAGGTCCGAGCCGGAACGACCGTCACGATCCCCGTCGGCCGGCGGATCTGGGCCTCGACCTACCCGGTCGGCACCGCCATCGGCGACGGCAAGGACCATGGTGAGGGCACTCTGGGCGGCGAGCTCAACGGCACCTCGTTGCGTCTCGATGACCGGAACGACGGCCGGGACTACGGCCCGTCCTGGCTGGCCGCGAGGCCGGGTCCGACCGACATCACCCTGACGATCACCGCAGACGGCCAGCGCATCGTCCTCGGTGTGGTGCATGTGATCGTGAGTGGCGGTTGATGCCCTCAGTCCACCGGTAGGGCGTGGGCGGCCAGGCGGGCGCCCTCGGCGCGCACCACGATGAACACCCCGGCGAGCAGCAGCAGGCCGGCCGGGATCGCGGTGGCCGGTGGGGTCTGGTGCAGGAACACCGCGGCGATCAGCGCGGCGCCGGGCACCTCGAACAGGATCGCGGTGGCCACCACGGTCGCGCCGACCCGGCCGACCACTCGGTTGAACAGGGTGTGCCCGAGCAGTTGCGCGGTCACGGTCAGCGCCAGGATCCGCAACCACACCTCGGTGTCGAACCCGGTCAGCTGCACCCGACCGATCAGCGCCGCGGCGAGCAGGGTCACTGCGCAGACCCCGTAACAGATGGAGGTGTAGACCCCCGTGCTCACCGTGCGCCGGGCCACCTCCCCCGCGGTGGTGTAGGCCGCGGCCAATGCCCCGGCCACCAACGCCAGCAGGTCCCCGGTCAGCGCCCGTCCGGACACCGCCAGGTCCGCCCCGGTGAGCAGACCCACCGCGGCCAACGACACCCCGATGCCGGTCCAGGTGGCCCGGGACACCGAGCGGCCCGCCAACCGAGCGCCCAGCGCGGTCCACACCGGTTGCGCGCACACCAACGCGGTTGCCGAGGCTACCGTGGTGTAGCTCACGCTCGGCGTCCAGCAGGCGAAGTGCGCGGACAGCAGCACGCCGGCCACCGCCGTCACGCCGATCTGACGTCGCGTCAGAGTGGCGAATTCTGCTCGTACGGCGGCGCGCGTGCAGATCGCGCCGGCGGTCACCGCGGCGCCGATCGCGTTGCGCCAGAAAGCAATCGCCAGGGCGGGCGCGGACAGTGCGGCGATCATCGGCCCGGAGGTGGACACGGCCAGACTGGCCAGCAGCAGCACAGTCAGGTCGGCCGTAGCGATGCCACCCGCCGCCGAGCGCAACGAAGCCGCCGGCCGCAGCGGTGGATCCATGCTGCGGCCGGCGGTCATCTCGGCATCATCGCCGCAGCGCGCCGGGGAACGCGAACCGATTCCCCGGCGCCCGGCGCTCAGACGGTGTAGATCGACTTGTACTCGAGGTAGGAGTTCATCGCCTCCGGGCCGAGCTCACGGCCCAGGCCGCTGTCCTTCATGCCGCCGAACGGCGCACCCAGGTCGATGTTGTAGTTGTTCACCCCGATGGTGCCCGAGCGAATCTGGCGGGCCATGTTCAGGCCGCGCTCCGGGTCCGCACTCCACACGGAGCCGGCCAGTCCGTAGTTGCTGTCGTTGGCGATCGCGATCGCCTCGTCGTCCCCGTCGTAGGGGATCACCGCGATGACCGGTCCGAAGACCTCCTCGCGGGCCAGCCGGTCGCTGTTCTTGACGTCGGCGAACACGGTGGGCTCGACGAACCAACCCCGGTCCTGGTCGGCCGGCCGACCGCCTCCGGTGACCAGGCGGGCATCGCTGTTGCGGGCGGTGTCGATGTACCCGAGGACCCGGTTGAGGTGGGTCTCGCTGGCCATCGGCCCGCAGGTGACCTCGGGGTCAAGCGGGTTGCCCACGTTGAGTCCGCTGGCGAACCCGGCGACCGCGTCGACGACCTCTTGATAGCGCGAACGGGGCGCGAGGATGCGCGACTGCGTGGTGCAGGTCTGGCTGTTGTTCATGAACGACGCGGTGCCGAGGCCGGCCACGAACGTGTCGATGATGCCGTCCTCGCAGAAGATCGCCGCGGACTTGCCACCGAGCTCCAGGGTGACCCGGCGGATCAGTTGGCCGCACACCGCGCCGATCGCGCGGCCCGCGGCCGTCGAGCCGGTGAAGGCCACCTTGTCCACGCCCGGGTGGGCGACCAGGGTGGCGCCGGCCTCGCGACCCGCGAGCACGATGTTCAGCACACCGGGCGGCAGTCCGGCCTCCTGGGCGGCCTCGCCGAGGATGTAGGAATCCAGTGCGGTCTCCGGGGAGGGCTTGAGCACGATCGTGCACCCGGCCGCCAGGGCCGGCGCGATCTTGAACATGGCCAACGCCTGCGGGTAGTTCCACGGGACGATCGCGCCGACCACGCCGACCGGCTCGCGGCGCACGATCGTGGTGCCGCCCAGGCCACGGCCCGACTCCTCGAGCACCATTCCCTTGACGATCTCGGCGTACATCTGCAGGGTGCCCGCCGGCGCAGCGCCGTTGAACATGGCGGACAGCCCGATCGGCATGCCGTTCTCCCGGCTGACCAGCGTGCTGGTTTCCTCGGAGCGGGCGGACAGCGCGGCGGCGAAGCGGTGCATGACCTCGGCGCGCTCCGCGGCGGTGGTGCGACCCCACGGACCGGAGTCCAGGGCGCGGCGGGCCGCCTTGACCGCGGCATCGATGTCGGCGTCACTGCCCAGGGCAGCGGTGCCGAGCAGTTCCTCGGTCGCTGCCTCGACCTGGCGATGGCTCTCCGTGCCCTGCGGTTCGACCCATTGCCCGTCGATGAAGAAGCGGAGCCGATCCAGTTCGGTGGCGCGGTCAGCGGTTACGGTCACAGTTCCTCCCGGTTCGCGGCATTTGCGCCAACGTAGTCCTGCTCCGGGCTCGCAGTTAAGGGCCCCGGACGCGCACCGGGTGATCGCCGGACTTATTGACCGACGTCATGCCCCCCGCCGGGTAGCCTGTCCCGGCGGCCCCACCAGTGCGGGCCACTCGAACTCGGAGCAGCCAGCGAGGATCACGCCACGCCGGAAGGGGTGAGCCATGTCCGGACCCACCACCCGCGTGTTCGTGTCCCACCTCGCCGGTCTGGCCGTGTTCGACCCCAACGGGGACCAGGTCGGTCGGGTGCGCGACGCGGTCGCCAACGTGCGGCCGCGCACCGAGACGACCAGGGTCATCGGGTTGGTCGTCGAGGTGCAGCCGCGGCGACGCATCTTCGTCCCGATGAGCCGGGTCACCTCCCTGGACCGTGGCCAGATCATCACCACCGGCGTGGTCAACCTGCGCCGCTTCGAGCCGCGCCCGGACGAAACGCTGGTGATCGCCGAACTGCTCGACCGCAAGGTCACCCTCGTGGGCAGCGGCGAGGAGGTCACGGTCATCGACATCGCGATGGAGCAGACCCGCGGTCGGGACTGGACCGTGGCGAAGGTGCACGTGCGCAAGGGCGGCGGCGGGCGGCTGCGGCGGCGTGGTGAGACGTTGACGGTGAACTGGGACGCGGTCGACGGGTTGGCTGCCGGGCACGTGGTGCAGGGCGCGGCGAACATGCTCGCCACGTTCGAGAAGCTGCGCCCGGCCGACCTGGCCCACGTGCTGCACGACCTGTCCCCCAAGCGCCGTGCCGAGGTGGCCTCCGCCCTGGACGACGACAAACTCGCCGACGTCCTCGAGGAACTGCCGGAGGACGACCAGGTGGAGATCCTCAACCACCTGGCCGCGGACCGCGCGGCTGACGTGCTCGAGGCCATGCAGCCCGACGACGCCGCCGACCTGCTCGGCGAACTGTCACAACACGAGCAGGACCGCTTCCTCGACCTGATGGAGCCGGACGAGGCCGCGCCGTTGCGCCGGCTGCTGAGCTATGCCGATGACACCGCGGGCGGTCTGATGACCACCGAGGCGGTGATCCTGCCGCCCAACGCCACCGTGGCCGAGGCGCTGGCCCGGATCCGACACCCCGAACTGACCCCGGCGATGGCCGCCCTGGTCTACGTCTGCCGGCCCCCGTTGGAGACCCCCACCGGGAAGTTCCTCGGCGTCGCGCACTTCCAGCGCCTGCTGCGCGAACCGCCCGCCGAGATGATTTCCACGGTGCTGGACAAGGAGATGCGGGCGCTGTCCCCGGCCACCCCGTTGGCCGACGTGACCAGCTTCCTGGCCACCTACAACATGGTGGCCGCGCCGGTGGTGGACGCCGACCGGCGGCTGGTCGGCGTGGTCAGCGTGGACGACGTGCTCGACCACCTGCTGCCCGAGGACTGGCGTGCCCGCGACGTCGAGGAGGAAGAGGACGAGGACGACCGGGGCTACTCCCCGGACGACACCGGCCAGATCAAGGTCTGGACTCCGCGCTCGGGGAATGGCAATGGCTGACTCCCGGAACCGGCTGGACCAACCGCGTCAGCCGGGCCGGTTGCCGCGCCGTCCGCAGTGGGACGCGGAGACCTTCGCCGCCATCGCCGAGCGCACCGCCCGCTTCCTCGGTACCTGGGCGTTCATCGGCTACATGACCCTGGTGGTGCTCGGCTGGGTGGTGTGGAACGTCTTCGCGCCGGACTCGGTGCGGTTCGACAACTACCCGTTCATCTTCCTGACGCTGATGCTGTCGCTGCAGGCCTCCTACGCAGCGCCGCTGATCCTGCTCGCGCAGAACCGTCAGGCCGACCGGGATCGGGTCACCTACGAGCAGGACCGCAGCCGCACCGAGCGCAGCATGGCCGACACCGAGTACCTGACCCGCGAGCTCGCCGCGCTGCGCGCCGCGATGGGCGAGGTGGCCACCCGCGACTTCCTGCGCTCCGAACTGGCCCGCATGATGGAGGACCTCGCCGACCGGGACCGCGAGCGGCCCCGGGAGCGCGACGGCGCGGAGGACTGAACAGCACATCCCGGCGCGCCGCATACGATGCGGGCATGTCCGCCGCACCGACGCAGGATCAGGTCCGGGCCGCCCTGGCCACCGTCAACGACCCCGAGATCCACCGACCGATCACCGACCTGGGCATGGTGGCCGGGATCGACATCGACCGCGGCCTGGTCACCGTCACGGTGTTGCTCACCGTGTCCGGGTGCCCACTGCGCGAAACGATCATCCGCGACGTGAGCGCCGCGGTGTCCCGCGTGGACGGCGTGCGCGAGGTCCGGGTGACCCTCGACGTGATGACCCCCGAGCAGCGCACGGACATGCAGACCAAGCTGCGCGGCGGCGCGCCGGCCAAGGAGATCCCGTTCGCCCAGCCCGGCTCGTTGACCCGGGTGTACGCGGTGGCCTCCGGCAAGGGCGGGGTCGGCAAATCCTCGGTGACGGTAAACCTGGCCGCCGCGCTGGCCGCCTCCGGGCAATCGGTGGGCGTGCTCGACGCCGACATCTACGGCCACTCGATCCCGCGCATGCTGGGCACCGAGGATCGGCCCACCCAGGTGCAGAACATGATCATGCCGCCCACCGCGCACGGGGTGCGGCTGATCTCCATCGGCATGTTCATCGAGGGCAACACCCCGGTGGTCTGGCGCGGGCCGATGCTGCACCGCGCACTGCAGCAGTTCCTTGCCGACGTCTGGTGGGGCGACCTGGACGTGCTGCTGATGGACCTGCCGCCGGGCACCGGCGACATCGCGATCTCGGTGGCGCAACTGGTGCCGAACGCGGAGATCCTGGTGGTGACGACCCCGCAGCAGGCCGCGGCAGAGGTCGCCGAACGTGCCGGGTCGATCGCCACCCAGACCCACCAGCACATCGTCGGCGTGGTGGAGAACATGTCCTACCTGCCCTGCCCGCACTGCACCGCGGAGGGCCGCGAGCACCGCCTGGAGATCTTCGGCCGTGGCGGCGGGCAACGGGTGGCCGACGGTCTGAGCCGAACTCTGGGCGCGGACGTGCCACTGCTCGGTGAAGTGCCATTGGACCCACGGTTGCGCGAGGGCGGCGACAGCGGGCAACCGCTGGTGCTGGCCGATCCCACCGCACCGGCCTCGCTCGTGCTCACCGGGATCGCCAACCGCCTGAGCAACCGCTCGCGTGGCCTGGTCGGCCGCTCGCTGGGGCTCTCCCCGGTCTGACGTGACGCCCACGCCCGGACAGTCGACGGAGGTCCGTACCGACATCCAGGGCCTGCGGGCACTCGCGGTATCGCTGGTCCTCGTCTACCACCTGTGGCCGCACAGACTGTCCGGCGGATTCATCGGTGTGGACGCATTCTTCGTCATCTCCGGCTATCTGATCACCCGTCACCTGCTGATACACCCACCGCGCACCCTGGGCGACGTGGCGGCGTTCTGGGGTCGTCGGGCGCGCCGGTTGCTACCCGCCGCGTTGCTGGTGCTGGTCACCACCCTGGTCGCCACGCGGCTGGTGGCTCCGGAGACGCAGTGGGAGCGCACCGCGCAGCAAAGCCGTGGGGCCGCGCTGTACCTGGTGAACTGGATGCTGGCCAGGGACTCTGTGGACTATCTGGCGGCGAAGGAACCACCGACGCCGGTGCAGCATTTCTGGTCACTGTCGGTGGAGGAGCAGTTCTACCTGACCTGGCCGATCCTGCTCGGGCTACTGCTCGGCCTCGCGGCGTGGAGTCGGGCCCGACGCTTGCTCATCGTGGCCGGCCTGGCGGGCGTGGTCGCGGTCTCCTTCGGATACTCGGTGGCCGCCACCCACCACTCCCCCGCGCGGGCTTACTTCGTCACCGGCACCCGGATCTGGGAACTGGGCGTGGGCGGTTTGTTGGCCGCGTTGCCCGCCACCCAGTGGCCAGCCAGGGCACGCGAGGCAAGTGCCGCCGTGGGACTGGGATTGCTGGTGCTCACCGCGGTGGTCTACGACGCCGGCACCGAGTTCCCCGGCCGGCACGCGGCACTGCCGGTGGCGGCCGCGGCGCTGGTGATCGCAGCCGCCGCCCGCCCGCAGGACGGACCGGTTGGCCGGACGTTGGCGCGACGCCCGGCGCAGATCGCAGGGGATCTGTCGTACTCGATCTACCTGTGGCACTGGCCGTTAATCGTGTTGCTCGGCTATCGCGCGGGTGAGTTTGGCGTCGTCGAGGACCTCACCGTGATCGCGGGCTCGGTGGCCCTGGCCGCGCTCACCAAGCGATTCGTGGAGGACCCTTTCCGCCGACCCGGGCGGACCCGTCCGACCGCCCGCGCGTTGGTGCTCGGCGCGAGCGGCATGGCCGTAGTGGTGGGGCTGGCCGGGGTCCAACTCAGGGAGACCCACCACCGGGACAACCGAGCCGCAGCCCGGGTGCAGGCGCTTGCCGCCGCCGGGTTGCCCTGCTTCGGCGCCGCCGCCCTGGACAACGTCGACTGCCCGCGCACGCTGCGCTCCCCGGTGGTGCCCAGCCCGGCGCAGGCGCTGCACGACAAGCCCGACGCGTACGCCGACACCAACCCGACCGGGCGCAACTGCTGGGCCTACCAGGACCAACTGTTCGTCTCGCAACCGTGCACGTTCGGCGACCCGCACGCCTCGGTGTCGCTGGCGCTGACCGGCAACTCACATGCCGGGCAGTTCCTGCCCGCGCTGCAGGTGCTGGCCGCGGTGCAGCACTGGCGGATCACCACGTTCCTCGCCTCAGGGTGCGCCCTGTCCGATACCCCTCAGGATTTCGGG
>Ga0137412_10002346_pt1 | contig 14974 bp, 16 predicted proteins | sample CZODoug2_1_16fun_FD_122160 | JGI IMG/M metagenome (GOLD analysis project Ga0137412, IMG submission 122160) | Vadose zone soil fungal communities from Angelo Coast Range Reserve, California, USA - CZODoug2_1_16fungal (Hybrid Assembly) | ecosystem: Environmental > Terrestrial > Soil > Vadose zone...
CTGAAGAGCTTTCTGATCGCCCAGTCCCTCAATCAGATCGAGAGGGCCTATGGGCCGAATAACGCCATTCTCGATAACTGCCATGTGCGCGTGTCCTTTGCGACCAATGACGAGCGCACCGCCAAGCGCGTCTCGGATGCGCTGGGTACGGCGACCGAGATGCGGGCCTTGAGGAACTATGCCGGCCACAGGCTCAGTCCCTGGCTCGGTCATTTGATGGTCTCCCGGCAGGAGACGGCGCGGCCGTTGCTCACGCCGGGCGAGGTGATGCAGTTGCCGCCGGGCGACGAACTGGTTCTCGTCTCCGGTGTTCCACCGATCCGCGCCAGGAAGGCCCGCTATTTTGAAGACTCGAGACTGACGGAGCGGGTTTTGGCGCCACCAGCCGCGCGCGAGCAAAAGGGTGTGTATCCTCCCGATGATTGGAGCGGGTTGCCAGCTCCTGCCGTCGGCGGTGGCTTGGAGCCCTCTTCGTCAGGCAAAAAGCGATCCGATGACCCCGCGAATGGCGGTATCCGCCGCGAGCCAGAACTCCCTCAACACGAAGAGATCGCGCGGGAACCGGTCAAGCTGAAGCCTGAATTTGTCTTCGGGGAGGAGGCGCCCGACGAGGATGCCGCACGAGCCTGCGCCTTGCGTCAGCAGGTCCGCAATCTGGCGCGCCAGGGCGCGATGGATCCTGACGACGGCATGGGCCTCTGAGGCCGGCCATGCGGACCAAGCACACGTTTCGTCTTCCGCCGGATCTGGCGGCTCAACTCGCCGATTACGCCCATAGAAAGCGCGTGCCGCAGGCTCTGGTCGTCGAGACCGCGCTTTCGTCACATCTGTCGCCTGATAATTCCGAGCGGATGTAGGCAGCGCTCGGGCGTCGGCTCGACCGGCTGACGCGTCAGGTCGAGCGGCTGGAACGCCACGTGACCATCTCGAACGAAGCACAGGCGCTGTTCGTGCGGTTCTGGCTGACCGTCACCCCGCCATTGCCTGATACGGCGCAGCCGGCCGCTCAGGTCAAGGGCCGTGAACGCTATCAAGGCTTTGTCGACGCGCTCGGGCGGCGGTTGGCGAAGGGACAGACCCTGGCCCAGGAGATTTCTCAAGACGTGATTCCTAAGGACGGAACGCCGGATCATACGGATGGTTCTTCATGAGCGGTTTCGCCATTGCCAGTCTTTCTACGCCAGAGCGCTACGCTTGATCTGATCTTGTTGCGTAAGCGCACGTCCGCACCTTTCTAATGATCCCCGACATCACGGCTGCATTAGCAGCCGCCACGCTTGGGGACGGAAGTGGCAATCCACCATCTCAATCAGGAGGCGACGTCGCGCGGCGCGCGCATGCTGCGCACCGCGCTTGGCCCAGCCATCGCGCTCTGGCTCGAAGACCCATCCGTCGTCGAGGTGATGCTCAACCCCGATGGCCGGCTCTGGATCGATCGGCTCGCGGGCGGGCTCGTCGATACCGGAGAGCGTTTATCGCCTGACGATGGCGAGCGGATTGTGCGGCTTGTTGCGCACCATGTCGGCGCCGAGGTTCATCCGGGATCACCGCGGGTTTCGGCAGAATTGCCCGAGACCGGTGAGCGCTTTGAGGGATTGCTCCCGCCAGTGGTGGCGGCACCTGCCTTTGCAATCCGCAAGCCCGCGGTCGCCGTGTTTACCCTCGACGATTATGTCGCTGCCGGCATCATGAGCGCGGCGCAGGCCGAAACGCTGCGCGCGGCCGTCGCGGATCGCCGCAACATCCTTGTCGCCGGCGGTACCTCTACCGGCAAGACCACGCTCACCAACGCGCTGTTGGCGGAGGTCGCGAAGACCACGGATCGGGTCGTTCTGATCGAGGATACCCGCGAACTCCAATGCAAGGCGCCGAATCTCGTAGCGCTCCGCACCAAGGACGGCGTCGCCTCGCTATCCGATCTCGTTCGCTCCTCACTACGGTTGCGCCCCGATCGCATCCCGATCGGTGAAGTCAGGGGTGCCGAAGCGCTCGATCTCCTAAAGGCCTGGGGTACCGGCCATCCCGGCGGCATCGGCACCATCCATGCGGGTTCAGCACTCGGCGCGCTCCGCAGGATGGAGCAGCTGATCCAGGAGGCCGTCGTCACGGTCCCACGCGCGATGATTGCCGAGACCATCCAGTTCGTCGCCGTCTTGGCGGGTCGGGGTTCGGATCGGCGGCTTGCCGAGCTCGCCCGTGTCGAAGGGCTCGGTTCCGATGGCGACTACGTCCTTCACGCCGCGGGAGATCAGCCATGACACGATCATTTTTCCACATCAATCGCTGCATTGTTCTGGCTGTTTCCGTCGGTGCTCAGATGTTGGTCTCGGGTCCCGCGTGGGCCGCCGGCTCAAACATGCCCTGGGAGCAACCGCTCAATCAGATCCTGCAATCGATCCAGGGTCCGGTCGCCAAGATCCTGGCCGTGATCATCATCATCATGACTGGTCTCACGCTCGCCTCCGGATGTGGCGTCGGCCTTGATCGATGTGGAGCGCCGCGCTCAATTCGAGCAAGAGGGCGCGCACTACGAATCCAGCTACTTCCTGACCTTTCTCTATTTGCCGCCGGCGGAAGAAGCTGGGCGAGCCGAGCGCCTCCTCTACGAGGGACGCGATCGCAACGAAGACGGAGAGGCGCGCGAAGTCCAGCGTGGTTTCGTCGACCGCACCGAGCGCGTGCTCGGGCTTGTCGAAGGCTTCATGCCCGAAATCACCTGGCTCGATGACGAGGGAACGCTGACCTATCTGCATTCGACCGTCTCGACCAGGCGCCAGCGCGTTCGCGTGCCGGAGATACCGATGTATCTCGACGCGGTGCTGGCCGACCAGCCCCTGACCGGCGGCCTCGAGCCGATGCTAGGGCAATCTCATCTGCGGGTGCTGACCGTGGTCGGGTTCCCGACCTTCACGACGCCAGGGATTCTGGACGATCTCAACCGGCTTGCCTTTGCCTATCGCTGGTCGACCCGCGCCATCATGCTCGACAAGACGGACGCAACGAGGCTGCTGACAAAAATCCGCCGGCAATGGTTCGCCAAGCGCAAATCGATCGCGGCGATCCTGAAGGAGGTGATGACCAACGAAGCCTCGACCCTGCTCGATACCGACGCCCACAACAAGGCCATGGATGCTGACGCGGCATTGCAGGAACTCGGATCCGACGCGATCGGGCAGGCGTTTGTCACGGCGACCGTAACGGTGTGGGACGACGACCCCCGTGTCGCCGATGAGAAGCTGCGGCTGGTCGAAAAGGTCATTCAGGGCCGCGACTTCACCTGCATGGCGGAGAGCGTCAACGCGGTGGAGGCCTGGCTGGGGTCGTTGCCCGGCCACGCCTATGCCAATGTCCGGCAGCCGCCGGTCTCGGCGCTCAATCTCGCACATATGATTCCGCTATCAGCGGTCTGGGCGGGTCCTGCGCGAGACGAGCACCTGGGCGCACCGGCTTTGTTCTTCGCGCGAACGGAGGGGGCGACACCGTTTCGCTTCTCGCTTCATGTCGGCGATGTCGGCCATACCCTGGTGGCGGGTCCGACCGGCGCCGGCAAGTCGGTCCTCTTGGCGCTGATGGCGCTGCAGTTCCGCCGTTATCCGGATGCCCAAGTCTTCGCCTTCGATTTTGGCGGCTCGATCCGCGCGGCCGCGCTCGCGATGGGTGGCGACTGGCATGATCTCGGCGGCGCGTTGTCGGACGACGCTGCCGAACCCGTCGCGCTCCAACCCCTGGCTAGAATCGATGATGCCTCGGAACGCGCCTGGGCGGCGGAATGGATTGCAAGCATCCTTGCCCGCGAAACGATCGTCGTCACACCGGAAGCAAAAGATCATCTCTGGTCGGCTCTGACGTCACTGGCGTCGGCGCCTGTTGGGGAACGCACGCTGACGGGCTTGTCGGTGTTGTTGCAGTCGCAGACGCTCAAGCGCGCGCTGCAACCCTACTGTCTTGGTGGCCCCTTTGGCCGCTTGCTCGATGCCGAAGCCGAGCGGCTCGGAGAGGCCGAAGTGCAGACCTTCGAGACCGAAGGCCTGATCGGTACCTCTGCAGCACCTGCGGTGCTGGCCTATCTCTTCCATCGCATTGAAGCTCGGCTTGACGGCCGGCCGACATTGCTGATCGTCGATGAAGGCTGGCTTGCCCTTGACGATGAGGGTTTTGCCGGACAGCTGCGGGAATGGTTGAAGACGCTGCGCAAGAAGAATGCTTCTGTCATCTTCGCCACCCAGTCGCTCTCGGATATCGATGGCTCCGCGATCGCACCCGCCATCATCGAGAGCTGTCCGACGCGGCTGTTCCTGCCGAACGAGCGGGCGATCGAGCCGCAGATCACGGCGATCTACCGGCGTTTCGGCCTGAACGACCGCCAGATCGAGATCCTCGCCCGTGCCACGCCGAAGCGCGACTACTACTGCCAGTCGCGGCGCGGCAATCGCCTGTTCGAGCTTGGTCTAGGTCGCGTCGCACTTGCCTTTGCGGCCGCGTCCTCGAAGTCGGATCAGGCGGATATCAAGCGGATCCTCAGCGAGCATGGCCGCGAGGGTTTTGTAGCTGCCTGGCTCAGACACCGCGGCCTGGCGTGGGCTGCCGACTTCATCCCAGAGCTTCCTGCCGAGAGAAAAAAGTCATGAACCGCATCAGCCGTCTTGTGGCGGTAAGCGCCGTCGCGCTCATTATCGGGTTCACGCCGCCGTCCTTGGCGCAGGTCGTCGTGTTCGATCCGAACAATTATGCGCAAAACGTGCTCACGGCCGCTCGCGCTCTGCAGCAGATCAACAACCAGATCACGTCGCTGCAGAATCAAGCGCAGATGCTGATCAATCAGGCGAGGAATCTGGCCACCCGTCCGTTTTCCTCGTTGTTGCAACTGGAGCAGTCGATTCTGCGAACGCAACAACTTCTCGCCCAGGCACAGCGCATCGCCTACGACATCCAGCAGATTGATCGTGCATTCTCGACCACCTACGCGCCGGCGTCGGCGAGTATTTCAAACCAGGCGTTGATCGCGAACGCGCAAAGCCGTTGGCAGAATGCCATGGGGGGCCTCCAGGACGCCATGCGGACGCAGGCCACGGTCGTCGGCAACCTCGATACCAATCGTACCCAAATGTCCGCCCTCGTCACCTCAAGCCAAGGTGCGACTGGTGCATTGCAAGCAACCCAGGCCGGCAACCAGCTATTGGCGCTGGCGGCACAGCAGCTCGCGGATCTCACGGCTGTCGTCGTAGCCCATGGGCGCGCGCAGAATCTTGAGTCCGCGCAGCATGCGGCCGCGCAGGACCAGGGCAGGGAACAACTACGTCGCTTCCTGACGCTAGGCGCCGGCTATCAATCCACAACCGTGCAGATGTTTCACTGATGAACACGAAAACCCTCCAACGACTCCCGACCTTGGCAGCCGTGCTGCTTGTTGTCCTCGTAGTTGCGGCCTGTGCGATTAGGCTGCGCGGCGACGAAGGGCAAACAAACCCGACCGCGTCCGCCGATGAGACCTCAAATCCCCTAGCAACAAAACTCGCGGAGTGCCGCTCCGTGAAGTATGAACAGAAAGACGCGCTGTCCGATTGCCGTAAGGCGTGGGCTGAGAAGCGCCGTCAGTTTCTCGGACAGAAAACTCCGGCGATGCCAGACAGTGGGCCGCGCCAGGCTGGCTCCACGCTGTTCGCCGCGCCCAAGGACGAGAGCCGCCTGCCGTCTGGTTACCCTCCGATCCAGCAGACCGGGAAGGAGTGAGTGATGGGCGGCACTGGAATTATTGATCAGTTTCTGGAGACTTTTACCCGGTACATCGATTCCGGGTTCGGACTACTCGGAGGCGAGGTCGGATATCTCGCCACCACGCTCGCAGCCATTGATGTGACGCTAGCCGGCCTGTTCTGGGCATGGGGTGCCGACGAGGACATCCTGGCGCGCCTCGTCAAGAAAACGCTCTTTGTCGGAGTCTTCGCGTTTTTGATCGGTAACTGGAACAGCCTGGCCCGCACCATCTTCGAGAGCTTTGCCGGCCTGGGGCTGAAAGCTTCCGGCACCGGCCTTTCCTCGGCCGATTTCTTGCGGCCGGGAAAGATCGCTCAAGTGGGGCTCGATGCTGGACGGCCCATCCTCGATTCGATCTCCGGCCTGATGGGCTATGTCAGCTTCTTCGAGAACTTCATCCAGATCTCGGTCCTGTTGTTTGCCTGGGTTGTGGTGCTACTGGCCTTCTTTATCCTGGCCATTCAGCTCTTCATCACCCTCATCGAGTTCAAACTGACGACGCTTGCCGGCTTCGTGCTGATCCCGTTCGGGCTGTTCGGCAAGACCGCCTTTGCCGCCGAGCGCGTGCTCGGCAACGTGATCTCTTCCGGTGTCAAGGTTCTCGTGCTGGCCGTCATTGTCGGTATCGGCTCAACGCTGTTTGCGCGTTTCACGGCAGGTTTCGGCGGCAATCAGCCGACCATCGATAACGCCATGGCGCTCGTGCTCGGGGCGCTTTCCCTTCTCGGCCTCGGCATCTTTGGACCAGGAATTGCCAATGGCATCGTGTCGGGCGGACCGCAGCTCGGCGCCGGCGCCGCGGTTGGTAGCGGCTTGGCTGCAGGGGGCGCTATCGTCGCTGGTGCCGGTCTCGCAGCCGGCGGTGCCGGACTGGCAGGTGGCGCGCTCTTGGGCGGAGCGCGTGGGCTAGCCACTGTGGCGAGCGGAACAGCAAGTGCCTATCGAGCCGGAGGCTTGAGTGGCGTCGCCAGCGCCGGCGGCTCGGCGATTGTCAGCCCGCTGCGCCGTGCGGCTGCCAGCTTCGCAAGCGGCTCGTCAACGACTGATGCTGCGCCGGCCTGGGCACGTCGTATGAAACGTGCGCAGACCGTGAACCAAGGCGTGTCCGCTGCGACCCATGCCGTCCGTAGTGGTGACAGCGCCGGTGGCGGAGCCTCGGTCGATCTGTCCCAAGGAGGGCAGTGATGTTCAAGCGGCCATCCGTGCACTACGGCAGCACATCGCAGCCGGTGACGCCCTATCAGAGGGCAGCGCAGGTCTGGGACGACCGTATTGGCTCCGCGCGCGTTCAGGCAAAAAACTGGCGGTTGATGGCGTTCGGATCGCTGTTGCTATCGGCAGGGCTCGCAGTGGCCCTCGTCTGGCAATCCACGCAAGGCACCGTCACGCCGTGGGTGGTGGAAGTGGACCATCTTGGCCAGGCTCAGGCTATTGCGCCGGCAATTGCGTTCTTTGAGCCGACGGATCCGCAAATCGCGTTTCACCTCGCGCGCTTCATTGAAGATGTCCGAGGCCTCCCTGCCGACGCTATTGTCCTGCGACAGGATTGGTTGCGTGCCTACGACTTCACGACCGACCGAGGCGCGGCGGCGCTGAACGATTACGCCCGAACTAATGATCCCTTCGCCAAGCTCGGCAATACGCAAATTGCCGTCGAGATTTCCAGCGTCATCCGTGCCTCACCGGGAAGCTTCCGGGTTGCATGGACCGAACGTCGCTACGACAGCGGCCAGCTGGCCGCAACCGACCGTTGGACCGCGATCCTTTCCGTGATCATCGAAACCCCACGCGATGCCGACCGACTCCGCAAGAATCCGCTCGGCGTCTACGTCAACTCCATCAACTGGTCGAAGGAGCTTGGCTAGTGAGAAATCCTGTACCGAGGTCGGTTAGTCCAAAATGCAATGGGATGACGGTACGCCTAGCCTTGCTTCTGGTTCTTGCGCTTTCCGGCTGCACGATCTTCAAGCCTCCGCAGATCGGTTATGATGACGAGGTGCCGTCGTCTCCTGATCTACCGATGCCGACGGATGACCGGGCGCGTCCATTACATGTCCCTCCAGCCTGGACACCCGCGCGGGGCGGCAAGAAGGGTGATGAAGAGGCGAAAGAGCCGACTGACCGAATCACGACGGCCAACGATGCCGCCCGGGTCGAGCCGCGGCGAGCAGGGTATTTCAACGCCGTCCAGGTCTTTCCCTACAGTCCCGGTGCGCTCTATCAGATCTATGCTTCACCCGGGCAGATTACGGATATTGCGCTTGAGCCAGGCGAACAGCTAACAGGTTCGGGGCCGCTCGCCGCCGGTGATACCGTACGCTGGATCGTTGGTGACACCGAAAGCGGCAACGGCGAGACCAGGCGCGTCCACATCGTGGTCAAACCAACGCGCTCCACGATCGAAACGAACCTCGTCGTCAACACTGATCGACGAACCTATCTGATCGAACTCCGCTCTCGCGAAAGGCCATACATGCCGTCGGTCGCCTGGTTCTATCCGGAAGACCGATCCAGCCGGTCCAGGGCTTTGCCGCTAACCCCAATCATCCCGGAAGTGGATCAGCGCCGCTACCGATACGTCATCGAGGGCGACAGCCCGCCATGGCGTCCGGTCAATGCCTACGATAATGGCCGCAAGGTCTATATCGAGTTCTCGCCCGGCATCGCCCAAGGCGAAATGCCGCCGCTGTTCGTCGTCGGCCAGGACGGTAAGCCCGAGCTCGTCAACTATCGCGCCTACAGGAATGTACTGATCGTCGACCGTCTCTTCGCCGCGGCCGAGCTGCGCCTCGGCGGAGAAAAGCAGCAAAAGGTCCGAATTGTCAGAAACGACGGGAGCCGGTCGTGACGGGCAATGGGCCAAACGAACGCCTCGGCCCCTTACCGGGACCAACGCCATCATCTGACGATAGCGCGCAGCCTTTGCGTCTGCGTGCAGAACGCCCAAGGATCACAAGGCTCTCCCGCAAAGTCCTTGCGGGTGGCACCGCATTAGCTTTGCTGCTCATCTCTGGCGCGGTACTGTGGGCGCTGACGAGCAACCGCACACATAATCCGGCGCAGGACGAGCTCTACAACACGGATCATCACAACGTCGCGGATGGCCTGACAACATTGCCGCAGGATTATGCCCGGATTCCGCGCGACGTGCCCCGGCTTGGGCCACCATTGCCGGGCGACCTAGGGCGTCCCATCGTTACGGCGCTAGGCCAATCAGCACCGATCGGCCTTGACCCCGAACAACAACGTGCCAACCAGGAAACCGAAGCAGCACGGACTAGTAAAGTATTTGCTTCGACGACCGCGGCCGTTACACCGCCGCATGCCGCATCTCAAGAGACAACCAGCAACACCGCTCTATCCTCTGACGAGTCCTTTGCGCAGAATGGACAGGATCACAAGCTTCTCTTCGTCAATGCTCCCGTCGACCGGCGGACTACCGCGCCTGACAGGCTTTCACGCCCAGCGTCACCCTTTGTCGTGCAGGCCGGAACGGTTATCCCGGCCGCTCTCATCACCGGCATCCGCTCTGATCTTCCCGGCGAGATTACGGCACAGGTAACCGAGAATGTATTTGATAGCCCTACTGGACACACCCTGCTCGTTCCGTAGGGAGGGCGATTAATTGGCGTCTACGATAGTCAGGTGGCATTCGGTCAGTCGCGGATATTGCTCGTTTGGAACCGACTTATCATGCCAAACGGCCGCTCGATCGTCTTGGAGCGTCAGCAGGGCACCGATGCGGCTGGCTATTCGGGGCTTGAGGACGAGGTCGACAATCATTGGGGAGCCTTATTCAAGGCTGCGCTGCTGTCGACCCTGCTAGGGGTTGGAAGCGAACTCGGAGCCGGCTCGGATACAGGCAATAACGGCGATATCATTCAGGCACTTCGCCGCGGATCGAGCGATAGTTTGAATCAGACCGGACAGAAAGTCGTCCAACGCAATCTCAATATCCAGCCGACGCTAACGATACGTCCGGGATTTCCGGTTCGTGTGATTGTCAACCGGGATTTGGTGTTGGAGCCGTACAAGGGATGAGCAAACTAAAATGTCAAAGCTGAAGCTGAACACCATTCTCGACGATAAACCAGTGAAACTCACTGTTGATTTCCCAGCAACGGTGCATCGGGACCTTCTCGCCTATGCCGAGATTCTAGGACGAGAAACCGGGCAGCCTATCAATGATCCAGCCAAACTCGTCGCGCCCATGCTAGTGCGGTTCATGGCAACGGATCGGGCGTTTGTAAAGGCGCGTCGCAAGGGTCAGCATCCTCCGGGTAGAGCATAGCGTTCGCCCAGCAGATTGAGGAAGCTTGCAAGCGCCGGGTTGTCATTATCCTCTCTCCAATGAGCCGAATAGCTAACTTGGCTCGGCCCAACGCCGTCACGGACTTCTCGGTAAGTCAAACCAGCAAAACTGGCGCCGATGTCGGATTCGGTCACCAGGCTGACACCAAAGCCCCCGCTGATGAGGCTCTTTATGATGTCACGGCTCACGTCATGGCGCTCGATCTTCGGGCGATCTGCAGGTGAAGCGAGTTTCGCCATCAGAAGATCCTCAAGCTCCCGTCCCGGATCATAGTGACTAAGAAGGACCGTCTCACTCCGCAGGTCCGTCCAATAAATGGTGTCGTTAGCCGCCAGTGGATGGCGTTCAGGCAACGCGACCAAGATGCGTTCGCTCCACAATGGTAGAACCTTGGTGTCGAGCAGGGGGATTCCGCCAGTGGCGATGACAATGTCCAATGCACCATTTCGCAGCGCGGTGACAAGACGCGTTCGGGACCTTTCGACCATAGCAAGTGCGACCTGCGGAAATCGCTGTCTGAAGGCTGTCAGGGTTGCACGCAGACTGCCAGCCGACAACGATGTATAGAATCCCACAGCCAATCGGCCGACTTCGCCTCGGCCAGTGTTGCGAGCTGTCGTCACCAGCGCGTCCATTTGTTCGAGTATTGACCGCGCCATCCGCAGGAAATCACGTCCAGCTGGCGTTGCTCGCACACCGCCACTTGAACGGTCGAATACAGTCACACCAATCGATTCTTCGAGTTGACGAATGCAGCGGCTCAGCGTGGATTGCCGAAGAAGCAACGAATCGGCAGCTCGCCGAAAGCTCCCATGTTCCGCTGCTGCGACCGCATATCGAAGGTGCTGAAGGGCGATTGCCGACGACCGGCCTCGAACGGACATATCTCGATATTCGCGGTCGTCGGCCATACTTCGCCACCTATGTTCGAGCGTTCTAGAATTGCAGCGGCTCATGGCGTGTCGCTACCGTCGGTACAGTGTAACGCTTTCGGATGCTTTTGACGGGCAGCGTTGGCACGCCGTGTTCGTAGGCTGCGTCCTAAGCTGCAGCGGCTGCTGCGACTGGCGCCCAGAGCACAGGTCCTTTGAGATCACCAGCGTTTCGCACCCGTGCCAAGCTATCAGCGGAAATTTCCAGAAAGCCTGCGACCGCCTGCGTGACGCCCAGCCTTTTCGGTTCGCCGATCCGCCGCATCGGCCAAGTTGCACGGCGTAAAATTCGTTCCATGCGAACATCGGTCACGGTGACAATGTCGCTGAGCCGTCGTGACAGGCCGAATTCGATTACGCCGGCGAACAGTTCGAAGGTGGCATTGGCAAGCCCGCTCGGTGTTTTGGGCGCATCGCGCCCGACGTCGAGAGAGAAACGGCTGCTCTCCCACACCGTCGGACTAGCCGGCGCAGGTCGTCCGGCCAGCAGGACGGGGAAGGTGTCACGCAGCATCGTGGGACCCATCGACGGCAGCAGGCGGACGCAGCCTTGAATCCGCCCGTCTTCGCCGCGCTGTAACAGGTAGGCAGGATGAAGGGCGTCGAACTCGTCTATTTCCATGTCGCCGCTGACGTGGACATCCCAGTCAAGCCGTCCTTTGAACACGCGATACCGCAATCGGTGCATCTCGGCTAGCGCTTCAGGGAAGTCGCCGTAGCTCTGCTGAGTGATTAGCTGAATCATAGTCGCCTCCTGACATGAGTGATCATGCGTCATTGGAGGCAACCAGGCGCTGTAATGCACCCTCAGCAACTACAGGGGTTGCAGTCGGCAACCGACCTTGATGACTTACTTTGTCGTCACCCTCGATGCGGCGAGGCGTGTCGCAGCTTGAACTATGGTACGCACACCGAGCTTCGCCTTCGCGTTGTCGAGGTAGAAAGCTGCGGTGTGGCGCGAGATACCGAGAATGCGTCCGACCTCCCAGGCAGACTTCCCCTCGGCCGCCCATTCAAGGCATTCGAGTTCTCGCGGCGATAGTTGGACACCATCAACCTTTCGATTGGGAATGAGCTGGCGTCGAGCATGCGCATGGAAATACATCGCCACGAGTTGGAGCACCCGCTGGTGCTCCTTGACCCGCTGGCGGAATTTGGCGGTGTGATGGTCATTGGCGGCAAATGTGACGGCGGCGATCGGACCATGGCCATCATGAATCGGAACTGTGAACCCACAGCGAATCCCGAACTCTGCCGCTTCATCCAGGAGCTTACGCTGCGCCTTGGACTTCACAACTTGTCCGAGCTCCAAACCCCACTCGAAAGGCTCGGTGCCGCCGAGCGCCTGCACGACGACGGGATCCAGGCGCTCGTAGTGATTCCGCAGATAATGCTCCGCCCAAGCCGGCGGGTAAGTGGTGATTTGCTGCGGCATGCCGCCCGGCCGCTGCGGCAGGGCAAGGTAGGCGAAGCAATGCAGGTCTAGAGCTGTCGCAATCTCCACCATACCGGCACGGAGGGTTACCACATCCGAACTCTCTGAGAGGCGGTCGATGAAGGTTTGGAAGATGCGATGCATGTGCGCCAAGCCCAATGCGAACGACTTAATTGTCAGAACAGCTCACTAACGAGATCTCGGTTTCATATTGACGCGCTGACCAGCTCTAGGCCGATCAAAACCTTGCGGATCTCAGTCGTCCCACCATCAATTTCGTGCAATTGGGCGTCGCGCAACAACCGCGCGGTGGCGAATTCCTCAATGTAGCCGATGCCGCCGCGCATCTCCATGGCGTCGCCGCACACCTTGCGGGCGTCGCGGGTAGCGCGGAATTTCAGCGTCGGGGTCAGGATGCGCAGCAGCGCCGCCGCATCCTGGCTGCCGGCCTCGGCGCGATCCAGCGCGTCGGCGGTGAGAAAACTCATCGACAGCGCCTGCTCGGTTGCCAGCATGATCTTCATCAATTGCCGCCGCGCCAGCGGCAAATCGATGATGCGTTGGCCAAACACCACGCGGCCTTTTGCGACCGTCATCGCGTCATGATAGGCGCGCCGCATCAGCGCGGTGGATTTGACGCCGTTGGACAGCCGCGACGAATTCACCATCTCCGCCATCTGCACAAAGCCGCGATCGAGCCGACCTACCGCATAGGCGATCGCGCCCTCCAGCTTGATCTCGCCCGACGCCATCGAGCGGGTGCCGAGCTTGTCCTTCAGGCGAACGATCCGGTAGTGATTGGGCGAGCCGTCGTCGAGCCGCCTCGGCATCAAAAACAGCCCGACGCCGCGGGTGCCGCCTTCAGCGCCTTGCGGCCGCGCCAGCAGCATCACCACTTCCGCATCCGCATTGGAGCAGAACCACTTTTCGCCGGACAGCCGCCAGTGATCGCCTTCCTGCACCGCCGTGGTGGTGAGCTTGCCGACGTCGGAGCCGCCTTCCTTTTCGGTCATGAACTGGCCGCCTTGCGTCAGCCTGCCCATGTCGGTCTGGGTCAGTCCGTCGAGATATTTTTCTTGCAACGCCGCGCTGCCGAAATTCGCAAGAAGCTTGGCGCAGCCATCGGTGACATTGATCGGACAACCCAGGCCGAATTCGGCCTGGTTGAACAAAAACGTGAAGGCGTGCTTTGCCACCACCGGATAGGGCTGCGGCCACCCCATAATGCCCTTGCGAAGCGACATCGCGTGAATGCCGAATTCGCCGAACGCCGCGCGCTCCAATTCGCGATAGGCCGGATGATACTCGATCCACTGCGCGTCGCGGCCAAAACGGTCGCGCTGGTGCAGCACCGGCACGTGGCGGTCGGCAAGCCGCGCGCATTCGTCGAGATGGCCGCCGGCGAGCGCGCCCAGCCGGTCCAGATGCGGCTCGATATGGCGAAACAGCGCATCGGGCAGATGGATGCGGAGCAGGTCCGTCAGCGCCGGATCGGCGCGGTAGAAATTCATCCCCGACGTATCCGGCGCGAGCAATCCCGGCTGATCGGCCGGTCTCGTCATATCGTGGTGCTTGCCTGGCTGGCGCATTGGCAACCCTTGTTGTTCCGTCCCTATTGAATCTTTGCCTTAAACTTCGCTGTGATCCCTGGCATGCCGCATTGCATGATATAGATCATTCTCCAGATAGGCAGACGACAAGCCGTCAAGAAACGCAAACCGGAGGATAACACATGGCGGACCGCTATCGCATCATCGGCGCCGAGATGTCGCCCTATTCCGTCAAGGTGCGCTCCTATTTTCGCTACAAGGCCATCCCGCATCAATGGATTTTGCGCAATGCGGCAAGCCAGGCGGAATACGAGCAACATGCCAGGATGCCGATCATCCCCCTCGTGGTTACGCCCGAGGGCACCGGCATTCAAGACTCCACTCCGATCATCGACGCGATGGAGAAGCTTTATCCGGAGCCGTCGATCCATCCCGACGATCCCGTCGCGCGCTTCATTTCCGCGTTGGTCGAGGAATTCGGCGACGAATGGGGCAACAAATGGATGTTCCACTACCGCTGGGCCCGCGACGTCGACCAGATCAGCTCCGCCGGGCGCATCGCGCGCATGCGCGGCCCAGACGCCAGCGAAGACAAGCATGCAGCCTTCGCCGGCCAGGTCCGCGCGCGCATGGTGGACCGGGTCTGGTTCGTCGGATCCAACGCGGTGACCGCGCCGCAGATCGAGGCTGGATTTCTCGATATGCTGGGAATGCTCGACCATCATCTCGCTGGTCGCCCCTATCTGTTCGGCGGACGGCCCGCATTCGGCGACTTCGGTCTCTGGGGGCAGATCTACGAAATGTGGACCGCCCCGACCACGGGTGCCCTCATTGGTGGCGGCGCGCCGCATGTGCTGGATTGGGTGCACCGCATGCTCTGGCCAAGGGCTGAAGGCGAGTTTGAGACCTGGTCGACACTGGCGCCGACCCTGATGCCGATCCTGACCGAGCACGTTGGCGCGCAATTCATGCCGTGGACATGCGCCAACGA
>Ga0137412_10002347_pt1 | contig 14972 bp, 13 predicted proteins | sample CZODoug2_1_16fun_FD_122160 | JGI IMG/M metagenome (GOLD analysis project Ga0137412, IMG submission 122160) | Vadose zone soil fungal communities from Angelo Coast Range Reserve, California, USA - CZODoug2_1_16fungal (Hybrid Assembly) | ecosystem: Environmental > Terrestrial > Soil > Vadose zone...
TGCAGGCCGAGGCAATAAAAACCACCAACGCTGAACTTGACAAAGCCAAAACAGATCGCAGTGTGACCATCGATGTCGCAAAAATCGAGGCGGACAAAAAGACCAACGATGCGATCATTCGGCAAGATCAACAGGCCATCCGCGAGTTGGCTGCTGCTCACCAGATCAGCGCGGAAGACGAGCTGTCCCTTAACAAAACGATTCTCGACCAGAAGTTTGCCCAGGATGAAACGGCCCTCAACAACAAACTGGGGCAACTCAACCGCGATCGCGACCGCAATGCGGCGCAGATCATTTCGGTCCAGGGCGAGATCAAGGTATTGACTACGCAGCACTATACCGAACTGGAAAAACTGAACGCCGACTATTACAAACAAGTCGACCACAACGGGCAAGAGGCGGCAGATAAAGCGGCAGCGAAGAACCGGGATCTGGCGGCAGCATCCTCATCGTGATCCAGCAGAGTTGATGCAGGCCGGCGACGAGCCGCGCCGGTGAAAATTCGAGATCGACCAGCCCGAATACGAAAACGCCGGCCGCAAGCAGCAGCATCACGGGTGCTGCGAGCCGCGCGGAGGCCGGCCGATCGAAAATATCCGGATAGCGCGCGCGAAGCGCGTCGCGGTCCGGAGGCGGCATCGCGCTCATGTCCGCGATTCCTGGCCGAACAGGCGGCCGCGCAACCAGCCGGTGCCGATGTCGATGCAGAACACCGTGACCACGATCATCAGCAGGATCGCGCTGACGTCCGAGTAGTAGAATTTCCGCACCGCGACGACGAGTTCCTGTCCGATGCCGCCGGCGCCGACAAAGCCCATCACCGAGGCCTCGCGCACATTGATCTCGAACCTCAACAAAGCGTAGCTCGCATAGCCGGCCACGACCTGGGGCAGCACGGCAAACCGCATGCAGGAGAGCCAGCTCGCGCCGGTCGAACGCACGCCCTCGACCGGCTTCATGTCGGCATTCTCGACGATCTCGGCGAACTGCTTGCCGAGCGCCCCGGTCGAGTGGATGGCAAGTGCCATCACGCCCGCCATCGGACCGAGGCCGAAGGCGATGACGAAGATCAAGGCGAACACGATTCCGGGAACCGTGCGGGCAAATTCCAGCAACCGGCGCACCGTAAAACGCAGCCATGGCGCGGGCGAGGTGTTTTCGGCAGCGAAGAAATTCAGCGCAAAGGCGAACACTGCGCCGGTCAAGGTGCCGACATAGCTGATCAGCAGGGTTTCGCCGAGGAAGCCCAGCCATTTGCGCCAGCCCCAGAACCACTCGCTCACATTGGTCCAGACCCGCGTGCCGTCCTCGAGCGTGAAGATCCGATCGAAATAGCCAATGAAGTTGCCGAAATAAGTGAATAACGTGCGCAGATTGACCTCGGCGCCGACCGCGGCGATCAGCAGCGCAACGACAAACAGCGCCGCGCCTAGCGCGACGCGCATACGCTTGCGCGCCACCGCCCTGCGATAGACATCATTCAGCGCGGCGAGCTGCTGGCTGGGGAGAACGGAGACGGCGGTGGCCATCGGAAATTGCTGCCCTTGTCGGGGATCAAAACGGAAATGGCCGGGTCACATCGACCCGGCCAAGCTTGTTTTCCTCAATCCGTTTCAGGACGCCTTCTTCTTACGCAAGGCGTCGACGAACTTGATCAATTCGATCGTGCCATCCCAGTCCTTGGTGGTGGCGGGATGGAATCCCTTTTTCTGGCCGTCTGACAGCCGGTCGAACGCGGCCTTTTCCTTGGCTGGCGCATCAAAGAAGGCTTTCGCAATCGCGGCCTTCAGATCGTCCGGAAGATCAGAGTTATACGCATAGGGTCCGTTGATGATTTGCTCCGATTTGTGGATGATACGGAAATCATCCTTCTTCATCGATGAACCATCGGCATTCTTTAGCATGCCTTTGTGAAGCATCTGCATAAGCGTCGAGTCGTCGTCGCTGGTCCACTGATTGGCGGCTACCTCCACCGTGCCCTGCGCCAGCGCCAGCATGGCGTTCTCGTGGCTGCCGGCAAACACCACCTTGCCGAAATAAGCTTCGGCATCGGCGATGCCCATCTTGTTGAGCTCGAAGCGTGGGACGTTATTGCCGGAGGTCGAATTCGGATCGACGAGGCCAAGGTTCTTGCTCTTCAATTCCTCGATGCTCTTGTACGGGCTCGACGCCTTGACGAAGAACATCGAATAATAGCCGGTCGAGCCGTCGGCATTGATGTCGTTGGCGAATGCATCGGTCTTGACGCCGGTCAGCCGCGCGCGGGCGAACGATGCTGAGCCGTAGCTTGCGATCTGGATGTTACCGGCACGCTGGCCTTCGATGACGGCAGCGTAGTCGTTCGCAATGCGCAAGATCACCTTGACGCCGAGTTCCTTCGACAGATAGTCGACGAACGGGGTCCAGCGCTCGGTGACGCCGGAGGCATTTTCCGCCGGCACCACCGCGAATGTCAGTTCCGGATATTTTGCCTTCCAGTCCTGCGCCGAGGCGGATGCGGTGAACGCCAGCGCGGCGGCGCCGGCCAGGACAATTCGACGAGTGATCATGGTTTAAGCCCTCTTGTTGGTATGACGCCCTCTGCGGCTGGCCGCCGGTTTGCGACGGCCACCCGGTAACTGAAGCGAGGCTCAGGCCGCGGCGACCTCGCCGAGCTCTGGAATGGCGGCATCGGCAGGCGTCCCCGCTCCAGCCGTGCCCATGACCTCATTGGCCTCGAGATCATAAAGCTCGCGCGCGATGTGCTCTGTCAGCGCCGCCGGCGCACCATCGAACACGATCCGGCCCGCCGACATGCCGATCAGGCGGTCGCAGTAGCTGCGCGCCAGATCGAGCGAATGCAGGTTGCAGAGCACGGTGATGCCGAAATGCTTGTTGATGCGCAGCAGCGCATCCATCACGATCTTGGTGTTGCGGGGATCGAGCGAAGCGATCGGCTCGTCGGCGAGGATAATGTCAGGCTGCTGCACCAGCGCGCGCGCGATCGCGACGCGCTGTTGCTGGCCGCCGGAGAGCTGATCGGCGCGCTGCGCCGCGAGCTGCGCCATGTCGAATTGATCCAGCGCCGACATCGCAATGGCGATTTCCTGTTCCGGCCAGAGCTGGGCCAAAGACCGCCAGGACGGAATTTCCGAAAGCCGTCCCATCAACACGTTGGTCAGAACATCGAGGCGGCCGACCAGATTGAACTGCTGGAAGATCATCGCCGAGCGCGCGCGCCATTGCCGCAGTTCGCGGCCGCGCAGGGCCGTGACATCGACGCCATTATAAAGAATGCGGCCTTCGCTGGCCGGCGCCAGGCGGTTGATCATGCGCAGCAAGGTCGATTTGCCGGCGCCCGAGCGGCCGATCACGCCGATGAAGCCACCAGGCGCGACTGAAAAAGAGGCATTGTCAACAGCGGCCTTGGTGCCGAAACGGCACGTCAACCCTTCCACCATCAGCATACACGTCTCCAGGTCGCTAGAGCGCAAGCGCTCTGGCTTATTATCTGGGCATGATCCTTTTCGGAAAACCGGTATCCACTTTTTCCGGATCATGCCCCATTAGTCTGGGCATGATCACTTTCGAAAAACCCGTGTTCACTTTTCCGGACCATGTCCTGTGGCCATGGCTATCGTCCGGACTCTACAGTTATGTGACAATCACGCTGCGGTGCGGCAATCGTCCACACCTGCGCTCCGCGCAACCCTTCCCGTCATCGCCATGTCATGACACCGTCATCATGCCGTTTGATGACGTGCCCCCTCAAAGATCAATCGCACTCATGCGTGGATGCTTGCATGGCCGCCAAGATGCTCTCGGTCGAACCGTTGGTCGACCCCACCGCCAGTCTGAAGGAGACCCGGCTCGGCGCCTATTGCGAAGTCGGCGCGCGCACCATCCTGCTCGACGTCCAGATGGGCGACTATTCCTACGTCGTCAACGACGCGCAGATGACCTACACCACGATCGGTAAATTCTGCTCGATCGCCGCGATGACGCGGATCAATCCCGGCAATCATCCGATGCATCGCGCGACGCAGGCGCACTTCACCTATCGCGCCAGCGCCTATTTTCCCGGCGAGAGCGACGACGCCGAGTTCTTCGCCTGGCGAAAGAGCCACCGCGTGCATATCGGCCATGATGTCTGGATCGGCCACGGTGCGATCGTGCTGCCCGGCCGGAGCATCGGAACCGGGGCGGTGATCGCAGGCGGCGCCGTCGTGACCAAGGATGTTCCGGCCTACACCATCGTCGGCGGCAATCCGGCGCGGCCGATCCGACGGCGATTTCCCGAAGCGATCGCCGACCGGCTGGCGCGGCTGTCATGGTGGGATTGGGATCACGAGACGCTCCGCGCTGCCCTGCCCGACTTCCGGAAACTCGCGATCGAGGAATTTCTGGAGAAATATGAGACGGCTGCTTCCGCCTCGCGTGCAACAGCCCTGCGACAAAGTGCCCTGTCATGAACGATATCCATATTGCAGGTGGCCGCGCGCTGCTCGGCGAACAGCTTTCGGAAGCATCACTGTCGATCGCGAACGGCAAGATTCACGCGGCCGGTACCCCGCGGGCGCGCGGTGCGCTGGACCTTGACGCGCGCGATCTCCTGGTGCTGCCGGGCATCGTCGATCTGCATGGCGATGCCTTCGAGCGGCAGATGATGCCGCGCCCCGGGGTCGATTTCCCCCTCGATGTCGCGCTGGTCGACAGTGACCGCCAGGCGATCGCCAACGGCATCACCACGGTCTTTCATGCCACGACGTGGTCGTGGGAGCCGGGCCTGCGCGGCAGCGACAATGCGCGCGGACTGCTTGAAGCGATCGAGATGCTGCGTCCCCGGCTTGCGGCCGATACGCGCTTCCATCTGCGCCACGAGACCTACAATCTCGACGCCGAGGACGAGATCGGCCAATGGCTGTCCGATGGACGGATCGACCTGTTCGCCTTCAACGACCACATGGACTCGACGGTCGCGAGCCTGAGCAAGCCGCAGAAGCGCAACCGCATGGTCGAACGCACCGGGCTTTCCGGTGAGGCGTTTGACCGTCTCGTGGACCGCATCGTCTCCCGTGCCGGCGACGTCCCGGAATCGGTCACACGGCTGGCTGGGATCGCGCGCGAGGCCGGCGTGCGGATGCTGTCGCACGATGACAATAGCCCGGCGATGCGAAAGGCGTTTCGCGCCCAGGGCGTCGCGATCGCCGAATTTCCCGTCAACGAGGAGACCGCGCGCGAGGCCGCGGCCGGCGGCGACGCCATCGTGTTCGGCGCGCCCAATGTCGTGCGCGGCGGCAGCCACACCGGCTGGACCAAGGCCTCGGACATGATCGCCAAGGGCTTATGCTCCGTGCTGGCGTCGGACTATTACTATCCGGCCCCCCTGCTCGCGGCGTTCCGTCTCGCCGCCGACGGAGTGCTGCCGCTACCGCAGGCCTGGAATTTGATTTCCGCGGCACCGGCGCGGGCCGCGGGATTGTCCGATCGCGGCGTCATCGCCGAGGGATCGCGCGCCGATCTCATTCTGGTCGACGACGCGATACCGATGCGGCCGCGGATCGTCGCCGTGATTGTCGCCGGCCGGCTGGTCCATCTCACCGAAGCAAGCCGCCTCACGCATGCCGCCCGCCGCGAAGCGGCGGTTGCGGCCGAGTAGCGCGCAGCCCTATTCTGAAAACCGATGGCCCCATTTCCCCGCTACGCGATCTACTTCACAGCGCCGCAAGGCAGCGATCTCGATCGCTTCGGCGCCGCGCATCTGGGATATGACGCCTGGAGCGGCGACGAACTGCCATTTCCGAAAGATGTTTTGCAGACCGTGCCCGATTGGCACGCGCTGACGCAGGACCCGCGCAAATATGGCTTTCACGCCACGCTGAAAGCCCCGATGGCGTTGGCGGACGGCAAGACCGAGGCCGAACTGCTCGACGCCTGTACCGTATTCGCCGGTGCGCCCCGCGCTATTCCGATGATCGATCCCGTCGTGCAATCGATCAGCGGCTTCATCGCCGTCGTGCCGGCGCAAGCGCCGCGCGAACTCGAACAGTTCGCCGCCGATTGCGTCGGCGCGTTTGACGGCTTTCGCGCGCCGCTGACGGTGGATGACCGCGCACGGCGAAATCCTGCCAAACTCACGGCCCGGCAATGCGACCATCTCGACCGCTGGGGCTATCCCTATGTCATGGAGGAATTCCGCTTCCACATGACCCTGACGGGGCGGCTCGACGCGGCGCGCCGCGAGCCGATCCTTGCGATGTTGCGGGACCGGTTCGCGCAATTGCGCATCGAACGCCTCGCGATCGACCGGATCGCGCTGTTCAAGCAGGACAATGAAGCAGCGCGATTCCGCATCATCGGTCAGTGGCTGCTGCCGGCTTCGGCCGGTCGCAGCGGCACGTCGTCATAGACCGTCAACGGCGGCGAAATGTCGGCGCGTTCGCGCGGCAGCGCCTCGCGCATGTCCTTTTGCAGAAACGCCACCAGTTTTTCCCTGATCTCGCAGCGCAAGTCCCAAGCCTGCGGCGCATTACGCGCACTGACCAGCGCCCGCAATTCCATGGTCCGCGCATTGGTATCGACGACTTGCAGATTGACGATGGCGCCGTCCCACAGCTTGGATTCCTTTACGGCCTGCTCCAGCCGCTTGCGGATTCTGGGAACATCGGCGGCGTAGTCGACGTGAAGGATAATCGAGCCAATCAGGGAGGCAGCGTCCCGCGTCCAGTTCTGGAACGGCCGCTCGATGAAATAAGCCAACGGAACCACCATGCGGCGCCAGTCCCACAACCGGATCACCACATAGGTCGATGCGATGTCCTCGACCCAGCCCCATTCGTCCTCGATGATGACGGCATCCTCGATGCGGATCGGCTGGGTGATCGCGATCTGCACCCCGGCAATGAGATTGCTCAGCAACGGCCGGGCCGCGAGACCGACGACGAGACCGGCGGCGCCCGCAGAAGCAAACAGGCTGACGCCATATTGTCGGACCGAATCGAACGTCATCAACGCCGTCGAAACCGCGACGACGATGATGAGCGTGTCGATCACGCGCTTGAACACACGCACTTGGGTGACGTGCTTGCGTGCGAGAAAATTCTCCTCGACATCCAGCCGGAACCGCTGGAGATAGCGTGACGCCGTCAGGTCGACGGCGCGGATCAAGATCCAGCCGATCAGCGCGATGCTCGCGACAACGAAGAGATGCGTCAACGTATCCCTCAATTCGTCGCTGAGCGGCGCGAGCGGCAGCACGAATGCGACTGCGGCGAGGCAGACCGCCAATCTCGTCGGTCCCGTGGTGGCATCCAGAATCGGAATCGCGATCGAGCGCCGCAGGCCAATGGCGCGCTTTGCGAGAGCGACCACGATCCTGTGAACGAAGAGTGCACAAACGATCGCCAGACATACCAATCCCAACCCGATGACCCATTCGGGCACAAATCCGAACGTTCGCTGCAATAGCGCCTGCACTCTTGCCATGAATCATTCCCGTGACGATGAAGGATCGTCGATAACGCCGGGAACGGCCGATCCAATCGGCTACGGATGCAGTGCAGCAATTCGAATTCGTCAGATGCATCCCGCGAATCAAAGGGTTCCGTAACAGGGCGGCAGCATGGAACCGATCGGCCAAACAGTTTCAGCCGTGATAACTCGCCAGCAGCGCCTTATTGACCTTGCAGATGTAGGTGTATTTCGGATTGACCACCTGCGTGCAGCGCGCTTCCGCGATCTGGCCGAGCAGCATGTAGCCTTCCACGGCCGGGATTTTCCAATCGTCCTCCATCCAATTGATCATCTCTTCAAATGCGATCCGCATTGCGTCCTCGAGTGGTCGCGCGCAGCCCAAGGTGCCGATATGCGTTGGGGTCTCGATCCGCGGATGGTTGAGACGCGCCGGTGCCTTCTCAAGCGACACCCTCACCGTCAGCGTCGTCGCGATCTCGATCGCACCCATGCCGTTGGCTTCGCCGTCGCCCTGGATGGCGTGGCAATCGCCCAGAAACAGATGCGTGCCATCCTTGTTGACCCGGAAGAACACCGAATTGCCGGAGGTGATTTCCTGGACATCGAGGTTGCCGCCATGCGGGCCGTTGTCGATGGTCAGCACCGCGCCATGCACGGGCGCGACACCGGCGACCCCGATCATCGGCTTGACCGGCAATTTGAGATGCTCGTTCCAGTGCACGAGACCGTCGGAGACTTCCACGACCCTGGTCTGGATGCCGAATTCCTTGCGCCGCACCCAGTCGGGAAACATGCCGATGCCGGGCCAGAGCGCGGTGAAGCCGAGTCTGTCGAGCTCGATGTTGAGAATGTCGAGTCTCAGCATGTCGCCCGGCTTCGATCCCTTCACCTCGATCGGCCCGGTGGCGCCGTTGACGTAGGGCAGCGTGACGTCTTTCTCGGTCAGTTGCTGGCCGACATGACGAATGGTGCCGTCATTGACATTGATCGCGCATTCGACGACGAAGGTCTCTCCAGGATCGACGCTGGCGATGAATTCATTGTCGCCCGACAGCGCATATTTGATGTTGCCGGCCTTGCTGATGCGTTTCGACATGTTGGCTCCCGTGATGGCTCCCTTGCGTTTATGGCAAATAGTCTAGAGCCGGCGGCGCCACGGCATCAAGAGCCGCTCGATCTTGCCGACCAGAAAGGTCAGGAACAGCGCCAGCGCGATCGTCACCACCAGCGCCGCGAACACTTTCGGGATCACGTAGAGCGATCCGGCCTTGAAGATCGCATGCCCGAGACCATCGGACGACGACATGAACTCGCCCACGATCGCACCGATCAAAGCGAATCCGACCGTGAGCTTCAGCCCCGCGAAGATATCCGTCAGCGACGCCGGCACCACCAGCATCCGGAACACCTGGAATTTGGACGCACCCAAGGTCCGCATCAGGTTGATCTGATCGGGGTCGACCCCGACCGCGCCCTTGTACGATGTCACCAGCGCGACGATCACGACCGACAAGGTCGACATCGCGACCTTGGAAACGAGACCGGTGCCGAACCAAATGATGATGATCGGCGCCAGCGCGATGATCGGGATCGAGCCGAGCGCAATCACGAACGGTTCGACCACGCGGGACACGAACCGCGAATACCACAGCGAGAGGCCGATCAGGGTGCCGATGAAATTGCCGACGAAGAACCCGAGCAGGGTCTCGAGCCCGGTGATGGAGGTGTCGCGCCACAGGCTGCCGTCGCGCACCATCTGGACCAGAAAGCCGCCAATTGCCGACGGCGAGCCGAACATGAAGGCGAACGCCTTGTTGCTCGACGTCGCCTGTTCCCAGAACGCGAGCAGGGCCACGAGAATCGCGAGCTGCGTCGCGAGCACCGCGAGGGTCGCGCGAAACCGGCTCCAGCGCCGCCTGGCGGCTTGAGAGGCCGGCGGGTGTGCGGGCGCGTGATCGACATCCGCGGTCATTGCAGCACGACGTCGAGGTCGGCCCAGATGCGCCGGACATAGCGGCTGAAATCCGGGCTTTCGCGAACCGCCATCATGTCCATCCGCTCGCCGCCGAGTTCGATGTCATAGACCGCCTTCACGCGCGTGGGCCGCTTCGACAACACGATGACCCGGTCCGCCAGCGACACCGCTTCCTCGATATCATGCGTGATCAGCATCAGCGAGCGCTTGCCGCGCCGCACCAGGGCCACCGTGTCGTTCTCGATCAACAGCTTGCTCTGGAAATCCAGCGCCGCGAACGGCTCGTCGAGCAGCAGCACGTCCGGCTCGTTCACCAGCGTCCGCGCCAGCGCGACGCGCTGACGCATGCCGCCGGACAAGGTCGAGGGATAGTGATCGGCGAAACCGTGCAGGCCAAGCTGGTCAAGCATCGCGCGGCTGCGATCCTCAGCCTCGGCGGGCGCGACGCCACGGATCTGCAATCCCAGCAGCGTGTTGCCGAGCGCGGTGCGCCATGGCAGCAGGAGATCCTTCTGCAGCATGTAGCCGACATTCTGCGGCTGGCCGAGCACCTCGCGTCCATGCCAGCGGATATGCCCGGAGTCGGGCACGAGCAATCCGCACAGCGTATTGAGCAACGTGGTCTTGCCGCAGCCGGACGGCCCCACGATGCTGACAATCTCGCCCTCTCGCAAGGTCAGGCTGAGGTCGCCGATCACGGGCACGATCTGCCCGTTCAGGTCATAGCTCTTGGCGACGTGCTCGACCACCAGCAGAGGCTCGGTCAGAGCCGCCGCCGCTTGTGTCGCCGCCGCTTCTATACCCGCCGTCATTTCAAACTGGCGACCGCCTTGTCCGCAAAGGAGTTGTCGATGATCTGGTCGAAGGGAATGCTGCCCTTGGCGTTGCCGAGATAGACCTGCATGTCCATCAGGTTCTTCCATTGGTCGGGCTTGGTGACCACCGATTGCGCCGGGATCAGGTATTTCAATTCGGCGTCGATCGCCTTGTCGACGACTTCGCCCGGAAGATCGGGAAACTCCTTGCGCGCGACCTCCTTGGAGAAGGCCGGATCGGCGTAGGTCTTGCGCGAGGCTTCCTCGAACGAGGTCACCAGCGCCTGCACCATTTCCGGGTCCTTCTGGATCGTGGTCGGCAGCACCATGATGCCGGTGTTGCAGAACGGTCCGATATAGGTCGAGAAATCGAACACCACCTTGGCGCCCTGCGCTTCGGCCGCGGCCACGCTCGGCTGGTAGGCGATGGCGATATCGGCCTGCCCCGCCAGCATCGCCGCGATCTCGGTACCGGGATTGACGGGCACGATGGTGGCGTCGACGCCGACCTTGAGGCCCGCCTTTTCGAGGAGGCGCTTGGCGACGCTGTAATTGGTGTTCGGCTCGGGCGAGGTGACGATCTTGAGCCCCTTGAATTGCGCAGGGTCAGTGATCGGCTGCAGCGTCTTCGAGACCCCGAAATAATGCGCGCGCTGCACGACGGTCCCGACCACGACGCCGGGGCCGCCATTCTCGCGCGAGATCTGCGCCATGGTGGCATCCCCGATCGCGAAATCGGCCGAGCCGCCGAGCACGGCCGCGAATGTCTGGGTGTCGCCGCCCGCGGCGCTGACCTGCATGTCGAGGCCGTTCTTCTTGAAGATGCCGGCATGCATGCCGACGTAGAGATTGATGTAGCCGAGATTATGCACGGCCTCGCTGAAGCGCACCGTCTTCAGACCGGCCGCAAAGGACAGACGCGGGCCGAGCAGCGACGATGAGGCGAAACTTCCGGCGACGGCGGCTGAAGTCGCGAGAAAGCGGCGGCGGGTGAACGGTTGGCAAAAGACACGGCTGACTTGATCGGTCATTGTTATAAACTCCTCCCACGGGTGATCGGACGCGCCGCGTGAAGACTAGTTCGTCCCGAAAATCGGCAAAGGTGAAAATACAGACGGAAATTGCCGCAAAGTTGGCGGGCACTTCGCGGGCTCGCGTGGCGTGACGCAAGCCGTCGCGATCTGCCGCCAAGTTGGTATTTTCCTGCTGCTTCCGACATCCCGGTGATGATTCCTGAGCCATCGCGATGCTCATTTTGTCACTTTTGACATCAGGCCCGCACAAACAAATTGCAGATTCTGCAAGGTTCCACCCCTCACACTCCCCCAACCTTTACCGGTGCTGTCTCGCGCATCAGGCTCATGGCGATGAGGCCGACGATACCGGCCAACAGGAGATACCAGGCGGGCGCCAGCGGATTGCCCGAGACGTGGATCAGCCAGGAGACCACCAGTTGCGCCGTGCCGCCGAAGGTTGCGATCGCGACCGCATAGATGGTGGCGAATACGCCGCCGCGAATCTGCTGCGGCAGCGCTTCGATGAAGGCCGCATAGAACGCGCTGAACGGGAGCGAGGCGATGAACGACAGAACGCCAAAGCCGCCGAGCAGCGAATACGCGTCGGGGGAATGAGCGATCCACAGGAAGGTCGGATAGGTCAGCACCAGCGCCGCGAGTTGCGGCCAGACCATCACCGGCTTGCGTCCATAACGGTCCGCGAGCCAGCCTCCAAACAGCGCGCCGACGATGGCAACCCCATTGCTGACCAGCGAGGTGGCAAAGGCCAAGGTCGGGTCCACGTGCAGCGTGTTCTGCGCGTAGGTCGTCATGTATTGCGTCACATAGGTCGCGATGGTGCCGCTGGCGAGGATCATCAGCGCCAGCACGATGACGCGCGAGTGGCGTCGCGCGGTCACGAGGTGCCCCTCGCGGCGATGAGGCTCGCCCTCCTCGCTTGCACGCGAAGCAATCGTCTCCGGCAAGGTCCGGCGCATCCACAGACCGAACGGCAGGCAGGCCGCGCCGATCAGGAACGCGATCCGCCAGCCATAGGAGTCCAGCGCCTCGGGGGGCATCATCTTGCTGAGAATAACGCCCACCAGCGCGCCGGTTGTGGCCGCGATCTCCTGGCTCGTGGGCTGCCACGACACCACCAGCCCGCGGCGTTCCGGCGGCGCGATTTCGATCAGATAGGCCGTGGTCGGCCCGACCTCGCCGCCCAGCGCAAAACCCTGCACCATGCGCGCGATGATCACGATGATCGGCGCTGCAAGCCCGATCGTGTTGTAGGACGGCGTCAGCGACAGCACGAGGATGGCTCCGCCCATCATCGCAAAGCTCAACAGCATGGCCGGCCGCCGCCCGACGCGATCGGAAAAGGTGCCGAGCACGATGCCGCCGATCGGCCGCGTGACGAATCCCGCGCCGAAGGTCGCCAGCGACAGCATCAGGCTGCCATATTCGCTTTGCGCCGGAAAAAACGTGTGGCCGATCTGGATCGCGAAGAAGCTGTAGGTGATGAAGTCGTAGAATTCGAGCATATTGCCGATGGTCGCGCCGAACGCGGCGCGCTTGACATCGATCAAACCTGAAGTTCCCAAATTTTGTGTCACGCGATCCCCCGATTGCTGCTTCCAACCTACATCCTTCTCAAGCAGCGTCGCCTGAAAAATAATCTTTTGCCCGCCGGAAAAATCGGCTTTGCTTCATTTGGCGGATCGGCGGCATCGAAGGGAGCAACGGATGAGCGGGAGCAACCAATGAGTGGACTCGGCGGCCTCAACAAATCCCCGAACGGCGTCGTCATCGGCCTCGTTCAATTGCAACTGCCGGTCGTTGCCACCAAGGCCGACCTCGCGCGCCAGACCGAGCGCATCGTCGACATGGTCGGCAAGGCGCGGCGCAATCTCTCCACCATGGACCTCGTGGTATTCCCCGAATATTCGCTGCACGGGCTCTCGATGGACACCAATCCCGAGATCATGTGCCGCCTCGACGGCCCCGAGGTCGCGGCCTTCAAGAAGGCCTGCATCGACAACCAGATCTGGGGCTGCTTCTCGATCATGGAGCAAAATGCCTGTGGCAACCCCTACAATTCCGGCCTGATCATCGACGATCACGGCGCGATCAAGCTCTACTATCGTAAATTTCATCCCTGGATTCCGGTCGAGCCCTGGGAGCCCGGCGACATCGGCATTCCCGTGATCGAGGGACCGAACGGCGCGAAACTCGCGCTGATCATCTGCCATGACGGCATGTTCCCGGAGATGGCGCGCGAATGCGCCTATAAGGGCGCCGAGATCATGATCCGCACCGCCGGCTACACCGCGCCGATCCGCGACAGTTGGCGCTTCACCAACCAGGCCAATGCGTTCCAGAATTTGATGGTGACCGCCAATGTCTGCATGTGCGGCTCCGACGGCTCGTTCGATTCCATGGGCGAAGGCATGATCGTGAATTTCGACGGCACCGTCATCGCGCACGGCACCACCGGGCGAGCCGACGAGATCATCACCGCCGAGGTGCGCCCCGACCTGGTGCGCGAGGCGCGGATCAACTGGGGCGTCGAGAACAACATCTACCAGCTCTGGCACCGCGGCTATGTCGCGGTGAAGGGCGGCGCGATGGACTGTCCCTACACCTTCATGCAGGACATGGTCGCCGGCACCTATCGCCTGCCCTGGGAAGATCACGTCAAGATCACCGACGGCACCACCTGCGGCTTCGCCGCCCCGACGCGGATGTTCGGCAAGACCGCCAAGGCCGCGGAGTAATGGCGCGAGGTCTTCGCGCTGATTGCGCCAACCACCGATGTCGTCCCCGCGCCACAGATGTCGTCCCCGCGCAGGCGGGGACCCATAGCCACAGAGTTTCGTGGTGACACATGGTTGGAGCTCCAGCCTGTTCAAAAACTGCTGCCTGTGGTTATGGATCCCGGATCGCGCTTCGCTTGTCCGGGACGACGTGCGGAGAGAGTGAGCCCCCGCACCCTCCTTCCGCTTGCCCTGGACGACGTGATGAGAGAGTGAGCGCGACATCCTCCGCCGTCGTCCCCGCGCAGGCGGGGACCCATAGCCACAGGCTTTCGTGGTGACACATGGTTGGAGCTTCAGCCGGCTCAAAAAACTTCGCCCTGTGGTTGGGTCCCGGATCGCGCTGCGCTTGTCCGGGACGACGTGGGGAGAGAGCCACTCTCTCGGTCGTCGTCGCCCGGCTTGACCGGGCGATCCAGTATTCCAGAGACGCTTGTGATCAAGCCGAGAGGCCGGCGTGTACTGGGTGCCCCGCATTCGCGGGGCATGACGGCGAAGGGAGGCGTGACTCTACGTTCTCGCGGCACGAAATGTCCGAGGTGTTGGAAATGAACCGCCCTCGAAATCAAAAGAGGGCGCAGAGAATGCCGGATGCGCGAAGCACCCATGGCCGCCAGTGCAGTAAAAAAGCACAGGCGTCAGCAACCACAGGTACACCGCAATCCACCGGCATTCCCTGCGCGATGGTTTTAACGGTTTCCTCCGCGCTCTCCTCGGTGACCGGGCTCTTTTGCCACCGTCGTCAGTGGATCGTATCCACGAACTTAGCGCCAGCGTCGGGGCGCCAGGACCACACGGCTTCGCCGTCCGCACAACCGCCGCTCGTCGCGCAACGACTGCGCCCGGCGATGTGCGTCCATCGCATCCCGCTCCCAACGTCCGTGACGATCGCGAGCCGCCCCTCTTATGAGTGCGAGAC
>Ga0137412_10002348_pt1 | contig 14970 bp, 10 predicted proteins | sample CZODoug2_1_16fun_FD_122160 | JGI IMG/M metagenome (GOLD analysis project Ga0137412, IMG submission 122160) | Vadose zone soil fungal communities from Angelo Coast Range Reserve, California, USA - CZODoug2_1_16fungal (Hybrid Assembly) | ecosystem: Environmental > Terrestrial > Soil > Vadose zone...
ACCTGTGCGGCACGGTCGGCGTCGGCGCTCCACACCGAACTCGCCAGCCCCAGCTTCCCGGCGTTCGCCCGGCACACGGCGTCGTCGACGTCGCTGTACTCGACGATCGGAAGAGCCGGACCGAACTGCTCCTCGTCGACGACGCGGACCCCGTCGGAGACGCCGGCCAGGATCGTCGGTTCGTAGAAGTAGCCCGGTCCGTCGATGGCCCGTCCGCCCGCGACCACCTTCGCGCCATGGGCGACAGCGTCGTCGACCAACCCGACAACCCGCTCGAACTGGCGGATGTTGTTCACCGGCCCGTACTCGGTGTCGGGCGCGAACCCGTCACCCACCTTGGCCGAACGGGCCTTGTCAGCGAAGGCGTCCAGGAGCGCCTGGCGGAGGCGCCGGGGCACGTAGACCCGCTTGGGCGCGATGCACACCTGGCCGGTGTTGTTGAACGCGCAGTCGAAGAGATCGGAGGCGACAAGTTCGGGATCGACGTCGTCGAGCACGATCGCGGCGTCGTTGCCGCCGAGCTCCAGAGTCATCCGGGTGAGCTCGTTGGCGGCCGAGGCCGCGATCCTCTGCCCCGTCGCGGTTGAGCCGGTGAACGTAATTCCCCGGGTAAGGGGGTGGGTGGTCATCATCGGCCCGAGGTCGTCGCTGCCGGTGATGATGTTGAGCACACCGGGCGGCAGCACCCCGCGCAGGAGTTGGCCGACCTTCAAGGTAGCCAGCGGGGTGTACGGCGACGGCTTGAGCACGACGGTGTTGCCCGCGCGGAGCGCCGTAGCCACCTTGGCCAGCCCGGTGGAGACCGGGAAGTTGAACGGCGCGATCGCGGCGACGACACCGAGGGGACGGTGCTGCACGATGACCCGTGCTTCGGCGTCGTCACGAAGCACCTGTTCGGGGATCTCGAGGTCACCGTAGTAGCGGAGCCAGGCCACCGCGAACGCCACCTCAGTCCGCGCGCGGGACAGCGGCTTGCCCTGCTCCGCGGTCAGAATCGGGGCAATCTCGTCAACCGAGCCGGCGATGACGTCAGCCATCGCGCGCAAGGTCTCGCGCCGCTGGGCGTCGTCCTTGCGCCACTCGGTGAACGCCTCGGCGGCGGCCCGGAAGGCCGCATCGACCTGATCGGCGGTCGCGTCAGGCATCTGGGCAAACGGGGCCCCGGTTGACGGGTTGATGACATCGAGTGAGCTCTTGGTCGGAGCTACCTCGCCACCGATGGTAATAGCCAGCGGCGAGGTCAGGGTGACTTGTGACATTGTCTGTCCTCGATCTGTGAATCGTGCCGGATGGATACCAGTACTAAGCCGCAACGGGTGGGTTCGAGGTCGTCGCCGCCGCTTTTGGCGCATCCGTGTGCACTCTCGCGGCATTCCGAGCGCTGGTCCGCGGCAACAGCAAGGTGACGACAAGGGCCGTCGCGGCGGCGGCCGCGGCGCGGATAAAGGCGTGCTGGAACGAGGTGTGCGGCATCCTTGCTCCGGTAGCTCTGCTCCCGTTAATCAGGACCGCGGCGATGACGGTGCCGCATGTCGAGGTCCCGACGGATCGCATCAGGCTGTTCAGCCCGTTTGCGGCGGCGGTTTGCGAACTTGGCACCGCGGCCATCACCAGCGAAGGGGCCGAGCTGGCAGCCAGCGAGATACCGGGGGCGATGACCCACGAGACGAGTCCGACCTGCAGTCGGTCTGGCACATCGCGGCGATCAAGCCCGCGAGGACGAGCCACCGCGACCAAGCCACTCCCAGGTCCGTTGGTGGAAGACCTGTCTCGATTGGCGAACCCCACCGATCTCATGACCCGTCCTTCAGTGTGGCTGTGAGCTTCCGTTGCCACCACGCTAACAAAGTCGGACACTCTGTCCAACATAGTGTTGGTCACAATGTCCGGAGGTGTTCGCTGGGGACGCCTGTGCCTGAATGAGCACTAGGCGGGCCAGCACTGGGTGACTCCAGCCCGCGGTGGCGAGCGGCGGGGCGCTGATCGTTTTCTTCGCCGATCCCGGCCAGAACTCGGGTCCGGTCGCGCGTGGCTTCTCGCCGCGGCGTGGGCTCGCCGCGCCCTCGGCCCCGGCCAGTCACCTCAAAAAAAGGTGAGTGGGATGCCGTGGCCTGTGTGGCTGAATGCCTCGAGTATGCGGATCAGAATGGTCCCTGGTCCGGGTCGCGGGCGCGGCGGAGCTGGAAGGGGACCGGCGATAAGGAGGTTACAGCAGAGGCAGGACTGAACAGAAACCGTATCGTCGAGCCATTCCGTATGCCGCGGGTCGCGACATCCGCCCGCCCGGTTTGTCTCCCGCCGAATCTCTACACCGCCCGCCGGGGGAGTGGAAGATTAATTGGTTCTCAGGCACTGGGGTACGGGTCGTTTCGCACTGGGCAGTGCGGGGAAGCCCTGCGCCGGCTACTCGTCGACCGAGCGACTCTGTTTCCTCTGGCCCTCGGCGGATTCCCAGATACGCGTCAGGTGGCGATCCATCTCGGCCGTGGCGGCCTGGGCATCTCGACGGCGCAGGGCATCCAGGAAGCGTCGCCGGCTCTCCAGTACGGTGTTGGCGTCCATCGGGCCGAATCCGTCGAGCACCGTCGAGAGCATGACGCCCATCAGTGCGTGCATGATTGCGATCATGACGGCATTGCCCGTGGCGGTTGCCAAGATCGTGTGGAACTCGATGTTGACCGCCGCTCGCAGTTTCCATTCGCCCGATTCGGCGAGGCGGGTGGCCTCGTCGACATTTTCCTGCAGGCGCGCGAGCAACTGGTCGTCTGCCCGTTCGCACGCGAGGCGGATGACCGCGGCTTCGATTTCGCGCCGGGCTTCGGTCAGGTCGGTCAGCGTGAAGCCGGACAGCTCGAGCATCTCGGCCATCGAGCTTGCCACCTTGGCCGGGTTCGCTCCGGCGATGAAAGCGCCACCGGTCGCGCCGCGTCGCATCTCGATCAGCCCGGTGATCTCCAGCATGCGCAGCGCCTCGCGAACCGTGTTCCGGCCGACGCCGAACTGCTCCGCCATGTCCCGCTCGGCGGGCAGCCGGTCGCCCGGGCGAAGGCTGCCGTTGCGCCATTTCTCGCGGATCTGCTCGGTGATTTCGTCGAGGGCGCGGCGGGGCCGAGCTGGGCGAAAGACTGGGGCGGCCATGGCGTCGCTCCATATCTAGGTTGGTTGGAGCCAGCCTAACGACCGGGCATGACGTAGCTGTCCAGGACCGTCGGAGCGCCTGGGCAACTGGGATCCGGGGTCTCCAGGTATCGGGCTGGCTCATCCGAGCAGCTAGAGGTGGGCCGCGGTTGGCATGACGACTCTCCGCCCGGTAGCGGCTCGAGCGGCTGGCAGCACCTCCTCGGCCACCCGCCGCCGTACGTCGTCGGGGTCGTGCCCGAAGCCGGGCCCGAGGCAGACGAACCGGTCGATCCCGAGTACGGCCAGAGCCGCGAGCCGGCTCGCGCACTCCTCGGCCGGTCCGACGATGGCGAAGCGGTCGATGAAGTCATCGGTGAGGTGCGCCGACTGTGGTGAACCGTCTCGCATGTGCCCGCGCATCGTGTAGCTGTCGTGCAGTGACTGGTAGATGGAGCTGTCGTTGCCGGTCAGCGCCGCTCCGCTCCTGCCGTGCATCGCGGTGAACCGGGCGAATGAGGCCACGATGCCCGACGCTAACCGCCGTGCTCGGTCGCGGTCAGCGTCGGGGATCACGATCACGTAGGCACCGATCGAGAAGGGCAGCTCGCCCAGGCCGGCCTCGGCCCGCGCAGCGCGTACGGCGTCGATGGCTGTGGACAGCCGACTCGGTTCGGCGCCGACGGCGAGCAGTACCCCGTCGCCGATGCGGGCCGCCAGCCTGATCATGCGCGGGCCGGTTGTCGCGATTGTCACGGGGACCTTTGGCAGGTCCTTCGGCAGCCAGGCAAGCCGGCTCGTCTCTGGGTAGTCGACCATCCCGAGTGCCGTCACGGCCGGGATCGCTCCGCCCGCCCCGTCGAGCTGCAGATCGTGTGGCACCGACTCACCCCGCAGGTACGCCTGCAGCCGGGTGACATAGCGCTCGAACCACGGTACGGGGACCGGCGCCATCCCCAGGTGCGCCTGCCCGGAGTCGCCTCGCCCCAGGCCGATGACGAACCGGCCGGCCGAGATGTCCTGCACCACGGCCGCGGCGTTGGCCATCGCGATCGCGATGCGCGGTGCGGGAATGGTGACGCCGGTGCCCAGGCGGATGGTGGACGTCTCCCGTGCCGCCAGTGCCAGGTCGATGTAGGGGTCCGGGCTGGCTTTGGGGGACTCGGGCGCGAGCACCCCGTCCCATCCTTGCTCTTCGGCGGCGACGGCGCGGTTGACGAAGTCACGGGTCAGGCCAAGCGCGGGGGTCCAGAAAGTAGGGGTCATCACGTTGGTCTCCTGAGGCTCGGCGGTCATCGGCGAGGCAGGCCCAGACCACGCTGGGCGATCAAGGTGCGTTGGATCTCGTTCGTGCCGAGGCTGATCACCCACATCAGGGAGTGGCGCAGGCGCAGCTCGAAGCGGCCGTCGGCGAGGGCGCCGGGAGTGCCGGCGGACAGGGTTGCCGCCGGCCCGAGCAGGTCGAGGACGGCCTCCCCGAAGCGCTCGTGCAGCTCGCTCGCGAACACTTTTGTCATAGCCGCCTCGTGCAGTGGACTCACCCCGCCCTCGGCGATCAGCGCGCACGAGGTCATGAGCTGGCGGGCCACCTCCAGATCGGTGGCTAGCTGCCCGACGGCGTCCCGCACCACCGAGTCGGCCACGCGCGCGACGTCCCCGCCGCGAAGCTCTTCGCACAGCAGCTCGAAGAGCCGGACCAGGGAGAGCACGATCTGCCCGCCGCCGACGACTCCGCGTTCGGTACCCAACGCGCTGGTCAGCACCCGCCAGCCGTCGTTCTCTGGGCCGAGGCGCGCCGACGCCGGGACGCGAACACCGTCGAAGAAGATGTTGGCGAAGCTGCCGTCGTACATCGTGTCGATGATGCGTTTGGTGATGCCAGGGGCATCGGAGGGCACCATGAACACCGAGATGCCGGCGTGTTTAGGGTGGGCGTCCGGGTCGGTTCTGGCGGCGACGAGCAGGTACTCCCCGTAGTAGGTGGTGGTCCAGATCTTCTGCCCGTCGATGACGTACTCGTCGCCGTCCCGGACCGCCCGGGCGCGCAGGGAGGCGAGGTCGGAGCCCGAGTCCGGTTCGGAGTAGGAGATCCCGTGCAGCGCCGCGCCGGCCAGGATCTCGGGCAGGAAGCGTTGCCGCTGCTCGGGCGTGCCGTGCGCCATGATCATCGCCGAGTGCACCGGCGAGCCCGCCCTCGGTGCGTCGTAGCGTTCCATGACCTGCAGGTAGGCCAGGTTTTCCCTGGGGCTACGGGCTTGTCCGCCGTACTCCTCGGGCCAGGACAGCCCGATCCAGCCGGTTTCGCCGATCAACCGGGCGAACTCGTGGTCGTAGTCGTGGCCGAACTCGTGGCGCCGTCGGCGAGAGGCGGCCCGTTCCTCGGGAGTCCAGTGCGCGCGCAGCCAGCTTTCGACCTCGTTGCGGAACGCGTTGCCGAGCTCACCGAGGTCGATGTCCGGGACGAGTCCCCCTTCGTCCAAGTAGTGCGCGGCCAGCTCCTCGCGAGCCGCCCGGGCCCCGCCAAGCCGTGTCGCGTCCACATGGACCCGCTTGAAATGCCGAGGGGCCTCGTGCTCCTCGGCGTAGCCGATGGCACCGAACGTGTGGTGGGTCTCCAGAGAGACTCGGCGCAGCGCGGTCGAGGCGAAGGCGAACGCCGCCGCTGCCGTCAGGTGCGCGTCGGGCTGTTTCCGGTCGACGTTGCCGGCGGCCTGGCGGATCAGCAACCCACACCCGTCCACCGCGATGAGACTGTTGGCGAGCTTGTGCTGGACGGCTTGGAAAGCGCCGACGGGCCGGCCGAACTGCTGGCGTTGGGTGACGTACTCGCACGCCATCTCGAAGGTCCGGGCAGTCTCACCGTGGGCGCGGGCCGCCAGACCGACGCGCGCGACCTGGAGTAGGTCGCGCCACGCGATGTCGGGTAGCGCGATGGCGGTGTACGGGGCAGCGTCGAGGCCGACCCGGGACAGGCCGGCCGCGCCCAGGGCCCGTACCTGCTCGACCGTCACCCCGCTCGCGTCGAGCTCGACCACCGCCAGCGTGTTTCGGTCGGGCAGCGGGACCAGGAGGTGACTGGCTATCTCGGTGGCCTCCAAGAGGTCGAGTACCCCGGTCAAGCGTTCGTCCTGGACAGCCACACCAGCCGGCCCGGTGAGGCCGTCGAGCGCGAGGACCGGGATCGCTTGGCCGCCGCTGATCCGGGCGCCGAGGGTGCCGTCGGTATGGGGGCCGACCGCGAGGTGGAAGGCCGCCGCGGCCAGCGCGGGCGCGAGGCAGGCCGCCCGGCCCAGCTCCTCCAGCACGACGACGACCTCTCGCAGGCCACCCGCGTCAGGTGCACTGCCGATCGACGCCGCGCCTTGCGCGCACAGCGCGGCCCACACCGCACGCAGGCACTCCGGGTCACTGACGTCACGCTCGTAGTCCTCGGCGGGCCACAGGTCGGCGAGCAGCGCGCGAACCGCGTCCCGCAGCAGCGCGCGGTCGGCGTCCGTGGTCTGGTCAACGTCGCTGGGCGTCCCGCCGCCGGTATCGTTGCCGGAAGTGCGGCGGACGCTGTGGTCGAGGGTCATGGGCTCTCCCGGTAGGTGTCGCGGACGGGATCGACGAGGAGCACCATCGCCAGGCCGCCGAGCGCGCTGAGCACGCCCCACAGCATGAACGCCCGGGTGAAGCCGTCCACGGCGTTGGCCGCCGAGGTCACCAGGACTCCGGTGACGAACGGGGCGACGATCCCCGCGGTGCTCTGTATCGCGAAGTACGTGCCAAGCACACCGGCGCGTTGCCCGGGCGGGGCAATCGCTCCGATCACGGTGTAGGTCACCGGCCCGGCGAAATTGATCAGGCCGTACCCGGCCACTACGAGGGCCACCGCCAAGGCGGGCGCTCCCACCGCCGACAGGGCGACGAACGCGGCACCCCCGAGGATGGTCGCCAGCCCCGGCCCGACCCCGCGCAGACCCCGGTCCCACCGCCGCGCCCGGCCGCTGCCCAGCAGCCGGTCCACCAGCCACGAGCCGACGCCCATGCAGCCGAGCGAGGCAACGCTGGGCAGGCCGTACAGCAGCCCGGCGGACAGTTGCGAGTAGCCCAGCCCCTGCTGCAGGTAGGCGGGCAGCCAGAGCAGCACGACGACGACCAACCCGTACGAGGCGTACAGGCCGATCAGGCCGCCGAGGAAGGAGCGGTTGAGCAGTACGCGGCGCAGCGGCACCCGCCCGACGGCCGCGTCCGTGCTGATGGCCGCGTCCGTGCTGATGGCAGGGTCCGTGGCGGCGGCGATCGGCCTCGCCGCGACCGGATCCGGTGCCGGCGCGGTCGCCGCGTAGGGCCCCAGGCGGCCGAGCAACAGCCACAACACGCACCACACCGCGCCGGCGACGGCCAGCGCGAGGAAACCGGCTCGCCAGCCGAAGCTGACGATGACCAGGGTCAGCAGCGGCGCCGCGACGAACTTGGCGATGGAGGGTCCCCCGGCGACCAGCGCGGTCGGCAGCGCCCGACGCTCGGGCGGGAACCAGCTGAACACCGTGTGGGTCGACACCCCGGTCGTCGGCCCTTCCGCCGCGCCGAGCATGATCCGGCTGCCCAGCAGCACGCCGAACCCGGCCACGGCGACCATCGGCACCTGGGTCAGCGACCACACCAGGGCCATGGCGGCCAGTACCCAGCGCGGTGAGATCCGGTTGGCCAGCAGCCCGACGAGAATCGAGCTGATCCCGAAGAGGACGTAGAACGCGCTGCCGAGCAGCCCGAACTGCGTTGGCGTGATGTGCAGGTCGTGCATCAGCGGGGTGGCGGCCACCGCGAGCACAGTCCGGTCCGCATAACCGATCACGGTGAACAACACCAGCAGCACCGCGACGGTCCACGCCGTCAGCTTCGTGTGTGGACCTGGCCGGGGGAGTCCTCGTTGCTGGGACTGCGTCCGGTCGCTCGCGACGGCCATGTCTTCGGTGCTCATCGAGCAGCGCCGGTCGCGCCCGCCGCCCGCCACGCCGCGATCTCGGCCGGAGAGGCGCCGAGGTGCTCGCGCAGCACCGCATCGAAGTCCACGCCTGCCTCCGCGACCCCGCCGCGTGCCTCGACCCGGGCGGTTGACGACTGCCAGGGAGGGTTGGGCACGCGGAAGGTGCCGCCGCCGTCGGCCACCTCGGCGAGGCTGCCGCGATGCGCGAGCTGAGGGTCGTTCAGCACCTCGGCGATGTCGCGGTACCGCGAGCACGGGACACCGGCCGCGAGCAGGGTCTCCTCGCACTCGGCCGAGCTGCGGCCCCCGGTCCAAGCCGCGATCAGGTCGGTGAGCAGGTCCCAGTTCCGCTCCCGTGCCTCGTGGGTGGCCAGCCGGGGGTCCTCGCGCCACTCGGGATGACCGATCGCGAGACACAACTGCTCGAAGATGCGTTGGCTGAGCGGAACGACCATGACGAACCCGTCGGAGGTACGCACCGGCGAGTAGACGGGGCGGCCGCGCCCGATCGGGAACTGTGCGGCTTGCGTCTCATAGACCTGCAGGGTGAGCATGGCGTCGAGCATCGACACGTCGATCCGCTGGCCCCTGCCGGTGCGCTCGCGCTGCAACAGCGCGGTCTGCACGGCGCCGAAGGCGTACACACCGGCCAGCACGTCCGCGATGAACAACCCGGTCCTCGGTGGCACCACCGCCCCGGGTTGGTAGCCCATGGTCGCCAGGTCGAACCCGCTGGCCGCGTGCACAACCGGTGCGTAGGCAGGCTTCGCCGCCGACGGTCCGGTCTGGCCGAAACCTGAGATCGAGCAGTAGATGAGCCTGGGGTTCGCGGCGGCGAGCGCCGCGTGACCGAGACCGAGCCGCTCGGTGACGCCCGGTCGGTAGTTCTCCACGAACACGTCCGCGCTGGCCGCGAGCTCGGCGACGAGCTTCGCTCCGGCGGGTGCCTTGAGGTCGACGACAATGCTGCGCTTGCCGCAGTTCAGGGCCCCGAAGTAGGAGCTGTGCCCGGACCGGACCGGCGGACGGGTCCGCATGCGGTCACCGCCGGGCGGCTCGACCTTGACGACCTCGGCGCCCAGGTCGGCGAGCATGCGGGTGGTGAACGGCCCGGACATCACGGAGGTGAGGTCCAGCACCCGGACACCCGCGAGCACGTCGGTCCGCTCGCTGTCCATCGGTCAGCGCCCGGTGAAGATCGGCCGGCGCTTCTCGATGAAGGCCCGGACGGCCTCCCGGTGATCCTCGGTGTGGAAGGTCGCCATCTCCAGAGCCATCGAGGTGTCGAAGATCAGAGTCAGCTGCTGCTTGAGTGCCTTGTTCACCGACAGTTTGGTCCAGCGGATCGCCCAGGTGGCACCGTCGGCCAGCTCCCGTGCGATGGCGGTGGCCTCGTCCAGCACACGGTCCGCCGGGACAGCGTGGTTCACCAGACCGATCCGCTCGGCCTCCGTCCCGTCGAGCAGGGTGCCGCGCATCAGCATTTCCTTGGCCCGGGACGGGCCGACCAGCAAGGGCCAGATCGCCGCTCCGCCGTCACCCGCGACCAGCCCGACCTTGACGTGCGGGTCGCCGATCTTCGCTGTCGTCGAGGCGACCGTTACGTCGGTCAGCAGCGCGATCGTCGCGCCGAGACCGATGGCGTGCCCGTTGATCGCGCAGACGACCGGTTTGTCCAGATCGAGCAGGTTGTACGCGATCCGTCGCGCGGGCGCCGGGTCGAGCATGGTGCGGTCCCCGAGGACATCGCCGGCGGGCCGGTCGGCCATGCCCTTCACATCCCCGCCGACGGTGAAGGTGTCGCCGGCGCCGGTGAGCAGGACGGCGAACACCTCGTCGTCCTCGGCGAGGTCGACCCAGATCCGGGCGAGCTCGACGTGCATCTGGTGGTCGATCGCGTTGCGCTTCTCCGGCCGGTTGAGCCAGACCGTGGCCAGGCGGTCCTTGACCTCGATCCGCAGCCGCTGGTAGTGGTCGTACCCGCCCATGGACAGTCCTCCGCTCAGACGTCTTCGCTGACACCTCGCGCGGCCGCCGACCCTGGGCGCCGCGCCAGGGGCCGGCAGCCGGGTCGCTCCGCTCAATGGTGGAACCATAGAACCTTTGGTGGGCGACCTCCAGAGTAAGTCGGCAGGTGACCCGTTATTCCCTCTTTTGGATGCATCCGTCTAGGAAAGTGTCATGGTTGTGCACTGAGCATCAACGGTCCAGCACGCGGGCACCACGCCAGCTCGAGTAGATCGGCGCCCGCCGCCCTGGCGGTCCCGGTCGCCGCCGGGATGTCCGTCAGTGGAGAGTGGCCGCGGATCGCCTCGAAGGAGCCGGCCAGGCGCTCGCCCAGTCGGTCGACGACCCGATGGAAGAATCGTGCTTGGTCACCGACCGGCTGGTCGGCAGTTCCGCCCTCAGTCCGGAGCGTTTGCTGGGCTTGCGCCCAGGCGCCCTCGGCGGCATCCGCGCCCAGGGTGACCTCCTCCAGAACTGGGCACTTCCACGAGGCCATCTTCACTCGAGACCTCACCAGCGTCTTCGCCAGCTGATGTGATCGTGACACATCAAAATCATGTCAAGCGGAGGAAACGTCACATAAATCTTGATCCCGCGAAGTGTGCGCCGTCGAGGGGAGGCGAGTCACCGAGGTAAGATCGCTGGATCATGAGCCTTGGCGAGAGCACTCAGGCGGAGCCCGCCCTGACGGCGCCGAACGCCGGCATGCACTTCAACAGCGCTAAGTCGGCGTTGTTCAGCGCGCTCAGCACGCTCGTCTTTCCCGACCCTCAATTGGTGCCTACCTCGGCGTTCGTCTACCTGCTCGGCTTGCTCGGGTTCGAGGAACGCGCTGCTCGTCAAGCGGTGCGGCGAGCCGCCGATGCCGGCTGGATCGAGGCGCAGCGGTCGGGGCGGCGCTCATTGTGGCGGTTGTCGTCGAGCGGCGTAGAGATGATGAACGACGGCGCCGCCCATCGGCGGCGGCTCTTCGAGGGGCACCGACTGTGGGACGGCCAGGTCCTGCTGTTGAACGTCGCGGTCCCGGAGTCGGACCGCGGGCTGCGCTGGACCCTCAAGACTCGGCTGGCCTGGGTCGGGTTCGCACAGGTCTCACCGGGCGCCTGGATGAGCACTCGCCTGTCCGATGAATCCCAAGCCGCCGCTCTGCTCGGTCAACTGGGGTTGCACGGCATCTCGTACGTGGCCAGGGCTGGCGGAATCGGCGACTTGCGTGACGTGGTGAGCAAAGCCTGGGATCTTGTCGGGCTGGCTGCCCGGTACCAGCAGCTGCTGGACGACTTTGCCGGCGCCGGCGACGAGGTCGGGGACGACAGCATCACCATGCGGGTACAGCTCGTCCATCGATACCGTCGGTTCCTGGGCGAGGACCCCACACTGCCCATTGAGCTGTTGCCGGGGGACTGGGTGGGTCAGCGGATGGCTCATCGCTATCTCGAGCTGATGCGACAGTGGCACGATCCGGTGCGAAGTCGTTGGCAGGAGATTCTTGACTCCGAAGGAATTTCCGAGGAGGAAGTAGCAGCAGATTTCAAGCGTTGGCGAGCGAAACAGAAGCGATGAGTGAAGAGAAGCGTCTGGTGCTCGATGCCAATATCCTGCTGCGAGCTATCTTCGGTGTCCGGGTACGCAGTCTGCTCGAAACCTATGAAGACTCGGTGAGCTTCTACACACCGGACGTCAGCTTCAGCGATGCCCGGAAGTATATTCCTGTCGTCTCGGCAACGCGGCAATTCGATTCAGCCGCCGGTCTGCTTGTCCTTGATCGACTGGCTCACCTTGTCGAAATCGTAGACCAAAGCCTGTATGAAGGATACGAGTCCCCGGCGCGGGAGAGAATGCGTTCTCGGGATATCGCGGACTGGCCAATCGTGGCGACTTCACTACTGCTCGATTGCCCCATCTGGACCGAAGACCAGGACTTCTTTGGCAGCGGAGTAGCGCTTATGCGCTCGGCGTAATCGGCAGCGAGTTTGAGAAGCGCATCGTCTCGCAGACACCACTAGGTCGACTTGGGCGGCCCGAAGATGGAGGCTGCTGGTTTCAAACCGGTTGACAGTCGAGTGAAATTAGCGGAGTCTTATTCGCAGCCGTGTAACGGCAGTAGGAGTCCGAAGACACCACCGCAACAGCGGCTGGTCCCGACCTCGAAACGCCGGGCAACTCCTAAACAAGTCCCTAGCTGCAGCTGGGGACCTGTCTTTTGACAGGGGTTGATACTGAGGCGATTTCCTTGGACTTAAAAGAGGCTGGCCCAATATGGTGCTGGCCGTTGCCTATGTTCGCCGCTATCCTCGAGCATTGAGCACTTCTGCGCCATGCTTTGCGCGGAATAGTTACGACTTCACTGAGCGAGATCAAGCTGCTATTAGACGATTTGTAACTGTGCCGTGGGCCGAAGCAGACTTGCATTTTGTAGTTGCTTTCAACTGCCCTTGGGGTTAGCTTGGTCAGCGCAGCCGTAGCTTGCGGGGATGCCTTCCCTGTCGAAGCGTGATCGTTCATTTCCGTTCGCCTTCCGCGTCCGAACAGTAGCACCCTTCCAAGCCAAGATAAGTCGCTAAGCACAATCTGTTGGAGGTGTTCCATGCCATCTGTTATCCGCAATTGCTCTTTCCCGCTGCCCGCTTTCCTGCTGGTGATACTGCTGTTCACCAGCTTCGCAGTAGCGCAAAACTTCCGCGGTGGCATTAACGGCACCGTGACGGATCAGGGTGGGGCTTCCCTTCCAGGCGCGCACGTACAGATTACCGAAGACGCTACGGGTGTTGTTCACTCGACGGTCTCCTCCAGTGCGGGCGACTTTAGCTTTCCGGACCTTCCACTTGGCCTATATACCGTTACCGCCACATCCTCAGGATTTGAAACACTTAAAGTTGCAAAGGTACAGGTATCCGCGGGAACGATTTATAGCCTCGCCTTGAAGCTCGGAGTGGCTTCGCAGGCGATCACGGTTGAAGTGAATGCCGCAGGCGTCGCGCTCGACACGACGTCGACCACGCAGACCACGGTCCTCCCCACCAGGACTGTTCAGGACACGCCGATGAATGGCCGGGATTTTACCCAGTTCATGCAGCTGACGCCAGGTTTTGCCGGCTATTCCGCAGGCGGGGGCGCGGGTATCGCTTCGGTGAACGGGACGCGATCCAACCAAGTGAACTGGCAGATCGAAGGCACTGACAACAACGACTTGTGGTGGAATATTCCGGCCGTCAACCAAGGCGGAGTCAACGGAATCGCAGGGATCGTGTTGCCGCTCGATGGGATCGATCAGTTTTCCTTTGTCACCAGCTCCAGTCCGGAAACCGGGCGCAATCCGGGTGGCACGGCGAACCTGGTGATCAAGTCCGGCACGAACAAGTTCCACGGGACGGCGTACTACTTCAACCGGAATGAGGCCCTGGCGGTCAATACCCCCTTTGCCAACGGCTCACCAAAGAACAAGACTCGCTTTCAAATCTACGGCGGCTCAGTGGGCGGTCCGATCATCAAGGACAAGACCTTCTTTTTTGTGACCTACGAGCATAACAACTTTGTGATTGGCAACCAGAGCCGCTCGACCGAGCCCTCGACGGCATACCAGGCCGGGTCTCAAGGAGTGCTCGCTTATTATGGGATTCCGGTCAATCCTTTATCGACCACGTTACTGAACACACTCTGGCCCGCTAACGCTCTTACCGGCGCCGCGCAGGCGAACAACTACTACAACACCGCGCCGCTGACTGGGCACAGCTTCAATGGCATCGCCAAGATCGATCAGAATTTTACGACAAAGGATCATCTGTCGATCAAGGCGTTCATGGGCCAGGGAAACCAGGTCGCTCCCACCGCCTCATTCTTGAGCCCATACTATGAGGAAGCACCCATCCATGTGTACAACTACTCGATCGTCTACAACCGCGTTATTTCGCCCACGATAGTGAATCAGCTCTTTCTGGGGGTGAACTACTACAACCAGGTATTTTCCGACTCGGATCACAGTTTCAACCCGGTGGCTCTCGGCCTCAACACCGGCGTTACGGCGTCTAGTTTGTCTGGTTCTCCGCGCATCAATATTTCCGCAGCCGGGGCGAGTTCGGGGTTGAACGCAACCAACAATGGTTTCGATCCGGTCGGGGTCACGGTCGGCTCCGGCCGCAACGACATCACCGGCCACATCGACGACGCGCTTTCCTGGACCAAAGGAGCGCATGAGTTTCGCTTCGGGGGAGAATATCGCCAGGCGCAAGTCGATGATTTCTACCAAAGTGGCCAGCGCGGCACCTTTACCTTTGATGGCTCGCAGGGTCCATGGACCTACGGGATCCAAACGGCAAATGGGTCTGCTCCGGGAGCCACTCCCTGCGATGCGCTGGCAACCAGGAATTTAGGCACCACGGCTCCCGGATATACACCGGCTTCGAACTACGACAGCAACGTTCTTTCGCTGGCGGATTTTCTGGCAGGATGCTTTACCTCGCCTACGAGCATTGTGGAAGGAGATCCCAAGCGCCAGATCTTCGAAAATACATTCAGCCTTTTCGCTCAGGATGCCTGGCAGTTTACCCATCACCTGAATTTCAACTATGGATTGCGCTACGACTACAGCGGCCCCATCCATAGTCAGTATCACAATCTGACAAGCTTCGATCCTGCCGCGCCGAATGGTATCGCCGTCGCAGGTATCAATCGTCCCAACATTTATCAACAATATTGGAAGAGCTTCAGCCCGCGCGTAGGCTTTGCCTATCAGCCGGCCAGCCACACCAACACTGTGATTCGCGGCGGCTTCGGCATGTTCTTTGATGCGCCGTATATGGTCCCATTCCTCAATCTGCGCGGCACCCAGAATGGCGGGCCTTTTGGCGTGCAGGATAATCCGGCTGGTTCCAACC
>Ga0137412_10002349_pt1 | contig 14962 bp, 10 predicted proteins | sample CZODoug2_1_16fun_FD_122160 | JGI IMG/M metagenome (GOLD analysis project Ga0137412, IMG submission 122160) | Vadose zone soil fungal communities from Angelo Coast Range Reserve, California, USA - CZODoug2_1_16fungal (Hybrid Assembly) | ecosystem: Environmental > Terrestrial > Soil > Vadose zone...
GAGGCGATCATGCTGAACGCCGCCGGCTTCATCGCCGAGTGCTCGGCCGACAACCTCTTCGTCGTGCGCTCCGGGCGGCTCGCGACGCCGTCGCCGCAGGACGGCGGCCTCGAGGGCATCACACGCGGCGCGATTCTCGACATCATCGTAGATCTCCGTCCGGAAAGCCCGACTTACCTGCAGAACGTTGCCATCGAGTTGAACGAGGAGAGCGGGCGCGCTCTCTATGTACCAGACCGTTTTGCGCACGGTTATCAGACGTTGCGTGACAACACGGAGACGAGCTATCAGGTCGGCGGGTTCTATGCGCCTGAGTATGAGAGCGGCCTCATGCACAACGATCCGCGCCTCGGCCTTCAATGGCCACTGCCGGTCGCAGTGATTTCGGACAAGGACCAAAAGTTCAAGTTGCTGGATGACATCGAGCCAGAGCTCAGGCGCCGTATGACGGTTTAAGATAACATATCCAGGAGTAATTATTCATGATCATCGTCGATAAGGCTTTGGAAGCACGGGCGGAGCAAGGCAAGCCGATCAAGGTTGCGATTCTGGGCGGCGGGTTCATGGCGCAAGGTCTCACAAACCAGATTGTGAACAGCGTCCCCGCAATGAAGATGGTGGCCATTTATAGCCGTAAACCGCAAAAGGCGCTCCATGTGCTGAATTATTCCGGATTGGAAAACCCGATCGAAGCTGTCACGCAGAGTCAGCTAGACGATGCTATCCGTGCAGGGAAGCCAGCCTTTACTCAGAATGTCATGTTACTCGCGCGCTCGGAGCACGTGGATCTGATAGTGGACACAACCGGCTCTGTGGAGTTCGGAGCGCACGTCGTACTCGAGGCATTTAAACACGGCAAAGATGTTGTGCTGCTCAATGCAGAACTAGATGCGACAATCGGCCCGATTCTCCAGACTTATGCGGACAAACATGGAGTTATTCTCTCGGCGTGCGACGGCGACGAACCGGGCTTGCAGATGAATCTGTATCGTTGGGTTAAAGGTCTTGGCCTTACGCCGCGCGTCGTCGGCAACATCAAAGGGCTGCAGGATCCATATCGAAATCCCAGTACGCAAAAAGATTTCGCCGAGAAGTGGGGCCAGAATCCAGCGATGGTTACCAGCTTTGCCGACGGGTCCAAAATCAGCTTCGAGCAGGCAATAGTGGCGAATGCGACCGGCATGCTTGTGAAATCACGCGGCATGTCGCGGGGAGCGGAATACAAGGACGACGTGATGAAGATCGGAAAGCTCTACGATATCGAAGAGCTTCGCAGGCTAGGAGGGATTGTTGATTATGTCGTCGGCACGCCTTTTACAAAAGTCTATTGCCTAGCCGAGCATCCCGATCCAAAGCAGCAGCATTACCTGAATCTTTATAAAATGGGCGAAGGCCCGCTCTACTCGTTCTTTCTTCCGTATCATCTGGTCCATTTCGAGGTACCAAATGCTATCGCCCGGGTTGCGCTCCTGCGGGATTCAGTTGCCAAGCCGCTCGGTGGGCCAGTCGTTGAGGTTTGTGCGGTCGCTAAACGCGATTTGAAAGCGGGCGAGGTGCTCGACGATTACGGAATGTACATGACCTATGGTGAGGCCGTGAACACGGACGAGATGAGTAATGGCCGCTACTTGCCGGAAGGATTGGTCGAAGGCTGTAAGCTCAGTCGCAACATTGCGAAGGACGCCGTCCTCACGTACGACGACGTGGAATTGCCGCAGGGTCGGCTTGCGGATCAGTTGCGCGCCCAACAATATCGCCACTTTCGCGGCGACACCTGGCTGGAGCAAAAGATTAAGAGTCGCAACTGAGTCGGCGGCTTGTTTCAAAGGAACTCTATGTCTAAAAAACCGGAGAAGAGACTGTGAAAGTGGTTCTATTTTGCGGTGGTTTCGGAATGCGTATGAGGGAATATTCCGAAGCTTTGCCCAAGCCAATGGTGCCGATTGGGTATCGTCCCATCCTTTGGCATATAATGAAATATTACGCCCATTACGGACACAAAGATTTTATCCTGTGTTTAGGTTACAAGGCTGACGTTATAAAAAAGTACTTCCTCGAATACGACGAGTGTGTGTCAAATGACTTCGTCCTTTCCAGCGGAGGCAAGAACGTTGAATTGCTGAGTAGCGACATCGATGACTGGAACATCACTTTTGTCGATACAGGGCTTACGTCGAACGTTGGTCAGCGCCTGAAAGCTGTCCGAAGGCAGCTTGAAGGAGAGGAGATGTTCCTTGCCAACTACACCGATGGTCTTTCGGACGTACCGCTTCCTGCAGTCATCGAATCTTTCAAGGATAGCGGTAATGTCGCCTGCTTTGTGGGTGTGAAGCCGCGGGCCAGCTTCCATCTTGTCACGATGGAATCCGGTGGCGTGGTGACGAGCATCGAGCACATCGCTAAATCAGGGGCGCGGATGAACGGAGGGTTCATGGTGTTGCGCCCGGAGGTCTTCAGTTACATGAAGGACGGCGAGGAGCTCGTAGAAGAACCGTTCCGGCGACTCATTGGCGCCGGGCGGCTGATGGTTTATCCACATGACGGCTATTGGGCCTGCATGGATACTTTCAAAGAAAAGCAGGACCTTGAAGACCTCTTTGGCCGGGGCAGGGCGCCTTGGGCAGTCTGGAATCATCAGCACGAAATTAAGAAGTGATTTCGTGCAATCTGAATCGCGTGAAACGGGTGCTGTGCCTGGGGGCGCACAGCGACGACATCGAGATCGGTTGCGGTGGCACAGTGCTGCGAATGATCGAGCAGTCGAAGAGAATCGAGTTCTATTGGCTCGTTCTATGTGCTAACCCGGAACGGACCATCGAAGCCAGCCGCAGCGCCAACGCGTTCCTCGCGCGAGCGCGCAAGAAGACGATCGTGGTAAAATCGTTTAAAGACGGATTCCTTCCCTATCTCGGTTCGCCTGTCAAAGAATGCTTCGAACAACTCAAGAAGGTCTTCACGCCCGATGTAATCTTCACGCATTGCAGACACGATCTTCACCAAGACCACCGTCTGGTGTGCGAGTTGACGTGGAACACTTTTCGCGATCACCTCATCCTCGAATACGAGATCCCAAAATACGACGCTGATCTGCGCTCCCCTAACTTCTTTGTGCCGTTGAGCGATGCCCAGGCGCGCAAGAAGGTCAATAACCTGATGCGGTACTTTACCACGCAGCGGAACAAGCGCTGGTTCCGCGAGGAATTATTTTACGGTCTGATGTGGCTGCGGTCCACCGAGGCTGCTTCCCCCACCCCTTGCTCGGAGGCTTTCTACTGTCGGAAAATCCTCCTCGCACCAGCGAATTGAGCCGTGTGGCAGGCTTGCGATAAACTCGCCAGCCGGAATATTTTGGAACGCGATGTACGGCGTATCAGACACGGCTAGAAAAGAATTCGGCGCCGTGAGGACGGAAAACCTCTTGTTGTCGGCCTCGTCGCATTTATCTTGCCAATCACCAAATTTATAGAGTAAACGACGTTGCATGACACAGGACAGCGAAAAGATGGTTTACGATCGACAGGTGCCGGACACGGACACAGTTTATCGCAGCCATAAGCCGAGCGGAGCCTCTTGCCTGTTCGCCTTTCTGGTTTCTACCGCGCTTGTGTTGGGCTGCCAGTCTCCGCTACCGCCTTTGCCAAACCCACCGGGTCCTCATACAGCCGTCAGACTTTCTCCAGGAGATGTGTTAAGGCTTTCATTTGCCGAAGAGAGCGATTTGGATCAAACGCAAAAAATTCGCAGGGACGGAACGATAAGTCTGCCATACCTGGGCCAGGTGACGGCAGCCGGCAGGCGGGTTATCGATCTCCAACATGAGCTGACCCGCCGCTACGACGAGTACCTGGATAATCCCGAGGTCCTGGTCACATTGGAGAACGGTTCGGGGACCGTGATCATCTCGGGATTCGCCACTTATCCGGGCAAAGTTACGTTTGATCGCCCGACGACTGTGTATCAGGCGATTATGCAAGCGGGCGGAGTCACTGACTATGGAAGCCTGAGCAACATTCATCTCACTCGCATAATCGACGGAGTGCAGCACACGGAGACGATTAATCTTCGGCCGAATATTCGTGGCAAGCCTACTTACCCAAAATATGTTCAGGACGGGGACGTGATCTACATCTCGCGCAGCTTGTTTTGATCTGACGTGCCGGCCACGGCGCGACTTGCAAACATGATTTTGCCATGTCGAATTCACCGGGCCGGTAGCCGTAACCGCGTTAATTCACTTCCTCTCGCGCTCTTGCTCGCAGCTTGTTTTCTAGCTCCAATCGGCGAAGCGGTCAGTCAAGATGCGATAGGTTCGGCAGCGGACGCGGCCGGGGTCGGCTGGCTGCCAGCTGTTCCAATTCAAATCACAGCCGGTGTCGATACAGGCTACAACGACAACGTTACCCTACAGCCGAGCGGCGAAGGCTCAATATTCACCAGGGAAAATCTTGTTCTAACGTACAGTCGCCTTGGGGAACGGACACAATTTTTTGTGATCGGTGTCGGACGCTTTAGCCAGTATTTCGATGTGTCGGGCCAGAACGAGACTGCCGGAAACGTCACTTTGTCCCTCGCGCATAACTTCTCGAGTCGGCTTTCCTTCTACACCAGCATTTATGGCAGTTACCAGAACCAGCCCAATTTCCAATCCAATGTTGGGCCGGAGAACCTGGTCAGCCCGTTCTTCGACACAGTGGATATTTTTTCGCTTACTTATCATTGGTCTTCGCGACTTTCCTTGGTGACAAGCTACACGTTCGAGAAGGTTCAGTACTTTTCCTCATCGACCGGAAATTCTCAGAACGGTGTTCAGAACCCGCTTGCTCAGAACCGCGTTCAGAACACGTTTAGCGAGGCACTTCAATTTAACCTCACCAGTCGCACGGTTCTTGTGAGCGAATATCGTTTTCAAACGATTAATTACGAGACGGCCCCAATCGACTCTACGACTCATTTCATCCTCGGTGGAGTCAATCATAATTTAACTCAGCACTTGATTGTTCACGTTCTCGCGGGTGAATCATTTCGCTCTCTCGAGAACGCTGGGGATTCGGCCCTCCCTAACTTTGAAGGCAGGCTTGAGTACGCGAGAAGCAATTACTCGCTGAACTGGGTGGCCAGCTATGGATTCGAATCGCCCACAACCGGGGACGCGAGGACCACAAAGGCGTTGCGCACGGGTCTGAACCTGACATGCAATCTAACTTCACGGCTCAGTTCAACCACTGGCGTTTATTATCATCATGATGAAAATCAAGGCTCGGCTTCATCGGGAACGGGGTCGGCTGGGTCGCAGGATTCTCTCGATCTTTTGCTCGGCCTCAACTATACGCTCAATAAGCGTCTTGCCCTGCACGTTAACTACAACTATACCTCGCAGAGCTCCGGAGCAGGGACCCCCGGTTACTCGCGAAACAGCTATTCCGCTGGTCTGACGTACATCTACTAGGAATCTGTACAGGCGATAGTTTGGCCACAGGTAACTCCACGAACAAGGATCGACAGCTGCCCCCGCCTAAGTAACCCCTCCGCAATGCTGCACCTACCAAACGAAGCTACTGCTCGAGACCCAATTGTTCGCGCGCAGGCACGGAACATCTCCGAATCTACTCCGTCGAGTTCGAGGAAGATGCGGCGGTTTTGGGGCGGTGCCTGTTTTGTGATTCTATTGCTGGCCGCGTTTGGCCAGCCGTTTCTCGGATTGGCAAATTACGCGGCCCACAGTTCGCTGCACTCGTACATCTTACTGATTCCCTTTGTTTCTGGCTACCTCCTTTACCTTCGCAGGGATCAACTGCCGAAAGAACGCGTCGCTGATCTTCCATCCGGGATTGTGTTACTGGCCTGCGGTCTCGGCGTTTTCCTGTTCACTCACTGGTTGGCCTTTGCTGGACGAGTGCCCGCAGACAATTACTACTTCGTGCTTCTGACCACATCGTTTCTTTGCTGTCTTGTTGCGGGAGGTTTTTTCTTTTTCGGGCGCGCCTGGATGCGAGCAGCGGCTTTTCCGCTGGCCTATCTCATTTTCATGGTTCCGATGCCGGATGCTATGGCAGATGCGCTGGAGACCGCTTCTAAATATGCCTCCGCGGAGGTGGCAAATGTTCTTTTTCACCTCAGCGGCACGCCTATTCTCCGGGCAGGCCTGGTTTTCCAACTGCCGAACATCACGATCGAAGTTGCGCAGGAATGCAGCGGCATTCGATCAAGCTGGGTCCTTTTGATGACCAGCATCCTGGCTGCGAATCTGTTCCTGAAGACGCCGTGGAAACGCATTGTACTTGTCGCATTCATCATTCCACTGGCGATTTTACGAAATGGCTTTCGCATTCTCGTGATCGCCCTCCTCTGCGTGAACATCGGTCCACAGATGATTCACAGTGTAATCCATCGCCGTGGTGGGCCCGTCTTTTTCGCCCTTTCGTTGATTCCACTTTTTGCGCTGTTGTGGTGGCTGCGCAGGGGTGAGACCCGAGCTCGACCAGAGGAACCGCATCGAGCCTCATAGAGGGTTCGAACGTCTGATTTTTCTTCGCGCGATTCCTTTCATTTTACGCATTCTTTGGGGAACTTAGCCCCTCTTTTTCCGGAGAAACGCTTGAGAGAAGCCTGCTCTCCGGCGTCCGATACGTAAGCTGGACTCAATTTCGCGACGGTTCGCGCCTGGAGAGCGTTTTCGCTTAACGAATGAGACCTCGATTTAGTGATCGGCCGGAAACTCGTGCCGTAGCCAGAACTGCGATGCGATTCATCATATCAGCTCGGAGCCAATCGTGAGTCCGAATACCTTATTAGCTTTGGCCGCCGGCATGTTCAGCGCCGCCTTGGCGGCAACTGCGGCCTGTCGAAAGCAGCGTTCGCTCGCGACCTGGTGTTTCTCGGCCGGAATGCTGATTTTTGCCTTGGAAAGTCTCTTTGGCGCAATAGCAAACGATACGCTCCTTCCTGAGAGAGCGGTCTTTTGGGCAACGCTTTCTCTGGTGGCGAAATCATTTCTGCCTGGCGTTTGGTTAACTTTCGGCCTGACGTATTCCAGGGCAGATTATCGCAATTTCCTCGTTCGATCGCGGTGGATGCTTGCCGGGGCTTTCTTGGTTCCACTGCTGGCGCTGGCCGCTGTTTATAGCCCTTTCTTCTACGTCGTCGCTTACGAGCCGCCCGCCCATGGTTGGGGACTCATGCTCGGTGAACCGGCGAAAATTCTCAACATTCTGATCCTCGTCTCGACCGTGCTAATTCTGACGAATATCGAGCGCACCTTCCGCGCCGCTGTCGGAACCATGCGCTGGCGAATCAAGTTCCTGGTTCTGGGACTGGGAGTGATCTTTGGTGCCCGCATCTACACTCAAAGTCAGGCGCTCCTTTTCTCGGACTACAGCCCGAGTCAACTCAGTGTCGAAGCGACTGCTCTTCTTATCGGATGCGCGCTGATCGCCGTTTCTTACATCCGGAACGGGTTTAACGAAATCGATGTCTATCCGTCACGTGCAGTTTTACACACCTCGGTCACAGTATTACTCACCGCGGCGTATCTTTTTGTCGTTGGAGTCCTGGCTCAAGTCGTTTCCCGCTTTGGAGGCACCGCCGGTTTTCCGATCGCAGCTTCGGTTGTGCTCCTTAGCCTGGCCATTCTGGCCATGCTGCTCCTTTCCGACCGAGCTCGGCAAAGTTTGCAACTCTTTATCAGCCGACACTTTAAGCGGCCGCAGCATGATTTTCGCCAAATTTGGGCGCGATTCACTCGAAGTCTCGCGGTTGCGCTGGATGAAGCGGCGCTCGGCACCATCGCCGCGCGGATGATTTCAGAGACGTTTGGTGCGCTGTCAGTCTCGACTTGGCTCTTCGACGAACAAGGAGAGCGGCTGATCCGGGTGGGCTCGACGTCCGATGCGGAGCAGGCGCGCGACGATTTCACAAGCTCGATCGCGAGAAGGGAGCTCAATTCGGCCGAGTTAATAAAGCTATCAAGACCCTTCGATCTCGGCAGAGCAAAAGAAAAGTGGGCGCGAGATCTCATGGAAAAAAGCAACGGCCAATTCCGCAGCGGAGGCAGTCCCATTTGTGTTCCGCTGATTGGAGGAGAGCACTGGCTCGGAGCGATTGTCCTCGCCGACCGTGTGAGGGGCCTCCGCTACTCGGCGGAAGAGATAGATTTGTTAAAATGCATCGGCGAGCAAGTGGCGGCGAGTCTGCTAAAGCTGCGACTCACAGAAGAGATAATGGAAAGAAAAGAGCTGGAAGCGTTTCAAACTATGTCGGCATTTTTGATTCATGACCTAAAGAACGCCGCCTCGACCCTGGGTCTCATGTTGGAGAATTTGCCAACACACTTCGACAATCCCGCCTTCCGGCAGGACGCATTCCGCGGAATCGGGAGTGCTGCCAGCCGGATCAATGATCTCATCAAACGCATGAACGCGCTGCGCCATGAATTGTGCCTCAAGCCGGCGGAGTTGGACCTCAATCTGGTCGTCACGGAAGCCCTCGCGAACCTGAATGGGACACTCGACACCAACCTGATAACCAAGTTCGATCAGATCCCAACGATATCGGCCGATCAGCAACACCTGCAGAGCGTATTTACAAACCTCCTGCTCAACGCGCGTGATGCGGTCGGCATAAATGGCCGGATCACGGTGCAAACGGCCCGACAGGGGGAATGGGTAGCCTTATCCGTAAGTGATAACGGCTGTGGAATGACCGAGCAGTTTATCAAGAATTCACTTTTCCGGCCGTTCCGCTCCACAAAGAAGAAAGGGTTGGGCATTGGGATGTTTCAATCCAAGACAATTGTCGAAGCCCATCACGGGAAAATTCACGTAGAAAGCGAGCTGGGTGTTGGCACAACGTTCCGCGTGATGTTGCCTCTGAAGTATCAAATAGCATGAAACCGAAAATACTTATCGTGGATGACGACGAAGCCATCCGGACGCAGATGAAATGGGCCCTGAGCGAAGACTACGAAGTCCACTTTGCCGAAGATCGCCAGGCAGCAGGGGAAGGCTTTGAGGCTAACTCGCCGGCGGTAACGCTGCTTGATCTGGGTTTGCCACCCAGACCTAACGAATGCGAGGAAGGCCTGGCGGTGTTATCCGATATACTTGGAATCGATAATGCGGCCAAGGTCATCATCATCTCCGGACAGAGCGAAAAGCAGAATGCTATCGAGGCAGTCGGCGCCGGTGCTTACGACTTCTTGTGCAAGCCTGTAGAAATGGAAGAACTTAGGTTACTCCTTCGTCGATGCATCCACGTGGCGGACCTTGAGAAGGAATACCACAAGTTACAACAAAGCCGGCGCCCTGATGTTTTTGAAGACATGCTCGGCACCAGTCCACAAATGCAGGCAGTCTTTGCTTTCATTCGCAAGGTCGCCGCAACAAATGCTCCAGTTCTCTTGCTGGGAGAAAGCGGCACTGGAAAGGAGATGGCGGCGGCAGCCATCCATCGCCGCAGTACGCGCAAGGATGGCCCGTTCGTCGCCATCAATTGCAACGCTATTCCCGAAAACCTTCTGGAGAGTGAGCTTTTTGGTCACGAAAAAGGCTCCTTCACGGGCGCTCATGCTCAACGCAAAGGACTGTTGGAGACAGCCAATGGCGGTACTCTCTTTCTGGATGAGATTGGTGAGCTTCCCCCTGCTATTCAGGTGAAGCTTCTCCGGTTTCTTCAGGAACAGCGGTTACAGCGCGTGGGTGGAAGGCAGGAGATTCAAGTTGATACCCGCCTGGTCGCCGCCACCAACGCCGATCTGAAAGCGTTGATCGATAACGGGAAATTCCGCGAAGATCTGTATTTTCGGCTTGCCGTTGTCACGATCCGCCTCCTGCCACTTCGTGAACGCGGAGAGGACATTGTTTTCCTGGCCCGCGAGTTTCTGCAAACGTATGGCAGCCAAAACGGTCGGACCAAGATTGTTTTCGCGCCTGACGCGTTACGTGCGATGAGCTGTTATTCATGGCCTGGAAATGTCCGCGAACTCCAAAACCGCGTAAAGCGCGGTGTCATTATGGCCAGTGGATCACGAGTGAGTGCAAAGGACCTTGAGTTGGAACGGGATCGGGGAGCGGTAGCGTCCGCTGGAACAACTCTGCGACAAGCACGCGAGCACGTCGAACGGGAAATGGTTTCGCAGGCGCTTAAGAAAAACTCTGGAAAAATCACTTCCGCAGCTGCGGACTTGGGCATTAGTCGGCCAACTCTTTACGAATTGATGGAAAAGCTCGGTATTGCCAACGAGCGCGTACATACAAACGTCAACTAGCATTAAGCCATCCTCCATATGCAAACATCGAAAGCCTTACTTAGGATAATAACGTTCACTCTTGCGACTACACTAATTATCGGGTGCTCAAAGGAACCCAAGAAGACACGCTTTCTCGCGGATGCGGATACTTATTTTAAGGCCGGCGATTACGACAAGGCAAAGGTAAGCTACCTCAACGTAGTTCGGCTGGACCCGCAAAACGCACTCGCATTCGAAAGAATCGGAACGATGTGGCTGGAGGACGGAGCACCGCTGCGTGCCGCTGCATTCCTTGCGAAGGCGAACGAGCTGGCTCCCAAGAACGATCAAAATCGAATACGGCTCGCCCGATGTTATCTGGCCGTAGGACGCTTCGCCGATGCAAGCAAACAAGCCCTTAAGGTGCTGGAGCAGACCCCAGACAATGGAGACGCGATTATCGCTTTGACTGAAGCGGCGCGAAGCAAGGAAGACATTCAGGCCGCGGAGCAACACCTCGAGAAATACCCTAAAAAGGACGACATCTCTTTCCACCTCGCATCGGCGAATCTGCTTCTTAACAGTGGCGACTTAGCTGCGGCAGAAAACGCCTTGCGACAGGCACTGATCGTCAATCCCAATTCTTCTGCCGCGCGCATGTCCATGGGAGATTTGTATTTGCTCAAGAAAAATCAGAAACAAGCCGCCGAGGAATTTAGGAAAGCGGCCGAGCTTGCCCCCGTTCGTTCTACGGAACGCTTGAAATACGCAGCGTGGATGTCCGCCGCCGGTGATACGGAAGAAACAAGAAGAATTTCAACCGGGATGACCAAGCAAGCGCCAGATTATCTGCCGGGCTGGACCTTGCTGGCCGAGCTTGCCTTTAAGGATAAGAAATATGAGGAGGCCCTCTCTCTTCTTGAAAATGTTTTTAGCCGAGACGCGGAATATATCGATGGCCGCAGGCTGGAAGGCCAAGTGCTGCTGGCAAAGGGCGACACGAAGAAAGCGGTCGAAGTTTTGGAGCGGCTGAATCAAACGTATCCGGACAGCCCGCTCGTCAAATACGAATTGGCGCGCGCATATCTTACAAACAATAATATGAATCAGGCAAAGGTAGTGTTGGATCAGGCCATCGCGCTTAACCCGAACTATGCCGATGCCATTTTACTCCTGGCTGACATCAATCTTCGCTCCGGCCATGGCGAAGCGGTCATCGAACCGATGACTCGCTTACTGAACAGATCTCCCGAGTTAAGGTCTGCGGCATTGCTCTTGGCCGCTGCATATGGCTCGCTTGATCGCTTTGACGATGCCGCTGTAGTCACTGGCGAGCAAGCAAGGCTTGCACCGCGCGATCCACAGACGCAGATGGCATTAGGCTTGACCTTGCGTCAGGCCAAGAGAAATGACGAAGCACGCCAGGCATTTGAAAAAGCCGCCGACCTCGCCCCAGACAGCTTGTGGCCAGTTGATCAACTCGTGGAACTGGACTTGTCGGAAGAACATTTCGATGCTGCGCGACAGAGGATAGGGCGCCACTTCCAAAAGGCGCCTGATTCGCCAAGTGCCCATTTTTTTGAAGCCAAGATTCTGGTAGCGGAGAAAAAATGGGATTCAGCGGAGGCAGAGCTTAAAAAAACGCTCCAGCTCGACCCAAATTTTTCCGGCGCATGCGATTTGCTGGTCCAAGCTTATCTTGCGACCAATAACCTTCCGCAGGCGCTCAGCCAATTGCAGACCCAGCTTTCGAAAAACCCCAACGATGCATCGGCACTCATGACGCTGGCGCTGCTCTATGAGCGGACAAGCGATTTCGAAAAAGCGCGTGATGCTTACGAGCATCTTCTCTCGATGAACCCTGACTTGGTTTCCGCTCTGAATAATCTTGCTTGCCTTTACGCAGATCGACTGAACGATGTTGGCAAAGCTTACGACCTGGCGCGCAAAGCCCGCGATTTGCAGGGAAATAATCCCGCAATAGCTGATACGTTTGGTTGGATTCTGTCCAAGCGTGGCGAACATCAACAAGCCCTAGTGATATTGCAGGAGAGCGCAGCCAAGCTTCCTGATAGCTCGGAAATTCAGTTTCACCTCGGCATGACGGCGTACATGATGGGCCAGGCAGACCTGGCCAAAGTGGCGTTCCAAAAAGCCGCGAGCGCAGCCAAGGATTTCCCCGGTAGGGAGGAAAGCAAACGTCGTCTCGCCCTGCTCAAGAGCGATACCGGCTCCTCCACCGAATTGTCGCTGTCACAGCTTGAAGCAATGGCAAGAGAGCAGCCTAACGACGTTATCTCTCAGATGCGTTTGGGAGAGGCTTATGAAAAGCAAGGCGCCTCGGACAAGGCAGCTGCGGCTTTCGAGCAAGTCGTGAAACTGAATCCCAGGTTGGCTTTGGCCAACACCAAGCTGGCGCAATTCTATGCCGGCCGGCTTCACAACAAGGAGAAAGCGCTCACTTATGCCAAGAAAGCTCGAGAGCTCTCACCAAGTGATCCCCAAGTCACAAGTATTCTGGGAAAGGTGGCCTACGAAACTGGCAATCTCACTTGGTCTTATAGCCTTCTTCAGGAGGCAGCGCGGCAAGGCGAAAACGATCCCTCGATCCTCCATGATTTGGCTTGGACTGCCTATAGCCTGGGAAAAATGAATGACGCTCACGAAATGATGCAAAAGGCCCTAGCGACCGGTTCCGACTTCCCCGAAGCTGCTGACGCCAGAACATTTCTATCTTTAACTGCATTGGATGAGAACTCAAAAGAGCTGGCGGCGGCCGAGAACCAGATTCAAAAGCAATTACTAGCGAGTCCTGAGTATCTGCCTGCCCTCATGGCCCGGGCCGCCCTCGATGAACAGCGCGGTCAGATGAAGCCGGCAGCTGAGATATACACGAGTATCCTTCTTCGATCGCCGGATTTCGCGCCAGCGCAAAAGCGCCTGGCTAAGCTGTACGCGCAAGAGCCATCCACAACCGCTGCGGCGTACGATCTTGCCACGAAAGCGCGCAAGACATTGCCAGATGATAGCGAAGTGGCAGAGCTTCTGGGACAATTGAGCTATGAAAAGAAGGAATACCAGCGCGCAATCCAATTATTGGAAGAAAACGCGCGAAAGAAATCGCTCAACGCCAATTCTCTCTTCTATCTGGGAATGTCTCAGCTCCAGACCAGACAAAAAGCCGAAGCACGCGACGTCCTTAACCAAGCCTTGGTTGGCGGTCTTCAGGAGCCGCTCGCATCCGAAGCAAGGCATGCCCTCGCAGATCTTCAGCCAAAGTGAACAGCGTCTTGCGCTAGGTAAGCGCAAAAGCAATAGTCCTTCTCCCGACTAGATTGCGCCCGGTCGGCGAGGCCATTAAAACAAAATCAGTGGTACGGAGGCATCCGACAAGCTGAAACTGTACCGGAGCAGTTTAAAGCAGCATAGCTGGCACACAATGAAGACCGTCGGGAATCCGTACATATCCTAATGTGCGACCATAAGGTTTTAGTTACCAAGGTATTACATATCGCAGTCGATCGAGACTACTTGCATCCCGTCGATGTAATTTACGACTGAATGTATGCTCATCCGGAAGCTCAATGGATTGTTTCACCCTGATAACTCTATGCAAAAAAGGGTGTTACACCTTTTCGAGAAATGGTCCGCAGTCTTGGCACGGAGTCTGCTTTTCTCTTTAGAAAACCGAAAGTACTTATGAAAATAAACCTTATTCCCACAAATAAACTTGCGATGCTCTGCGCGGCGTTTTGCGCGGCATTGTTCGCATTCAATCAGAACGCCCATGCCCTTACCATCGGCGACGAACATGAATTGGGCTTCGTCGAGTTCGGCATACCGTCCGGTGATCAGGACAGAACTGATTATGTCAATCATTTGATTGGCATGGGTCTTGGCACTACGGATCAGGCATTGGGTCAGACCTTCACGCGATCAAACAATAATTTTGGTCCCTTGTCTACGGCCGTATGGGCCGCAAATGGTACGAGCACAAGTATAAATCTTGGCGCTGTCGGCACATATACGTACCTGTTCGCGAAGTACGACGGCCCAAATTATGGATCTGAGGTTTGGTATGTCGGCGATTTGTCTGGGACCATCACCATTCCCGCCGAAGCCGGAGGCTATGGTCTGTCCGGCTGGACGCTCTTTACAGCTGGCGGTCAAGGCGTTCCGGACGGTGGCACCACAGTCATGTTGCTCGGTGCAGCGCTCAGTGCGCTCGGCATGGCACGACGCTACATAAAGAGTTAACTGGTTTACGGGCCCGCCTCGGGAGCCCAAAATGATTTAGCCGGGCAGGGTAAAACCTGCCCGGTTTTTTTTGCATCAGACAGGAAGGGGCTTCCCTGAGTGAAACGCGGCGCGCAATAGTTCTTTGGGGGTAGCACCACAAGTGCAAATCGAGGTGTCGGCGAAGTCGTATGTTTCCTAGCCGTGACCGCTGACTCTTGTGGGCTTCCTCTGGCCTGGCATGCCATCAGATGATCAAAACAGAGTTACCTATGCCAACCATTTCGTTGGTATGGCTCTTGGCGCGATCGACATCGCCAACGGTCAAATCTATTTTCGCTCAACCAACGCATTCAATTCTTTGCCGACCGCTACATGGGCGCTTAATGGCACGGGTACGAATATCAATCTGGGTGCCGGCGGCGTATATACATATTTGTTCGCCGAGTACCGCGTCTTCGGTGCTGAAGTCTGGTATATCGGTGATCTTCAGTGGAGCCATAA
>Ga0137412_10002350_pt1 | contig 14957 bp, 17 predicted proteins | sample CZODoug2_1_16fun_FD_122160 | JGI IMG/M metagenome (GOLD analysis project Ga0137412, IMG submission 122160) | Vadose zone soil fungal communities from Angelo Coast Range Reserve, California, USA - CZODoug2_1_16fungal (Hybrid Assembly) | ecosystem: Environmental > Terrestrial > Soil > Vadose zone...
GATGCGCTTCGAGGGCCTGGCCCGCCGGGCAGCGGACAGCGGCGCCGGTTACCGGTTCTCCCTCGATCGCAGCCACCAGCCGTGGCAGCTCGACCCCGGCCCGGTGCTCGCCGCCGCTGTCGCGGACGTTCTCGCCGGCACCCCCGCCGCGCTCGTCGCGGCGCGCTTCCACCACGCGGTTGCCGACGCGGTCACCGAGACCGCGGTGGCGCTGCGCGCGGGTGGCGGCCCGGACACGGTCGCGCTGTCCGGCGGGGTCTTCCTCAACGTCGTGCTCACCGCGTTGTGCATGCACCGTCTCACCGACGCCGGGTTCACCGTGCTGCGTCACCGCACGGTGCCACCCAGCGACGCCGGCCTTGCCCTCGGTCAACTCGTCATCGCCGCACAGTAAGGAGAACCAGTCATGTGTCTGGCAGTCCCCGGCAAGGTGACCCGGATCTGGCGGTCCGACGACTCGTTGATGGCCGACGTGGACTTCGGCGGAGTCCTCAAGGAGGTGTGTCTGGAGTTCGTCCCCGACCTGCAGGTGGGGGAGTACACGATCGTGCACGTGGGTTTCGCCCTGCAGCGCCTGGATGAGGAATCGGCGTTGGAGACCTTGGCCCTGTTCGCTCAGATGGGCGAGCTGGATTTGGAGTTCGGCGATCCCTGGGAACGAGCGGCGTCGGAGGCCGGTCTCCCGGTCGACGTGGTGTCCAAGACGGAGGTGCGGCCATGAGATATCTCGACGAATTTAACGATCCGCAGCTAGCCGGTCGACTGGTCGAGGAGATTCACGCCACCGCCACTCGTCAGTGGTCGATCATGGAGGTCTGCGGCGGCCAGACGCACTCGATCATCCGGCACGGCATCGACCAATTGATCAGTGATCAGGTCGAACTCATCCACGGTCCGGGCTGTCCGGTGTGCGTGACCCCGTTGGAGCTGATCGACAAGGCGTTGGAGATCGCCTCGCGTCCCGGCGTGATCTTCTGCTCGTTCGGCGACATGCTCCGGGTGCCGGGCTCTGAGAGCGACCTGTTCCGGGTGAAGAGCGCGGGCGGCGACGTACGGGTCGTCTACTCGCCGTTGGACGCGTTGAAGATCGCGGTGGAGAACCCCGACCGCGAGGTCGTCTTCTTCGGCATCGGCTTCGAGACCACCGCACCGCCCAACGCCATGACGGTGTATCAGGCGGCCCGACGCGGCGTCACGAATTTCAGCATGCTGGTCTCCCACGTGCTGGTGCCGCCGGCCATCGAGGCGATCATGTCCGCACCGAACTGCCGGGTGGAGGGCTTCCTGGCCGCGGGCCACGTGTGCAGCGTGATGGGCACGGATCAGTACCCGTCGCTGGTGGAGCGCTTCGGCGTGCCGATCGTGGTCACCGGCTTCGAGCCGCTGGACATCCTGGAGGGCATCCGGCGCACCGTGCACCAGCTGGAAAAGGGCGAGGCGCACCTGGAGAACGCCTACGGTCGGGCGGTGCCCACCGAGGGCAACCCGGCCGCCCGCAAGCTGCTCGACGAGGTCTTCGAGGTCACCGACCGGGGATGGCGCGGCATCGGCACCATCCCGCTCAGCGGGTGGCGACTGGCCCCTCGCTACCGGCAGTTCGATGCCGAACACCGCTACGACGTGGGCGCGATCCGGCCCGAGGAGTCCACGGTGTGCCGCAGCGGGGAGGTGCTGCAGGGTCACATCAAGCCGCACGAGTGCGAGGCATTCGGCGGCGCGTGCACCCCGCGCAACCCACTCGGCGCGACCATGGTGTCCAGCGAGGGCGCCTGCGCCGCTTACTACCTCTACCGACGGTTGGGTCACCAGCCGCGCGCGCATGAGGTGAGCGGTCGTGTCTGACACGGCGGTGGACCCGGCGATCTGGAGCTGCCCATTACCGTTGCGGGACAGCCCGACCGTGGTCATGGGACACGGCGGCGGGGGACAACTGTCCGCCGAACTCGTCGAGCACCTGTTCCTGCCCGCCTTCGCCGACGGCACCGCGCCGGCCCTGGCCGACTCCGCCGTGGTCACCCTCGGTGGGGCCCGCATCGCGTTCTCCACCGACACCTATGTGGTGCGCCCGCTGTTCTTCCCCGGCGGCTCCATCGCGGAGCTCGCGGTCAACGGCACGATCAACGACCTGGCCTGCAGCGGTGCCACACCCGCGTTCTTGTCCTGCGGCTTCATCCTGGAGGAGGGCACGGAACTGGCTGTGGTGGGCCGGGTGGCCGACGCGATGGGCGCTGCCGCCCGGGCGGCCGGGGTGCGCATCGTCACCGGTGACACCAAGGTGGTGGACGCCGGGCACGGCGACCAGGTCTACGTGAACACCGCGGGCATCGGGTTGGTACCGCCCGGTGTGGACATCCGCCCGGACCGGGCCGCGGTCGGCGATGTGGTGATCGTCTCCGGGGAGATCGGGGTGCATGGCATCGCGATCATGAGTGTGCGCGAGGGGCTGGGATTCGGCAGCCAAATCGTCACGGACAGCGCACCGTTGCACGGCTTGGTCGCCGCCATGCTCGCGGTCACCCCGGATCTGCATGCGCTGCGCGACCCCACCCGCGGTGGGTTGGCCACCACGCTGAATGAGATCGCCGGCGCAGCCAAGGTTGGCGTCCGCATGGTGGAAGCGGACGTCCCGGTGCCGTCGGACGTGCGCAACGCCTGCGCCCTGCTCGGCCTGGATCCGTTTTATGTGGCCAACGAGGGCAAGCTGGTGGCGTTTGTGCCGCCGGAGCATGCCGAGGCGGTGCTGGCCGCGATGCGTGCCCATCCGCTCGGTGCGCAGGCGGCGGTGATCGGCGAGTGCGTGGCCGAGCACCCCGGCATGGTGGTGGCCCGCACCACGTTTGGCGCCACTCGGGTGGTGGACACCCCGTTGGGCGAGCAGTTACCCCGGATCTGCTGAGGCACCGGACCGGTCTGCGTGCTCACCGCCGAGCACGCCTACCCTTGGCGCCCGTGGACATCATCTCGATCGAGGCAGCCGTAGGCCGACTCGATCGATTCCGCCCGCTCGACGCCGCGGAGCAGGTGACGCTGGCCGACGCGGTCGGGCGCATCCTCGCCGAGGACGTGGCGGCACCGAACCCGGTGCCGGCCCATCCGAGTTCGGCGATGGACGGATATGCCGTGCGCGCCGGCGACGTCGCCGCGGGTGCGACCCTGCCGGTGCAGGGACGATCCGCGGCCGGACGGCCGCTCGGCGAGCCGTTGCGGCGGGGTCACGCGGTGCGCATTTTCACCGGTGCCGTGCTGCCCGACGGTGCGGATACCGTCGTCATGCAGGAGGAGTGCCGGGCGCACGACGGTCACGTCACGCTGCCCGCGGCGATCGTGGCGGGCACCCATTGCCGGCCCGTGGGTGACGACCTCGCTCGTGGCGCCGTGGTTCTCCGGCGTGGCTCACGATTACGCCCGCAGGACGTCGGGGTCGCGGCATCGGTGGGCTGCTCGACCCTCCAGGTGGTGCGCCGGTTGCGGGTCAGCGTGCTGGCCACCGGCGACGAGTTGCGTCCGCCGGGAGAGGCGCTCCCGCTGGGGTGTGTCTACGACTCGAATCGGCACACCATCAACGCCGCGATTCGGGGCCTGGGCGCGGAGCTGATCGAGTCGAGCATTGTCCGCGATGACCGAGCGACGGTGCGCGAAGCGTTCGTCGCCGCCGCCGCGCGCGCCGACCTCATCGTGTCCACCGGTGGTGTGTCGGTTGGCGATGAGGACCACGTGCGCCCGGTCGTCGAGGAGCTGGGCGGACTCGACTTCTGGCGGCTGCCGGTGAAACCGGGTGGGCCGATCACGGTAGGCCAGGTCGGCGGCGTCCCGTTCGTCGGACTTCCCGGTAACCCGGTGGCATGCCTGGTTACCTTCTGGCTGATCGGTCGGCCGTTGGTACTGCACCTCATGGGCGCGGAGCATGCCGCGACGCCCAGTTTCCCGGTGGTGGCGGACTTCTCGCACCGGCACCGTCCGGGCCGACGCGAGTTTCTCCGTGGTCGGTTACACCTCGAGTCGGGGGAGCCGCGGGTGCAGGTCTACCGTTCGTCCGGCTCCGGCATGTTGAGTTCGCTGACCTGGTCGGACGGTCTGGTGGAAATCAGTGAGGATCAGGGCGACGTCGCACCGGGCGACACGGTCCGGTACATCGCCTACACCGCGCTGACGTAGCCTCAGCAGCAGGAGCCGCCGCACTCACTGGGCGTGTAGTGGTTGGTCCCGCTCGCGGTGATCGTGCTGCGCGCGCCGACCCGCTCTGTGGCGGTGAGGTAACCGGTGTGGATGCGGAAGTCATGCGCGTCCACCGTGGTCTCGACGACGATCGTCTCCGGGCCGCTGGCCTGCCAGCTCGGATAGTCTTCCCCGTCGCGGGTGATTCGCACTGCGGCAGGATCGGGCAGACCGCTGACGTTGAAGCTGGTGGCGCTGCCCCGCGCGGCCGTGGTGGCCGCATAGGTGGACACGATCAGCTCGCCGGTCGTCAGGTCGTTGCTTGCCCTGCACAGCCCGATGCGCGGGTAGTCCACGCCGCTGACCGTCGGCTCGTCGAACTTGTGCAGGTTCGGGGCGTTGAACACCCGCCCCCAGGAACCCGGCTCGCCCAACTCCGACATCACCATCAGGCTGGCCAGTTGGCCGCGTGGCCACGGCTCACCGTTGCCGAAGAACCAGCCGAACATGTCGCCGTCCTCGCCGAAAAACCGCGGCTCGAAGCTCTTCTCGGCCCGTGCGCGCAGGTGGGCCTCGGTGGTGGTGTCACCCAATTCGCGCGCCATCATCAGGGCGATGGCCAGGAACCGCGGGTCGGGATGGAACTCCAGCAGCGGCTTGCTCGGGTCGTCCCAGCCCAACTGCCGCACCGAGGCGGAGTAGAGCAACTCGCCGAGTTCTTTGTCCTGCGGGTGGATGTACGGCGTCACGCACAACGAGGCGTAGGCGGAAACCTCGTCGCGGAAGGTGCAGTTGGCCTTCTCCAGCGGGTCGTAGTAGAAGGTGAACCACTCCAACTCGCCGCGCTTGTTGACCTTCATGTAGTGCTCGCGGCAGTACTGCATCCAGCGCTGCGACACCTCGTGGGTGTCGCGACCGTGCACCTGGTCGTACAGCTGCAGTCCCAGTCCGGCGCCTGACACACAGAACGGCCAGATCTTGGTGTTCTCGCAGTGCACCCCGGCCGGCCGCTCGTTCCACTGGTCGACCATGAAGTCCACGATCGCGTGGTGGTCCCAGTCGAACAGCCGCTCCTGATACCCCGTCACCTTGAACGGGGAGGCCCATTTGCCGTCGTCGCACACGTAGCCGTAGAAGCTGAGCAGCAAGTTGAAGAAGCCGCGGAAGAAGTTGTTGCCGTCCGCGCCGATCGGGTCGGGCTGCAGCCCCCAGGGCGAGATGCCGTTCGCGGTCCAGCCGGGCGCGGTGTAGCGCCCGCGCAACCACTCCGGCAGGTAGGCCTGCCACATCGCCGGGTAGCGGTCCGCGCCGGGGTCGTGCCCGATCATCGACACCCAGTCGATCACCGACCAGAAGGTGGTGTAGCGGCCGACCAGTTCATCGGCGATGCGGGTGTAGACCTCGCGCCAGGCCGGGGTCACGTCGCACATCACCGGTAGCACGTAACCGGTCTCGTGCAGGTCGAAGCGCAGCAGGCTGCACATCGGCGGTGTGGAGTGCCGGTCCCACCAAGCGTGCGGACGGCCGGTGCTGGACCAGTCGTCCGCAGTGGTGGCCTTCTCCCAGACAAAGCGCAGCCAGCCGCGGGCCCGCTCGTCGAGTTGCGGCAGCGTCGCGATCGAGGTGCTCACCACGGGGCCACCTGCACACCGTTGACGCCCTGCAGCATGGCCATCTCCGCGCGTGCCGAATGCGCGGCCGTCCAGGCCGGATCGAGTTCGGTGGCCACCGGTTCGCGGGTGATCCGCCCGGCCACCTTGCTCGCCGGGTCGGGGGCGAGCAGCGCGCCGGGCAGGGGCGCCCGGCCGGGGCGCTGCCGCCCGAGCGGCAGCACCATCCGGGTCAGCCCCCAGAACCACAACGCATACGCGGCGTTGCCGGAATAGCGCACCCGGTCGGCCAGGGCCAGTCGCACGATGGCGCCGACGGCGTCGGTGCGGATCAAGGTGGTGAACCCGAGCAAGGCGGTCTTGAAGCTCAGCGACAGGTCGGTCGGCCCCGGCGCCCGGCCCGCACGGGAGGCGATGGAGCGGTCCTTGCCGGAGAAAACGTAATGGTGCGCGACGCCGTCGCCGGACCGGATCTCGATCACCAGATCCGTGGTGATCTGGGCCCGCATGCGTGGCGAGAGTCGACGGCCCACCCGCAGCAGGACGCCGAGCACGGCCAACAGCACCCGCAACAGCAACGTGCCCATTCCGACCTTCCCCTTCGGTGGGGTCCACGCTGCCTGCGCGCGTGCATAACGGTCAAGGCCTGCCGGGGTATGCGACCCTTCCGTCATGGTCCTCGCCGGGCTAACGGCCGCCCTGTTGTTTGTCGCGGTGGCGCAGCCGGCGGGGGCGGCCGGGCCGGCGCCGCGCAACGGGCCGATCGTGTTCACCAGCGATCGGGCCGGCGGCAACGACGTGTGGGCGATGGACCCGGACGGTGCTCATCCCCGACGGCTCACCGACTCCGGGGCGGCGGATGAGCAGGCCGCGGTGTCCCCGGACGGGACCAGGATTGCCTTCGCCAGCAGCCGGGAGGGCAACTCGGAAATCTGGTTGATGGATGCCGACGGCGCCAACCCGCACCGGCTCACGGTGGGGACCGGCGCGGAGACGGAACCGACGTGGTCCCCGGATGGTCGGCTGATCGCCTACACGGCGCAGGTGGGTGGCAGCGTCGATGTTTGGCTGGCCGACGCGGACGGCCGACACCGCCGTCAGCTGACCAAGGACGTCGACTACGCCCTGGACTACCGCCCGGCGTTCTCCCCGGACGGCCGGCGGGTGGCATTCACCAGCGTGCGCAACGACGAGGAGGGCGAAAACGCGGACGTCTGGCGGATCGACGTGGACGGCACGCACTTGACCCGGCTCACCACCGCACCCGCGTTCGACACCGATCCTGCGTATTCGCCGGACGGTCGGCACATCGCGTTCACCAGCACCGGCACCGATGGCAATGCGGACATTTGGCAGATGAACGCGGACGCCAGCAACCTGATTCGGTTGACCATCGACCCGGCCTTCGACCATGCGCCGGCTTTCTCCCCGGACGGCACCGCGATCGTGTTCGCCAGCGACCGGCGCGGCAACGAGGACGGCATCTGGGTGATGTCGGCGGGCGGGTCCGGCCAGAGCTGCCTCACCCTCGACGGCGCGACGGACACCGACCCCAGCTGGGCCCCGGCCGGCGTCGCGGCGGTCTCGGCAGCCCCGCCGACGCTGCTGGGCGCGCTGGCGTGCGCGATCCCGGACACCTCTCACCCGCCCGGGCAGTGATCGGGTGGATCAGAGGGCGTCGTCGGTGGCCAGGCGAAGGGCCTCGGCCAGGTCGGCCGCAGCCAGCAGCTGGGCCGCCAGTTCGCGGGCGCCGTCCGGGTCCAGCGAGCAGTCCTCGTCGACGGCCACCACCCAGGGCTCACCCGGGATGTGGCCGGCGCGGGTGACTCCGCAGCCGTGCCACAGGTAGCTGCTCGGCGCCGGGGAGAAGATCAGGGTCTGCGGCATTGCGTCCATGGTGGGCTCCAACATCGGGCGGTTGTTGCCCTGAATTGAACGGTGATCGGGCCACGCCTCATATGGCCCGATCGCCTCGAACCGAATCCGCTGAACGGCCGTCACCCACATGGGTGATGGACGCATTTCAGGGGGTATGAATCCTGGGCTGTTTACAGAAAGGTCAGCAAACCGAGCAGGCCCGTAACGGAGAGTGCAGTGCCAAGCAGGCTGGTAAACAACTTAAGGGCGAGGGCGAGAGCGATCATGTCAAACTCCTTGGATTGATAGATTCAACGGGTCGGGTGTCGGCGGAAAAGGAGTGGGTCCGCAAGGGTCCTGACCTGCGTCCTTGTCGTTGCCAACAGGTAAAGCATCCCCTCCCGGGTATTCACTCAGGGAGTGCTGAATGTCATGAAAAGCGGGCAACCCTTGAGGGGTTATTGACGCTGCGTGAGCACGCGGTCACATAACGCACAGAAATGGAGTTTCGCCCTTTGCCCCGTGGTATTCCCGGACATGACTCGGCCCGAGCGGCATTGAATTCCCTATCCGCACCGGGCCCGGATTGTTGTCAAATCGACGGTGCGCGGGACGCTCGGCGAGTGGGCCCGGACGGCGCCGCGGCCCCTTGTGCTGACCCCGCTGCGCTCCGACCGGGCAAGAACGGTCAGCCCATGTTCGGGTCAGGTAAGTGCATGCGGCGGCGCGCCGCGGACGTCCCGGGTAAGCGGACGGGTCACGATGACCGGGATCAATCGGTCATCTCCTGCGGGAGCGGCACCGGCTGCAATACCGTCGGCAGATCCCGTCTCATGGCACTCGGAGCGTCATGAACTACCACTTGTTCCGGACCATCAACAACTGGTCGGGCAACGGCGTGTTCGATGACCTGATGAAGGTGATCGCCAAGGACGCGATCTTGGCGGTGTTTGTGGCGTTCGCCGCGCTGTGCGTACTGCGGCTACGTGATCGGGACCCGCGTCCGGTGGTGTTCTCGATCGCCGCGCTCGGCCTCACCTATGCCTTCGGCCTGTTCGCGGGCACCCTGCACACCGAGCGGCGGCCGTTCGAGACCCACCAGGTGCACCAACTGATCTCCCACGATCCGGGGCAGTCCTTCCCCAGCGATCACGCCACCGCGGCCTTCGGGGTGGCCTTCACTGTGTTGCTGTTCCTCTCCCGCAGCTGGGGGATGTTGCTGTTCATCGTCGCGGTGGTGATCGGCTTCTCCCGGGTCTACGACGGCGTGCACTACCCGAGTGACATCCTCGGCGGGGCCGCGGTCGCCGTCCTCGGCGTCACGGTCGCGGTGGCGGTCGCGGTGGCCTTCGCCCAGCCCCGCAGACAGGTTGCGGCCGTGCACCCGCCGGTGGGCGCCGCCCGGCGTTGAGATGACGATGACCGGCCAGGGGAACTCCAGCGGGGCGATTGTCGCCCGGATCGCCTACGACGACGGCGTTCGGGTGCCGCACGCCACCGGGCCGGGGATCGACGACGGCCGCTCCTGCGACCTGCTGTGGGTCGCCCTGGAGAACCCTTCGCGGCACGACATGGTCGGTGTCACCGCCGAGTTCGGCCTGCCCGACTTCGCGGTTGCCGAGGCCGTGCGCGCGCACCAGCGGCCCAAGCTGGAGCGGCACGGTCAGATCACCTCGGTGGTCCTCAAGCCGGTGCACTACGTGGACAGTCACGAGGTCGTCGAGGTCACCGAGATCACTTTGTTCCTCGGCCCGCAGTTCGTGGTCACCGTCCGGCATGGGCAGACCGACGTGCTGCAACGGGTGATCGAGGACCTCGATGACCCGGCGCCGGCCCCGGAGAGCCCGTTCGACGTGCTGGCCCGGGTCGCCACGCTGGTCGTGGACGGTTACGAGGTGGCCCTGGACGGGCTGAACGTCGACGTGGACGAGATCGAGGAGGCGGTGTTCGTCCCCGGCGAGGCCGACCACTCCGAACGCATCTACAAGCTCAAGCGGGAGGTGGCCGAGTTCCGCCGGGCGGTCGCGCCACTCGTGCGGGTGCTGGAGCGGTTGGCCGACGACCTGTGCCCCGACCCGGCGCTCACCGACCGGTTCCGCGGGTCGCACGACCACCTGATGCGGGTGGCCGACCTGCTCGACGGCATCGACCGACTGCTCACCGACGTGCTGCAGGCCAACGTGGCCCGGGTGACCGCGCTGCAGTCCGCGATTGCGTTGCGGCAGAACGAGGACATGCGCAAGATCTCTGCGTGGGCGGCGATCGCGCTGGTACCCACCGCGGTGGCGGGCATCTACGGGATGAACTTCGAGCACATGCCCGAGCTCAAGTGGCGCATCGGCTACCCGCTGGCGCTCGGGGTCATCGCATTGATCTGTTCGCTGCTCTACCGGACGTTCCGGCGCAACGAATGGCTCTAGGTCGGGCGCTGCCAGACCAACGTGTAACGGAAATACAACCGGCGGCGAAACCGCACGCCGGGCAGCGCCGCCGCGGCGATCGCGGCGATCTCCCGATGCGTGTGCCCGGGCTTCGCGGGCGGCGCGGGGAACTCCCAGTAGCTGTTGCGCCGGATCGCCAGTCGGTGCGCCACCATCCCGGCGAGCAGCCACGGCAGGTCGCGCGCGGCCGCCCGGCCGGGGCCGATCACCACCAGTGAGCCGCCGGGGCGCACCAGGTGGGCCATCCTGCTCAGCGCGGGTGCGGCGTCCATGTGGTGCAGGGCGCCCACGCAGGCCACCAGATCGAAGTGGTCGTCGGGCAGCAGGTGGTCCTCGAACAGACACACCTGCCGGTAGGTGATCGGGTCACCGGGCACCGACAGCGCGGCAGCCAGGCTCGCGGCGTGCGGGTCGATGCCCACCACCTCGGGTACCCGGGCGCGCAGGGCGCGGGTCAGCATCCCGGCCCCGCAGCCGACATCCAACGCGGTGCGCGCGCCGGGCGGCACCGCGGCCAGCACGTCGGCGTAGTACTGAATGTTGTGGTTCCACAGCGGGTGCTGTGGATCCACCAACGGACCGGTCCGGTCCGTCAGGCCGCCGTGCGCCATTTCAACAGTCGGGCAATCAGGCCGGCTCGCGGCAGTGGGGTCGGCTCCTCGTCATAGCCGGGCCAGGTCGGCTCGGCGCGCGTCTGCGGCGGCGGCGGAACCTCGAACAGTTCTCCGGGCATGTGCATGCGACGACCCCCAGTGTGTGTCTGGGGCCGACGGTAAGTGGGTGCGGATCCGATCGAGTGCCAACGCCGACCGGATCACCCGGATGGGCCGGCGTTTCATGCCCCGTTCGTGCAGAACTGAGCTGTCGTCAGATGGCGGATGTCAGGTAAGGGTGCGGAACACCGTGCCGGTGCGCGGTTTGGGGTAGAAGAACGTGGACTTCGGCGGCATCAGGCCGCGCGCCTGCGCGGTGGCCCGGATCTGCTCCACGGACACCGGGCGCAGCAGGATCGCCGCGTCCGCCCGGCCGGAGCGCACCGCGGCCACCGCGTGGGCCACGCCGTGCTGGTAGCTCAACTCGTGCGCGGGCAGTGCGTTCACCGCCGCGGCCACCCGGACCGAGTCCAGCGGCTCGACCACGCCGGGGCCGGTGTCGGTACGCGGGCGCAGCAGCCGCATGCCCTCGGCGTCAATCAGCGCCAATGCCCGTTCCTGCACCAATCGACGCACCACGGCGGCATCGGGGAGCGGCTCGCGCGGGCCGATCTCGAACGCCGCCGTCAGCTCCGCCGCCGGGTCGTGGCCCGCGGGCAAGCCGGTCAGCAGTCGGTGGATCGGCTGCACGGTGAGCTGATCGGCGACCAGTTCCACCACCAGGCACATCGTGGCGTCCGCGCCGCTCGGTGCACCGGGTTCGTCGGCGTGGATCAGACAGGTGGAGTAGCGGTGATGACCGTCCGCGATCACCAGCGGCGTGGCCCCGACCGCCTCGCAGATCGCTTTCACGGTGGCCGGGTCCTCCAGCCGCCACAGCTCGTGGGTGACGCCGTCCTCGTCGTCCCACCGGTCCACCGCCTCGGCTCGGTCCAGGTCCAGCAGTGCGGTGAGGCCCGGGGTCAAGGACAGACCCCAGATTGCCGACAGGTTCGCCCGGGTCGCGCGCAGCAGGGAGAGGCGGTCGCTGTGTGCCTTCGGGGTGGTGTGCTCGTGCGGCAACACATCGATCCGCGCGGCCGGGTCGATGCCCAGCGCACCCAGCACGCCCAGCGTGTGGCGCACCGTGCCGTCCTCGTCGGTGGCGGTCATCCGGTACGGGTAGAGCGCCGGCGGGTCGTCGGCCAGCACCCCGTCGGCCCGCCACCGGTCGAAGGTCGCCGACGCGGCGGCGTAGGGGTCCGGGCCGTCCTGCGCCACCGGCATGTCCACCCGCACCACGTTGTGTTCGTGCTGCGCGCACAGCGCGGCGCGTTGTTCGGCGTCGATCACGTCATAGGGCGGTGCGGTGACCTCGACCAGGGGGTCATGGGCGTAGCGGATGCCGGGAAACGGGCTGAAGACGGGCATGGCCCGATCCTCGCATCAGGCGAAGTGGAAGACCTCAGTGCCGGCGGGTGCGCCGTAGCGGTTCACGACCTTGTTCAGCTCGTCCTGCAGGTACATCACGCCGACGCCGAAGCAGACCCACCACAGCACGCCGGTGGTCGGGTCGCAGGTGGCCGGGATGCCCGCGGCGCGTTGCGCGGCCTCGATGCGTTGGCCGGTGCGGTGGATGGCCAGGAATTGTGGCACGGCGAAGGGGGCGCCCAGCGACACGGCGGCGGCGGACAGTGCCGGGCGACCGGGGATCCGTTCGTCGAAGCGGCGCAGCTCGTAATTGACCCGCCAGACCCAGAACACCCAGTACAGGCCGATGGTCATCAGGCCCAGCGCGCCGACCATCCACGGGTCGCGACGCCGCGGCAGCGCGCCCACCGTGAGGACGTCACGGGCCAGCAGCACGTCCGTGTCCTGCGTCATCCCGCCCCCCGGTGACCCCGGGTGCGCCCACCCGTGTTTGCACGGTAAACGCAGTCGTGGCTCCGCCGCGCGCCATTCACCCAAATGACTAGTCACCCAACATGACTAGTCCAGCGCGAAGGTGCGCGCCTGCGCCCCGACGGCCAGGTCCAGGTCGTGCGTGCCGAGCACCGCGGTGCCGCCCCGATCGGCGTAACCGCGCAGGATGTCGGCGAGCAACGGACGGAACCGGTCGTCCAGGCCGAACTCGGGGTCATCGACGAGCAGCAGCGAGGACGGTCGACAGAAGGCGGTGGCCAGGGCCAGTCGTTGCCGCAGGCCCTGAGACAACGTGCCCGGCAGTTCGTCGTACCGGTGGTCCAGCTCGAAGGCCTCCATGACCCGCGGCGGGATGGGCCAGGTGTCGTCGAGCACGCCCTCGCCGGCCATCCGGGCCAGTTCCAGCACTTGCAGCACGTTGGCGCCGGGCTCCCAGGCCGGTTCGCCACAGACCAGCACCACTTCGCCGCTGTCCATGGCCGCGATCGGCGTCCGACCCAGCACGCGCACGGTGCCCGCGCCCGGCTCGATCTGCCCACCGAGCACCCGCAGCAGGGTGGTCTTGCCCGACCCGATGCCGCCGAGCACCGCGACGATCTCGCCGGGCGCGACGCTCAGGTTCACGTCCTTGAACACCGGGTAGCCGCCCAGCCGCACGCCCAACCCGCTTACTTCGACGGCATTCATACGATCCCCTCCCGACGCAGCGCGGCGATGCCGTCGGCGTCGTAGCCGAGCACGGTAAGGATGTCAGCGGTGTGCTCGCCGAGATCCGGGACGGGATCCATCCTCGGGGTGGTGCCCGGCAGCGTAATCGGCGGGAGCAGTGCGGCCAGTTCCCCGACGGGGGACTCGACCGTCTGCCAACGGCCGCGTTCGGCCAACTGCGGATGGTTCAGCAGGCCGTCGACGTCGTTCATCCGACCGTTGGCGATGCGGGCCGCGGTGAGTCGACGGGCCACCTCGTCGAACGGCAGTAGGACGAGCACTGCGTCCACCGCGGCGTGCACGGCGGCCCGGTTGGCCACTCGATCGGTGTTGGTGGCGAAGCGCGGGTCAGTACCCAGTTCCGGGCGGCCGAGTACCTGATCGGCGAAGGTCCGCCATTCCCGATCGTTCTGGATGGCCACCACGATCTCGGAGTCCGCGGTGGCGAACGGACCGTAGGGGGCGATGCCGGGGTGCTCGGCGCCGAACCGGGCCGGCGGCGTGCCGCCGTAGGACGTCCAATAGATCGGGTAGCCCATCCACTCGCTCAGGGCGTCGAACAACGAGATCTCCACCACCCGACCGCGCCCGGTGCGCCCGCGTTCCACCAGCGCGGCGAGGATCCCGGAGAACGCGTACATGCCGGCCGCGATGTCGGCCACCGGGATGCCGGTCTTGGACGGCTGTTCCGGAGTGCCGGTGATGGACAGCACCCCGGTCTCCGCCTGGATCAACAGGTCGTAGGCCTTGGCATCGCGATAGGGCCCGGACGAGCCGTATCCGGAGATCGAGCAGTGCACCAGCCCGGGGTGACGTGCCGTCAGTTCCGGACCCCCCAGGCCCAGCCGCTCGGCTGCGCCCGGCGCGAAGTTCTGCACGAACACGTCGGCCTGCGCGATCAATCGGGCCACGATGTCCCGACCGCGGTCGTCCTTGAGATCGACGGTCAGGCTCTCCTTGGACCGGTTCAGCCAGACGAAGTGGCTGGACATGCCCTTGACCGTGCGGTCGTAGGCACGCGCGAAGTCCCCGACCTTCGGCCGCTCGATCTTGATCACCCTGGCGCCGAGGTCGGCCAGGTGTCGGGTGGCCAACGGCGCCGCCACCGCCTGCTCGCAGGCGACGACGAGGAGCCCGTCCAGCGGAAGGGAGGTCACCGAGCGAGCCTAGTAACCCCCGCGAGGCGTCCGCTCGACCGTGAGCTATAGCTCACGCTTCGGCGGACGCCCGGGGACCGGCGGCCCCGGTTTTCCACAGGTCGCGAACGTTCCCTCGGCAGCCTGACGAACGCGGCGAGGATTCCAAGCATGGCGATGGCGGGCGACAGCGCGCGGCGGCAGATGCGTCGGGCGCGCGCGGCGCGGACGGCGCGAGCGAGTGGCGGTGTGCTGAGCCGGCGGGCGCTGCTGGCGTTGGGCATCGATCGCTGGGAGATCGCCGCTGAATTGCGCGCGGGGCGTTGGCAACGGGTGGGCCGCCAGAGCGTCCGGGTGGCGCCCGGGGATCAGCAGGTGGCGGACTTCTACCGGGCTATCGCCGAGGTTGGAACGCCGGCCGCGCTCGCCGGCGTCTCGGCGTTGCTCGCCGCGGGCCTGCGCAACTGGGAGGAGCGGCAGGTACATGTGGCGGTG
>Ga0137412_10002351_pt1 | contig 14955 bp, 12 predicted proteins | sample CZODoug2_1_16fun_FD_122160 | JGI IMG/M metagenome (GOLD analysis project Ga0137412, IMG submission 122160) | Vadose zone soil fungal communities from Angelo Coast Range Reserve, California, USA - CZODoug2_1_16fungal (Hybrid Assembly) | ecosystem: Environmental > Terrestrial > Soil > Vadose zone...
GGTACCGTTGGCGGTGCTGACCCAGGTGGTCGAGGCCGACATCGCGGCAAGGCTGAAACAATGAGGCGGTACAAATAATGAATGGTGCCCCACGCTTCTGGTCAGGAACAAAGCCGCGCCGGAGGGTACTGGCCGGCATCCTTATAATCTGTGCGCTGGGCTTGAGTGCCCGATGGGCGGTAGGCACGGCGCCTACCGTCTCGCCGCCGACGCCCGAGGAACAAGCGGCGGAGCAGCTCGCCGAAATCATGGTCGAGGCCCGTGAGCCGCGCTTCGTCGCACCCACCCGCCGCGACCAGATCGGGCGCATCTGGGCGCCGGTGTTCATCAATGGCCGCGGTCCGTTCCGGCTGGTACTCGATACGGGCGCCAGTCACTCGGCAGTCACGGCCATGGTTGCGTTGGCGCTGGGTATCCCGACGGACCGTTCACCACCGGTGATGCTGCGCGGAGTGACCGGATCCGCGACAGTGCCGACCATCCAAGTGGACACGTTGAGCGTCGGCGATGTGTCGGTGGATTCGCCCATGTTGCCCATCGTGCCCGACGCCATGGGAGGCGCGGAGGGAATTCTCGGCTCCGAGGGGCTCGCCAACAAGCGCATCTTCATCGATTTTCGTCACGATCAAATCACCATCACCTATTCCCGCGGCGAGAAATCGGGCCGCGATTTCACCCGAATTCCGTTTCGCTCGCTGCGTGGTCAGTTGATCGTCGTCGATGCGATCGTGGGCGATGTCCGCGCCAAAGCCATCATCGATACGGGCGGTCAAACGACCATCGCGAATCTTGCTTTGCGCAATGCCTTGGCGCGGCGCAATGTTGGAGGCAGGCGTAGACCCGACCAGATCGTCGGAGCGACCATGGCGGTCGAGGACGGTGAAATTATCGCCACGCCGGCCATTGAACTGGGATCGATAAAGATTGTCGATCCGGGCGTCACTTTCGCCGACTTGTATATTTTCAAGCAGTGGAGGCTGACGTTAGAGCCCGCGATTTTGATCGGTATGGATGCGCTGGGTACGCTCGATACCCTCATTATCGATTACCGTGAACACGAGTTGCAGATGCGTCTGACGAAAAGCGGCTGAGGTCGACCATGAGAGATCTGATGGACAAACCCCTGATCAACAAACCGGTGATGGGCGTAGCGATCGCGGTGCTGATCGCCGTCGTGGGCAGTTGGTTCTATTGGCGCAGCCATAACGGGCCGCTGCCGAAGGTGGGGGTGAACGAGCAACCGGCGGTGGTCCCGGCCCAGGAGCCGGAGGAGAGGATCGAGCATCCGGTGCCCGCAGTCGAGACGGCTGGACCGAAGGCGCCCTTGCCCGAGTTGAACGAGAGCGATAAGTCCGTGAGTGATGCGCTCGGCGAGGCCGCCGGCGGGGCGGCCGTCACGCAATACCTGGTGCCGGAAAACATCATCCGGCACATCGTAGTGACCGTCGATAATCTACCGCGTCAAAAAGTAGCGGTCGACAAGCGGCCGGTCGGACCCGCAGCGGGAACTTTCATGGCCAATGGCGACGAACTGCATGCGACGCTCGATGCCCAGAATTTTCAACGCTACGGGCCCATGGTAAACGTGATTCGCAAGCTCGACATGCAGCCTCTCGCCGCGGTGTACCTGCGCTTCTATCCATTATTTCAGCAGGCTTATCAAGACCTGGGGTATCCCAACGGCTACTTCAACGACCGCCTGGTCAAAGTCATCGATGTGTTGTTGGCGACTCCGCAAATCGCGGGCCCCATCGAGTTGGTTCGGCCGAAGGTCATGTACGCGTTTGCCGACCCGACCCTGGAAGCGCGGCCGGCCGGTCAAAAATTGCTGATCCGCATGGGGCCGGATAACGCAGCAGCGGTGAAGGCGAAGCTCATGGAACTGCGCGCCATCATCACTGCGGCTCCGCCCAAGCATTGACCGAATGGAACCCAAGGGTCAATCGGCGCTAGACTTACCTGACTGGAGCTGGTTAGGGCAAATAATAACGGGAGAGATGTCATGAACAGCGTGTCCGCGGATATCGAGAACCTAAGCGACCGGAAAGCGACGAGTAACCAGTGGTTGGTGATCGGAGCCTCCTCGCTGGGTACCGTGTTCGAGTGGTATGACTTTTACCTCTACGGATTGCTGGCTAGCGTCCTCACGGCGCAGTTCTTCTCAGGGGTCAATGAGACCACCGGCTTCATTTTCGCGCTGGCTGCATTTGCGGCCGGCTTTGCCGTACGGCCCTTCGGTGCGCTGGTGTTCGGCCGCCTCGGGGATCTCGTCGGCCGCAAATACACCTTTCTCATCACCATGAGCATCATGGGCGGCGCCACCTTCGCTGTCGGGCTTTTGCCGAACTATGCCTCGGTTGGAGTTGCCGCGCCGATCGCGTTGGTCGCGCTCCGGCTACTGCAAGGATTGGCGCTGGGCGGCGAATACGGCGGCGCCGCGACCTATGTGGCCGAACATGCACCGGCGGGGAAGCGCGGCTTCTATACCAGCTGGATTCAGACAACCGCCACGCTCGGCCTATTCGCCGCGTTGCTGGTGGTCATCGGCACTCGCACATGGCTCGGCGAGGACGCCTTCAAGGTTTGGGGATGGCGCATTCCGTTCATCGTATCGGTCGTGCTATTGGGCGTGTCGTTATGGATCCGAATGCAGCTTGCCGAGAGTCCGGTCTTCGTGAAGATGAAGAACTTGGGAACGACCTCGAAGGCACCGCTCAAGGAAGCGTTCGGAGAGTGGAGCAATCTGAAAATCGTTCTGGTGAGTCTCGCGGGCGCGGTCATGGGACAAGCGGTGGTGTGGTACGCCGGGCAATTCTATGCATTGTTCTTTTTGGAGAGAACCCTGCGCGTCGACGGCGCCACCACCAATATTCTGACGGCGATCGCACTCGCCCTGGCGACGCCGGGATTCGTATTCTTCGGTTGGCTGTCGGACAAAATCGGCAGAAAGCCGATCATCCTCACCGGTTGCTTGCTGGCGATGGTGACGTATTTTCCATTGTTCGAAGGGCTTACCCGGTACGCGAATCCGGCGTTGTTTGCGGCCCAAGCCGCGGCGCCGGTAACGGTGGTTGCCGATCCGGCGCAGTGCTCTTTTCAGTTCGATCCAATCGGGAAGAACAAATTCGATTCCACGTCCTGCGACATTGCCAAGAGTTTCCTCGCGAAGGCGGGGGTTTCGTACATCCGCGAGGATTCGGCGGCGGGGACGGTGGCGCAGATTCGCAGCGGCTCGACCACCTTGACCGCACCCGATCCGCGGTTGGTCTCGGGCCCGGAGCGTAAGGCAGCCATTGCGGCGTTTCAGGGCAGCGCGAAGGCAGCGCTGTCGGCAATCGGCTACCCGGATAAGGCTGATCCTGCGGCTATCAATAAACCCATGGTGGTGCTGATTCTTTTCGTGCTGGTGGTCTACGTCACCATGGTCTACGGCCCCATTGCGGCACTCTTGGTCGAACTGTTTCCCGCTCGAATTCGCTACAGCGCCATGTCGCTGCCGTATCACATCGGCAACGGTTGGTTCGGCGGCTTTCTGCCGACCACTGCGTTTGCGATGGTGGCCGCAACCGGCAATATCTATTACGGGCTGTGGTATCCCATCGTGGTCGCCGGACTCACCGTCGTAGTCGGACTGTTGTTTCTGCCTGAGACTTTCAGGCGACCAACCGACGCCTGAGCGGCGCCGTGCCGCGCGGGCCCGGCGGCCCGCGCAGGTTACATTCCCTTCACACTTCCGGCCGTTTTTCGAAGTGCGACGTTATGTGTTTGAGGTGGGGTAAGGCTGCTTACCTTGATCTACAAACCGAATAACGGCGAGACAATCATGACGAAAACCCTGAAGAGCTGTTTCGTTCCCCTTCGCGGGGTGGTCGCGGCGCTGTCCGCCGCGGCATTGTTGAGTGCGTGCGTGGTTCAGGAGCGTGTGTACCGGCCGCCTCCGCCACCACCGCCCCCGCCCCGTGTGTATTCGCCGCCCCCACCGCCCCCGCCGCCTTCCGACGCGCCCGCGGTCGACGTCGAGGTGCGCGCCAGCGAGCCGCCGCCACCGCTGCCGGATTACGATCAGCCGCCTTGTCCGGAGGATGGATACATCTGGACCCCTGGCTATTGGCATTGGACGGGAAGCGATTATTACTGGGTACCCGGTACGTGGGTGCAGCCGCCGCGCGTCGGCGTACTGTGGACGCCCGGATATTGGGGCTTCGTGGGCGGGTACTACGGTTGGCACCCGGGCTACTGGGGTCCCCACGTGGGTTTCTATGGCGGCGTCAATTATGGATACGGCTACGTGGGTATCGGCTTCGCCGGCGGACGCTGGGAAGGCAATCGATTCGCCTACAACACCTCCGTGAACAGGGTGAATACGACCGTCATTCACAACACTTACAACCAGACCGTGGTGAATAACGTCACCATCAACAAGGTGAGCTATAACGGCGGTGCGGGCGGTGTGGCCGCAGCACCGACGCCGCAAGAGCGCACGGCGGCGCAAGAGCAGCACGTGGCGCCGACGCCCATGCAACGGCAACATGTGCAGGAAGCGGTGAGGAACCCGGCGTTGGCAGCTCGGGCCAACGGCGGACACCCATCGATCGCTGCCACTCCGCGGCCGGCGGCATTCAACGCACCGGGTGTGATGGGCGCGCACGGCGCGGCTACGCCGCCACGAGCCCCCGGGGCCGCGGCAGCAGTGCGAACGGGTGGGCCGAGCGGCGCAGCTTTGCCCCGCAACGGCGCCCCACAGCCGCAGGCAGCGAGTGGCAGGCCGGCGGGCCCAACAGCCGGTTCGCCGAAGCAGCAGCCGCCGAAATCGCAGCCGGCAAAACCGCAGCCTAAGAAAGGGCCGCCTGAGGGCAAGAAACGCGAACCCGAGCGTTAGTCAGTACTGGGCGCTGCGCGACTCGCCCCTTACGCGGCCTGCGCATGCGCGGCGCTCAACTCGGCCGGACGGCGAGTTAGTTAGTGTGCGCTAGGGCCTTCCGCTACCGGTAGATCGACGAAGCTCGACGTTGGGCCGGCGTCGAAAACCTTGATGGTGGCTTTCTTATAGTCAGCGGGTTTCGCAAAGAAAATGTTGTCGACATAGGTTTGCGGGTTGCGATCGTAAATCGGGAACCATGTCGACTGCACCTGAACCATGATGCGATGCCCGGCCAGGAACACGTGATTGGTGGTGGGCAGCGCGAAGCGGAACACTTGGCTCTTGTCAGCGGGAATCGGCTTTGGAGCGCTGAATGAATCCCGGTATCGGCCGCGCAGGATATCGGCGGAAATCATCAGCTGATAGCCGCCCATTTTCGGATCGCGGCCGACCTCGTCGGGATAGACGTCGATGAGTTTGACGACAAAGTCGCCATCGGTTCCGCTGGTGGAGGCGACCAGATTGGCGATGGGTTCGCCGCTGATCTTCAGCGGCTCTTTGAGCGCGGGCGTACTGAAACTCAGGACATCGGTGCGCGCCGCGGCATTGCGCTGATCGCTGACCAACCAGTTCTGCCAGCTCGATTCACCCGCCTCGCCGCCGATATGGATGGGGCGACCCAGGTAGGGAACGGGTTTCGCCGGATCGGATACATAGGATTCGAAGCCGGATCCGCTCGCTGCGGCAAAACTCAGGGCCGCGCCCGGCTGCAAATAGAGTTTCTTATGATCGATGGTGCACGCGGAGGCGCATCCCAGAGGCCACGAGGGCAACGACAGCCAACGGTTCGTTCCCGTTTCAAACGCGGTAACCGGTGCAACGTCGAGCGGCGGCGCGTCGTCTTTGAGAAAATGATCCAAGAAAGGCCGCAGCACGTGCAGGCGAAAATACGCCGCGGTATCGCTGCCGAATTCGATTGCACCGACCCGGCTGCCGTCCAAACGCGCCTGGTGATGGAACCAGGGACCTATGACCAGGAACAGCCGCGAATTATCGACGTGCTGCGCCGTCAGCGCCTTGTACACCGCGATGTTGCCGTAAATGTCTTCCTGATCCCAGAGGCTGTGCACCAGCATCACCGGAACCGTGACTCCTTGCTTGGCCAGGATGGTGTCCAAGGCCTGGTCCTGCCAAAATTCATCGTAAGCCGGGTGCTGCATGACTTTCACGGCGAAGCCGAGCTGTTCCAGCCCGTGCTTGCGCGCCATGTCGCTCGCAGAACCGGCTGACAGCCAGCTGTCGTAATCGTCGTAGTGATCCGTCCACCAGCTGAGGTCGCTGGCGCGGGTAGCTTGCTGATCGTGGATGTAGGTGAGACTGTCCTGGCGGAACGCTCCGTTGTGGAACCAGTCGTCGCCCCTCCAACCATCAACCATGGCATTGATGGGTACTGCGGCGCGCAGCGCCGGATGCGGATGCACCAGCGCCATCAGCGAGGTGAATCCGTCATACGAGATCCCCAAGATGCCAACCTTGCCGTTGGACTCGGGAATGTTCTTCACCAGCCAGTCGATGGTGTCGTAGGTGTCCGTCGCGTGATCGACCGAGGTTGGATTCAGAGGTCCTTGCAACGGCCGAGTCATCACATAGTCGCCCTCCGAACCGTGCTTGCCGCGGATGTCCTGGACCACGCGGATGTAGCCGCCGTTGACCACCGCGTCGTCGGCCACGTCCGTGCTGTCGATGACGGCCGACAAATGAGCGCTGGTATTTTTCGCGATTCGATCGGTGGCCCCATAGGGCGTACGGGACAGCAAAATGGGCGCGCGCTGCGCAGCACGCGGGACGAGAATGAGCGTTTGCAGCTTCACTCCATCACGCATCGGAATCATGACCTCACGCTTCACGTAATCGAAGCTTGCAACGAGCGGAGTAAAACTCGCCGGCATCTCGCTGGGCAGGGAGGCGGGCGCAGGCGTAGGCGTAGGCGCGGCCGGCGCAGCCGCGCTCGAATGCGTCACGGCAGCACTCAACACCAGGCCGCTGAGGCGCCGTAGCAAGTTCGACATCATTTTACTCCGTGGGTGGCGCCGATTTTGCGCAGCCGCAGGAGTCTGTCATGCGCTGCGCGCCGAATCTACTTTCCATGCGCTTACGCGCAGGATCTACGGGGGTCGAAGCGACCCCGGCCGAAATTGTTGGGAGGCGCCCGGGCCCGTCGCCCCACCGGGGGGCACATGTGCCTTGCAGCGACGCGGGCCAAGGGGCATCATCGGAGCATGGCTGTATTTAAGGGTACCTTAAAGTTATAAGTCAAATGGCGCCGGGGCGTCATTTGCAGGAGGGGTCGAACAGATGAATAATTCACTATCCTTCAGCGTCGCTGACGGAGTTGCCACGCTCGCGATCCAGCGCGCGGCGGTCAGTAACGCAATCGATATCACGATCATCCGAGCGCTCCATCTGGCACTCGATCATATTCAAAAGGGCGACAGCGGTGCGCGCTCGGTGGTGATAACCGGCAGCAACGATGTGTTCTGCAGCGGTCTGGATCTGCACTCGATCGATCTGAAAACTGTGGAGGCGCGGCAACGCGCGCATTTCGAGATGCGGCGCTTCATGGACCCGTTGATCCTGCGATTGAGCGGTTTTCGCTTTCCGATTGTGGCGGCGGTGAACGGCGCAGCGGTGGGTGCGGGCATGAGTCTGGCGTTGGCCAGCGACATCATCATCGCCGGCGAGAACGCTTATTTCCTGCCGTCCTTTGCGCGTCTTGGCCTGGTGCCCGACGCGGGCATCACGTTTCATCTGGCGCGGCGTATCGGCGGCGGGCGGTCCTTGTCTTCGTTAATGCTTGCCGAGAAGATCGACGCCAAGACGGCTCTCGCTTGGGGCCTGGCCTATGCGGTGGTGCCGGATGCCGAGGTCGTGGCTCGCGCGCAGTCCGTCGCCAGTCGCCTGGCCACCGGGCCTTGCGCGGTGCTCGGGCAGATTCGTGCGCTGCATGCGTCGACGTTCGACAATTCCCTGCAAGAACAGTTACGGGCGGAGCGAAGCGCCCAAGAGATGACCCTCGAAACCCATGATTGCGTCGAGGGCGTGCGCGCGTTCTTCGAGAAGCGCGAACCGAACTTTTCCGAGCACTAGGAGCCGAGCCCTAGGAGACAGGCTCCGAGAGGCGAGCCGCGGCGTATTGCGCGTGTAGGGCCTTGATGTCGTCCGGCGTCGTGCGGCAGCAGCCGCCGATGAGCCGCGCTCCGGCCTCATACCATGAACGAGACTGATCGGCGAAGGGTTGAGCGTCCGCGTGGCCAACCCAGCTCTTCGCGGTTGCGTCGTAATGCTCTCCGGAATTGGGGTAGGCGAGCAGCGGCTTGTCGGTCCGGTGCCGCATACGCCGGAGCAGCGAACTCACATATTCCGGGCGGGTGCAATTTACCCCGATGGCAGCGATCTGGGCACACTCCTGCAACGCCGCCGCGCATGCGCCGATTTCCTCGCCTTCGCAGTTACGGCCGCCGTCCTGACAGGAAAAGCTGAGCCACGCGGCCATCGCGGGAAATTCTTCCAGCAGCTGCGCAAGTACCAGCGCCTCGCGCAAACACGGTATGGTTTCGCAGGCCAACAGATCCGCGCCCGATTCGGCGAGCACCTGCAGCCGCGGTCGATGGAAGTCCCGCAGCGCGCGATCGCTTTGCGCGTAATGGCCGCGATATTCGGAGCCGTCCGCCAACATGGCGCCGTAAGGTCCGATCGAGGCCGCGACCAGTGGGCGCAACCGCTTGGCGCGATTGGCGGGAACATCCCAAAATTCGTTGCGGGCCGCTACCGCCAGGGCCACGGCGTCACGCATCAATTGCGCCGCTGCTTCGTGGCCGATGCCGCGCCGGCGAAACGCCTCGAAGGTCGCTTGATAAGTCGCCGTCGTGGCCACATCGGCACCGGCTTTGAAGTAGTCCAGGTGCACAGCCCTTATCATGTCCGGCTGCTCGATCAGATACTTTGCCGACCAGAGCGGATCGAACAGATCGGCGCCGCGGCGCTCGAGTTCGGTCGCGAGCGCGCCGTCCAGAATGACGATGGGCTGCGCCGCCCAAAAGGCATCAAGCGGATTTTGCATTGAGCCGCCGAGTTCCGCTGAGGTAGGCGTTTCCAGCAACGAAGTAGCGCAAGCGGGCCTCGGCACCCTTGGTGAGGCCGATTCGAATGCTCTCACCGATGGAATCGACGCCGGCCCCGTCGCTGCCGATCCACAAGGGTCCGCGTGAGAATAAGTCCATCCCATCGTGCCTGCGGTCGACCTGCAGCGCGGCCGCCAACCGGCCCGGTCCCCGAGTGAGATCGGCAAGCCGAATCTCCTTACCCGTGCGCCGCATATGCTCGATGCCGGCAAGCGGCTCGAGGGCCCGTAACAGGACGCCTGCGCCGGTTCCGGGGCCCTCGCTCGATACGTTGAGCAGATACGAGGTGCCGTAGCACAGGTAAACGTAGGCGTGGCCCGCCCGGAGGAATAGCGAGCGGTTGCGCGGGGTTAGACCGCGAAACGCATGACCGGCAGGGTCGTTTACCGGATAGGCCTCGGTCTCGACGATGCGGCTTACGGCCAAACCGCCTTTCAACTCGCGCACCAGCACCTTGCCCAGGAGAAAGCGCGCCAATGTGACGGTGTCCTGGGGAATGGCGGACCGCGACAGCGGCAAAACCGGCGCCTGCAGTGCCTCGGGTACCCAGGCCTGGGTGCTGATGGCGATCGAAGTCTCCTCAAGGCAGGCGCAACGCCGCGGCGGCGATGCTAATCTGCGAAATTACTCGGCCCATGGATTATTGTGACGCTTTCTTCGCCGTTCAAGCCTAATTCCGTTGCATTGCCGGTCGCCGTGCTGATCGTGGCCATGTTCAGCTTCCAAATCGGCGCGGTCGTCGCAAAACAGCTGTTTCCGGCGGTAGGGGCGTCGGGAGCAACGGCTTTGCGACTGTTCTTCGCGAGCCTGATGCTGTTGGCAGCGTGGCGGCCATGGCGCATCCGACCGAGCATGCGCGAGGCGCGCACCATCGTCATTTATGGCTTGGCGATGGGCTGGATGAATCTTTTCTTCTATTTGTCGCTGGATCGGATACCGCTGGGGATCGCGGTGGCTTTGGAATTTACCGGGCCTCTCGCGGTGTCGATTGCCACATCAAGACGTGCGGTCGATTTCGTTTGGATTGTATTGGCGGTACTCGGCTTGAGCGCGCTCTTGCCGCTGGGAGTCGCCGCCAAGCCGCTGGCCCCGTTGGGGGTGGCCTTTGGCCTGGCGGCGGGCGTGTGTTGGGCTCTCTACATCGTGTTCGGCCAGAAGGCGGGCAACGCTCATGGCGGTCAAACCGCGGCGCTGGGCACGCTGGCCGGCGCAATCGTCATCGTCCCGATCGGGATGGCGCACGCCGGAACGGCGCTGTGGTCGCCCGCCCTATTGCCGACCGCCTGCGTGCTGGCATTGCTGTCGAGCGCGCTGCCGTATTCGCTCGAAATGTACGCTTTGACGCGGGTACCCACGCGCACCTTCGGGGTGCTGATGAGCGGCGATCCGGCGCTGGCCGCATTGTCGGGGCTGGCCTTTCTGCACGAGACGTTGAGCGTCGTCCAATGGGCGGCGATCGCGAGCATCATGCTCGCCTCCGCGGGCAGCGCCGCGACCAGCCGCTCGCCGCAGGCAGCGTTACCCGATTAGGGTAATCATCAGGTAAAGGACCGCAGCGCCGATCAGCGTCATCGCGGTGGTGAGGAATTTCGGGTGCGCGTGATAGCTCTCCGGGATCAGATCGCTGGCGCCGATATAGAGAAAAAAACCGCCGAACAGAGCAAGCGCGACGCCGAAACCATCGCCCGGCAGGGTGAAGAAAAAGGTCGACGTGATGCCGATCACCGGCGCCACCGCGTCCAGAAAAAGCCAGCGGAACGCCTCTGCGCGGGCGCCGTTATTTTTCAAGACGATGTTCATGGTGTTGATCCCGTCCGAGAAATCGTGCGTCAGGACGGCGATCGCAACGATGATGCCGACGACTCTCGAGGTTTGAAAGGCCAAACCGATGGCGACGCCGTCCATAACGCTATGAATGCACAGCACGGAGGCGGTGAAGCCGCCGCGATGCGCGGCATCGCCGTGAAACGACAGGATGCGGTCGAGCACCAGGTAGAACATGAAGCCGAGCGCAGTCCAGCCGAGAATCTCGGCGGGACTGTGAAACTTCATGCCGATATTGATCGCTTCGGGCAGCAGATCGAAGAAGGCGACGCCGATGACCGCGCCGGCGCTGAAGCCCAAGACCAAATGCAATTTATCGCGCAGCTTCAGAGCCAACAGTCCGCCGGCCAAGGTGCTCGCAAATGCCGCGACGGCGATGATCGTCAATAACAAGCTATTCTTTCCTCAAAACGCATTTGCACGCCGGAATCCCCACGCGCCTCCCCTTAGCGTTATCCTATTGCAATCATCGCGTTATTTTCTTGGGGGGCAACGTGAGCTACGACGCATATCATAAACGCAAAATAGGCCAACACGTGCTGAAGCCCGAAACCCAAATGATGGGCTTCGGCTACGATCCGGCGCTGTCCGAAGGGTCGCTCAAGCCGCCGATATTTCTGACCTCGACATTCGTCTTCAAGACCGCTCAAGACGGAAAGGACTTTTTCGACTACACCTCCGGGCGCCGTGAACCCGGCGCGGGACAGTCCTCCGGCCTGGTGTACTCGCGCTTCAACAATCCAAACCTGGAAGTGCTCGAGGATCGGCTGGCGCTGTGGGAGGAAGGCGAGGCGGCGGCGGTGTTCTCCAGCGGCATGGCGGCGATTTCCACGGCGTTGTGGACGTACGTTCGTCCCGGCGATGTCATTTTGATGAGCCAGCCGCTGTACGGCGGCACCGAAACGCTGATCGAAAAGACTTTTCCGTCGTTCGGCGTCAACGCCGTGAGTTTCACGGAAGGATACGACCGTGATGCGGTGGCGGAGGCCGCTTCCCGCGCCGCCGCCAAGGCCAAGTCCACCGGCGGGCGGATTTGCCTCATCATGACCGAAACGCCCGCGAATCCCACCAACGGCCTGGTCGATCTCGAGTTGATGCACGACATTTCCGAACAGATCGGCAAAGCACAAAGCGGCGGACGGCCGCCGGTATTGGTCGACAACACATTTTTGGGCCCCGTGTTCCAGCGGCCGCTCAGGCATGGCGCGGACCTCGTGATGTATTCGCTCACGAAGTACGTAGGCGGCCATTCCGACCTGGTCGCCGGCGGAGTCATCGGCGGACGGGATGTGGTTGGTCCCATCAAAAAATTGCGCGGCGCCCTGGGCACCCAACTCGATCCCAACACGGCGTGGATGATCATGCGTTCCATGGAGACGCTGTCCTTGCGCATGCACAAATCAGCGCAGAACGCCGCGTTGGTGGCGGATTTCCTGCGCAGGCACGCGAAGATCGCAGCGGTGAATTATCTGGGCTTTCTGGCGCCGGATGATCCGCGCCGCGCGGTGTTCGAGCGGCAATGCGAGAGCGCCGGATCGACCTTCGGATTCATGGTCAAAGGCGGCGAGGCGGAAGCGTTCAGATTGCTGGATGCCTTGCAAGTCATCAAATTGGCGGTGAGTTTGGGGGGCACCGAGTCGCTGATTTCTCATCCCGCGAGCACGACTCACTCCGGTTTGCCGAAGGAGACGCGCGATCGAATCGGCATCACGGACGCGTTGATCCGCATCTCGGTCGGCATCGAAGATGCCGGAGATTTGATTGCAGATCTGAACGCTGCGCTCGCTGCAATTTGATCCCCAGGGGGTCGGCAAGTTTGCCGACCCCCTCGGGATAATCGGCTACAGCGACTTCGAGATGCCGACGAATAGCCCGCGTCGCGGCCCAAATTGCGGCGCGCCCACCCCCACCCCGGTGCCGTTGCGGATTTCATAGATCTTGTCGAACGCGTTGATCACATCGAAGCGAGCGGTCAGCGTCCCGGCATGATCGATCTGAAACACATGGCTCACACCCAGATTGACCTGCGTGTAAAAAGGCAAATGCGCGCCGTTCGGTATCGAACTGCCGTCCGGCAACGTCAGATCGGCGCGCAAACCGGAGCCCAGCAGCAAATCGCCGCTGAAGCGCGTGTCGCCCCATAGGTAGGATGCGCCGCCGGAGGCGGTGAAGTGCTGCTCATGATCGAGGTGAATGTAGTGAGTGGCGATGTAGTTGAGATCCTCCTGCGAGAAATTGAACTGCGCCGAATCGATGTTCTTGCCCTTGGCGCTTTGGTAAGCCAGGTTCAGGTACGCGGATAGCGCTTCGCCCGTGAAGTTACCCGTGAGTTCCGCGCCGTATTGCTTTGCCTGCGCGTAGTTGAAAGGCGTGAGAATGATGGGCGCGCCGAACTGGCCTTCATCGATCAAGTTGTGCGATTGTTTGTAGTACGTGTCGAGACCCACGGTGAAGCGCTGCGCAATTTTCTGCTGCACGCCCAAGTCGTAGTAATTCGCTTGTTCGGCCTGCGGCGTATCGGCCTGCGTTACGGAGGACCCGGCGGTGGTATTGACGAATTTCGTGACGGTCTCGGTGCCCACCAATTCAAACGGCGGCGGCGACAGATAGCGGGCGTACCCGCCGTGGACGATGGTGTCGGGCAGCGCCTGCCAGACGGCGTTCACTCGTGGACTTACCTGGTGGGCGCTGCTGTATGCGGTGTATTTGTCGAAGCGCAGGCCGTAGTTCACGGTGACCGGCGGAATTATTTTCCATTCATCCTGCAGATAGATGCTCTCGATCCACTCGGTCTTGCCGCCGTTGTCGACGATCGACACCGGCACATCGCTGAGCTGGTTTCCAGCGGAATCGAGGGCGATGACTTGCGAGGTCGTGTCGCTCTTCGAGTGGTCGCTTTGCGCGAAGATTCCGGCCCGCAGTGTATGGACGTCGTTGAGCTTGTACGCGCCGTCCGACTGCAGTGCATAGGCAACATTTTGCTTGTACGCGTCCTGGGCTATGCCGTTGTACAGCAGATCCCCCAGTGGATCCGGGCTGAAGGTGAGGCTGGAGTACCGGGCCGTCGCCGAAGTCTGCACATCGAACGCACCCTGCGAGTGCTGCCAGCTCACGACGGCGAAATGGTTGACCTCGCGTTGATTCTCGTCGAGAGCCTCGCTGGGATACGTGGTTTGGCCGTTGACGGTGAGCGGTGAGCCATCGGCATTGGCTATTCCCGGTTGCTGACCTGATCGGTTGGGTATTTGAAAATACCCGGTCGAGGTGCTGAGGGCCATGCTCACCCGGTTTTCCTCATCGAGAATGTCCTCGACATAGGCGAAGCCGTGAGCCTGCTTGGTATGGTCGTGCAGCGGGTTGGAGCTGCCATCCGGCGACTCGATGCCCAAATCATTGCGCAAGAAATCGCCTGAAACGAAGTAGTTGATGTTGCCCGCCGACCCGCCGTAGTTGAAGCTCGGGGTCACCTCGCCGTGGCTGCCGCCGTAGATGGAAATCGCACCGCCCGGATCGATCACACCGCTCTTGGTCTTCAAATCGATGATGCCGGCGGTCCGAAGGCCGTATTCGGCCGGCAGCGCGCCGGTGATCAGGCTCATGGACGCAATCAGACGTGGGTCCAACGACTGCCCGAAGACGCTGATTCCTTCCGGGAGAATGATGCCGTTCAGGCGGTATTGCAGACCGTTGTGTTCGCCGCGGACGTGGAACTGGCCGAACGAATCCTGCGCCACGTCGGGCGCCTGCATGATCACTTGATTGAGCAGCTGATTATCGCCGCCGGGCAGCGAGGCTATGGCCTGCTCGTCGATGACGTAAGTGGACGCGCCGGTCTGCGTCTGGATGCTGTTGCGTGCGTCGTTCAGGTGCTGAGCGATCACAGTGATGGGATCGAGCGCCGGGCCCGAGTCGTTGACCGCCTCGACGGCGGACGCCGGGCGCAAGGAAAAAGCGGACACTGCTAGAGACACCGCCAACGGCGCCGTCATTGATTGAAAACTCAACATGCAAAATCTCCTCGACAAGGCATTACGCGCTGCCGCCGATGCGGCAAGGACCGGGCTGATAAGGTCGAAAAATCCGGGGGCG
>Ga0137412_10002352_pt1 | contig 14950 bp, 14 predicted proteins | sample CZODoug2_1_16fun_FD_122160 | JGI IMG/M metagenome (GOLD analysis project Ga0137412, IMG submission 122160) | Vadose zone soil fungal communities from Angelo Coast Range Reserve, California, USA - CZODoug2_1_16fungal (Hybrid Assembly) | ecosystem: Environmental > Terrestrial > Soil > Vadose zone...
GCAAGTTCATCAGCGTGGTCTTGCCCGAGCCGTTAGGGCCGACGAGACTTGTAATCCCGGGATGGAGAGAGAAGCTCACCTTGTTCACGCCGAGAACTTCTCCGTAAAACTTGGAGACATTCTCGAAAACGATTTGGCGAGCGTCGGGAGTCATCCGCGCACCGTCTCACGCGCGCGCAAGCGCGCATTGAGAATAACAAGCGAAAGCAGGCAAACGAGAATCAGTGCGCCCCAGGCCGCGGGAACCGGAATTTCGTTCCAGCCACGGCCGGACTGCCCAGTTTGCTGATGAAATCCCTTCTCCACGATCAATTGGAAGAGATACGAAAAATTCAGCAGCCGTCCCCAATAGGTGCTCATGATGGCGTTGAACATCTCGCCGAGACCCGCGGGGATGAAAAATGCAATGAAGATTACCCCTGTGGCGACAATTCGCAGCTTAACCCAGGCCGACACTGCGAGAGAAATGAGGGAAAGCATCAAAATCCAAATCGCGGAGCACAAGATGATTTGAATAATCATCCACAAGTGCGACCAGATCCATCCGTTCCTGGCCAGCCCGGCCTGCAAGCTGAACAAAAGCAAGCCGGGGACCCAAGTGACACCTGACAGCAACAAGCCCAGCACGGTGAATTTTCCAAGAACATAATCGGCCCGGCTGAACGGCCGGCTCAGAAAAAGCGGCAGGGCGCCGTTAGTCAGGTCTCCGGCGATCAAGACGGGGCCAACCCAGCAGTTCAACAGAAAGGCTGCCTGCGTCTGCACGGTCATGATGATCACGAAGTATTGCGCTTCCACGGAGAACAAATCAGCGGAGCGCACTTGCATCAGCAATTGCACCGTTTTGTTGTTGGCAATGAAAATGTAGCCCGCGAAAAAAAGGATGGGAACGAGGCTAAGAACCAAGAGGACAATGAAGAAGCGCGCTTTGAACAGGTCGGCGAAAGCATAACGCGTCAGCACAAAAAACCGTGACCATTCTGGCGTCAAAGATCCGGCGTACGGATTGTATCTGCGCTTATAAACGGCCATCGGGCGCTCCCGTTTGTTCCATCGCGCTCAGGAAGATGTCTTCCAATGAATCGCGCCGGTGATTCATGCGGCGGATCTGCACGCCCTTGTCTGCCGCGACTTTGAACACCTCCCTGATTTCGATGTTCTCCGGCATGACCACCTTGATGCGGCCATTGCTGAATACCGCGCACTCGCAACCGAGGCCTTCGAGCGTGGACCTGAATGTTGCTTCGGCGCCGATTGTCTCCAGCTCCAGGAACTTGCGATTGGCACGCCGTTCCTCCACCAGATTACAGATGGACGCGATTTGGCCGTTTCGCAGGATCAGCACTTCATCGCAGGTTTCTTCCACGTCGCGGAGAAGATGCGAGGAAAGCAACAGGCAGATGTCACTGGCCTCCCGGATTTCGCGAATGAGTTCGATCAAGCGCTTGCGCGCGGGTGGGTCCATTCCATTCGTTGGTTCGTCCAGAATGAGGACTTTGGGGCCATGCGCAATTGCCTGGGCAAACTTCGCCAGTTGTTTCATGCCGAGAGAATACGTTCCCACCGGGCGATAACGCGCTTCGCCTAATCCTACATAGACGAAAGCTTCATGCGCGCGTTCCATCGCTTGATCTGGTGGAAGTCCGGAAATCTCCGCCATGTAGCGAACAAAGCGGACCCCGGACATTTTTGAAATAAAAGCGTCATTCTCGGGCATGTACCCGACAAGGGATCGCAGCGCCTTGCCGTTGGCGTGCGAGTCGATCCCCAGCACGCGAGCGCTGCCTTTCGACGGCGGGTGAAAACCCAAGAGAGTGTTGATGAGCGTTGATTTGCCCGCGCCGTTGGGTCCGAGCAGTCCGATGGCGCGGCTCTTCAAAACGCCCGTCAGGCCATGAAGGATCGTCCGGTTGCCGAGTTGTACTTCGAGCTCATTGAGCTCGATCGTTGGGTTCATACCTGCCAATCAATACGGATTGGCTTGGCGCGAAGTTCCATGATCCGTCATACCCAGCAAGTGGATCAAGGTCGGAAGACCCGGATTCAAGTCAAAGAGTTTGCCGCTGCTGGCCACTTCGATGCGATCGCTTTCTCCATAAGCACAGAATACGCTCGGCTTGGCGTCAGCTGCCAATTCCTGAAGGAGCGCTAACTGCCCGGAAGTAAGTTGGGAAGCGAGCGGTTTCAGAATCGGGCTGAGATTTTGATAAATCATCCCAGAAAAATTCGCCTGGTTGTCGCTGGGGAGGAGCGCGCGAAACGAAGCCGAACGAGCCAGTGATGTGCCCTTTGCGTGAGTTTGTAGCGCCGCGACGAGCAGCGCGCGAGAGGGCGCCATGATCATGTATCCGTCGGCGAAGGTGTAGTCGTACTCAGTCGCAAGCCCAGCACCTTGCGACTGGATCGTGTAAAACGTTCGTCCACCGGCCTGTGTTTGATTGAGTGTTACGCCGGCATGGTTCGCCTTCTGCGCTTCCCGGTTAACATCCTGCACCAGCTTCTCTATGGCCAGCTGAAGAGCTCCTGAATTATTGACCTCGACAACTGCTTTCCACGAAGGTGTGGGAAGAACTGGGCCATCGAGAGCCAGCGTCAGCTCTCCGCCCAGAGCGCTCGCCAAGTCGTCGCGAAGGTTCAGGCCGAGTTCTGAATTTGTCTGCGCCAGGCTTTTGCTGAAGTTGGGATCGGAGGCGCCGATGGTGCTGAAAATGTCATCCAGCATGAGCGCTGGTTGTTTCGCAACGAAAGAAACCGCTGCGCCTGCATTCGAGGAAACATAATCCAGCGAACCCATGGGAGCCGGAGCGGCCAGCCAGGAGGCGATGCCGCGTCTCTGGCCAGTGAATTCCAGAGTAATGCGATTGTCCTCTTGGCTGGAGGACTCGCCGCGCGTCGCAATCAAATACTTTATGTCACCGAAGCCGCTACTCCGCAGCGCCCTCGAATCTCCTTGCTGGCCATGCGTACTGTTTAGAATCTGGCCGATATTCGCGGCCACCAGAATTTCGGCGCCGCGGCTGTAGACGGTAGTGATGCGCTGGCCAAAATCTGTTCCGGCGAAGGGAGTTGCTCCGGCATCCAGCTGTGCGCTCATCTGCCGAACTGAGCCAGCGTCGCCACCGACGACAAGCATCTTCGGTGTGACCAGCATGATCATTCCACGCTCATCAGCGGCGAGTGAGGAAAGCGACCGCGGGTCCACCACGTGCAAATTGCCTGTGCCCTGTTGCGACCTCGTCAAGGTGTCCGCAAGGTGGTCTTGCAGATAATCCTTCAGTCCAGACTGCCGCACTTCCGCCAGCAGGACCGGGCCGTGCTCGTTGGAGTCGAAGCTTCCTCTGGCCGTAATCACCACTTCGTCTCCCAAGTACTGGCTTACATAGTGAATTTGGTCAATCAACTCCTGGGGAGTAGGATGCTGATTCGAGTTGCCGCTCTTGTTCCACCAGTCTTGCAGGACTTTGCTCTGCGAGAGTTGTTGTTGGAAGATCTGGTTCGCCTGTTGAAGCGCCATTCCAAGATTGGGGATGCCGATATACAAGACCGTATCCCCCGGCAGCACGGGCAGGATTTTGCTTTCATACCGCGGACCGGGCATCTGGATGTGTTCCAATTTCGTACCAAGGTTAGAGAATTCCGCAAGCAGAGCTAATTCGTGATCCAGGTCGCTGCTCCAGGCAATCTCTTCACGCACAGGCACAACGCCGACGCTCTGCGTGGTCGCCACCACGTCGCCCGAGTGCAGAATGGATTCCGCCCCGGAGTGCTTAACGTGGACTTCTCCTTCAATCACCGCCACGCGCGACCCTTTGGTGCCGGAATTCACGGAAAAGACCGTTCCGGTAACCGCTACAGTGCAATCCGGCGCGCTGACGTATAAATGCCCGGTGCGACGCTTCGCAGCTTGCACGATAATGTTGCCTTGGTCGAGGTGGATGGTTGTGTCGCGGCGGCTGGCGCTCACCGCCAATTCAGCTCGCTGATTCATTTCCACTTCCGAGCCATCAAACAGCCGCACCTTGGCATGGGAATTGGCCGCCGTGCGAATGAATTCACCCTCGCCGACTTCGTCACCCAATTTCAATGCGCGCTCGCCGGCGGCGTCAATGCGATACGCTTGCCCTTCGATGGAATCGATCCGCGCGCGGCTTCCAGGAGGGCCTGCGAAGTACCAGTTGCGCCCCGCCCAAACCAACCCAACCAGCAGGGCCACCGCTGCCGCTGCGAAGGACAGTTTGGCAAAGCTCCACTGGAAACCGCGTGCCCCTGGTTCCATCCGCCAGTTGACGCTCGTCGCGTCATCTACCCCGCGGCCATACGCAAAGGAACGGCACAAGACACATTCGCGCAGGTGATCTTCCACAATTAGCGCGCGAGCCGGAGGAAGCTCATGCCGGTGAAAAGCCGGCAACAGAGAACGAATATCGGCGCAGCCACCGATAGCTTGCAAACCACTGCTTGCGGCTTCTGCGCCTTCGCCGGTTTGCAAGCGCTGCCACACGCGCTCGGCTGACGCGGATAGCGTCTTGGCGTCGGGCTGTTCGCTGCGAAGTTCGGAAATCGCCTGATCAAGGCGGGCGTCTTGCTTCGATCGAAATAATCTCATGAGGCACCTCTCATAAAGCTACGAAGCCCCTTCTTTAGTTGTGCCCGAGCACGATGCAGGGTTACTGCCACCACGGCTTGAGATGTGTTCATCGTCCGGGCAATTTCGGGGTTGTCCAGCCCTTCGAGATAGCGGAGGGCAAACATCTCGGCAGAGCGGGGATTCAGCGTGGCAAGTTCCCGGCGAAGCCAATTCTTAATTTCCAAAGAGGAGAGCGCGCGTTCAGGGGAAGCACCGGAATCGCATTGCAGCTCGTCAGCCGTTTCCACCGTCACGACCTCTCGATGGCCCCTCGACCGGATTAAATCCAAAGCGGCGTTGACCGCAGACCTGTGTAAGTAACTCTTTAGATTGGAGATACGTCCCGGGTCAAGCGCTCCGCGAGCCAACCGGAGGAACACGGATTGCGACACGTCCTCAGCGTCCGCCATGCTGCCGGTTATACGGTAAGCAGCCTTGAGCACGCAGGCCTGGTGCTCTCGGAAGACTTCCTCAAGCTGTGCGACTGCCTGCGTCACCATGATGTTTTCTATCGCGGCCGCCAAGCATCCCTCCCCGGCTCATCTACAACCTAAGACGCGATAGCTAGAGACTTCTTAACACACAATTTGCATTCCCAGCCAATTTGTCCGCCAGGAGATCCCAGTTCAAACTGTCCCCCTGTTTGTGGCTTTTCATGGTCGAACGCAACAGAACCGCCCCTGCGGCCTTTAGCGAAACAACGCGGAAGAGAAATAATGGGAAAGCCGATGTCAAGTAGTGCGATTCGTCGGGAGGTGACAGTTGCTTCGATGCCGGGCCGGAAGGATACTGACTTAAGGAGGAGAGTATCTTGAGAAGAGTCCGAGGCACGCTGACGGTCCTGTCCGCCATTTTCGCTATTGTCCTTAACGGACAACTTGTGCAGGCGCAAGACGGGAACAAACTAAAAATAGGTTTTTCTATGGAAGCGATGAAGGGAGAGCGTTGGCAGTCGGACTTGAATTCCTTTGAGGCGCGGGCTAAGCAGTTAGGGGCGGAGGTGATCTCCCGCGACGCTGCCGGAGACGATGATCTTCAGTTGCAGCAAGTGAAGGACATGATCAAGGCAGGTATCAAAGTGTTGGTTTTGCTGCCCCACGATCCCACAATGGCCAACCGGATGGTGGACGCCGCGAAAGCGGCCAATGTTAAGGTCATCAGTTACGATCGCCTGGTGCCGAACAGCGATGTCGATCTCTACGTGAGTTTTGACCGGCTGGAGATCGGCAGGATGCAAGCGGAATATCTGGTAAAACAGGCGCCCGTAGGGAATTATGTCCTGATCGCCGGTTCTCCAAGTGCCGAGGATGCGAAAACTCTGCATGACGCACAGATGAGCGTTCTGCAGCCCTATATCGATCGCGGCGACATCAAGGTGGTCGCTGATGGCTATACCAAAGACTGGCTGCCTTCCGAGGCGTACCTTTTTATGCTGAAGGCCATTGATTCCGCGCAGCGCAAGATCGCTGCTGTTGTCGCTTCCAATGACGGCTTGGCCGGCGGTGCGATTCAAGCCCTCAGCGAACATGGTCTCGCCGGCAAAGTGGCGGTTTCCGGACAAGATGCGGATTTGGCCGCTGTCATATCCATTGCCCAGGGCATCCAGACTATGACTGTTTACAAGTCCGTCGTAAATCAAGGGACAAGAGCTGCAGAAGAAGCGGTTCGGCTGGCGAAGGGTGAAAAGGTGCACGGCGATGGAACAGTGAGCAATGGCAAGATAAAGGTGCCCGCCATATTGCTGAAACCCGTGGCCGTTACAAAGGACAATATCAAGACAACGGTGGTCAAAGACGGATTCCAGACATTAAAGAGCATTAACCAGGCATTGTCTGAAGACCAGCAGATCAAGTAGGGTACTTCTCCCTTGCTTGCGTTGCCTCGGGGGAATCCCGAGCGTATATTGTCCAGCGGCTCGCGATGCGAGCTGAAAACTTCCGAAGAATCCTGGGAGGTACTGTGGCGAAACTGTGTGCATGTGTGTTGTTCTTCTTACTGCTGGCAGCGATGCCGTTGCCTGCGCAAGCTCCGGCACTCTCCGAGATGTACGCGCAGATCCGCGCGGAAGAGACGAACAATTCCAAGATCATGTGGATCATCCACGAGGTCGCGGATGTGTTCGGTCCACGCGTGACGGGCACGCCGAACTTGAGGGCGGCAGACGATTGGGCCGTCAAGACCATGACGTCATGGGGATTGGCGAGCGCGCACCTGGAGCCTTGGACCTTCCAACCTCCGAGCGCCGCGACACCGGTGCCTGGCTGGGAAAACAGGGAGCTTTTGGCGGAAGCCGTTACGCCCTTCCGCGGGCAGCTGATAGTGAAGCCGTTGGCATGGACGCCGAGCACGAAGGGGATCGTGACGGCGCAAGTGGTGATGGTGGTCCCACCAGGATTGGCCCCGCCGACGGGCGGTGGATTTAACTTTTTTGGAGGCGCGCCCCCACCGCCCGAGCCGAAATGGGCGGCACCGCCGATGCCGGCAGCAGCGAAGCCGGCGGAGCCGAAGCAGCCTACGCAGCCAGAACTTGATACGTTTTTGAATTCCGTGAAGGACAAGGTTCGCGGCGCGATCGTGTTCGTGGGAAAGCATGTGGAGGTAGCCGAGGACATGAACCCGGCGCCGATGCGGCGTCCTGAAGACGAATGGAAATCGCGCTTCGATGCCAAGAATCCGCGCCCGTTCCGCTTCCCTGAGCAGCCAAAGCTGCCCGAAGGGCAGTTGACGCGCGCGGAAGTTTCGCGCCAAGTGGACCAGTTTCTTGTGGACAACGGGGCGCTGGCGCGGGTCAACGATGCGGGCCGAGCGCACGGCGTTATCATCGCTCAACAGAACGGCACTTACGACCGGACGAGGGCCGTGCCTACGCTCGTGATGCGCAATGAAGACTATGGCCGAATCTCGCGGTTTCTTGGCGATGGGACAGCAGTAACTCTGCGCGTCAACATCCAGAACAAAGAGTACGCCGAAGGCACGACCGCTTATAACGCGATTGGCGAAATTCCTGGCACCGATAAGAAAGACGAGATCGTCATGCTGGGAGGCCATTACGACTCGTGGCATGACGCCACCGGAGCCACGGACAACGGCATTGGTTCCTCGATGATGCTGGAGGCGGTGCGGATTTTGTCGGCGCTCCACGTTAAGCCGCGGCGGACGATTCGCATTGCCTTGTGGAGCGGCGAGGAACAAGGATTGCTCGGTTCGCTGGCGTACGTGCAGCAGCATTTTGGCAGTTTTGAAAACCAGAAGCCCGAATACGCGAAATTGGACGCGTATTTCAACATCGATTCCGGCACCGGGAAGCCGCGAGGCGCCGGTGTGTTTGGGCCAGCCGCCGCCGCCGACATGATTCGCGAGGCCATGATGCCGTTTGCGGATTGGGGATTCATGGGAGCTATCGCGAGTGACAGTCGGAGGACCGGCGGCACGGACAGCACTTCTTTTAACAACGCCGGATTGCCGGGAATCGGATTGGCGCAGGATTCGTTTGACTATGGCTCCTTTACGCACCACACCAATCTGGACACTTATGAGCGAATTTATGAAGAGGACGTGAGAGAAGGGGCCGTGGAGATTGCCTCCGCCGTGTATTCGTTGGCGATGGCCGACCAGATGGTGCCGCGGTTCGAGCCGGACAAGATGCCGAAGCCTGTGCCGGAACCCGGACCGGGCTCGCAGGCGGCGCCAGTGCGCCACGTTCCGGCGAACTAAAGGGGACATGTCCGGGCATTGCAACTAAACAGCCACTAGGGCGCGGAGACAGCGCTGGTCAGGCAGACGTCTGTGCTTCTCACACAAAACATCCAGCTTTAGAGGGACCCGCGCGGATTCAGGTACAATCTTTCTTTAGCGAATCACGAAGAGCCACGGAGAATGATGACTCAGCTTGGGACGATTGGTGTCTCTGCCGGCTCGGCGGGCGCCGCTGATATGACGTGCGAGGGCCGCAAATGAGGCGGAAACTCCTCATCGCGGTGCCTCTGCTTTTCTTGGTAGCGCTGGCGGCCTGGATGCTCCGCCCAAGGCGTGAAACGCTGGGCGAAGCCTTTGTCAGCGAAAAAGTAGCTTCTCTCCTGAGCGGCATCGCGCAGGTTCGCGAGCCAGTGGGCACGCTGCATTACGGCGAGCGAGTGGACGTGGTGGGCAGGCGCAATGATTATGTGAAAGTGCGCACCAATGCTGGCATGGTTGGCTGGGTGGAAAGCCGCAAGTTGATGGAACCGGCCTTGTGGCAGCGCAGCATCAAGCTGCTTGATCAAACGCGAGGAATGCCCGTGCAGGCGCGTGGGCGCACCAAGGTCTCCACCAATCTGAGGGTGCAGCCTGGGCGAACGCAGCCACGCCTCTATCACTTCGCACGAAACGTTCCCGTTGAAATTGTGGGCCGCGCCGTGGCCGATTGGGTGCAAACCACGGACGAAAAAGACTCTTCGAATGAGCCGCAAGAAACGAAGAAAGAGGACTGGTATCTTGTTCGCGCCCTGGCAACGCGGCCGCCCGGCGAAGCCGCCGCGCGCGCAGCCGAAACCTCAAACACAACACAGCCCGGCGATGAGACCGCACCGATCGCCGGCTGGGTGGTCGCGCGTTTCGTGGAGTTGGATTTGCCGGATCCTGTTCGCGAGGGAGCGGCTTCCGCAAACATCCGCCCGCTCGCATGGTTCGAACTGAATCGCGTGAGCGACCCGGCGGGCGACAAGCCGCAGTACCTCCTGGCTGCCGCGCGCGGACCGGAAGGGCAAGTCTGCGATTTCACGGCCTTGCGCGTTTACACCTGGTACGCCAAGAGAAGCCGGTACGAAACCGCCTTTATCGAGAATAATCTGTGCGGACAGTTGCCTATTCGCGTCGGCAAAGGGCCTAAGGACGAACCTGACTTTCGCTTCCGCGTGTTGGACGGAAAGAAAGAAGAACGCGTCTATCATTTGATACAGACGGTTGTTCGCCGCGTCCGCGAAGCAAATGAAAGTACCGGAAATCACAAGCCTGCGAAACAAGCAAGACCTGCGGCAAAATGAAACGCAAAGTGGCGCCGTATCCAAGTCCGACAGAGAACGACATTGCTCGCACATTCACGGCAAGAGGCTGCGGAGAATGAAACGATGACGCTGCACATCAACGAAGCCGAAGTGCGAGCCGTGCTCACCATGCCGATGGTCGTGGAAGCCGTCGAGGAGATTTCGCGCAAGCAGGCCACCGGTGAGGTCGTCGTTCACCCGCGCCGGCGGTTCGAATTACCCGGCGGCGGTTTTTTTCACTACATGGCCGCGGCGGATTTCTCCCTGGGCTTCGTTGCCATGAAGCAGTACACCTATGTCCGCGGCAAGCTGCGATTTCTTGTTCCCCTCTATGAGATGGCCACCGGCGATTTGCTGGCAATGATTGAAGCCGATTACATGGGGCAACTGAGAACTGGCGCTGCTTCTGGCGTGGCCACGAAATACCTGGCGCGCAAGGATTCTCGCGTTGCTGCAATTATTGGCACCGGCGGCCAGGCCAGAACACAGCTTGAAGCGGTCGCTGCCGTTCGAAAACTGGAATCCGTTCGCGCTTATGGTCGCGATGCGGCAAAGCGCGAGAAATTTTGTGCGCAGATGTATGAACGGCTGGGCATTCCAGTTAAACCATGCGCCTCCGCCGCGGAAGCGGTGCGCGGCGCGGACATCGTCTCGACCGCCACGACCACCTCGCAACCAGTCCTAAGTGGCGCGGATTTATCGCCGGGCGCACACATCAATGCTATCGGCGCCAACCACGCGCATAAACGCGAACTCGACGATGAAGCCGTCGCCAGCGCCGACATCATTGTCGTGGATTCCGTCGAACAATCGCGGCAGGAAGCAGGCGACCTCATCATCGCGTTTCACGGCGATGAGATTTGTTGGACCGGAGTCAAAAAACTTTCTGAAATTGTCGCCGGAAAAGCCAGCGGCAGAACGAGTGATACGGAAGTTACGCTCTTCAAGTCAAATGGAATTGCCTCTTGGGATCTCGCCGCCGCGATGAAAGTTTATGCGCTGGCGCGAGAGAAACAGCTTGGGAGGGAATTGCCGCTCTGGACTGATGGCGCGAAAAGCTAGGCCGCCAACCCTAGTTGCCTTTTTCATGGAGCTTGCGGTGCAACGCGTCATGCAGCCGGGCCTTTACGTCCGTGGGCAGTTCAACCGGCTTCGAATCGCAGAATATTTCCACGGTCAGCCTGGTCTGATCGACCACCATTTTACAGTCTTCACAGTCCTGAAGATGGCGCTCAAGTTCCTGCTTCACCGGTGGATCGAGCTGGCCGTCGATATAATTCGAAATTTCGCGAATGACCCCGTTGCAATTCAATTTGAGCCACCCTGCCGAAAATAGCGGTCCAGCTTCTCGCGGAGTTTGAGCCGCGCGCGCAGCAACCGGGATTTAACTGCGGGAATCGAAATCCCGAGCGCTTTGGCGGTTTCTTCAGTGGAAAGCTCTTCAACGTCCCGCAGCACGAAAACAACCCGGAAATCCGGCTCGAGCTGGTCGATGACTTCGGACAGGATTTCGTGCATTTCCGTCTGGGCAAACCGTTGCTCCGGGCTCGGCCCCCAATCTTCGATCTCGCGGGGCATGAGGTCATCCTCGCCTTCGACCGGCTCGTCCAGGGAAAACTGGTTCGGGCGGCGTTTGCGCAGGCGCATCAGCGCTTCGTTCGCGGCGATGCGCACCAGCCAGGTATAAAAGCGGGAGTCCCCTTGGAAATTCTTGAGGTGCGCATAAGACTTGAGGAATGCATCTTGCATAGCATCCTCGGCGTCTTCGCGATTCCGCGTGATGTTCATGGCCAGCCGGAAGATCTTCGCCTCATAGCGGCTTACCAACTCTTCGAAAGCGTGCGTGTCGCCCCTCTTGGCGGCGGCCACCAACAGGTGTTCGTCGTCGCGGGCAACCGCGGAAGGCAGACGATGGGGATTCGATGCGCTCAATGTCTTAAGCAGCCCGATCGGCGGCTGCATCCTCATTTCCGGCGGTATTAAAGTAGCACAGAGCATCGAACACTTCCCGTCTCCGTGTTTGGATGCTCTTGCTGGAGATAAGATTCAGGAAATAGAGAAAAGTTACGGTGATGGCGTCTTTCCTGCGTGGCATGGGAATCGTTGGTGTTAGGCAGCCATGATTATGAATGCCAGTGATGGCCTTGCTCCCTATGTCAAAAAGTGCGCCCTCCATTTCACGGGTAAGTAGTAAAATCAAAAGGCATAGTAAGCTTGCGCAATGCGTACACTTCCCGACCACCTCCGCAAAGGCATGAAACTGGTAATCGTCGGCTGCAATCCGAGCGAGTCCTCGGTCCGCGTGGGCCATTACTATGCCGGGCGGGGAAACGAATTCTGGCCCATGCTATATGAGAGCGGTGTGGTGCCCGAGCCGTTCGATTACCACGACGATAAGAGGGTGATCGAGTTCGGCGTCGGGCTGACCGACCTGGTGAAGCGTCCCACGAAAAGCGTCGAAGAGCTGAAGCGCGAAGATTATGCGGAAGGCCGCATCGTGCTCTCGCAGAAGCTTGAGGAATTTGCTCCGCACGTCGTAGCTTTTAATGGGAAAATGACTTACGAACAGTTTTCTCAGCGAAAATGTAAATTTGGAATTCAAAAAGAACAATTATACGGTGCGCGTGTGTACGTACTTCCTTCCACCAGCGGGGCGAATGCCACTGACAGAAGCGAGAAGTTGCGGCATTTTAGAAAACTCGCGCAGCTCGTGGCGCGCATCTGTAAAGAACACGAAGCACGAAACCACTGAACGGAGTTCACCGTGAGTAACACTCCACAACTTGCACCGAGCGGGCCGGTCATCCTGGAAGGGAAACGCGACGGCATCGCCACGCTGGTGATGAATCGCCCCGACCGCTTGAATGCGCTGAACAGCGAATTGGCCTCGGCGCTTAATGAAGCGCTCGGCCGCATCGCGGAAGATCAGAGCGTCAATGTGGTGGTGATCACCGGCGCCGGGCGCGCTTTCTGTGCCGGCGGAGACCTCGCGGCGATCGGTAAAGGCCGCCAGAGCGGTGATACCCAGGGCCTGGAACCGGTGCTGCGCGGAGGCATGCAAATGGTGCTTAAGATGCGCACCATGCCCCAGCCGGTGATCGCAGCCGTGAATGGGCCCGCAGCAGGCGCTGGCATGAACGTTGCTCTGGCTGCGGACATTCGCATTGCGGCGGAAGAAGCGACCTTCGGCCAGAATTTTTCAAAAGTCGGACTATATCCCGATTATGGCGGGACGTATTTCCTGCCGCAGCTCGTCGGGCCTTCGAAAGCCGCTGAACTCTTTTACACGGGTGACATGATTGATGCGAAGACGGCGCTCGCGCTTGGTATCGTCAATCAAGTCGTTCCGGCCGCGCAGCTCGAAACCGCGGTTAAGGCACTTGCGCAGAACATCGCTCAAGGTCCATCGCTGGCGATTCGCGCGGTAAAGAAGGCTCTTTTTGCCAGTGAGGCAAAGGAACTCGCGCAGGCTCTCGACTATGAAGTTCGCGAACAGATTCGTTGTTTCATGTCAGAGGACTGCAGCGAGGGGATTCGCGCGTTTTTCGACAAGCGGCCTCCGAAGTTTCAGGGCAAGTAGGCTTCTCGCTTCATCGCCGCGACAATCATGAACAACGGCAAGGAAACGATTCAGCTTCGGCTAGATCATCGCACTGCGTGGGTTACCCTCGACCGGCCACCGCTGAACATTCTCGACATTTCGATGATGCAGGCGCTTGATGCGGCGCTGGAACGCGCTATTCCCAGATGTGATTTCGTGATTTTTCAGGGCGCAGGTCCCAAGGCGTTCTCGGCGGGAGCCGAAGTTGGCGACCACACTCCGGAACGCGTCAAAAAAATGCTCTCCGCATTTCACGCGGTCTTTCGCCGGTTGGCCGCCGCAGACTGTCTGACCATCGCTGCCGTCCACGGGCACTGCCTTGGCGGCGGCATGGAACTCGCTACTTTCTGCGATTTTGTTCTTGCTGCGGAATCCGCGCAGTTCGCCCAGCCGGAAATCAAGCTGGGCTGTTTTCCACCAGTTGCGATGGTCACGCTCCCTCATCTCATCGGCATGCGCTCGGCAGCCCATCTCATTCTCACTGGCGATCAAATCGGCGCGGGAGAGGCCTGCCGCCTCGGCCTGGTTACGCGGGTGGTTCCCGATGCGGAGCTGCCTGCCGCAGTCGATAAGTTGCTTGAGAAGCTTCGCAAATTGAGTCCCGCAGTTCTAAAGTTAACACGCAGAACTCTCGGGCGCATTCACTCCGCGGATTTCGCGAAACAACTCAAAACAGTAGAACGCGTATACTTGTCTATGCTTATAAAAAGCCCTGATGCGCGTGAAGGAATTGCTGCTTTCCTCGAAAGGCGCGCAGCGGTTTGGAACGGAAAATAGATGGACGAATTGGAAATTACTCCCGCAGACGTGAAAGCGCGCCTGGACCGCGGAGAAAGATTGGTTCTCATTGATGTGCGCGAGCCGTGGGAGCATCAATTGTGCAGAATTGAGGGTGCGAAACTAGTGCCACTCGGTTCACTGGCGGCGAGCCTGCAGACCCTTCCGGACGTGGACGAGGTGATTTGCTATTGCCATCATGGCATGCGCAGTCTGGACGCGGCAGCCTGGCTGCGGTTTCAGGGCATTGAAAAAGCGAAGTCGTTGGCTGGCGGGATTGAACGGTGGTCTGTTGAGGTCGATCCGAAAGTTCCAAGATACTAGGTTGTTGGCGGCCGCAGCTGAGGAATGAAGCCTTGCCAAAGATGAAAATTAAGTTTCTCCAGAAGCCCACGTGAACAACCTGCCGCAAAGCAAGAGGTCTCTTGCTGGAAATGGGCGTGGAACTGGAATTACGGGATTTGGACAAACAGCGATTGACGGAGGGCGAACTCGAAGAGCTGATCGGCCACCGCGATTACAAAGAATTCCTGAATACGCGGAACGAACTTTATCGCGCGCGGAATATGAAGGAGCATCCGCCGTCGCGTGTGGAAGCGATAAAGCTTATGGCCAAGGAGCCGAACTTGATTCGCCGGCCGGTCGTGTTTCGAGGACCACAAATGGTTCTCGGGTTTGACGAAGAGGCCTATCGGAAATTATTGAAGTGACTCTCCATCGATGAGAACAGCGGGCGCGTTTCTGAGAGCGATCCCTGCAAATGTAAAAGAGGAAAGGATGAATGTAAAGACGATTGCGGTGATTGGCGCAGGCACCATGGGGCGGGGAATTGCCTACGCCGCGGCGTTGGGCGGCTACAACACGGTCCTCGAAGATGTTTCGCGGCAGGTGCTCGAACAAGGCGTCGCCTGGATTAAGCAATCA
>Ga0137412_10002353_pt1 | contig 14948 bp, 13 predicted proteins | sample CZODoug2_1_16fun_FD_122160 | JGI IMG/M metagenome (GOLD analysis project Ga0137412, IMG submission 122160) | Vadose zone soil fungal communities from Angelo Coast Range Reserve, California, USA - CZODoug2_1_16fungal (Hybrid Assembly) | ecosystem: Environmental > Terrestrial > Soil > Vadose zone...
ACGACGCTGAGGACGTCACGCTGGGGTGAGCCGTCGAGCGCGGCCCTGAATCCGGTCAGTTCGGCCAGCGCCCGGGGCGCGTACCAGCGCGCGAGCCAGGGGCTGGCGGGGCGGTCGTCGGGTGGCAGCGCCAGCGCGCGTTCCAGCTCGGCGTCGGCGGCGGACGGGTTGGGCGGGGCCGATTTGACGCCGGCCAGGAGGCAGTTGAAGGCGGACACGTCGCAGCCGAGCGCCGGCATGCCCTGCACGGGGGCCTCGACCAGGGTGGTACCGGAGCCGGCGAAGGGGTCGTAGATCAGCGCGCCCGGGGCGAAGCGGCGGCGCAGCAGCACCTCAACCAGCTGCGGCGGGTACTTGCCGAGGTAGGGATGCAGGCGGTGCACGTGTTTGGTGCGCTCGCGCTCGGGCAGGTCGGACTCCGACCAGGAAAGCTCGGTGTCGATCTGCGCGTACAGCTCACGCTGAGTGCGGCCGGCCACGGGGCGAGCGTACTTGGATGGGCGGACGGTCAGGGTCAGGCGGCCTGCCGCAGCTGCGGCCGCAACCGCCGCCGCGGAGGAGCCAAGCCCCCGGCTGACCGGAATGTCGGAGTCGGCGGTGAACGCCAACCGGCCGGGCACGTCACGTCCCGCGACACGGCAGGCGGCGGCGAATCCCCGGTAGATCAGGTCCTGCTCCGGCGGTGCCCCTACGTCACTGAGCGCACCGTGCCGCTCGATCGCAACAGCGGGCGCGGACCGGTCGTCCACGCACTGGGCCCGGACCTGCAACCAGCGTTCGACCGCCATCCCCAAGAAGTCGAACCCGGATCCCAGGTTCGCCGTGCTGCCTGGGACGCGGACCGTCACGCCGGTCATCGGTCCACACTTACCCCCCAGCCGGGCCGCGTCAAGGCCGGAATGGTAGTTTTCACGGCCGAAAGGAGGCACGTGACAGCTCAGCTTCGTGTGGGCATTCTGGGCGCGACGGGGACCGTGGGCCAGACGGTGACGGTGGCGGTGCGGCAGAGCAACGCGGTATCGCGCGGGAGCACGCCGAACCCGCCGAATCTCTATCTCGCGCAGCGCGCCTGTCGCCTTGCTCCGCTGGCACCTTCCTGCGCGGCGCTGTGTCCTTGATCGGTCCGCCTCGGCAAATCGTGCCGTCCTTGTTTTCCCCGCGCGAGCGGGTGACGTTTGCAGATGGGGGGTTGTCGTGCAGATGACTGTCAAGGCCATGAGCCAGCTCGGACTCGCCATTCGCATGTTGCGCATTGACCGTTCGGTCGTTGTCTCGGCGTTGATCGGCCTCGGGCTGGGGACGCACCCGTACCTGCACTTGGGCGGCGCCCGCTGGCGTAATCGCCAGGGCCTTTTCAGCTGGGGTCAACGCGTCGTGAAGCGCGATCACCAGCGTGTCCGCTGGGCTTGCGTCGTTCGGATTGATCCGGATGCCTTTCGCGGCAAGCGCGGTGATCTCCGCCGACGGCGCCGGCTCGACCACCACGACGCGTTTGGGATCAAGCCCCCGCGCCAGCCAGCCCGTCAGCATCGCCCCGCCCATCTTGCCCGCGCCTGCGAGCACGATGAGGCCCGAGATGTGTTGAAGCGTGTTGCTGTTATCCACCACCGCCATCACCAACCGCCGTCGTCCCCGCGAAGGCGGGGACCCATAACCACAGCCGGTTCTAATGAAGCGCGGGCGGAGCTACAAGCATGTTGCCCGAACACTGGCATCACGCGGTATGGGTCCCGGCGCAAGGCCGGGACGACATCGAATGTGCAAAGAGCTTGCGGGCCAGCGAAAAAACCTACGCCACGCCTTCGGTATCGAACATCGCGGCGCTCATGGCTTCCGAGGTGGATTTGCCGGCCCACACCACGAACTGGAACGCCGGAAAATAGCGCTCGCAGGCGTGGATCGCGCCGGCCAGCATGCTCTGGCACTGCGCGCTGGAGGCGGTCAGCCCGCCCGGCAGCACCAGCGCCTGCCGGTGCATGATCATGCCGGTATGGGTCCAGATGTCGAAATGGCCGATCCACAGTTGCTCGTTGATGGCGGCGATCAGCCGCTGCACCTCGCCGCGGCGGGCGTGCGGAATCTTCATGTCGAAGGCGCAGGCCAGATGCAGCGCCTCGATCTCACCCATCCAGGTGAAGGAGAGCTGGTAGTCGGTCCACTCGCCCCTGGAGACGATGGTGACTTCATCTTCGCCGGAACGTTCGAACGACCAGTTGTTATCGTTGGCGATGCCCTCGACCACCTCCAGCGGATGGTTCGATGAATCGATGATGGTTTCGAGCATGGACATGCCGTCTCGACCTCTTATTTCTTTTATCAATTGATACGAACGTCGCGATCCGGCGCCGCGCTCCCTCAGCGCGTCGCCGCCAGCGGCTGCAATCCCCGGATACCCGGGGCTGCCCGGATCAAGTGATGTGATTTGCGGAATCCGCGCAACTGGACGCCGAGTCCGTCCACAACGGAAAGGCACCTATTCCACAGCTCATCGCCATCTTGACTATTGATCGGAGAACAAACCGGAATCGATTCGAGGTGTTAACTTTTTGGAAACGAATCTTCTTCGTCACATCCTGGCCGCAATAGGTGCATTAGCCCCGGAAGGCATGCTGATTCGCGGGGAGAGACCCGGGACGGGGCGCGCGCTGGCCATGGTTGCGTCAGGCTGGCCGTCCCCGGCCAGACCGAGCGGCGCGCGTCGGAGTGAACGTCGCCGCCGTCGGCAGGCGCGCGCTGAGGCTGCGAGCGTGATCCTCCCTCACGTCCTTTCACGGGAATTTCTCTTGATGGAAAGTAGGGCAGCAGATTGCATGCCGGTCGGATAGTGCCGGCCGAAATCTCGGCCGTTATCACAGGAGACGTGCATGAATTCCACGATCTGGATCAGGGGCGTTGTTGCCGTCCTGCTGTTTCTTCCGCCGTTCGCCAGCGCGGCGCAGGATGCGCGGCCCACGCATCCGCTGGACGCGCTGACGGCCGCGGAGATTCACCAGGTCAAGGAGCTGCTCAAGGCGGACGGAAAGCTCGGGCCAAAGGCGCGCTTCCACGCTGTCGATCTCGAAGAGCCTGCAAAAGCCGCGGTCATTGCCTGGCGGCCGGGCACCGCACTTCCGCGCCGCGCCATTGCGGTGGTGAGCGAGACGGGAACGGTGCATGAAGCGACCGTCGACCTCTCGGCCGGCCGCGTCACCGCCTGGCAGGCGGTCACCGGCGAGCCGGCCCTCCTGCTCGAAGAGATCATGGGCGCGACCAGCCTTGCGCTTGCGGATCAGCGGATGGTCGAGGGCCTGGCAAAACGCGGCTTCACGCCCGACCAGGCGTTCTGCCTGCCGCTCACGGCCGGGAATTTCGGAACCAGTGAGGAGCAGGGCCGCCGTCTGATCAAGGTGCCATGCGTCGGCAAGCCAGTTGGCTCGCACTACTGGGCCCGCCCGATCGAGGGCCTGTTTGCGACGGTCGACTTGAAGGCCGGCAAGGTGCTGGACGTCACCGATACGGGCGTGGTGCCGGTGTCGGGCGAAGCATGGGGCTATGAGGAGGCCGAGGTGGCGAAACGCGCCGCGCTGCGTCCGGAGACGAAAGCGGCGAGCCTCGCCCAGCCGGGCGGAGACAATATCGCGATCGAAGACGGTCGTTTCGTCTGGGACATGTGGCGCTTCCACCTCCGTGCGGACAAGCGGCCGGGACTGGTGCTCTCCATGGTCGAGGCGCGCGATGGTACGCGCTGGCGCTCCGTCGCCTACCAGATGCATCTGTCCGAAGTGTTTGTCCCCTACATGGACCCGGACAAGGGCTGGTACTTTCGGACCTATATGGACAGCGCCGAATACGGCTTTGGAAATACCTTGAGCCCGCTGCGGAAGGGGATCGACTGCCCGTCCTATGCCCGCTTCGTCGCCGTCAGCATGCCGCAGGACGATGGCGAGCCGATTGAAATTCCGGATGCGATCTGCGTCTTCGAGCGCGCGATCGGCGATCCCGCCTGGCGGCATTTCGAGATCTTTGCGCAGAACGACGGGAAGGTCACCCCGACCGCCGGGAGGCCGGCAAGCGAACTCGTGGTGCGATCGGCCTCGGCGGTCGGCAACTACGACTATCTGATCGACTATGTCTTTCATCAGGACGGCAGCATCCGTGTAGCGGTGGGCGCCACGGGCGTTGACTCCGTCAAGGGCGTCGCGAGCCAATCGATGAAGGATGCGACGGCCGCGGCCGACACGCGTTATGGAACGCTGGTCGCGCCGGGGCTGGTGGCGCCGTTCCACAGTCATTACTTCAATTTCCGCCTCGATCTCGACATCGACGGGACTGCCAACGACTTCATGCGCGAGCGCCTGGTGCAGCAGGCCCTGCCGAAGGACTCGCCGCGACGCTCGCTCTACACCGTCACCCACGACATGCCGGAGCGGGAGCTCTCGGCGCGCACCCGCATCGAGCCGGGCTCGCCTGCGCTCTATCATTTCGCCAACGACAATGTGGAAAGCGCGCTCGGCCACCATCCGGGCTACATGCTGATGCCGGAAGGAAGCTATGTTTATCCGTTGCTCGCCCCCGACGATCCACCGGTGCGCCGCAATCCCTATATCGATTATCAACTTTTCGTCACGCCCTATGACGCGGCGGAGCGTTATGCCGGCGGCCGCTACGCGGTCATGAGCGACGGCAAGGACACGCTCGGCACGTGGACGGCGCGCGACCGGCCGATTGCCAATCGCGACATCGTGGCCTGGTACACCGTCGGATTCCATCACATCACGGCCATGGAGGACTGGCCCGTGATGCCAACCCACTGGTTTGGCTTCACCTTGATGCCGCACAATTTCTTTGCCGGAAATCCGGCGCTGACCATTCCCGATCCAAAAAAGTAGTGGCCGGCCTTGCGATGCGGCCTGTTCGGACGGCATGGCGACATGCCGATTCGTCGTGTCAAAGGGCTTGCCCGCTCCTCAGCCCTTGGTCATATTTAAGGGCAGGCCGTCCATCCGGGCGGCCGATGTTCTCAGGGCGGGGTGAAAGTCCCCACCGGCGGTAAGGGCCTCGGCCCAAGCCCGCGAGCGCCTTTTTTCCCCGGGACGTTTCCCATGGAAAGAAGGGTCAGCAGATTCGGTGCGATTCCGAAGCCGACGGTTAAAGTCCGGATGAAAGAGAACGGTCGTGACGCTTCACGCGGTTTCCGCGTGGGCGTGTCGTTCCGTATGCCCTGATTCTGGTCCTAACGAGGAACGCCATGAATCAGATGTTGCAAGATACCGAACTAAGCTCCCCCCAAGTTCAATCCACTGAAGTTCAATCGCCTGAAGTCCAATCCGGCGAAACCATCGACCCGCCGCCCGCGCGATCGCATCCGCGATTCGCAAAGCCGCAGCGCATCGCCTTCGTGCAATCCTCCTGGCACCGCGAGGTGGTGGAGGAATGCCGCATTGCATTCCTCGACGAGATCGAGGCGCGTCACGTTGCGCGCGCGCAGGTCGATGTCTTCGAGGTGCCTGGCTCTTTCGAGATCCCACTGCATGCGCAGATCCTGGCGAAGACGCGGCGTTACACCGCGATCGTCGCGGCCGGCCTCGTGGTCGATGGCGGCATCTACCGCCATGAATTCGTCGCCGACACCGTGATCAAGGCGCTGATGGATGTGCAGTTGCGCACCGAGGTGCCGGTGTTCTCCGCGGTGCTGACGCCGCAGCAATTCCATGAAAGCCAGGCGCATTTCGATTTCTTCCGCAAGCATTTCGCGGTCAAGGGCATCGAGGTCGCGGAGGCCTGCGCCAATACGCTGCTCAGCCTGGAACGGCTGCGGGGGCAGGTCGCGGCGGGGATCGTGCAGGGCGCGTGAGGGTGCGCCGCAAGGCGGCTATCCACACGACAATCGATCGATTGTCATTTCCACCGCCGCACCTATAAACTCGGCGGTGGGAGGAGGCTTGCCCGTGGAGACGGGCGGCCGACAAGATCATGTTCGAAGGACACGATCCCTATCTCGTCGCGCTCTCAGTCGCGATCGCGATCCTGGGAGGATACACCGGTTTCGGGCTCGCCGCGCGCATCCGCGGCACGCCCGGCGTGAGCGCGCGCCTGCTGCTGGCGGGCGCCGCTTCCTTCCTCGCCGTCGGCATCTGGACCATGCATTTCGTCGGCGTGCTGGCGGCGCCGATCCCGCCGGATGCGGTCTATCTCGTGCTTCCCACCATCATCTCGTTCCTGATCTGCGCGCTGGTGGTCGGCATCTCCTTGTTCTTTGTCAGCATCGGCGAGCCGACGCTGTTGCGCGTGGCCTCGTCGGCGGTGCTGCTCGGGCTCGGCATCGCCAGCATGCATTATGTCGGCATTCACGGCTTGGCCGGCCATTTCGCGATCGAACACGACAGCGGCATGATTGTGCTCTCGGTGCTGATCGCGATCATCGCCGCCTATGGCGGCCTGCGCGCCTTTCTGGCGCGGCAGGACGGCATCCGGCTGATCGCAAGTTCCATCGCGTTCGGCATCGCGGTCTCGGGCATGCACTACACCGCGATGTACGGCATGCAGTTCGAACCGCTGTCGGCGGAGGCGCCGCACCACGCCATGGGCGGGCTTGCTGCATCGCCGCAAATCCTGTCGATCGTGGTGTCCTTGCTTTGCTTTGTGATCGCGGCCGGCTTTCTGCTTTCGCTGGTGCCCGATCCACGCCGGCAGGCGCCGGTGACGACGACGCGAGCCCCCGCCGACGAAGCGGCCGAACCTGTCGCTACCGCGCCGGTGAATCCGGTTGGCCTGGCCGCGATGACCTCGCCACGATTGATGCCGGCGCCGCTCGGCGGTATCGGTCAACCGCCTCGCGCCTTGCCCGCGCCGCGGTTGCCGATCGAGGGCGCCAATGGAACCCACTTCATCGACGCCGCCGATGTGCGCAGCGTCAGCGCGGACGCGCATTATACGAGGGTGCATGACGGCACCCGCGAGCGGATGTGCCCGTGGTCGATTTCGCAAGCCGAAGCCCAGCTCGACCCTGGCCTGTTCCTCCGAGTGCACCGCAGCCATATCGTGGCGATCCCGCACGTGACCTTCGTCCGCAAGGAGGGTGAAGGCGCCGTCATCGAGCTCGACGGCCCATCGCCGCACCGTGTCCCCGTCAGCCGCGCCAAGATCGCCGAGGTCAAGGCCAGGCTCGGGCTGGCAAGGCGGCACGCTTAGGATTTGAGGGCTCAGGCCAATCTGTCGAAGCACGATCGGTCTCACCTCGCCCCGCTTGCGGGGTGAGGTCGAAATTCGAGCAACGCTCGAATTTCGGGGGACTCTCCGCGAACTCGGTGCTTGTGGAAACAGCCCCTCATCATAGCCGATGCTTCGCATCGGCGTTCTTTTCTTAGAACGGCGGCCTGGGCCGCCTATGCCTTCTCCCCGCGTGCGGGGAGAAGGGGAAGAAGGCGCCTCGGCTCAAGCTCCCAATCCTCACCAGTTAGGTCGCCAGCGCTGACGCATTTCGTGCGCGGCAAAGCGCAACTCGTGCGAATTTTGTCATTCCGTGCCCCAGTGGTTACCTGTGCCTTGCCCGCGCGAATTTGCCGTTAGAGCCTCCGCTCAATGTCTGGGTGCCCCGTAAGGGCATGAAAAGACGGATGGAGGAGACGATGATACCTGGCCCATTCGATTACCATAGGCCCGCGAGCGTGGCCGATGCGGTGAAATTGCTCACGGACTTCGGCGACGACGCCCGGGCGCTGGCCGGCGGCCACAGCCTGGTGCCGATGATGAAGCTCCGGCTCGCGGCGCCCACCCATCTGGTTGACCTGCACGGCATCGCCGGCCTCAAGGGCATCCGCCGCGACGGCCATTCCATCGTGATCGGGGCGATGACGACCCAGCACGAACTTTTGGCCTCCGACGAGATCGCCACCACGCTGCCGATCCTGCAGGAGACGGCGCTTTTGATCGCCGATCCGCAGGTGCGCTACCGTGGTACCATCGGCGGCAATGTCGCCAATGGCGATCCCGGCAACGACATGCCGGCGCTGATGCTGACCCTGGGCGCGACCTATCGCCTCGAAGGCCCGTCCGGCGCCCGCGAGGTCGCGGCGTCCGAGTTCTATCAGGGCGCCTATTTCACGGCGCTGGAGCCCGGCGAAATCCTCACTGCGGTCTCGATTCCCATCCCGCCGACCGGCCACGGCTACGCCTATGAAAAGCTCAAGCGCAAGGTCGGCGATTACGCCACCGCCGCCGCCGCCGTGGTGCTCACGATGGCGGGCGGCAAGGTCGCTTCCTGCGCGATCGGGCTGACCAATCTGCACGAGACGCCGCTGTTGGCCGTGGACGCCGCGAAGGCCGTGATCGGCACCAGCCTCGATGCGGTCTCGCTGAAAAAGGCGGCCGCGGCGGCGGAGGCGATCATGTCGCCGGCCGCGGACGCGCGCGGGCCGGTCGAATACCGCAAGCATGTCGGCGGCATCATGGTGACGCGCGCGCTGCAGCGCGCTGCCGCCAGAGCCAAGTAGAGGAGGGATCAATGGCAAAAACCCACGTCACCATGAAGGTGAACGGCGCCGAGGTCGAAGGCCTCGTCGAGCCGCGCACGCTGCTGGTGCATTTCATCCGCGAAAACCTGCAGCTGACGGGCACCCATATCGGCTGCGAGACCACCCATTGCGGCGCCTGCACCGTCGATATCGACGGCATGTCGGTGAAGAGCTGCACGATGTTTGCCGTGCAAGCCGACGGCTCCGACATCATGACCATCGAAGGCGTCGCGAATGCCGACGGCACGCTGTCGGCGCTGCAGGAAGGCTTCCGCATGATGCATGGCCTGCAATGCGGCTTCTGCACCCCCGGCATGATCATCCGCGCGCAGCGGCTGTTGCAGGAAAATCCGCAGCCGAGCGAGCAGGAGATCCGGATGGGCATCTCCGGCAACATCTGCCGCTGCACCGGCTATCAGAACATCGTCAGGGCGATCCAATACGCCGCCGCCAAGATCAATGGCGTGGAATTCAAGGAGGCCGCCGAATGAACGACCTTACTCCCACGCGGGAACAACGCACCGCCGCCCTCGAAGGCATGGGCTGCAAGCGCAAGCGCGTCGAAGACATCCGCTTCACGCAAGGCAAGGGCAATTACGTCGACGACGTGAAACTGCCGGGCATGCTTCATGGCGATTTCGTCCGCTCGCCGCATGCGCATGCACGCGTCAAGTCCATCAATTCCGAAGAGGCGCTGAAGGTGCCGGGCGTGCTCGCCGTCATCACCGCCGAGACGCTGAAGACGGTCAACCTCGCCTGGATGCCGACCTTGGCCGGCGACGTGCAGATGGTGCTCGCCGACGGCAAGGTGCTGTTCCAGAATCAGGAGGTCGCCTTTGTCATCGCCGACGACCGCTATGTGGCGTCGGATGCGGCCGATCTGGTCGAGGTCGAGTACCAGGCGCTGCCGCCGCTGATCAATCCGTTCAACGCCATGGCGGCGGATGCGCCTGTGCTGCGCGACGATCTTACCGGCAAGACCGACGGCGCGCACGGCGCACGCAAGCATCACAATCATATCTTCAACTGGCAGATGGGCGACAAGGACGGCGTCGATGCGGCTTTCCGCAAGGCTGACGTCACCATCAAGGAGCTGATCTCGTATCAGCGGGTCCACCCCTGCCCGCTCGAGACCTGCCAGTGCGTCGCTTCCTTCGACAAGATCAAGGGCGAGCTCACGGTGTGGGGCACGTTCCAGGCGCCGCACGTCATCCGCACGGTCGCGTCGCTGATCTCGAAGATCCCCGAGCATAAGATTCACGTCATCTCCCCGGACATCGGCGGCGGCTTCGGCAACAAGGTCGGCGCTTATCCCGGCTACATCTGCGCGATCGTCGCCTCGATCGTGACCGGCCGGCCGGTCAAATGGGTCGAGGACCGCATTGAGAACCTCTCGACCACCGCGTTCGCGCGCGACTACCACATGACCGCCGAGATCGCGGCCACGAAGGACGGCAAGGTGACGGCGCTGCGCGTCTACACCATCGCGGACCACGGCGCCTTCGACGCCTGCGCCGACCCGACCAAATGGCCGGCCGGCTTTTTCAACATCGTCACCGGCTCCTATGACTTCCCGGTCGCCCATGTGAATGTCGACGGCATCTATACCAACAAGGCGCCGGGCGGGGTCGCGTATCGCTGCTCGTTCCGCGTGACCGAGGCGGCCTATTGCATCGAGCGCGCCATGGACATCATGGCGCAGAAGCTCGGCATGGACCCGGCCGAGTTCCGCATGAAGAACCTGATCCGGCGCGAGCAGTTCCCCTACACGTCGGCGCTCGGCTGGGAATACGATTCCGGCGACTATCACGTCGCCTTGCAGAAGGCGATGGACACGGTCGGCTATGCGGCGCTGCGCGCCGAGCAGAAGGCCAGGCAGGAAGCCTTCAAACGCGGAGAAACCCGCGAGCTGATGGGCATCGGGGTCGCCTTCTTCACCGAGATCGTCGGCGCCGGCCCGTCGCGCAATTGCGACATCCTCGGCATCGCCATGTTCGATTCCGCCGAGATCCGCATCCATCCCACCGGCAGCGTGATCGCGCGGCTCGGCACCAAGTCGCAAGGGCAGGGCCACGAGACCACCTACGCCCAGATCATCGCGACCGAGCTCGGCCTCACGGCCGACAATATCGCGATCGAGGAAGGCAACACCGACACCGCGCCCTATGGGCTGGGCACCTACGGGTCGCGCTCGACCCCGGTCTCGGGCGCCGCGACCGCGGTGGCGGCGCGCAAGATCAAGGCCAAGGCGCAGATGATCGCCGCCCATCTGCTCGAGGTGCATGACGACGATCTCGAATGGGACGTCGACCGCTTCCGCGTGAAGGGCAATCCCGAGCAGTTCAAGACCATGACCGAGCTCGCCTGGGCGGCCTACAACAAGGTGCCGCCCGGCATGGAGCCCGGGCTCGAGGCGGTGAGCTATTACGACCCGCCGAACATGACCTATCCGTTCGGCGCCTATATCTGCGTGCTCGACGTCGACGTCGACACCGGCGCCACCAAGGTCCGGCGCTTCTACGCGCTCGACGATTGCGGCACCCGCATCAATCCCATGATCATCGAGGGCCAGATCCACGGCGGCCTGACCGAAGCCTTCGGCATCGCGATGGGCCAGGAAATCCACTACGACGAGGACGGCAACGTGACGACGGCCTCGCTGATGGACTACTTCCTGCCGACGGCGGTCGAGACCCCGGTCTGGGAGACCGACTGGACCACGACGCCCTCGCCCCACCACCCGATCGGCGCCAAGGGCGTCGGCGAGAGCCCGAATGTCGGCGGCGTGCCGTGCTTCGCCAACGCGGTCAACGACGCCTTCAAGTTCCTGGGCTCGACCCACATCGCGATGCCGCACGACCACTGGCGCACCTGGACGGTGGCCGACAAGCTCGGCCTGCATGCGTGAAGGCTCTTCACCTCCCCCTGGAGGGGGGAGGTCGACTGCGCGTCAGCGCAGTCGGGTGGGGGTGAAAGCGGTGAAGCAGACTCGGTGCCGGTTGCTCACCCCACCCCGCCCGCCTTCGCTTCGCTGCGGCGGGCGACCCTCCCCCTGCAGGGGAGGGTGAACAGATGCTATCTGATAGCCAATGACCCTCGACCGCGAAAACATCTCCGACCGCCTCGCCACTGTGGGCTACGTCGCCGACCGCGACATCGCGACGGCGCTGTGGCTGATGGAATACCTCAAGCGGCCGCTGCTGCTCGAGGGCGAGGCCGGCGTCGGCAAGACCGAGGTCGCCAAGGCGCTGGCCGCCGTGCATGGGGCCGAGCTCATCCGCCTGCAATGCTACGAAGGCCTCGATCAGAACGCCGCGCTGTATGAATGGAACTATCAGCGCCAGCTGCTCGCCATCAAGGCGCGCGAGGGGGAGAACGCGGACGCGATCGAGGAGCATATCTTCTCGGAAAGATACCTGCTGGAGCGCCCGCTGCTCGCCGCCATCCGCCGCGACAAGCCGCCGGTGCTGCTGATCGACGAGGTGGACCGCGCGGACGAGGAGTTCGAGGCCTTCCTGCTCGAGCTTTTGTCGGATTTCCAGGTCAGCATTCCGGAGCTCGGCACCATCAAGGCCACGTCGATCCCGCGCGTGGTGCTGACCTCGAACGGGACGCGCGAATTGTCGGACGCGTTGCGCCGCCGCTGCCTCTATCACTATGTGGACTTCCCCGACGTCGACCGCGAGGCGAAGATCATCCTGGTGCGCATACCGGGCATCGATACCGCGCTGGCGCTGCAGATCGCCCGGATGATCGCGGCGATCCGCAAGGAGGACCTGCGCAAGGTCCCCGGCGTGGCGGAGACGCTCGACTGGGCGGCGACGCTGGCCGGCCTCGAGATCCACGACCTGCGGCATGAACCGGAGGCCGTGCACGAGACCATGATCTGCCTGCTCAAGACGCACGAGGATCGCGCGCGGATCACCCGCGAGGTGAGCGAGCGCCTCCTCGGCAAGGTGGCGTGACGATGGCCCCGATGTCCGCCGCGGCGACCAGCCGGCCGGGCGAGAGCATCGGCGGGCCGACCCGCCGGCGGCTGGCCGCTTTCTCCCGCGTGCTGCGCCAGAACGGTTTCAAGGTCGGCCTGGCGGAGACGCGCGATGCGCTCGCGCTGCTCGCCCTTCCGCTGGCGGCACGTCCGTCCGCGCTCAGGCCAGCCTTGCGGTCGCTGTTTTGCGCGACGCATTCGGATTGGGAACGGTTCGACGACATTTTCGACGCCTTCTGGCGCGGCCGCGGTCTTCGGCAGACCCGCACCCTGTCGGGCTCGCCGACCGACGGCCGGGCGCCGCTGCGGCGTATTGCGGAAGCCGCCGGCCCGCAAGGCCCGGCCGGCCTGCCGGATCATGTCGAGCGGCGCCACGACGGCGACAGCCCGGGCGGCCGCGGCCGCCGCGAGGGCGCGTCGCGCTTCGACAATCTGGCCGCCACCGACATGCGCCATATCGTCGATCCGGACGATGTCGCGCAGACGCACGCGCTCGCGGCCCGCCTGGCGCGCGTCATGCGGGCGCGCCTGGTTCGCCGCGAGCGGATCCACCGGCGGGGGCGCCGCCTCGACCTGCGCCGCACCATTCACCGCAGCGTGTCGCATGGCGGAACGCCGGTCGACCTCGCCTGGCGCCGCCGCAAGATCAAGCCGCTGCGTCTGGTCGTGCTGCTCGACGCATCCGGCTCCATGAGCCTCTACACGGCCTTCTTCGTTCGCTTCCTGCATGGCGTCGTCGATTCCTTCCGCGAGGCCGAAGCCTTCGTGTTCCACACCCGGCTGGCGCATGTGTCGGCCTCGTTGCGCGATCGCGACGTCGCGCGCGCCGTCGACCGGCTCGCCCTGATGGCGCAGGGCATCGGCGGCGGCACCCGCATCGGCGAGAGCCTCGCGACCTTCAATCGCTGGCATGCGCGCCGCGTCATCCATTCCCGCACCGCCGTGATGATCGTCTCGGACGGCTACGATACGGGCGAGCCGGCGGAGCTCGCGGCGCAGATGCGGCGGCTCCGGCGGCGCTGCCGGCGGATCATCTGGTTGAATCCCCTGATCGGCTGGCGGGACTACGCGCCGCGGGCGCGCGGCATGCAGGCGGCCCTGCCGTATGTCGACCTGTTCGCGCCGGCGCACAATCTCGCAAGCCTGGCCGCCCTCGAACCCTATCTGGCCAGGATATGAGCCGCGCCCCCGACATTCTCGACACGATCTCGACCCGCACGGCGGCCGGCGAGCCGTTCGCGCTCGCGACTGTTGTGCGCACGGTGGCGGCGACCGCCGCGAAGGCCGGGGCGAAAGCCGTGATCCTGCCGGACGGCACGATCTCCGAAGGCTGGATCGGCGGCGGCTGCGCCCGCGCGGCGGTCCTCAAGGCGGCCCGCGACGCGCTCGCCGACGGCCGGCCGCGTCTCGTGTCGGTGCAGCCGCCGGACGCGCTCGACCAGCAAGGCGTCAAAGGCGGCGACGAGCAGGCGGGCGTGCGCTTCGCCACCAACATGTGCCCGAGCCAGGGCTCCATGGACATTTTCATCGAGCCGGTCCTGCCGCGGCCGCAGGTGGTGATCTGCGGATCGAGCCCGGTGGCGGTCGCCGTGGCGGGTCTCGCGCGGCGGGCCGGATTTGCCGTCACGGTCTGCGCGCCGGCGGCCGAGCAAGCGGCATTCGGCGAGGCGGACAAGCGCATCGAAGGCTTTGCGCTGCCGGTCGACGAGGCCGGCGCGCGCTATGTCGTGGTCTCGACGCAAGGCCGCGGCGACGAGGCCGCGCTGCTGGCGGCGCTCGCGGTCGACGTCGACTACGTGGCCTTCGTCGGCAGCCGCCGGAAGGCCGAGACGCTGAAAGCGACGCTGGCGCAACGCGGCGTCGCCGCCGCGCGCCTGGCGAAGCTCAAGGCGCCGGCCGGCCTCGATCTCGGCGCGATCACGCCCGACGAGATCGCGATCTCGATCGTGGCCGAGATCGTCGCGGTCCGGCGCGGGAAGCATTCGCGCGGGCCGGCGCCCTGAGCGGGCGCCGCCGCGGTGCCAAAAAGAAACGGCCGGCATGGCCGGCCGTTTCCCTCGGGGGATGCTTCGGGTTTTGAAGCGCCGTGGCGCCTCAGCGGCCCTGCAGCTGGAAGTCGGTGTGGGTGACCCAGCCCGGATTGGCGTTGCCGCTGTTGGGGCCGGCAAACGCCGAGCCGGAGAGGACGGCGAGGACCGCGAGCGCGGCGAGCGAGAGTTTCGTCATGGTGTGGCTCCTGCGAGGGGTTGAGATCTGTTCACATGTGCGTTCTGCACCTGTGGGCCTGCTATAGCGCGCGGCTGCGGAAACGCGCGTGAGCTACCTCACAGGGAAAGAAATTCGTTTTCGAACCGCATGCGCCAGAGCAAAGCCCGGCCATCACGGAGGCGGTGATCCACACCGAAGGGGTGCACACCCGTGCGGTCCAATCGCCGTCCGGGCCGGATTTGTTGTAAACAACAACGAAT
>Ga0137412_10002354_pt1 | contig 14947 bp, 12 predicted proteins | sample CZODoug2_1_16fun_FD_122160 | JGI IMG/M metagenome (GOLD analysis project Ga0137412, IMG submission 122160) | Vadose zone soil fungal communities from Angelo Coast Range Reserve, California, USA - CZODoug2_1_16fungal (Hybrid Assembly) | ecosystem: Environmental > Terrestrial > Soil > Vadose zone...
AATTCTCAAAGACGGGCAAGCCCGCGGTGCCGGCACTCCCAGTACATACGGGGTCAGTGCCGACGCCCGAGGCGACGGTTCCGGCAGCACCGAACGCCGCGACGCCTGCTCCATCGGCGCCAGCTCCAACGACGCCGTCGAAATAGCGCACACAGCAGGAGCCTCATAGCGCTGGCTGCGTTGCAGAACGTGCTCGGATTTATTCTCACCTTTCCTCGTGCGGAAGTGGCGGAACTGGCAGACGCACCATCTTGAGGGGGTGGCGCCGTAAGGCGTGGGGGTTCGAATCCCCCCTTCCGCACCAAAATATCTACTTTTGCATTCATGTTTTGTTCTACTTCTGATTGATCCATTCACATTTCTCGTGTACCTTTGGATTACCCCCCGCCCCGGGAGCAGATGCGTTTCGCTCTCCACGGACATAACTGCGATTTGCCGCTGTCACGTTTGCCGAGACCGTCTCGAAGGGTGACAGACCAGGATCATGATGTGAGTACCCGATTGACGGGAGTCCAACGAATGATCTATCCTTCGCTCCCACACAAGGAGCGCCGGTAAAAAAGAGAGATACACTTCAGATTTCTATTTCCAAGAGAACCGACGAGCTTGAGGTTCTCCGGGCCCAGGTGAGCCAAATGGAGGTCGCGCCGGGAGGGCAGAGTTCCCCCCCTTGTCCGGTGCCGCCAATAACTCACATTTCATTTTCCTCAATGTTCGAGGGAGGATTCGGCCATGAAATCTCGCTTTTACCTGCCCGTGCTACTTCTTACGATTTTTCTGTGCGCGTTCTTTTACTCCCCTCGCAACGCCTGGACCGCCTTACCCGCCACCCCTTCACAGCAATCCAATGGAACGCAGTCTCCGGAGCCTCCCGCTGTTTCCTCTCCGGAAGAGGTCACGATTCCTGGTCCCTTGCGCTCATTCCTGCGCATGGCCGCCATCAGTCAGAAAGTTTCCCCGGAGGAAGTCTTGCCCCTGCTGTCTCGCAATGTGGTGGTGAGTGGCTTTCAAGGAGGGAGCGGCAAGCCAACAGAGTTTCTCATCCTGTTGAATTGGTATATGGATCAGGCCAGGGAATTGATGACTTTCGCGGGCCCGGGAGGCGTGATTCATGTTTCAAATTGCGCGGAGGCGAAACCGCTTTTGCCGATCCTCGGCTACAGGATGAAGCAATCCTGTGGGCCAAATGCCGCGCTGGAAACCTCCAATGCGGACAGGGCTTTCCTCACGATTGATTCCGGGTTTCCCCTGTCTGAACTTGAGGATACATTGCGCGGAGGCAAACCTTTTGTTTATCCCTTCACCTCCACTCGAGTGCCCGTGCTGTTCGCCGGAAACGATTGGATGGCCGCTGAGAAGAACGGCAACACCACAAAAAAAGAGGTCGTGGATTCTATCTTGCGCGATCCCGGCATGGCGCGTCTCTACTGGGCCATGTCCCGCATGGATGTGGAAACCCGGAATGCGCTGTGGCGATCTCAGGGACTAAGGAAACTGGTACCAGTTGCGGCCGTTCTCGACTTCTACGGCAGTCATATCTCCATCCGGGCAGGCAGAGTCATCGTGCCAGGGGGAGCGCCCGCGGAATCCGCATGGAAAGATTTGGTGGGAGCCAGTCCCGGATCACCGGCGGAATTCATAACCCGCCTGCTTGCCAAAGACGACGGCTGGCTGGCCACTTATTTTGATGCGCTGTCTCGCGTCTGCCAAATGCAACAACCCTACTTCACCGAATCTCGCCGATTGCAGCATTTCTATGAGGCGCTCCGGGGAAAGGACCTCTCCCCCAGCCCCACCAGACATTCGTTCCGTCCGGATCAGGGACTCTTCCTTCTTGTCAACCGGCTCCAGTTTGAGCCTGATGGCCAGCCGCACATTCCGGGTGGCTTGGAAGTCTGGAAGGAGGCTATGCGGGCGAAGAGCGACTCCAAGATCGTTAAAGAGTGGGGCAAGCGAGCAGGTGGTTGGAACAATCCCGAGCAACTTGTGGAGGGCATGGTCGCCATTTCCCGCGTGAGTTCGAGAGAAGGACCGCTGAACTCTTTTCTGGCCTTGACTGAAATCGACCGCGGTCGGTCTCCGGACCAAAGATTAAACCTCGCAACAGCGCGTTTGCTCGCTGCAAAGTTCGAGCGATTCGGTGACCAGTATCTGGTCTTCTCAGAGTTCCCCAGTTTGAGCAATGCCGCGATCACCCGCTTTATCACAGTGGCCGAAGGACTCAATCGTATTCCCGACCGCCTCCTGCGAGCGGATGCATTGGGCATTGTGCAGGCCAACATCGGACTCTGGCAAATCCTCGCCCGGCAAGGGCAGATCCCGGTTGGAAGTATGAACGATTCGTGGCTGAAGGCTCTCAATCCATTCGCCACGATCCAGTCCTCAAACCAACTCTTCGAAGCCGGCAGGAATTCGCTCGGAGAATTGATGCGTGCCGCGACCGGAAGACCGGCGCTTTCCCAGGACGCAATCATAGCCTTGCTGGCTGGGCCCGACCAGACCAGCCCCGAAGGCCAACAGGTGCGGCAGGAATTAGCAAACAGGATGCGCTTGGTGCTGGATGATCAACGCCTCGTTTCTCTCGATACGCTTCTCGCACTCGGGGAAGGCCTGAATCAAATGGCGAATGGCAAGGGCGCGTCCGACTTCCTGGTGCCTCTTGCTGGAGAGCTGCGGGAATTCGAAATGCCAAAGCCGCTATTCACGACTCGCGAGAGGAGTGAATACGCCGCCGGACTTTACAGCAATCGCCACACGATATTGCAGATGAGGACGGATTTGGCAAAAGTACTCAAATCGCAGGCTACTCCCGGCGAAATCGCCGAAGCTCGCGGCCAGCTCACTCCCTTTCTGCGGGATACCCTGGTGGGGCTGAATTACGCGTACTATGAGCCGTCGGGCGCCCAGATGCTTCACAATAACCCCCTGTTCGTCCGTTCGCATGACTTCTCAGGAGGTGACTATTCCGGCGAAGCGGCCACCGCCGGAGAACAGACCTGGCGAACCCCGCGTTTGTTTGGCCGAGGCTGGACGGCGAGCGGGGGAGCTCATCTGATCGGCTCGATGGCCGATCTACCTTACGTACTTGCTAAGGTGGAGCAGGACTTCATCGTGCCACGAAACGTCCAGTCGCTGATCTGGGAGGACTTGGTTCCGGGACTCATGACCAGTGCCATTTTGCCGCGATGGTGGGGAGTGACTCGAAACGAACTTCATGCCGTCACCCTGTATCAGCGCACCGGAGAAGAACTTATGACGGCCGCCGCGGAGAACGAAAAAGTTCGCCAGACGGTAATGAGCATCTTTTCCGATCGCATGCTTCCCCAGAGGTCCGAGGAAGTTGAGCGAGCGCTCCGCGCGGGACGTGAAGGCGAGGCACTTTCTCAGACGACGCCGGCCGAGACGTTCTACTTGACGGCGGAGTACCGGCGAAGATCCCCGGAAGACACGAGCCATTGGGGGGCTGCAGGCAAGGAGTTGGAAGGCTTGACGGCAAAGTTTCCTAAAGAGGTGAGTTGGGAACGGCTGTCGGAAGATTTCGGCGTGCCGCACCCTGCTCTGGCACAGAGCTACGCCCGGGAACTGTTGAATGTAAAGCCCTTTCCTTCTTTCCTGGGCTACTCCAGCAGGCTGTTGGCTGAATCCTGGGATTCGAATAACTTGTATTGGGCCCGGCTCGCGGATGAAATGAATTATTCCCCTGTGATGTTGAACCGTCTGGTTCCGGAGCTGACGCGCCGCATGGTGGAGCAAACATTTGCCACCCACCTGGAAGATTGGACGGCCGTGCTCCGGGCGATGCGGGAAACAGGGGATGAGTTTCGCCAGGGAAAGATCGCTGCGCTGCTGAAGAGCACCGTTGCTTCGGGATTCTAGCCTATTTCTCCTGTACGGAAGGAATTCGTAAGAGGTTGGATCGCTGGGACTGGACACGGCGGTCAGTCAAAAGAGGGACTTATGGGGAAACGGTATGTTCTGTTGTTTCTGATACTTCTGGTACTGCTCTCCGGCTTCGCTGTCTGGATGTCGGCCCAGGATCGCGAACAGAACAGCAACGTCATCCGCGTCACGGTGGCCATGGTGCAGCTGAATGTGGCAGTGACAGATAGCAAGGGTGACTACGTCACGGGGCTCCACCCCTCTGACTTCGTGATTTCCGAAGATGGCATCACGCAAAGCGTCGCCACATTTGAGGAGGGCAATGAAGGCCCGCAAAATGTTACCGACGTTCCCCAGGGGAAAAGCGCGCCCAAGCCGGGAGGTCCGAACGCGAATACCTTCATCGAGGGACCCGCGAGCGCCTCTCCGCGCAATGGAGTCCAACAGGGCTCGCTGCAAGGGCTAGACTCCGCGGTAAGCGGCGCCGATGTCTTCATCCTGTTTGACACCAGCAACTACATGTATAAGGGCCGGGGGTTTGTCTACGCACAGGATGCCATCGCTGACTTTATCCGGAGTCTCGATACTCCCTATCGCGTGGCGTTCTATTCTTATAGTAGAGACTTTTTCCGAGCCACTTCGCTCACGACCGACCGGTCACAAGTGCTGCGCGGCGTGCGTGGCACGGTGAATGGAGATGATTCCGCCCTTTATAACGCCCTGTTGATGACTCTCAAGGACGCAGGTCAGAATTCCGGCAGAAAAGTGGTGGTGGTCTTCTCGAACGGCCCCGACAACTCCAGCATGGTTGCCCCAGAGGATGTCGACGAATTGGCGCAGTCGCAAGGGATCCCCATCTACATGATCAGTACCCGGGAGGCAAAGTTGGATCCGGCGACCTCCGCGGTGTTCGAACGCATGAGCGCCGCCACCGGGGGCGAGGCCTACTATGCCAAGAATTGGAGAGACGAGCGCCAAGCCTTCTCTTTAATCCGGGAAGACCTGGCCCACCTCTATTTTCTGAGTTACTACCCACAGACGAACCCAAATCGTGGCTGGCGCGCTATTACGGTCAAACTAAAAGACCCGAAATGGAAGAAATACCGCATTCGGACACGCAGCGGGTACCGCCCGATTCCTGCACACGTTACTGTGGATGCCGCTTCTCCCGCGCAATAACGCCGGCTGGGGGGTCTGTTTTTACTAACAGGCGCGTCCCTTTGGCAGGATATACCTGGATTTCTTGCGTTCCGCGCATACTGTCCTTTAGTACAGTAGGAATTCCGCAAATTTTGCCCTAAGCTTCCCTTTGACCTGTCCCTCTGCTTTGGTGACCTCCAAAATCAAGAGACATGTCGGAAGGAACCCAGCTACTATGGCAAGGCGTGGAACCAGCCCAGACGGCACAAAAGCGGAGCGTAGAAAAGCCCAGCGATTTCCGGTTACAGTCCCGATTGAAGTGAGTTGGCGTGGCTCCGATGGCATCGCCATCAAGGAGCAAGCCATCGCCAGGCAAGTGAACGCCAACGGCGGCCAGTTGGAGATGTCGAGCTACCCGGACGTAGGCAACAGGATCACACTCACAAACTTTCTTTCTGCGGAGACGGCGGAGGCTCGCGTGCTGGCGACTCCGTATTCGAGGGAAGGCGTGTCTCACGGCATCGTCGTCGAATTGATTATTTCGAGCGAAAGCTTCTGGGGTGTGAATTTACAGGTTAAGAAAGCCAGCGTGGAGCTGCAAAAGCTCGAAGATTCTCTCCGGTCGGAGGGCATCGATCTGCGCGTTTTGAATGAGTTCCGCGACGCCGTGGAATACATACGGACGGCGGCCGTTGTCGTTCAGCAACTGCGGGAGCATCAAATGCACGGGCGAGAGGATGGAGAGATTTCTTTGCGGCTGACCTCCGATCGAATTCGCCGCGCCACAAATCTATGCCACGAAGTCATCGCCGACATGGACGCGGGAAGAGTTACGGCCGACGGCAAGGGCGTGGAGGAGCTATACCAATCTCTCGAGCAAGCTTGCGATCGCCTGAGACATCTCTTGAAGAGTCGCGAACCAGATCGATATCTTACCTCTCGGACCTAGTTTGTCTGTCTTGAATAAACCAGTGTTGATGCCGCATCCGCTGTAGCGCGTCCTGGACGAGCTTCAATCCTGCCTATTTCCGCCGTGCAAGCGAAATCATCAGCATCATTGCCGTAGCTTACCCGGGCTTAGAACCGAAAAACGAGTCCAGTGGAAAAGCGAGCGTTATTTTGCGTGCCGCCGAAGAATCGCGTGACCACATCATCGGCCTGGAAGATTCGCCAAGAAATAAAGGGAGCTATATGCATGTCGAAGCCGCCACCGATCGCTGCGGAAAATGAACTATCGGAAATCCCTGCAGTTCTAATACGACCAATCCCGGCGAGGACGTGGACGAACGGCGATATGGGAGCCGGGAAGGAAATTTGCGGGCCGGCCAGGAAAGACAAAGTTCTAATGTTGCTTTGTGAAGGCAAGCCGTAGTGGGCGTCGAGATCAGCGACGCCGCCCAGCCAACTTGCAAATTTGTATTGGCCCGAGAGTTCCCAACCATTCAGGTTGCGCGAAGACGAGGCATTAAAACGCTCGAAGGAATAACCGCCGAAAATCTCCACTTTATCCTGCGCTCGAGCAGTGACCGAAATCAGGAAAATCAGTCCCAACAAGAATAAAAATTTTCGAGCCATGGAAACCCCCTCCTGAAAAATCTGCGAATTTGAGTTCCGCGGCCGTGGAGTGAGCCGCGCCGTGCAGGCTGGTTGGAATTTTGGATGCAGGATTCCACGAAATGGTTTTGCGGGATTGTGGCTACCCGTTCCAGCAGGTATGTAAAAAGGGGATTGATCGCTCCCGTGATTGGACAGGAAAGATTCAATCGGGGGAACATGAAAGGCAGTTTCTTTTCATCGTTTTAGTGCGGGAGTGAAATTTCTTGGAACTTTGGTCCGACACATGCGAGGTTTCAACCAGCGCGGGACCGCGCTAAGGAGAATTAGAACATGCGCCGAATCTACCGCTACATCAGTCCAATTTTTCTTGCAGCAATATTCGTTGCCGCGAGTGGAAGCAGCGGTTGCACCGGGGAGGTGCGAATTCGCGACGAGTATCACGGCGATTGGCACCGCTGGAATCATGACGAGGATTTCTCATATCGGCAATACCTTGAGGAACGGCACGAAGAGTATCACGAATATTCGAGGCTGGACAGCGACGAGCAAAAAGATTATTGGAAATGGCGGCACGGTCGTCCGGAAGACGATAGGCACTAAATGGTCCTGGTAAGAGGGACCGGAGCCAAGCTACACGAGCGGTCCGGGATTTTTCTTGTACCGATTCACGATGGCATCGGCGCTCATGTAAGTGACTGCCTGGATCGTGAGCGTCGGATTGAAACCGCTCATCGAGGGGAAGGTCGAGCTGCCGATGACGAACAGGTTCGGAATATCCCAGCTCTGGCCGTAGCGATTGACCACTGAAGTCTTCGGATCATTCCCCATACGCGTGCCGCCCTCGTGGTGCGCGCCCGGGATGCCTGGGCCAAGTGGGGCACGCCACACGTGCGCGGCGCCCATGGCGTGGCCCACCCCCTCCAACTTCTGCAGTAAGAACTCGACGCGGGCAAGCTCGTTCGGCCGCCGCCAATCGTAGGTCAGGCGCGGAGCGGGCAAGCCCCACTGATCGCGTACTCCCGGATCGAGGTCGATTGTCTGATCGGCGTAGGGCAGGTTCTCGGTCTGTGCAACGATTGCGGCGTGCCGCGTAAAATACTTCGCGAGAAAATCGCGATATGCCGCGCCCCACCGCGGCGTACCAGGCGGCGGGTTCATGCTCATGGCGGCGCCGATCGGGCCTGCTTCAAGGTCGGCGGGAGAGACCGAAACCTGCCCGCCGCGGATGAAGGGCAAGCCGCCGTGATCGAAATTGTCGGCATTGAAATCGTCGAGGCTATGTTTCTGGGCGCTCGGCCCCATGTAGATGTTGACGAACCGGTCGTCGAACGTGGCGAAGACCCTCGGCCCGATGTGGGCCATCAGATGCTTGCCCACTTGGCCGCTCGAGTTCGCCAAGCCGTTCGGGAATTTTTCCGTCTTTGAAAGCAGCAGCAGACGCGTGTTGTCATAGATGAAGGGAGTGAGAATCACAATCTCCGCTTCAATCGTGTTATCCGAGCCGTCAGGGCCGAAGTACGACACGCCGGTCGCACGCCCGCTATTGTCCGTGTTCACGCGATAACACATCGTCCCGGTGACCAATTTGAAGTTGCCGGTTGCGTCGGCTTCCGGCAGTTTCGTGACCAGGATGCTCGACTTCGCGCCGACGTGGCAGCCGAACGACTGGCAAAAACCGCAGTAAGTACAACCCGACCGGTCCTTGTAAGGCTCCGAAAGAATCGCGCGCGGGGAGGAGAACGGGTGATAGCCCAGCTTGCGCGCCCCTGCTTCGAAAAGGACCCCCGACTGATCCGCGAGCAAGGCCGGCAGCGGGTACTCGCGACTCCGAGGGGCTTCGAAAACGTTGCCGCCGTCGATCTTGCGCCCCTGCAAGTTGCCCGCCTTGCCCGACACGCCGAGCTCGTATTCGGCGCGATCGTAGAAGGGCTCCAGATCGGCGTAGGTCATGGGCCAGTCGGCGAGCGACGAATCTGCCGGGATCGCTGACGCTCCGTACCGCTGAATCGTCTGCGACCGCGCGCGGAAATCGTCCTCATGAAAGCGCCACGAGAGCGTGCCGTAGTGAACGGTGCCGCCGCCCGCCTGGTTGCCGTAGTTCAGGATTGGAAGCGGGTTCGCACGCACACTGGTGTTCGGCCGCCACGTGACAGGCATGCGCTTCGGGTTCGGGCGCAATTCTTGCCGTTGGAAGTAGCGCAATTCATCGTGCGGGCTGAAGTCCGCGGTCTTCAGACGCGGGCCGCGCTCCAGGCCAATGACTTTCATGCCTGCCTTGCCGAGTTCGGCCGCGAGGATCCCGCCTGCCGCGCCCACTCCGACGATGACAACATCAGTTTTTTCGGTTGCCATGGCTTATCCCTTCCTCATTGAGCTTGAGGCCACCGCCTGAAGGCCAACCATCGGCGCGCGTGTAAACGCTTGTTTGCTCTGCAGATCGATCGGCGTGAACATCGCTTGCGCGCCGGGGAAACCCACCAGGCGCCAGCCTGAGAAGTCTTTATTGCCGCCGTAGAGCGGGTCGGCGAACATGCCTTCCATCGTGTGTGTGCGGACGGTGTTGAAGAACTCCTGCGCAGTGGGCCACGTGAAGCCGGTTGCCTTGCCTTCTTCGAGCGCCGCGATCACTTCGTCCTGTTGCGCGGCGCTGAGCCTCTGGAATGGCCCGCTATAGGCCTTGCGACAGTGCGCGTCGAGTTGAGCAAGCCCGCGCCGGTAGAAATCCTGAAGATCGGTGTAGGCCCCCGAGAGCGCCAGATCAATGTAGTTGAGCACGCCTGCGTCGCTCGCACCAGGCTTGTCCGGGGCGCCGGGCATCAGCCGCTCGGTGAACGCTGCAATCGTCGCGGCATCGTCGTGGTTGAAGAACGCTCCATGCTCTGCGCCGCTGGGATGTTGCTGGGGGTGGGCAGGAGCATCACCTTGCATATGCTGTTCAAGCTGGGAGTGCGCGTCGGGTACGAGCCCAGCACCCGCAACGGCCCCCGCGCCAACCGCCGCTCGAACCAGGAATGCGCGGCGAGCTGCATCATGTTTTGTCATGTTGAATTTCTCCCTCTGCGTGATGAACCTGGATGCCCGGACCAATACCGAACTGGGGTGAACGATATCAATTTTTCGGCGCAATGTCACCGGACAACATGAATTTCAGCTATAACCGAACGTATCAATGGAGTCATTTCCCGTACGTGTGAGCCCGCAGAGTTCAATGTAGATTAAACTGCTGTCAAATTGACGCTGCGGACAAAAAAATCGGCGGGCGGTGGGCTAGGTTGCAGTTACACTGATGGCCAAGACGCTGTGTCTCCCAGGGAAGAAGCGTTGCGGTACCGCTCCAGACCACTACGCGAGGCTAAAGTTTTGGGAGATGGATGTTTGTACGCAAAAGTTCGCGGGCCTTACCAATCATTTCCGAGGCGATTTTTTGAGCCTTGACGCCGTTCGGGGTTACGCTCCATTCATCCACAAGCTCCGCCAGTTCGCGGCCTAGACTCCGCGTTTGATCTGGACGCTCAATTTCTGGTGGGACTGCGACCACAGTGACATTCATGTTCACCCCCGCAGGACCTATGGTAGGGCGTTTCGGTCCATCCGCACCATTCAATCACCTTGGATTTGCTGAAAGCGCCAACCTTCTGCCCGCTCGTGGTAATCACCAGTTTAGTGCGGGACAGGTTCCATGCCCGGAATGTTATGTCTCCCCATGAATGCCCCATTTACTACGTGACGCCGCAGGATTTTGTTCTTGGGATTGACTTTCTAGCCCACCGCACTATGATAGAGATACCGATATGAATCAGAGGAGAAAATTCGGCGCCTGTATGTGTTGTTGCCGCTCAACTGCGCCGGTGTGTGGGGAGAACGCGTAGCAGGGAAGAGATCGAACGAAGCGAACCCAACCCACCCTCGGTGATGAATCCGACGGTGGGTTTGTTATTTTTTTGGCAGAGTACGGTGGAGGCGAATCAGAAATGAAGGTCTCGAACTCACTCTGGGCAGAGAAGCTCTCCGGGAAATTGCCGGAGCATTTGGCCCGCGAAATTGACATCTTCGAAACGGAAGCCACCCTGAGAAAGCAGGGCAAGCTGGACGAGCGTCTATTCGCCGAGACGCGGCTTCGAAGAGGGATCTACGGTCAGCGTTATGACAACGGCCAGAGACACGACGGGAGAAAGGTTCAGGAAATTGCGTATCCATCGGGTGACCTAACGAAGGGCCCGCATACGATGTGGGACGCCCCCGGCATGCAGCGCATCAAGATTCCCGGTGGAGGACTCAATGCCAAGCAACTCGAGACGCTGGCGGAATTGGCCGAGGAGTACTCCGACGGCATCGCGCATGTGACCACCCGGCAAGATTTTCAGCTCCACTACATCCACATTGACGATACTCCCAGTTTGATGCGCCGTCTGGCAGCCGCAGGGATAACGACCCGCGAGGCTTGCGGGAACTCAGTCCGTAACGTTACCGCTTGCCCCTATGCGGGCGTCTGCCCGGATGAAGTATTCGATGTCACTCCTTATTCTCAGGCCCTATCCAAATTTCTACTGGGGCATCCCGACTGCCAGAATTTCGGTCGAAAATTCAAGCCGTCCTTCAGCGGCTGCTCGCAACACGCCTGCGGCCTGGCGAGCATGCACGACATGGGCATGATCGCTGTCACGCGGATCGAAAACGGAAAAGAAAAGCGCGGGTTTGAAACGTACGTCGGTGGCGGGCTCGGCGCTGTCCCTTACCAGGCAAAATTATTCGACACGTTTGTTCCCCCGGAAGAATTGCTGCCCCTCGCGCAGGCCATCGCGCGCGTTTTTGCGGCCCGCGGTGAGAAGAAAAATCGCAGCAGGGCTCGGATCAAGTTCCTGATTCAGGATTTAGGGATTGAGAAATTCAAGGAATTAGTTTTGGAGGAACGCAAGAATCTGCCCCCTGACCCAAGATGGTCTGCATACGTGAAGGACGCCGAACAGTTCCACGAAGCGCCTCTTCGGCCTGGCGGCAAAACGCCTTTGCTGGGTTCAGAATCCTTCCAACGCTGGGTGAAATCCAACACGCGCCAACAGAAGCAAGAGGGATACGTCGTCGTTACGATCGCGCTTCCTTTGGGTGACATCACTGCCAACCAGCTTCGAGCTTTGGCGGACATCGCTCGCCGCTTCACCAAGGAAACGATCCGGTCGACGGTCGAACAAAATATCGTCCTTCGTTGGGTCAGCCAAAGTGACTTATCCGATCTGCACAAGGCGCTCGAAGCTGCGGGGCTTGGCGCGCCTGGAGCGGGCACCATCGTCGATGTCGCGGCATGCCCGGGGACGGACACGTGCAAGCTGGGGATTTCCTCCTCCCGAGGACTGGCGGCGGTGCTGCGCAATCGATTGGCCGAGAAGAGTTTTCAGTTGGATGAGTCCGTTCAAAATCTGCACATCAAAATCAGTGGCTGCTTCAACAGTTGCGGCCAGCATCATGTGGCGGACCTGGGTTTTTACGGCGTCAGCCGCAAAATGTCCGGATACGCGGTGCCTCACTTCCAGGTCGTTCTGGGAGGCGAGTGGGATCATAACGGAAGTTCCTATGGACTCCCTGTGATCGCGATCCCGTCGAAAAACATTCCCGAAGTGGTGACTCGTTTGACGGACCTCTACGCAGCCAATCGAAAGAGCGGCGAAATATTCAAGGATTTCATCAAGCGGACGGGCAAGGTGGAACTGAAAAAGATCCTGGAAGATCTTGCCCGCCCGCCAGCCGATCCTTCGGATCGTTCTTTCTTCAGCGATTGGGGCGATCCCCGGGAATACAGTTTGTCGGACATGGGGATCGGCGAATGCGCCGGAGAAGTCGTATCCGCGGTCGAGTTTGACCTTGCCGCTGCCGAGAGGGAATTATTTGAGGCCCAGGTGAAATGGGAGAGTGGTCAAGTCGAGGAGGCGGGAGCGACGGCTTATAAATCCATGCTGCGCGCCGCCAAAGCGCTCGTGAAAGTCGAAACTCAAAACGTCACGGACGATCCGGGGCAGATTGTTCGCGAATTTCGAGCGCGGTATTACGACACGCAGAAATTCTTTGATCCCTTTGCCGGCGGGAAATTCGCCAATTACCTGTTTGCCGCCCATGAAAAATCAAACGAGCCCTATACCTTTGACTCCACCCGCTACCTCATCGATGAGGCTCAGCTTTTCATCGACGCCGCGCACAGTTGCTACAATCGCGTCGGCACGCCGGCGAGCGCCTGAGCAATGGAAAATCCCCGCACGCAACATTTTCCGCAAATGCAGCACGTCAATGTGAAACTTCTGGTGCGGAATCCCGAGGAAGTCGACCTCGAGCCATTGATTCCGGTGTTTCACGGCTGGATTCAGGACCAGGTGGGCGAGGGGCTATTGCTGGACATCGCCGATTACCGGCATGTGGACGCAGGCCCAGGAGTGGTCCTGATCGGGCACGAGGGCAACTACAGCGTGGACAACACCGATAATCGTCTCGGGGTTCGCTACAATCGCAAGGCGGCGCTCGATGGCAGCAATCAGGACCGCTTGAAGCAAGCGGCGCGAGCGGCGCTTATAGCCTGCCAGCGTTTGGAGGCGGACCCTCGCTTGGCAGGAAGGCTTCGCTTTAACGGACAAGAGATCGAAATTTTCGTCAATGACCGCCTGTTGGCCCCGAATTGCGACGCAACGCGCGAAGCATTCAACTCGGACTTCCAGATGTTCTTTCAAAACCTTTTTCGAGGAAGTGAATATTCCATGTCATACGGCAGCGACCCTCGCCAGCTCTTCACTGTGTCGGTGAAGGCCGCTCAGCCTTTTCGCCTGGCAGATTTACTGGAAAAGCTGGGCTGAATTTGTTCGCTTTAGGAATTCTCACGTGAGTTGCGTGGACGGCGAGCGCGTTCCAGCAATTTTCAAGAAATAGAGTTATCATCATGATTTGTTGTTCTCGAACGCCGCTTTCTGGCCATTCTAGCAACTTCAAGTGAAGGAGCCACCATGGGCAAATTACTGCACACCTCGAAAGTCAAAATCCAAAAAGAACCAGGCAACAGCAAGATCAAGCGGGCGCAAGTCGAGGGATTTCCGGATGTTTTGCGAATGGGAATTCACGGCGGAATCGCGCAGTATTTTAAGCTTTCGCCGGACGAACCCAGGCCCGCGACGTTGGATTACATTGTGGCGGCAGTTGGCGGCTGCATGACGGGAACGGTCGCAGGCGCGCTCGAAGCGCGCGGTGTCCGGGCGGACCCTGAAAAACTCCAAGTGGAAGCCGAAGGAAAAATCGAGGAAGTGGACGGCAAGATGATTCTGACGGGCATTAAGTTGCGCTATCACTTGAAAGTACCCAAGGATAAACGCGCCACGGTCGAGAGAGCTCTGGAGCACCACGAAGGACTTTGCGCCGCCTCGGAAAGCGTGCGCCGGGGAATTACAGTCGAATGGATGAGCGAAATCGAAGAGGAAACCGAGAGCGATTCCGGACAGACAGCCGCGGCGACAGCTTCTCACGGAAAAGAATAATCACGGGTGCGGGCTCCGTTTGAAGCCTGCCAAAGATTCGTGCGATTCCCTTGCGGCCTCGATCACCTGCGGTGTAAGCTCACGCGCGAAATAGCCTGACGCAGTTTTGCAATCCCCGCGAAGAGGAGGAAATTGTGATGAGCCGCCGCTCGTTTCTGGATGGCAACGGAGTCAGCAATCTTCGTGCAAATGAGCGTGGCCCTTCTAGGCGGGAATTCCTCGCCACCCTATCCGCGGTTGGTGCGGGAATGGTTCTGTCTCCGGATGCCTCCATCGCCCAGACCGCACCCAAGTGGTCCGGGATCATCGATACGCATCATCACATCTATCCTCCCAATTTCACTGCTAAGAACTTGGCGCGGATTGTGGCTGACGGTTCGCCCTACGCAAGTGGTCTTTATGCGCCCTGGACGCCGCACTACTCCCTCGACCAGATGGATCAAAATGGCGTGGCCACCGCCATCGCGTCCATTTCGAGTCCCGGCGTCTGGTTCGGAAACGATGAAGAGGGGCGCAAGTGGGCTCGTGAATGCAACGAATACGGCGCGCAAATGATAAAGGATTACCCGGGCCGCTTCGGAATGTTTGCCGCTTTGCCGCTGCCGGACACGGAAGGAAGTCTTCGCGAGATTCAATACGCGTTCGACGTATTGAAACTGGATGGAGTCGGCCTGCTGACCAGCTACGACAACGGAAAATTGTTGGGGCACTCCTCGTTCGCGCCCGTGTTTGATGAGCTGAACCGGCGCAAGGCGGTCATTTTTGTTCACCCAACGATTTCATGTTGCGGAAATACCGACCCTCTCGTGAGTGGGCCGCCTATCGATTTTCCGACCGATACGGCGCGCGCGATCACGCCGACCTTC
>Ga0137412_10002355_pt1 | contig 14945 bp, 13 predicted proteins | sample CZODoug2_1_16fun_FD_122160 | JGI IMG/M metagenome (GOLD analysis project Ga0137412, IMG submission 122160) | Vadose zone soil fungal communities from Angelo Coast Range Reserve, California, USA - CZODoug2_1_16fungal (Hybrid Assembly) | ecosystem: Environmental > Terrestrial > Soil > Vadose zone...
TGTGTGGCGGGATGTTGGTCGCCATGCCGACCGCGATCCCGCTGCCGCCGTTGACCAGCAGGTTCGGGATGCGCGATGGCAGGACATCCGGTTCCTGGGTCTTGCCGTCGTAGTTGTCGGAGAAGTCGACGGTGTCCTCGTCGATGTCCAGCAACATCGCCATCGCCAGCGGCGTGAGCCGGCTCTCGGTGTTGTGGCTGACGAATCCGTCCGTCACGAATGCGTGGTCGTCCGAGTCGACCCGCAGGCTGTACACCGGCCGCACACCGGCGTCGGTGACCGAGGACACCTCGGCGTAGTAGTACCGACCGTCCATCAGCGGCTCGACCACGTCGAGCACTTCGGCGCGGGTGATGTGCGCCGCGATCTGATCGCGGTTGTTCTCCCACCGCTCGATCCGGTCCACATTGTGCCGGCGCAGCCAGTCCCGCGCGTGCCGCCAGTCCGGCCGCGCCGTCTCGACCAGTCGCCAGAACGCCCGTGAGTGGTTGAACTCGCGCAGGTGGCACAGCTCGTGCACCGCGACGTAGTCCAGCACGTCCTCGGGCGCCATCAGCAGTCGCCAGGAGAACGAGAGCCGGCCGTTGGCGGAGCAGGAGCCCCACCGGGTGCGCGGGTCCCGCACCCCGACCGCGGCGAACCGGACCCCGATCCCGCCGGCCTCCCGTTCCGCCACCGCCTGCAGCGCCCGACGGGCCTCCCGGCGGTACCAGCGCTCGATCGCGGCCCCGGCGGCCTCGGGCGGGCCGCCGACGACCAGTCGCCCGGCACGCAGCCCGGCGACCGCGCGCCCGGCCGGGTCGTGGTCGACCGGTACGGGGGCGCCGGCGAGCCAGATGGTGCCGGGCCGGTCCAGGTACAGCTCGCGGGGGCGGTCGGCCGCCGCCCGCAGCTCGGCCAGCTTGTCCCCGAGCCAGCGCTGCTTCGCCACGATGAACTCGTCGACCGTGCGCTGCCGGACCCGGGTCGGCACCACGACCTCGGGCGGGCGGCCCGGGCCGACGGTGAGCCGCATCGTCCGGGCCCGCCGCGACTTCCGGATCTGCACGACCACCACGTGCCCGTCGATGACCAGTTCCTTCGACAGTCGGTCACCCACCCGCCCAGTATTCATCGGGCGCCCCGGCCGCCCGCGCGGCGCCCCCGGCCCTGGGGGTCCGGCCCGTCTAGTACAGCCAGCGGTAGGTCTTGATCACCTCGGCGATGTCCTCGCCGGCCGCCCGGTCCGCGTCGGACCGGCGCACCGCCCGGAACACGTCGACCAGCTCCTCGCCGAGCGCGAGCCGGATCCGCTTGTTATCCAGCAGCGCGTTGAGCTGCTCGTCCACGGTCCGGGGCAGTGGTGCGATGCCGTGCTCGGCCCGCCGCTCCTCGGTCCAGGTCCCGGGATCCTGCTGCACGGGCTCGGGTGGTTCGAGGCCGTCCTCGATGCCGGCGAGGCCGGCGGCCAGTACGGCGGCGAGCGCCAGGTACGGGTTGGCGGAGGCGTCCGAGGGCTTGAGCTCGATGTTCGCGTGGTTCGCCCCGAGCAGCGGGGTGCTGGGCACCAGGCGCAGCGCGGCCTCCCGGTTCTCCACGCCCCAGAACGTGTAGGCGCCCGACCAGTAGCCGGGCCGCAGCCGCTGCAGCGAGCACACGCTGGGCGCGGTGACCGCCACGATCGCGGTCAGGTCGCGCAGCAGGCCGGCCAGGTAGGCACCGCCGTCGGTGGTCAGGCCCTCCCGGCCGGGTCCGCCGGAGAGCAGGTTCGCCCCGTTCCGGGAGATCGAGGTGTGCAGGTGCCAGCCGTTGCCGACGTGGCCCTGGGTCAGTAGGGGGGCGAAGCTGGCCCGGATGCCGTGGGCGCGCGCGGCGGCGTGGATGGTCTGGCGGGCCAGTAGCTGGTGGTCGGCGGCGGTGACCGGGTCGGCGGCCACGATGCTGAGCTCGTACTGGCCGGGCCCGTACTCGCCGTGGAACTGGTTGACCCGCACGCCGTTGGCCTCGAGGTCGCCCAGCAGCTGCTCCGCGAACTCGTCGACGGCCAGGGTCCGCGCGGGCCCGTAGGAGGGGCCCTCGTGCACGAACCGCAACTCGTCGCTGTTGTCGTCGTCGTGCCAGCTCAGCTGGAACTCCAGCTCGTAGCCGGCCAGGCAGCTGATGCCCATCGCCCTGGCCCTGGCGACCTGCCGCTCCAGGACGCCGCGCTGGTCGTAGGGCCACGGCGACCCGTCGGCCGCGACCTGCCGGCCCGGCACCCAGGCGAAGCCGGGCTGGCCGGCCAGCCGAACCAGTCGGTCGGCCTCCGGGACCAGCCGGATGTCGCCGGACGGCGTGCTCAGCGCTTCGTGGCCGAACGTGATGGCGTCGTGCGAGTCGAATACCGCGAACAGCGGCGTGATCCCGACGCCTCGCTCGGCGGCGGACTCGAACCCCCGCACCGGGACGGTCCGGGACCTCGGGATGCCGTTGTTGTCGGCCCAGACGATCGTGACCCCGACGACGCCCTGTTCGGCCAGCTCGGCCGCCACCGCGCCCGGCGGTTTCGGGTTCCCCTCGTTGGTCATCTGGTTCTCGGCCTCCGTGGCTCAGCGGGTGTTCCTGCTCCCCGACCTCAGCCCACGCGCGTCGATGAACTGTGGACAACCGCTATACCTCCCCGAATGGCCCGGTCAGGCGTACCGGCTGCTGGCGACCCCGCTGGTCCGGGAGTACCCCACCGCACCGGACGCCCCACCCTCGGCCGCGCCGATCGGGCACACCCGGCTCTTCCCGCACTCGGTCGACGAGCCGTACGAGATGCCCCAGTTGAGATCATCGCGGAGATGATGGCCGAAGCCAGGGCCGAGGTCACCAGGAGCTGAGGTCAGAGGTTGGCCCAGCTGTCGGGGCGGGTGCCGTCGACGTCGGTGAACCCGTACTCGCCGGCCAGCTCGGCCGAGGTGACCGACCGCTGGTTCCACCGTGCGCGGTCCGGGGCAGCGGCCAGCGCGGCCACCGCCCGCCCGACGTAGCGCGGGGACTCCGAGGCCGCGAAACCCGGCGGTGCGCTCGGGTAGCCGTCGCTCCGGTCGGCGCGCAGGGCGTCGCGCCAGTTGTCCTCGCTGACGCCGAAGTTGGCCAGCATCATCTCCGAGCGCAGCCAGCCGGGGGTGATGGCCACCGCGGTCGCGCCGTGCGGCGCCAGCTCGTGGCCCTGGGAGAAGGCCAGCCGGTTCACCGCGACCTTGGCCAAGTCGTAGAACACCGAGATGCGGTAGTGGGCGGCGTTGTAGTCGGTGGTGCCGTCGGTCACCTCGACGAGCAGCCCGCCCGGCCGCCCGACCAGCAGCGGCAGCAGGTGGTGCGAGGTGACGAGGTGTGTCTCCACGGCCAGCCGGAGGATGCGCAGCCCGTCGTCCAGGTTGTGCTCCCAGACCGGCGTGTTCCAGCTGGCCGGGCCGCCCTTGAGGACCTCGGCGCCCCAGATGTCGTTGACCAGCACGTCGATCCGGCTGTGCTCGGCGCGGATCCGCTCGGCCAGCCGCCGGACCTGGTCGGGGTCGAGGTGGTCGACCTGGTGCGCGACTCCGGTGCCGCCCAGCCGCGTGACGAGGTCGGCCGTCTCCTCGATCGTCTCGGGGCGGTCGTAGTCGGAGTGCCCGGTGCCGGTCACGCTGCTGCGCCCGGTACAGATCACCGTCGCGCCGGCCTCACCGAGCGCGGCGGCGATGCCTCGGCCGGCGCCCCGGGTCGCCCCGGCGACCACGGCGACGCGGCCGCGCAGCGCGTCCCGGTCCGGCTGCCAGGTCACGGGACCGGAGTGGGGGTCGCCTCGGTGGTGCTGACCACGATCTCCGAGTGCAGCGTGCGGTGCACCGGGCACATGTCGGCGATCTCCAGCAGCCGCTTGCGCTGGTCGGCATCGAGGGGACCGTCGAAGCGGATCACCCGCTCGATCCGGTCCAGCAGCCCGGTCTTCGTCTCGCACTCGGCGCAGTCGCGCGCGTGGATCCGGGAGTGCCGCAGCTGCACCGACACGTGCTCGAGCGGCCAACCCTTGCGGTCGGCGTACATCCGCACCGTCATCGACGTGCACGCCCCCAGCGACGCGAGCAGCAGGTCGTAGGGGCTCGGGCCGGTGTCGGCACCGACCGGCCGGGGCTCGTCGGCCGTGAGTACATGCGTGCCGGTGGTGACCGTCTGGCCGAACGGCCCATCGCCGTTCTCGCCCACCACGACGAAGCCCTCGGTCGGCTGGTCCTCGGGTGCCGGCCGCGCGCGCTCGGCGTCGAGGTAGCGGGCCGCCCAGTTCGCCAGCACCGTGGCCACGAACTGGGCGTCGGCGCGGTTGGTGAGCAGGTGGTCGGCGCCGTCGATGGCAACGAAGGACTTGGGGTGGCGCGCGGTCTCGAAGATGCGCCGGGCGTTGTCCACGCCGACCACCTCGTCGACCGGCGAGTGCAGCACGAGCAGCGCGGTGCCGAGCTTCGCGATGCGCTCGGCCTGCGGCTGGGCGGCGATGTCGTCGAGGAACTGCTTGCGGATCCGGAAGCTCCGGCCGGCCAGCAGGACCTCGGCCTCGCCGGTGCGCTCGATCTCGGCCCGCTGCTCGCCCAGTACGTGCGCCACGTGGGCGGGGTCGGCCGGCGCGGCGATGGTGGCCACCGCCCGGACCTCCGGCACGAGGTGCGCCGCCGCGAGTACGGCCGCGCCCCCGAGGGAGTGCCCGATCAGCAGGGCCGGCGCCTTGAAGTTGGCCCGCAGGTGGTCGGCCGCGCTCACCAGGTCCGCGATGTTGGAGCTGAAGTCGGTGTTGCCGAAGTCGCCCTCGGAGGCGCCGAGGCCGGTGAAGTCGAACCGCAGCACCGCGATGCCGAACTCGGTCAGCGCCCGGGCGATCCGCGCGGCGGCCAGGGAGTCCTTGCTGCAGGTGAAGCAGTGCGCGAACAGTGCGTAGGCCGTCGGCTCCGACTCGGGCCGATCCAACCGGGCGGCCAACAGCGCACCCTGTGATCCGGCGAACTCGAGTTTTGTGGTCTTCATCATCCAGTCCTGTCTCGCCGAAGCACTTCACCGATGGACGACCCGCCAAGCGCAACGCCCCGAGACTAGTTGCCCTTCCCACCGGTGGTGGATCTCACCGGCACCGGTTGACCCCAAAATCGAACAACTGTAAGATTCTAATAAAGGTTAGATTTATTGACGGAGGGCCGCTGATGACCGCACGTGTCGCCGAGACCGACCGCGCCCCGCTGGACCGGGCGTTCGCGGTGCGCTGGTACGAGGGCTGGCTCGAGGCCTGGAACAGCAACCGGCCCGAGCTGGTGTACGAGCTGCTCACCGAGGACTTCGTGCTGGACAGCCCGACCACCCGGCACACCGGCATGGTGGTGCGGGGCCAGCCCGCCGCGGCGGACTACATCCGGTACGTGCTGGCCGCATACCCCGACCTGGCCTGGCAGGTCACCGCGCCGCCGATGTACGACGACGAGCTGGCCCGCGCGGCGTTCAGCTGGCGGGGCACCGGTCACTTCACCGGCCGGATGGCCCCGCCGGGCATCGAGGGCACCGGCGCGGCGTTCGAGTTCGCCGGCCTCGAGGTGTTCGACTTCCGGGGCGACCGGGCCTGCCACCTCTACGCCAGCTACGACCTGTTGGGGCTGATGAAGCAGCTCGGCGTGCACCGGGGCGCCACCGCCCGACGGTGACCACGGGCCCGCGCGAGCTGGTGGAGCGCGGTGTGGCCAGGGGGGCCGACGCCGACGACCGCGCCGCGACCAAGGGCGACCGCACCCGGCGGCGGCTACTCGATGCCGCGGCCGCCGAGCTGGCGCGCAACGGCCTGGCCGGCGCCAGCATCGGGGCCATCGCGGCCGCCGCCGGGCTCCGCACGGGCAGCGTGTACTTCCACTTCCCTTCGAAGGACCAGCTGATCGCCGAGGTGCTCGAGGTGGGCCTGCGCGAGACGTTGGCCCATCTCGACGAGGAGCTGGCCACCGTGCCCGAGCACGGGAATCCCGCCGGCCGGCTCCGCGCCGCCCTCCGCGCACACGCCACCGCCGTCAGCGAGCTCAGCGACTACACCCGCGTGGTGCTCGCCCCGACCGCCGTCGGCGACGGCACCACCGCGGTCACGTTCCGCCGGCTGCGGCGCTCCTACCTGCGGCGCTGGACCGCGCTCGTGGCCGAGGCGCAAGCGGCCGGTGTGCTCGCGGCTGAGCCGGACCCCCGGCTGCTGCGCAACCTGCTGTTCGGCGCGGTGAACGCGGTCAGCCTGGCTGGCCGGCCGCCGGAGGAGACCACGGCTGGGATCGCCGCACTGCTCGGGTTTGGCGTCGCGGGACCCCGGTCAGTGTCGTAGGCCCTCCGCCGAGAGCCGCCGGCGGGCGGTGCGGCCGTGCCGCCCGCCGAGGAGGCTCCTCGGCGACCGCTGTGGTCTGGGCCGACCGGGTGATGATCTTCACAGCAGGTCCGGCCGAGGTCGGCGCCGAGGGGCGCCGCCACCTCTGGTCGTCCGGAGTGCGCGGGCGTCACGGGGTGCAGTCGGTCGGCGGGCGGGATAAGCGCGATCCTGGCCGCCGGATTGGTGACACGGAAAAAAGGGGCGGGCTCCGTAACCGGAGCCCGCCCCTGTGCACGCCATACCCTGATTCCCCAAGACAATCTGCCGCGGCTGGTAGGCAGACCGTGCGCGTCCGCGCGATGGAGAATGCGCGGCTACACAATCGGAGTTAGGCGTCCTCAACCGTTTGATGCATCCCCACCGCCGGGGGAGCTGCCCCATCGGGGTGGAGCGCGGTGGAGCTGTGCGGAACCTCAGCCGTGGCTGTCGGAGTTCTTCTGGTCCTTGGCCAGGATGCCCAGCACGCCCTCGAGAACGCTGTTGTTGCATGCCTGGATCGGGACCTGCACGGTGGTGTCCTGCACGTTGATCAGACCGGCCTGCTTGTGCACGCCGTCCGACTCGTCCTTGGAGCTGTTGTCCTGGTGGCAGCTCGCACCGCTGTTGTCGTTGTTGTCACTGTCATCACTGCCATGGTGGTGACCGTGGTGACCGGAATCGCCCTCGTAATCGCCGGCGAAAGCCAGTGGGCTAACGGCAAGCAGACCCGCGGCGGCAGCTGCCACCACAATTCCAGCCTTCTTGAACACAGTTGATCTCCTCTTCAAGGTCAGCGGCGCCTCTCGACGATCGCCTTGGCTTCCAGCGGTGTGTTAGGGGAGCCCAGCTGGCCTTCTCAGGTTAGCGGATAGCCGGGCTGGGTGAAACAGGTATTCGGAAATTGGCTCCGAGTGCTATTCCGAAAAGGTTTCGGCTTCCTTTGAGTGAATGTTGACGGCTTTATCGATCGTTTTCCTGGTGCGGATGTGACTGATGGGATCATGGGGAACAAATGAGATTGGCGGGTCCTTTGTGGGTGGAATGATGGTCACTGTGTGTAACCGTTACGGGGTTGCGCGCCGTGCCGGGGCGCGGCGGTCGCCGGGTTCGTTGGGCCGTTCGGCCCCTCCGGTGGGGCCGAACGGGGGACCGGTGATGGTCTTTCACTCGCATACCGGCGCGAATCGGATCACAATCGTGAAGACGATGTTGCCGACCGGGAAGGCCAGGGCGGTTGCCATGTTGAGTCGGGCACGGGTTGCGGTCGGGTTGTGTTGCGCGCTGGGACTACTCGCCCTGGCCGCGTGCAGCACATCGGTCCAGGGGGACGCCTCCGCGGAGGCGTCGCCGGGCCAGCCGGCGCGGGCCGCCACCATCGACACCGCGCCGTGCGGACTGCTCACCAGTGGCCAGCAGCACCAGCTCGGGGTGAACGCGGGGGTGCGATCGCAGGTCAGCGACGACTGGGGTGGAGTGGTCTGCACCTGGAGGACCATCTCGACCGCGCAGGGCGGCGAGTTCGTGGGACGGGTGCTGCGTGGCAACGCGCCGACCGGTACGTCGTCCGTGTCGGTCAACAACCTGCCCACGACGCAGTTCGTGCCGCCGAACCTGGACGAGCGCGCGTACTGCGTCTTCCTGGTCGCGGTCGCCTCCGGGGAGACGCTGTGGGCGCAGTACGGCGGACCCAACCAGCCGGGACTGAGCCACCGCATCGCCTGCGCCAAGGCGCAGACCGCGGCCTCCTACATGGTCAGCACATTCGGCGCGCTCTCCCGGTAGCGGCTCAGCTAATGCCTCAGTTAGTGGATCAGTTCGCCCGGATGGCACCTAGCGCGTTCGGGGCTACTTGGTTAGATTCGGTAATAATCCTTCCTCGCTGTTGAAAGGTGGGTGGTTGAAATGCGGCACATGGTCGCAAAATTGGCCGCTGGGCTCGTGGCGCTGTCGATGGGGCTCTCCATGGCAATGTTCATTGCGCCTTCGGCCGTACCGGCTCCCGGCTGCCCCTCGGGCACGACGTCGCATCCCTGGCAGACGGGCTGCTACTAGTAACGAGGCCCTCGGGCCCCGGTACGTAGTAACCGGCGTCCGTGCGCGGCACACGAGCTAGCAGGCGTGTGCCGCGACGGGACGTCGGCCGCATCAGCGCGCCGCGGCATCGCCGGCGAGCGGCGATGATCGTTGAGATCACCGCCGGCCGCCGCGTCGACGGGGCGTCTACACGGCGTCGCCCGGAAAAGCTTTTCGGCCGTTTATGGGACGTTGATAACATCTGGATACCGTGACCCGGACCCCTGAGATCTCAGTGTTTCCGCCCCGGGGAGAGGGTATGGGATGATCATCGATCTCAACGGCACGATGCTGGCCTACGATGATGTAGCCCCGGAGAACACCGATTCCGATGCAAAGCCGGCGGTGGTGTTCAGCCATTCGCTCTTTATGTCCCGGCTGATGTTCGCCAGCCAGGTCGAGTTCTTATCAACGCACCGTCGAGTGGTGTGCTACGACCATCGGGGCCAGGGCCGGAGCGCGCGGGACGCGGTCGCCCGGTTGGATGTCGAAACGTTGACCGCCGACGCCGCCGCGCTGATCGAGGAGCTGGAGCTCGCGCCGTGCCACTTCGTCGGCAGCGCCATGGGCGGGTTCATCGCGCTCCGCTTGGCGGCCCGGCGGCCTGACCTGGTGCGTTCGGCGATCGTGGTGTGTTCCTCGGCCGAGGAGGAACACCAGCTCGAGCACTGTGCCGAGCTGCTGATCCGGATGCGCTACGACGGGATGGTCGGCACGATCGAGCCGATCATGCGGGAGCTGTTCGGCAAGACCGCATTGTCCGAAGGCCGCCCGACCAGCGGGCTCGACAATTGGCGGAAGCGGGTGCTCGCCCTGGACAGCTCGATCAATGACGCGGCACTCGGCATCATGTACCGGACTGGTGTGCTGGACGAGCTGCCCAATATCTCGGTGCCGCTGCTGCTCATTTCCGGCGAGGAGGACATCGCGTATCCGCCCGGGTTCTCCGACGAAATTGCCGCGCTGGTCGACGGCGCGCGCCACGTGCGGGTCGAGAACGCCGGCCATGCGGTTGTGCTCGAGCAGCCGGACCTGGTCAATCGGCTCATTGCCGAGCATCTGACCGCCTGCGACGGCTGAGAGCGCCGGCTCAGTCGGCCGGCCCGCGCACCAGGTGTTCGAGCAGGTCGACGCCCGGGGCGAGGGCGGCCTCGTCGAAGTCGAACGTGGGCGTGTGGTGCGGGCCGGCGAGGTCGGCGCCGAGGCCGGCGTAGGTCGCCGTACCGCCGTGCTGCTGGACCCGCCGCATCAGCGCGGTGGCATCGTCACTGGCGATGCCACTGCCGGCCGGCGGCTGCCCGAGCCGCAGCCCAGCGGCCCGCCCGGCCGAGGCCACCGCGTCCGCCGCCACCGCGTCGGGCCGCGCCGTCGTGACCGCACCGATCAGCTCGATGTCGACGCCGAGGCCGTGCATCAGTGCCGCGCCCTCGATCATCGCGCGCGCCCGTGCCTCCAGGTCGGCGTTCACCGCGCCGTCGTCGGCGCGGGTCTCCAGCAGCAGCTCGGCGGTGTCGGGCACGATGTTGCTCGCGGTGCCGCCGCTGATCCGGCCGACCGCGACCCGGGTCTCGTGGCCGGCCACCCGCGTCAGGCCCTGCAGCGCCAGGGTCGCCGACGCCGCGCCGAGCAGCGCGTTGCGGCCGTCCTGCGGGGCGAGGGAGGCGTGCGCGGCGCGCCCCCGGAACACCGCGCGCAGCTTGGAGTTGGCCAGCAGCCCGTCGATCGACGGCGCGAGCACGCCGGTGGGCAGCGAGAGCCCGAGGTGCACGGCGACGAGCAGGTCGACCGCGTCGGCCAGCCCGGCGGCCGCCACCGCCCGGCCGCCCCGGCCGCCCTCCTCGGCCGGCTGGAAGAAGATCGAGACGGTGCCGGCCGGTGGGTCGGCGGCGAGCCGGTGCGCCAGCTCGACGGCCATGCCGACGTGCCCGTCGTGCCCGCAGGCGTGCATCGAACCCGGGAACGCCGACGGGTAGCCGTGGCGGGCCGGCCGGTGCGCCGGGTCGGTGGACTCGGTGATCGGCAGCGCGTCCAGGTCGGCCCGCAGCCCGACGGCGCGCCCCGGGTGCGAGCCGCGCAGCGTGGCGACCACGGCGGTGTGGCCGCCGCGCATCGTGGGCAGGAACCGGGGGTCGGCGCCGGTGGCGGCGGCCCGCTCGTACGCGGCGTCCAGCTCGGCCTCCCCCGGCACGCCGAGGCGCTCGCCGGGGGCCATCGCGGCCGGCCCGGTGACGACGTCCCAGCCCAGGTCGGCGAGGGTGCCGGCGACGCGGCTCGCGGTGCGGAACTCGGTGAAGCCGACCTCGGGGTGCACGTGCAGGTCCCGCCGCCAGGCCAGGGCAACTTCTTCAGCCGCGCCCCCTTCCACCCCCGCTGCGCTCATGCTGGCAGCCTACGGTCGACCTGGCCGCCGCGCCGGGCGTCGGACCGGTGCCGCGCTGTCGTCGCCGGTGGTCTTCGGTCCTGAAGGCGGGGGATGGTGCCGGGTCGGCTGAGCTGGGTCGCCGCCGCGGCCGTCGGCTGTCTGGTGGCGGCCGGGATCACCGCGTGCGGGGCGTCGACCCCGGCGCCGCTCGGCCTCGGCGCGGCCCGCCTGTGCCGCACGGCGGACATCGGTGAGCCGGCCCCGGACCCGCCCGGGGTGGTGGCGAACGTGCCGGTCGAGGTCCGGTTCAGCTGCGCCACGCTGACGGTGCCGCTGGACCACGGCCTGCTGCCCGGTCCGCGCGCCGAGGGACAGCTCGCGCTGCCGGTGGCCATGGCGGACAACGCCGACGCGCCGAGGGGCGTGCTGGTCTGGCTGGTGGGCGGGCCGGGGGAGCCCGGCGTGCCGCTGGCCGCCGACATCGCCAGCGGCCTCGACCCCGCGGTGCTGCGCGACTACCGGCTGGTGCTACTGAGCGGGCGGGGCACCGGCGACGGGGCGCTGCACTGCCCGGAGCTGCAACAGGCCGTCGGTGGCTCGGACCTCGCGATCCCGCCGCCGGGCGCGGTGGCCGCGTGCGCCCGCGAGCTCGGCCCCGACCGGCGGTTCTACTCCACCGCGAGCACGGTGGCCGACCTCGACGCGCTGCGCGCCGCGCTCGGGGTGCCCACGCTCAGCCTGGACGGGGCGTCCTACGGCACGTTCGTCGCCGAGCGCTACGCGGTCACCTACCCGGACCGGGTCGCGCGCCTGGTGCTGGACTCCGTGGTGCCCCACGACGGCCTCGACCCGATGGAGATCGACGTCTTCGCCCGCGCGGCGCAGGTGCTGCGGATGGTGTGCCGGGAGGCCGCGTGCGTCACCGACCCGGCGCGGGACCTCGCCGACGTCGTGCAGACCCGCCACGACGGCCCGCCGCTGCTGGACGCGCTCAGCGACCTGTCCTCCGGCCGGCCCGACCTGGCCGCCGTACCGGCCGCGCTGCACGCCGCCGCCCACGGCGACTACACCGCGCTCGACCGGATGGTCGCCGCCACGATCAAGGGCTCGCGCGCGACCACCGGGGAGCTCAGCGCCGGCCTGCACGCGGCCACGACCTGCCAGGACACGATCGGGCCGTGGGGCGGCGCGGCGAGCCCGGTGGCCGGCCGCGCGGCCGCGATCGCGGCGACCGCCGCCGCACTGCCGGACTCGGCGTTCTTCCCGTTCGACCGGGCCACCGCGACGGGCAACGGCCAGGTGGCGGTCTGCGAGCAGTGGCCGGCCACGCCGGTGGTGCCGTTCCCCGCCGGCCGCGACCTGCCCGCCGTTCCGGTGCTAGTGCTCGCCGGCGACCACGACCTGAACACGCCGCTGGCCTGGGGCGAGCAGGAGCTGGCCCGGGCGCCCCGGGGCCAGCTGGTCGTCGTGCCGGGCGCCGGCCACATCACCCAGGACCACGCCAACGGCGCGGGTGGCCGGGAGGCGGTCCGGCGGTTCCTGACCGGCTCATGACGCCGCCGCGGTGCGCCTCGGTCCGGGCAGTCCCTCGGCTCAGGACCGGTCGCCGCGCAGGGTGGGGTGGTCGCCCAGCCAGCCGGTCATGGTGGCCAGCACGAGCTCGGGTACCTCCAGCTGCGGCATGTGGCCGACCCCGGGCAGGAACCGGGTCTGCCAGTGCGGGTTCGCGGCGGCGGCCGCCCGGGACGCCTGCACGGACACCAGCCGGTCGGCCTCGCCGTGGATGAGGAGCACCGGCACCCGGACGGCGGCCATCGCGGGCCGGTACCGCCGCCCCGCGACCACCGGGATCGTGCTGCGCATGGCGGCCAGGAACGGGGTCACCGTGTCCGCCCGCCGCATACGCCACTCGGTCAGGCCCACCAGCGCCTCGACCAGCTCGTCGGACGCGCGCGCGGGGTCGGCGAAGCAGTGCCCGAGCACGTTGGCCACCCGCTGTCGGGGCGTGATCCAGGTCCGCTCGGCCCGCAGCGCCAGCTCGCCGATGCCGGGCACCAGGAGGGCCAGCGCCAGCCCGACCACGCGCAGGTCGGGGCGCGGGCCGGGCTGGGGCAGCGCCGGGTCCAGCAGCGCCAGCCCGGCCACCGTCTCCGGGTTCCGGTACGCCTGCAGCAGGGAGACCAGGCCGCCCATCGAGTTGCCGACCAGCACGGCGGGGTGGCCGATCACCTCGCGCAGGAACCGGTCCAGCAGGTCCACGTTGGCGGTGACCGTGGCGGTGCGCCGGTCACCGGGCGTCAGGCCGAACCCGCGCAGGTCCAGCGCGACCACCCGCCGGTCCCCGGCCAGCCCCGGCCCGACCGGCACCCAGTCCAGGTGCGAGCCGCCGAGGCCGTGCACGAACACGAGCGGCGGCGCGCCGGTGGTCGGGTCCGAGGACGACTCGGCCGAGTCGGTCACGCCGGGCTCGGCACCCGCCGAGGACTCCGGTGCGCCGAACTCGACCCAGTGCACCGGGCCGGCCAGGTCGCTGTACCAACCCCGGGCACCCCAGGGGGCGGCGAACGACCACGGGGCCACGTGCGGCTCCGCGCGCTGCCCGGTCAGCGGAGTCACGAAGATCCTCTCAGCGCTCGGACACGGAGACGGTCCTGGTGCCATCGGGGCCGCTCAGGTCGGCCGAGGGGTCGGTCCGGTTGGTCACCACGAAGTCCCGCAGCTCCGGCCACGCCTGTGACCAGGGCACCCGCTGCTCGGTGCAGATCCACAGTCCCACGCCGGTGTTGATGCCGGGCAGGCCGTACCGGTTCTCGAACGAGCCGACCTTGCGCAATTTCGATGCTTTCTTCTACGCAACGATGGCAGCCGCGCAGGCAGGCTGAGTGAGTTGGATCGCCAGTAGGGTGTGTAGCTATCCATGAAGGCGCTGGTCGACCCCCACTCCGGCCCTTCGGGCCACCTCTCCCCCGATCGACGGGGGAGAGGAAATCAGGCAAGGTCAGCGCCCCAACGGTTACAGGCTAAGCCGTAGCCAGCCTTGGCGCCCTTCCTCTCCCCCGTCGATCGGGGGAGAGGTGCCGAGCGAAGCTCGGCGGAGTGGGGGTCGACGTTCACGCTCAACATCAAGCCAGTGCCGCCGCCATCGTCGCGTAATAAAAGGCGTCGAAATTGCGCAAGGTTGGCTCGTTGGGCAAGTCCGGCAGCACGCGATTGACGATGAACGGCACTTCCTGCTCGGTCAGCCCGCCATGCGAGCGCAGCGGTTCGTTCAGCGCCGCCAGATCATGGCGATGTTCTGAGGTGCCGATGGTCTTGTTCTCGGTCGAGATCAGCACGATGTCGCCGATGCGGTCGGCCGGCAGTTCGAAGCGCGCGCAGGCTTCCGCGGAGCTGAGCACGACGTCGACGCCTTCGACCGACTTGATGCGCTCGATGATCGCGCCGGCATTGGCGCTATCGGGCAGGTACACGGTCGCGAAGGACCCGAGTGCGCCATGATGCGCCACATAGGGGTCGGTGATCGGCAGGATCACGCGCGCAGCCCCTTTGCCGAGCCATTCGTCGAACAGTGTCTGCAGGAAGATCACGTCCGGCTCGCCGCCGGGCAGATGCTTGTCGTTCATGCCGTGATCGGCGGTGAGCACCACGACAGCGCCGGCCGCGTCGAGCTCGCCGACATAGCGGTCCATCATGGCGTAGAACGCATTCGCGAAGTCCGAGCCCGGCGCGGCCTTGTGCTGCACGTAATCGGTGGTCGAGAGATACATCAGGTCCGGCCGCTCGCGTTTGAGGATCGACACACCCGCCGCAAAGACGAATTCCGACAGGTCGGCCGAATAAACCTCCGGCAGCGGCTTGCCGATGCGGGCGAGGACGTCGCCGATGCCGTTGTCTTTCACCGTCGCCTCGTCGGCCTTCTCGGACGAAAACGCGATGGCGCGCCCAGACGCCATGTCGAGGCCGTGACCGAGCAGCGCGCGCAGCTTGTCCTTGGCGGTGACCACCGCGACCTTGGCGCCGGCATCGTGGAACGCCCGCATGATGGTCGGCGCGCGCAGGAAGCTCGCGTCGTTCATCATCACTTCCTTGCCCTGCGCGGGATCGAAGAAATAATTGCCCGCGATGCCGTGCACGGCGGGCGGACGGCCGGTGATGATCGAGATGTTG
>Ga0137412_10002356_pt1 | contig 14944 bp, 12 predicted proteins | sample CZODoug2_1_16fun_FD_122160 | JGI IMG/M metagenome (GOLD analysis project Ga0137412, IMG submission 122160) | Vadose zone soil fungal communities from Angelo Coast Range Reserve, California, USA - CZODoug2_1_16fungal (Hybrid Assembly) | ecosystem: Environmental > Terrestrial > Soil > Vadose zone...
TCGCCATTGCATCGGCATTTCCTTGCGTCCTTGAACGGCAAGCGGTAGATCCTCCGACTCCGTCGCCGGCAACTGACAGGATCAGGATTCCGGATTATACTGTTTCACCGCGACAGGTAGAAATCTTGTCTTTCGGAACTTCCGGCGCGAGGAGAAGCCTGCTGGTTCGGCCAGAGACGCGAAAATGACCGGTCAAAAGAGGAAGATTGTTCTGCTGCCGGGCGATGGCATTGGCCCTGAAATCGTGCGGGTGGCTGTCCGTGCCCTGAACGACTGCGCTGCCGAGTTTGGACACAACTTTGAATTTGCTGAATACCCTTTCGGCGGGTGCGCCATCGACTCGGCCGGAACACCTCTTCCCGTGGAGACGCTTGCGGCTTGCCGTGCTGCGGACGCTATCTTACTGGGAGCGGTTGGCGGCCCGAAATGGGATGCTCAGCCCATTGGCAAGCGGCCGGAAAGCGGCTTGCTTGCGCTGCGCAAGGAACTTGGTCTGTACGTCAACCTTCGCCCGAGTGATTTGCGCGCCTCGCTCCGCAGCTTGTCCCCTTTGACCGCGGATCGCGCGCGCGACGTTCACATCGACATCATCCGCGAACTGGCCGGAGATATTTATTTTGGCGAACATCGCATAGTGGCCGATGCGAGCGGAGAACGCGCCACCGATGAGGCCGTGTACACGACGGGAGAGGTAGAGCGCATCGCCAAGTATGCATTCGCACGCGCGGAAGCGCGCACGGGGCGGCTGGCTTCAATCGACAAGGCCAATGTGCTCTCCACATCGCAACTTTGGCGGCGGACGGTCACGCGTTTGGCCGCAAATCATCCCGGCGTGAAACTCGAACATCTTTATGTGGACAATGCGGCCATGCAATTGGTGCTCGCGCCCGCGCAATTCGACGTGATCCTGACGTCGAATATGTTTGGCGATATTTTGAGCGACCTCGGCGCGGCTCTGGTGGGCTCGATTGGCCTGATTCCGTCGATGAGCTGCGGGCCCGGGCCGTCGCTATATGAACCGATTCACGGCTCGGCGCCGTCGCTTGCAGGGAAAGATATCGCCAGCCCGGTGGGGACAATTCTGTCGGCGTCGATGATGCTCCGCGAAAGTTTCGGGCTCAAACAGGAAGCCGAATGGATCGAATCGGCGGTGGACCGCCTGTTTTTGCAAGGGATTCGCACGGCGGACATTGCCGAACCTGGAACGAACGCGGTGCGCTGCAGTGAATTCGGCGAACGCCTGCACGCGGAAATGCTGGAGACGGTCGAACGTCATGCCCAGGATGTCTAGCGGGAACTTCCTGTCCTCAAAAGTTTCTTGATCAATTGAATCTGCCCGGCGTGATAGACGTCATGTAGAGCAATACCTGCGATCAGTCGCCGCACCAAGGTCCTGCTTCCTCGTGCGGGACGCTCCAGAGATTCCGGTTGAAGCGCCGAGACGGCATCCCTTAGCCGCTGATGTTCTCCATCCAGTATTGCTACATCGGCCCGCCACGCCTGTTCGCTGCGTTCGACGGGCCGGAGAAACCAGTTGCTCCCTGGTAGAGAAAACGAGCCGCGCTTTTCCCCAAGCAAGCGCCTCCTGACCGTATATTTCCAGTACGCAGCGTGAACGGCAATTTCCCAAATATTATGCCGCCCGGCCTTGGGACGCCACGCCGCTTCGTGTGCTGTAACTCCGCGAATCGACCCACGCAAGTTTGGCCCGTGCCACGCGGCTCGCTTATAGGCTTCGTCCAGTAGTCCCAACAGATGCTCGATTTCCGGGTGCACAGGCTTTCTCCGCAGCCTGCGGGTACATTCCTCGCAGACGATTCGAAGCACTATAGCAGAGGCCAAGATGAGTTATAAATGCGCGGATGATCGTGGCATTGGACAAGGATCATCGTATCCCCCTAGCGGAACTATTGTCGCCGAAGAGAAGAAATCCCTCTCTCGAGGTTACAAAAGCGATGTCGCCGGTTTCAACAGATAGGGGGCTGGCGGTTCCCAGATAGCTCAGCGGCAAACGCAATACGCGCTGATTGGCGGAACCGGGATTACTCAAAATTTATGCGCGAGAGGGACCCCCCGCTCGCTAGGAGACCATGTTTTCGGCATATCGTGCATGCCTGCCTTCGCCAGGATCAAAGGCTGCCGGCAAATCGTGGCTGCAGTTCACCTTAGCCGCAATGGGCTTTCCCTTTCGCACAATAACCCCTCAACCCCTTGCGATTCATGCCTGAAGAGTGTTAGTTTCATGCGGGTCAGACCTGGGTTGTTCTTCTCCGCTACTCTCGATTGGAACTCTGCATTGACTGACTTGACCGCCCAATACGGTTCCAACAATGGCCACCACACTCCCGGGAGCAATCTCGAATTCCCCGGGCCGCCGGATCTCCGCGCATTGACCTTCTGGCGCGTGGAGGGGAGTCTGGCGGACCTCGGCGCGGTCCGGCCGGTTGCCTATTTCACTTGGAACTCCCATACCTATGCCGGGCGCTGGGCACGACGCGGAGGGATGCTAATGTTGGCGCTGGTGCGGCCCGCTCTTTATGCCGGCCACCGCGTTTTCGCTACGCGTGTACTGCATACGCTTCTGGCAGGGGTCACCCGCGACCGCTTGGACCTATTGGGCGAGGAATACTTCGAGTACATCCTAAAGAATCAGCTCAAATCGGAGGGTTTGGCGCGCCTGCGCGAATGCGTAACGGCCAAGGGCGCGGCCAATGTGGCGCTCGTCAGCCAGGGTCTCGACCACGTGATGCGGCCGCTGGCGCTGCATCTTGGGGTGGGGAGGTTGGTTTCCAACCGGCTCGAATTCCGCGATGGGATCGCCACGGGGCGTTTGCTCGACCCGGTGATTCGGCCCCGCAGCCCGCTGGCATGGACAATAGAGCGTGGCGCAGACGGCAGCGTGCCAGCCGAACGCCTATTGCGCAACCTGGGGCTTACCGCGCGCCGGGAACAGCTTGCGAAGGCGATATTGCCCGCGAAGCGCCCCGAGGCCACAAATCATCGCGCCCTGGTCGTTTTCGACCGCAAGCTCCCGTCCGAATCGCTTTCGGTTCTCCGAACCTTCGCAGGAAAGAATATTTTGCTGGTCGGCGTGACCGGTTTTATCGGCAAGGTCTGGCTGGCGCAACTCTTGAGGGAGGTCCCTGAGATCGGAAAGATTTATCTTCTGGTCCGGCGGCAGCGCACGACGACCGCAAAGCGGCGCTTCGAGAAAATCCTCGAGGAGTCGCCGGTTTTCGATCGTCTGCAGAAGCAGTTAGGCGATCGGTTCGCAGATTTCGTCGCCGAGCGCGTCGAAGTGGTCGAAGGAGACGTGAGCCAGCCGGGACTCGGCATGACCCCGGAGGTACGCGGGCGTCTGGCGCACGCGCTGGATCTGGTCGTCAATAGTTCCGGGCTAACGGATTTCAATCCTGACCTTCGTGACGCCCTGGCGAGCAATGTTGCCCCGGTGATTCATGTGATCAACTTCCTGAAGGCCTCCGATCATGCCGGTCTGATGCACCTCTCTACTTGCTTCGTAGTGGGTTCGAAGGATGGGCGGGTTTCCGAGCAAGTCCACCCGAATTATACGCCGCTTGCAATTCCCGACTTCGATGCCGAGCGCGAGTGGCGATCCCTGAAGGAAGTGGTGGCCCGCGCCGAGGCGCGTTCTGAAAGTCCGGAGATCACTGCAGCGCTGCGCCGCCAGGCACTTGGGAGGCATCGCGGGGAGGTAGAGCCTTCCGGTCCGGAACTTGACAACCTCATCCGCAAGAATCGTCTGCGCTGGTTGCGCAATCGTCTGACCCGCGCTGGGACGCGCCGCGCCAAGCGCCTGGGCTGGCCGAACACCTATACGCTGACGAAATCGCTGGCCGAATCCCTGATTGTCCGCTACGGCGCGGGACTTCCAATTTCCATCGTGCGGCCATCGATTGTTGAAACCTCGACGGACGAGCCCTTCCGCGGCTGGAATGAAGGCATCAACACCTCGGCGCCGCTTTCCTATCTGCTTGGCACCTATTTCCGCCAGTTGCCGACTAACGAGCGCAAATGCCTGGACGTAATTCCCGTCGACATGGTCTGCCGCGGAATGACTTTGATCGCCGCGGCGGTCATCGCGCGGCGCCACGAGCCGATCTACCAACTAGCTACCTCGGCAAGCAATCCGTGCGATATGGGCCGCTCGATTGAATTGACCGGCCTCGCGCACCGCAAACACTATCGCGCACAACAGAACCTGGAACATTGGATCCGAATGCAGTTCGACACGATCCCTGTCTCCAAAGCGCGCTATGAGACATTTTCGGTTCCCGCGCAGAAGGCCGTGGTCCGCGGAATTAACCGGGCCGCCTCGGCTCTCCAAATGAAGCGTCCCCCGCTGGCCCGCCAGGAGCGAGACCTCGCCCGAGTCGAGAAGCTCATCGAACTCTACGAACCGTTCATTCTGCACAACGAGCAAGTGTTCGATGCGGACAACGTCCAATTGCTGTCCGCTTCCCTGCCGGAAGACGAACGCGCGGCCTTCCGCTATGATCCTTCCTCGATTGACTGGTGGGAATATTGGATTAACATCCATATTCCGGCATTGCGGCGGTGGGTTTATCCGCTCATCGAAGGGCGCGCGCCGGAATCGCGTTCCCGTCGCGTCATTTCTCCGCAGCCTGGCTGGAATGGACCAGAGCGCCGGAAAACTTCGGCGCAAGCGGGGGCAGCGCCGGGCGCCGGGACCCAAGCCTGATCCATGGCCATTTTTCTGACCGGTTCAACGGGCTACATCGGCGCGCACATCGCCGCAATTCTCCTCGATCGCCACACGGATCGGCTGAATCTGCTGGTGCGCGCGAAAACGGAACAGGAGGCGAACGAGCGCCTCTGGCACGCCCTGCAATTGCATCTGGATTTCCCTCAGTTCCGGGAAGCACTCGAAATGCGCATCAATGTATTTCGAGGCGATCTCACCGATCCGCGTTTTGGCCTTGGCGATGCCGAATATACCCGGTTAGTCGGGACATCCGAGTCGGTGATTCATTGCGCAGCATCGCTCAACCGCAAGTCTGAAAAAAGCTGCCTCAACGTAAATCTTCGAGGAACCCTTGAAGTCGCCCAACTGGCCCGCCGGGCGCAGGATGTGCACGGTCTGCGGCGCTTCAGCCAGGTCTCTACCGTCGCCGTTGCTGGAACTCGCAGCCATGAAGTCGTCACCGAGGACTCTTCGATCGATTGGAATCGCTCCGACTACGATCCCTACGCGCGCACAAAAAAATTCTGCGAGCATATGGTGCGCGAACTGCTTCCCGAAGTACCGCGTACGGTCTTCCGTCCAAGCATCGTCTTGGGCGACAGCCGCCGCGCTGAAACCACGCAATTCGACATGGTCCGCGCGTTCGTCTTTCTTGCCGGACTGCCGCTCTTGCCGTTCCGCTCCTCCGACCGGATCGACATCGTCCCTGTCGACTACGTTGCGGAATCGGTGGTCGCGCTGCATCAAAAGCCGGATCCGATGCACGAGATCTACCACCTCTCCTCGGGCACTGGTGCCGAGACTTTCGGCCAGCTTACGCGTGTGATTGCGCAGGCGTCCGGGAAAATGGAGCCACTGTATTGGCCCGAGCTGGAGCGTCCGTTCTCTTCCGTCGTGGACTGGCTCGCGGGATATCGCGGAGAATTCGGCCGCAGCGCGTCGTTGCTGAAAGTTTTCATGCCGTATCTGGTGTGGGACACCGTGTTCGACAACTCGCGCGTCGTGGGAGAGATGGGCCGCGCCCCGGAATCGTTTTCAAGATACTGTTATCCGCTGCTGCGATTCAGCCGCGATTGCCGCTTCTCGTACCCATACCGGGAATGGCCTGCAGCTGTTGTGTCCGTCCGCGAGGATGCCGCAGCGGCCGGCGTGGGCCACTCTGGAGGGTTTCAGCCATGATTGATTTCATGCTGCAAGCCTGGACCAGTTCGCTCATCGAACTTTCGGGCGCCCTTTGGAAGCTGGGGGCGGGGGAATCCTGGCAGCCGGGAGAAAAACTAAGCCTGCTCTTTGCGGGCTATAACGGCACGCGAAATACAGGTTCTGACGTTCGAGTGGAGGAGATGCTGCGGCAGGTGCGGCGAGTGCTGGGCGAAGAAAATCTCGCGCTCAGTGTGATGTCTCAGAATTTGGATTGGAGCCGCGGCTATTTCGGCGACGCACGCCAGGTATTCCTGCCGGACATCTATCCGCCGTTCCTGTTCCGCGAAGTGCGGAAGCACCACGGAGTGATCGCCTGCGAAGGCTCGATGTTCAAGAGCAAGTTCGCCGATGCACTGACCACATTGTTCATTGGCGCGCTAGGAATCGCTTCGGCCGAGAATAAGCTATCGGTTGGTTACGGTGCGGAAGCGGGCTTCATGAACCCCATGCTCGAAAAGATGTGCGCGCGTTATTGCCGCCGCTCGCTCATCATCACACGAAACGAAGAGTCGCAAGAGGTGCTGAGCCGGCTGGGCGTGTCGAGCGAAGCCGGCACGGATACCGCGTGGACCTTCGAGCCGCATCCTGCTGAATACGGGCGCGAGGCGCTCGCCGCTGCCGGATGGGACGGCCGCATGCCGGTGCTTGCGCTATGCCCTATCAATCCATTCTGGTGGCCGGTGAAGCCGTCGACCCCGAAGTTCATGGCGCATGCCTGCTTCGGCGGATACAAGCAGAGCCATTACCGCACGATCTATTTTCACAATTCCGGTTCCGCGGTTGACGCTGCGTATAAAAAATATCTCGGGGCGCTGGCAAACGGAGTAAAAGCGTTCCGCAGCAAACACCGCGTCTTCCTGATCCTGGTCGCGATGGAGCGGCTCGACACGCGGGCGTGCGAGGCGTTGGCCCCTGCATTTGACGGTGCGCCGGTATTTACCGCTGAGATGTACAACATGTACCAACTGGTGAGTATTCTGCGGTGCTGCAGCCTGATCGTTTCATCCCGCTATCACGCTCTGGTTACATCCATGCCGGGGCTGGTTCCCTCCGCCGGAATTACCATGGATGAGCGCATCCGCAACCTGCTCCGCGAGCGCGGCCACGAACACCTGCTGCTCACGGTGGACGATCCGGACCTGGAAACAAAGCTCGTCGCGGTGATGGAGCGCCTCGTATGGGATGCGGACGCGATTCGCGACGGCATTGGACGTTCGGTCGTGCGCAATCTGAAGACCATGGCCCGCATGGGAGTGTTCCTGGAACGGGCTGTGCACCAACGCTATCCTGAATTCCCGGTGCGGTCGGGCGTGCACAGTTGGGAAGAATATCTTCCACCGCTCGCGGAAAATCTTGAGCGGCTGGTCGAAACCTATGAGGGTGCAGCGGCTGCTGCAGCAGGCGGCTAGGCTTTCCAATCCGCATGAACTTCCTCGAAAACATTTTTTCGCGATTGAAACAAGCCGCCGGGCGCGTGGTCCTGGCTGAAGCGCACGCGAGTGGTTCATCGGGAGCGCTCTCCGTGAGTGGTTCACTGCGAACACTCTCCGCGAGTGGAGATCGGACAGCGACCGGAGCGGAGTTGCTTGCTCAGATCGCGGCCGCGCGCGCGTTTCTGCGTGCTTCCGGCCTTGCGAAGGGGGAGCGCTGCGCGCTCGTTGCTCCAAATAGCATCCGGTGGGTTGCGCTCGATCTGGCGATTCTCGCCGAAGGGCTGATCGCCGTTCCACTGTACGCCCGCCAGGCCCCTGCAGAACTCGTCGCCTTGATTCGCGACGCCGGAGCGGGCCTGGTTTGCTGCAGCGATGCAGCGTTACGCGACGCCATCGCCGGCTCGTGGCCAGATGGGCCACGCTTCGCGCTGTTCGACGAAATTTTCGCGACGCCTGCTCCCGATGCGACGGCGGCACCGGTAACGCTTTCGCCGAGCAACACGATCGCCATCCTCTACACGTCGGGCACTTCGGGCGAAGCGAAAGGCGTGATGCTGACTGTTGGCAACCTCGACCACATGTTGTCGTGCACCACGGCGCGCCTCGATCAACTGATGGGGCCGCGCGATGTGCCAGATCATGTTTTTCACTACACGCCATTTTGCTTCGCTGCATCGTGGATTTTGCTGCTCTCCTGCCTTTCCCGGACCAGTGTCCTTACGCTTTCGACGGACCTGACGAAACTCGCCGACGAAATCCGGAACGCAGCTCCCGACTATTTTCTCAACGTCCCGTTGCTGCTCGAACGCATGCGCGCGCGCATCGTGGAGAATGTTCATGAGCGCGGACGCGTGATTGCAAAAATATTCGACAATGCGCTGGCGGCGTGGTACCGGCTCGATGCAAAGTCGTCCCAGTCGTGGGATTTCTTTTGGCTGGGCCTCGCGGAGCGGCTCATTTTCCCGGCGATCCGCAAGCGCCTCGGTCCGAATCTTCGCGCGCTGATTTGCGGATCGGCGCCCCTGGCCCGGGAAACACAGTTATTTTTCATGATGCTCGACATTCCCGTGCTGCAGGGGTACGGCCTCACCGAAACCACGGGCATCTGCACTTTGGACGACCCAGCCCATATTGAGCCCGGATGCGTTGGCCCGGCCGTTCCCGGCATCGAGATGAAACTCGGTGAAAACAACGAAATCGTCGTGCGTGGTCCGAATATTTTCCGGGGCTACTGGAACCGGCAGGGAGAAACGGGGCAGGTGCTGCGCGATGGCTGGTTCCACACCGGCGATCAGGGCGAGGTGAACGCGAATGGGCACTGGCGCGTAACCGGGAGGCTGAAAAATCTCATCATTCTGAATTCCGGCCACAATATCGCGCCCGAGCCGATCGAGGAGGACCTTCTCCGTACGCTGCGTGGCGCGGAACAAGTTGTGCTCGTTGGAAACGGCCGCAGTTTCCTTGCGGCGATCATTACAGGCAAGGTGGCTCGCAGCGAAATCGAGTCGCAACTGAAACGATTGAACGTTACCCTCCCTCATTACGGTAAGATTCGGATGTTTCATGCCGTGCAGGCGCCTTTTACGATTGAAAATGGCCTGCTCACGGCCAACGGCAAGCTCAAGCGCGACGCCATCGCGGCGCGATATGGCGAAGAAATCGAACGGATGTACGCAAAGACCGAGGGATAAAGGCAAGGAATGGACGAATTCAAGGGAAAGTCGCTCTCCTGGTCCGTCGCCGATGGCATCGTCGAGTTGGCGCTCGACCGAGCGCCCGCCAACGAAATCGGTCTGGCCATGTTGGACGATCTGGAACGCTTCGCCGCCGCGCTTCCCGAACTCGAATCGAAAGCGAGCGCACTGATCCTATACAGCAAGCAGAGCGCGGGATTCTCCGCCGGCGCCGACTTGCGGGAACTGTTCGCGCTTGTTCAGGAAACGGATGCGGGCTCCGCAGCGAAGGGCGTGCGCGAGTTCCTGGAACGCATTCACGCCGTGCTCAACCGGCTCGATATGTCAACGCTCACAACTATCGCCGCCGTTCACGGCGTCTGCTTCGGCGGCGGCTTCGAGCTGGCGCTGACATGCGACCTGATTGTCGCCGACAAAATGGCGCGCTTCTGTTTTCCCGAGCTGCGCCTTGGGCTCATCCCCGGCTTCGGCGGCATTCCGCGGTTGAAGCGCGATGTAGGCAACGGCGTGGTCCGCGATTTGCTTCTTACCGGACGCAGTATCAATGCCACCAAAGCGCTCGCCATTGGCCTGGCTAGCCAAGTCGCCGCTGAAGGCGAAGCCCTGCGTGTGGCCCGCGCCACCGCCGCGCAGGTTACAAAATTCGATCGCGCCACGGCCGCAGCTGCGAAGAGGTTTATCAAGCCGCTTCCCGCTGAAGAGCTGCGCCACGAGATTGATATTTTCTGCAACCTTTTTGCACAGCCCACAGTGATGCAGGGTTTGCGTAAGTTCGTCGAAGCTACCGGCGCACATCCGTATCTGCCGTAACCAGACATCGGCGCGGGATTCCTGTAAAAAGGAGCTGATTTAAGCGACGCTATGAGAACCCTGGATCAAACGACCGATGAAATTCTGAACCTCGCTGCGGCGCACTTCAAAGTCCCACGCGCAGGACTTGAGGCCAGCGACGATTTCTTCAAGAAGCTGGGAATCGATAGTTTACAGGCGCTCGAACTGCTCACCCGCCTAGAGAATCACTTCGGCGTCGAGCTCCCGGATTACGAAGTCGCGGGAGTAAGCGACTTCCGCACCCTCGCCACCAGGATCCAGGCAAGACTTTGATTTGCCACGGAAACATAGAGACGCGGCGCGGCGGAGTCGCCACCAAAAAAGTTAACTTCAGCGGCTAAAGCCGATTGAAAGAAACTTCCCTTCGGCCGGGCTGAAGCCCGGCCCTCCCAGAAGATCCGAAGATTCTACTGGCTGCGCCACGAATTTGAGGAATAGTAGTTCAGGGGGAAAGAAGCCACTGCCCGCGACGGAATAAAACGATTCATTCGCTGATTTCCTCATATAATCTTGTTTTTCTCAGTGCCTCCGTGACTCTGTGGCTTTCTTTATGCTGGATTTGAAACTATACGACTCACTTGGCGCGGCCTTGCGCGACGCGCTCGAGCGCTGGCCGGATGAGGTTTGCTTGATCGAGGCCGACCGCGAGCGCGAACGTTCGCAGCTGACCTACCGGCAATTTCGTGAAGCCGCCGAGCCGCTCGCCGCGGCGCTCGAAGATTCTGGCTTTGCCGCCGGGGAGCGCGCCGCGATTATCATGACCAATCAGCCCAAGTGGCTGATCTCCGCCTACGCCACCTTTTTTGCCGGAGGCGTGGTGGTACCGCTCGACTATAAACTCTCCGCTGAAGAGCATCTGCAATTGCTCGCGCACTCGAAAGCGCGGGTTCTGTTCGTGGAATATCCGCACTGGCGCGCCATCACGCAGGCCGAAGCGTTTCGCGAGCATGAGCTGCACACCATCCTGGTTACCGAAGCGCCGCCGAATGCCGATCTGGCAGGCGGCCTGCGGTGGGAGGAGTGTCGCGCCGCCCATGCACCGGAATTCCGGCCGCGCTCGCGAAAGGACACGGCGTGCATCGTCTATTCCTCTGGTACCGGAGGCCGCCCGAAGGGCTGCGTCCTGACCCATGAGAATTACCTCGAACAGTGCAGCGCCGTGACGCCGATTTTTCCCTTCTGGCCCGGCGCGCGCTACTTGAGCATAATTCCCACGAACCATGCGATTGATTTCATGGGTGGATTCATCATGCCATTCACCGGCGGCGGCACCGTCATCCACTTGCGCACTTTGAGGCCAGAATTCATTCGCGAGGCCTTTACGCGATACAAGATCACCTACATGGCTGTCGTGCCGCTGATCTTGAAGAATTTGCAGCGCGGCCTGCGAGAAAGATTTGCCGCGTTGCCGCCTGGAAAGCGGCGCGCGCTGAATGCCCTGATCCGTGTGAATCGCGCATTCACGCGGCGGCAACCGCGTCTTGGTCTCAGCCGGTTGCTTCTGAAGGACATCCACCAGGCGTTCGGCGGCGGATTACGCGCGCTGCTTGTCGGCGGCGCTTTCACGGAGCCCGCCATGATGGAATTTTTCCACGATCTGGGCATCCCGATTTACAACGGCTATGGATGCACGGAGGCATGCACGGCGATTACGGTGAATGACCTCAGGCCGTTCCGGCCCGAATCGGTTGGCAGACCGGTCCAGGGAATGGAAATTCGCATCGTGGAACCCGACGCGGACGGAATCGGCGAAGTGGCTGTTCGCAGCAGGACCGTGATGTCACACTATCTCGATGACCCGGAGATGACGGCCGAAACCATCGTCGACGGATGGCTGATGACAGGAGATCTGGGCCGCGCCGACGCCGAAGGACATTTACAGCTCTTCGGGCGGAAGAAAAACATGATCGTCACGCCGGAAGGGAAAAATATTTATCCGGAAGATATTGAGAACACGTTCGAGGGGCTTCCCGTGAAGGAATTTTCCGTCTTCGCGGCGAACTATATTTGGCCACAACACACGATGGCCGGCGAGCAACTCGTGTTGGTGCTCCATCCCGAGCCGGGGCAGAATGCAGACGGCGCACTGCGCGCGGAAATTTCCCGCCGTAACGGGCAGCTTCTGAATTACAAGCGACTCGCTGCATACGTGATCTGGGAGCACGACTTTCCTCGCAATGCCGGTTTGAAAATCAAGCGCATGGTCCTTGCCGAGCAGATCGGCAAACAACTCGATCGCAACGCAACGGTTGCCTTGTGAACGAGCGCTACTTCGCCATCGTGAATCCAGCGGCGGGGAGTGGGCGATGCGGGAAGCTTGCTCCGGCTGCAATTGAAAAACTCCGCGCCGCGGGCCTCGATATCGAAGTGCGCAAAACTCGGGCGCCCGGCGAAGCTGTCGTGCTCGCGAACGGCGCGTATGCAGAAGGCTATCGCAATTTCATCGCTGTGGGTGGCGACGGCACGGGCTTCGAAATCGTGAATGGGCTTTTTCCCGCTGCGGCATTGGAGGGGCGCGCCGCGCTCGGCTTCCTGCCTCTCGGGACGGGCAATTCTTTCCTCCGCGATTTCACCGAGCGCGGGGCGGACTATGCCATCGAGGCGATTCGTACCCGCCGGCGGCGACCGTGCGACGTCATTCGTTTGAACCATGCAGGTGGCACGCTCTTTTACATCAACACACTGAACATCGGTTTCGCCGCGGATGTCGCTACGCTGACCAATCGCCACCTGAAGCGCCTGGGAGAACTCGGCTATCTCGCCGGCGTGCTGGTTTCGCTGGCCCGGCTGCGCCGCCGCTCGTTCCCCTTGCGGGCAGATGGCGAGCGCGACGACCGCCGTTGCTTGTTTCTCGCCTTCAGCAACAGCAAGTATACCGGGGGTAAGATGATGATTGCGCCGCACGCATCGATCGGTAGCGGCGCGATCGAATATGTCCATTGGGGCCCGATTGGACGCTTCGGCCTGGTGCGAAATCTGGCGACCTTGTTTGACGGCTCGCACATCCGGCACCCATTGGCGTCGCGGCGCACAGCAACGCGCATCGAATTCGATATCGAAGCTCCGGTGGATGTGGTCGTCGATGGTGAAGTGCTCACACTCGAAGTCAAATCGCTCGAAGTGCTCCCTAACGCGCTGGATGTGATGGTATGAACGGCGAAAGCGAACAGCAGATTTCAACAGTCTCGGCGAGCAACGCGCCGGCCGAGCGCGGTCTGCGGCGCGCGTGGATCCTGGCGCGAAGCACGTTTCGCTGGCTGCTCTGCGGGGCCTATTTCTTTCCCGTGTGCGCCTTCCTCGTGCTGCTCGGCATTTTCATTGATCCACGAAAAAACGACGGCGCGCAGCGCATGCTCTGCCGCGTCACCATGAAGCTCGCGGGTGCGAAGCTCGTGGTGCGGCGCGCGCCAGGGTTTGATCCGACTCGCACCTGCTTTCTTTTGATCAATCACGTCAATCTGTTCGATCCGTTCGTGCTCTACGCCACAATTCCGCAATTCTTCCGCGGTCTGGAGTTTGAATCGCACTTCCGCATTCCCGTGTACGGCTGGATGATGAAACGCTTTGGCAACGTTCCCGTGCCGGACAACAACCGCCCTTCCGACCTGAAACGGATGTGGCGGCTGACGCGCGCCGCGCTCGACTCAGGCGTCAGCCTCGCCGTTTTCCCCGAAGGGCAGCGCACGCTGGATGGCCGCCTCGGCCCGTTCAAGGACGGCGTCTTCCGCATGGCGATGAAATTTGGCACGCCCATCGTCCCGGTCAGCATGGTCGGCGCGTTCGGATTCAACAAGAAGACAGGCTGGCTGTTGCGGCCGGGCACGATCACCGTCTATCTGCACGACGTTATCGAAACGAAGGACCTGCGCAAGGAAGATTTCTCCGCGCTTCGCGACCGCGTCCACGCCATTATTGCGCGGCCGATGGAAGAGGGACTTGAGACAGCGCGAAAGCAGGAAACTGCTCATTGATTTATGCGGGGTTGAATACCTGGAAACCACACTTGAGCGCAGCTTCGCCTAACCGGCGGTCAGAGACGCCGAACTCGACGATGTTCCCGCTACCTTCAAAACCTTTAGCGTGAACCCGAATGCTATCTTTCAGCCAAATTGCGGCAGAAAGGTGAATGGCATCACCCGCTTTGAGGAAATACTGCTCGCATAGAACCGGGAGTGCGATCATCGTATGGGTTGTCAATTCCAGAATACTCAAACTGAAAAACCAATCAGCCTGGAATTCATCAACAAGTTTTTCCTTCTCGTTGATGCTCAACTCTCTTTCTCGATACTTGCGGCCAATCGCCGCATGAACTTCAGCAAAACTGAGCACGGAGGTATAAATTGTTTCACCCCGCTCAAATCGGGAGGTGACAGCCTTACTTCCTTCTTCTTGAACATACCGCTTAACAAGCGCTGAGCTATCGAGATAGAGCATCAGTCGCGGTCTTCCAAAATCATTTGTGACATAGGTTTGCCTTTTACGCGGATAGGCTTGAAGCGCCTGAACGGCCGGGTGCCCCTTCGCAGATGGCCCTCCGCCTCCAGGCGTTTCAAAAGATCCTCAACGCTATAAGTTGTTTCAGGTTCGGGTTCAGGCGGGACGAGGCGAGCGACCGGCTTGCCCCGGTCGGTAACGATTATCGATTCGCCCCTGCCGACCAAGCCCAGGTACCGGCCGAGGCGGTTCTTAAGTTCACGGCTGCCCACGGTTCTCATGTAGCTACCTCGATCCTATTGTAGCTACATAATCGATTGGGGTCAACGGATACAGGAGCCGGGTAGTGGGTCAGTTTCCGGTTAGCCCGTCATCCGCCAACAATCGAGGGCCAGCAAGCACGGACATAGCTTCAAATTCCGACAAGCCGAAATCGCAGCACTCATTGGACGAAAACCGCGTATATTCTGTTCTGCTGTAATGCCTCGCGTCGCATTCGATTCAGTTCGAAAGGAGATCCTCATGAGCACATCCACAGGCACGACTTCCTCCGCCAGCGTCTACACAACCCCCGCGTTCTGGGAACGCTTGTGGCGGACAGCCGGCATCCAGTCTGTCCTCTG
>Ga0137412_10002357_pt1 | contig 14939 bp, 12 predicted proteins | sample CZODoug2_1_16fun_FD_122160 | JGI IMG/M metagenome (GOLD analysis project Ga0137412, IMG submission 122160) | Vadose zone soil fungal communities from Angelo Coast Range Reserve, California, USA - CZODoug2_1_16fungal (Hybrid Assembly) | ecosystem: Environmental > Terrestrial > Soil > Vadose zone...
TGGCATTCAACTGTTCCCTGTCGTTATCAATGACGCTAAAATTCATGTGCTTACCCCTGCAGACAGCAAGCGCCACGCCAAACTTCGGTTAACTACGATACCCCTGCTCTTGCCCCTCCCGAAGACCGATTATCATTATTGTCTGACCCGATGCGCCGCTGCATCGACTTGTATGTTAACGACATATTAGCTCATTGGTGAAAAAAGGTGATCATCTGTAGCATCCCGGCGACATGGGCCCATGGGGTGGTTAACGTGAACCCCTAGGAACCGTTGACGCTGCTACGTCCTGATCTTTGGTAACGCGGAGCTGGAAATTGAAAAACTTGCGCGTTATTTGCGTATGTTTTTCAGGGGGTGACCGGCGCGATTTATCGCTATAGACTTGCGGAAATCTTAGCGTCAATGCATGTAACGAACAGTGCGCCTATCGTGATTTTCCGACTCTCTCTTGAGCATTCCTCCGACACGCGGCGGCTCAGTCACCATGTGTGATGGAATCTCCTAACGTTTTGGCCGCCCTTGGAGGATGAGTTGTCGAAAACAGCGTTAATTACCGGCATTACCGGACAAGATGGGGCGTATTTGGCCGAGTTTCTGCTCGATAAGGGCTACAGCGTTCACGGCGTCAAAAGGCGAGCATCGTCCTTCAATACCGATCGCATCGACCATCTGTACCAGGATCCGCACGAGAAAAACGTACGCTTCAAGCTTCATTACGGGGATTTGACCGACTCCACGAACCTGATTCGCATCATTCAAGAGGTTCAGCCGGACGAAATCTACAACTTGGCTGCGCAAAGCCACGTGGCGGTCTCGTTCGAGACCCCGGAATACACGGCCAATTCAGACGCAGTCGGCACGCTGCGGGTATTGGAAGCCATTAGGATTCTGGGCTTGGAGAAGAAAACCCGCTTCTACCAGGCTTCGACCTCCGAGATGTTCGGCAAGGTCCAGGAAGTGCCGCAGCGGGAGACCACGCCGTTTTACCCCCGTTCCCCTTACGGGGCAGCCAAGGTTTATGCCTATTGGATTACGGTCAATTATCGCGAGGCTTACGGCCTTTACGCCTGCAACGGCATCCTCTTCAATCATGAATCGCCGCTGCGCGGCGAGACCTTTGTTTCCCGCAAGATCACCCGGGCCCTGACCCGCATTCATGTTGGGCTGCAAGAGACATTGCACCTGGGCAATTTGGATTCGCGGCGCGATTGGGGCCATGCGCGTGACTATGTCCGCGCCCAGTGGTTGATGCTGCAACAGCAAACGCCGGAGGATTTTGTCATCGCGACGGGAAAGCAGCACTCGGTGCGGGACTTTGTCGCAACCGCCGGCGCTCGCTTAGGGATGAGAATCGAATGGAAAGGCAGCGGGGTGGAGGAGGAGGGAATCGACAAGAAGACCGGGCGTACCTTGGTTCGGGTCGACCCGCGTTATTTTCGGCCCACTGAAGTCGAGACCCTGCTGGGCGATCCGACCAAGGCGAAGCAGAAGCTAGGATGGGCCGCTGAGGTCACCTTTGATCAGCTTGTAACCGAAATGGTGGCCGCCGATTTGGATGCTGCAAAACGCGACGCCATGATCTCCAAGGAAGGCTACAAGATTTACAACCACAACGAGTAACTTAAGTGACGCTCGATTTAGCCTCAAAGATCTATGTCGCCGGTCACGCCGGTTTGGTCGGCTCTGCCGTGGTTCGCGCTCTGCGAGCGCGGGGCTATAAAAACCTGCTGCTCGTCGCGCATCGCGAACTGGATCTCACCGATCAGCGCTCGGTGTCGGATTTCTTTCAGCGCGAGCGCCCTCGGGCCGTCATCATGGCGGCTGCTCGTGTCGGCGGCATCAATGCCAATAACACGCGGCCAGCCGAATTCATCCGCGACAACTTATTGATTCAAGATAACGTCATCGATTCGGCGTATCGCTCCGGCAGCGAGAAATTCGTGTTTCTGGGATCGAGCTGCATTTATCCCAAACTCGCGCCGCAGCCCATCAAGGAAGAGTACCTGCTCACGGGCGCTTTGGAACCGACCAATGAATGGTACGCAATAGCCAAGATCGCGGGTCTCAAAATGTGCCAGGCGTACCGCCGCCAGTACGGCTTTAATGCGATATCTCTGATGCCCACGAATCTCTACGGGCCGGGTGATAATTTTGACCTGCAAAATTCGCATGTTCTCCCCGCGCTCATTCGGCGGTTTCACGAGGCGGCGTTGCGCGGTGATCCGACGATGTCCATTTGGGGCACGGGTACGCCGCGCCGAGAGTTTTTGCACGTCGACGATTTGGCTGACGCTGTGATACATCTCATGAACGGCTATGAAAATGAACAAATCATCAATGTGGGGTGGGGCGAGGACGTGACCATCCGGGAATTGGCGGAAATGATCGCCAAGACATCGGGTTTTCATGGCCGATTGGTCTTTGATTCGACCAAACCCGATGGCGCGCCGCAGAAATTATTGGACACCTCGCGCCTCAGTGCGCTCGGGTGGAGACCTAAAATCACGTTGCAGACGGGCATCGAGCAGACCTATGAATGGTTCAAACGGCACGTCTCCGAAGCTCGATTGATCGCATAGCAGCGCAAGGAAATGGAGAGGATTTGAGTAACGGGGCAATTCTAGTCACCGGCGGTGCCGGCTACATTGGCAGTCATGTGGCACGTCAATTGGGCGAGGCGGGCCAGCGGGTCGTCGTCATCGATAATCTTTGTAAAGGTTTCAAACAGGCGGTGACCTCGGGTGATTTGGTGGTGGGCGACGTTGGAGACCACGACTTGGTCGCAAGGCTCTTGGCGGAGCACGACATCGACACCGTCATGCATTTTGCCGCTCACATCAGCGTGGCTGAGTCGGTGGCCAATCCTCTGAAATACTATGGCAACAATACCTGTTGCACGCGCACCCTCTTGCAAGCCTGCGTTGAAAACAACGTCAAGAATTTCGTATTTTCCTCATCGGCCGCCGTGTACGGGGTGCCGGAAGGGGGCTACGCGGGCGAAGACTCGCCGACCAACCCCATCAACGCCTACGGCACGTCCAAGCTCATGAGCGAGTGGATGCTGCGGGATGTCGCGGCGGTGAACCCGCTGCGCTACGTCGCGCTGCGTTACTTCAACGTCGCGGGCGCGCACCCAGGGGGGCAAATCGGCCACTCGACGGTCAATTCGCACCTGCTCACCAAAGTGGCCTGCGAGGCTCTGGTGGGCAAGCGTCCGCATGTATCGGTGTTCGGCAGCGACTACCCGACTCCCGATGGAACGGGAGTGCGGGATTATCTGCATATCGAGGATTTGGCTGCGGCGCACCTGAATGCCTTGGATTATCTGCGCGGCGGCGGTAAGTCGACCGCGCTCAATGTCGGTTACGGTCACGGGTACTCGGTGCGCGAGGTGCTGCGCATGGTTGAGACGGTAGCCGGCGAACCCTTGAATATTCGGGAAGAGCCGCGCCGAGCCGGGGATCCTGCCTATCTCGTTGCCCGCGCCGAGCGTGTGCGCACGGAGCTTGGCTGGCACCCGCGCTATGACGACTTACAGGCCATTGTTTCGAGCTCCGTGGCTTGGGAACGCAAGCTGCTCAAGGAACCTTGGGGCTGACTTTAAATCCCCGTAACCTCCGTGGGGCTCGCCTTTACTTGAACTCGTAAAACCGCTAGGCTTTCGCGCTGCTTTTCCTAGTTAAATCAGAATATTACGCATGCGAATTACGATATTCGGCTCCGGCTACGTGGGCCTGGTCACCGGTGCGTGCATGGCGGACGCGGGCAATCACGTGCTGTGCGTCGACATCGATGAGCGTAAAACGGCCATGCTCCAACGCGGCGAGGTGCCGATCCACGAGCCGGGACTGGAATCGCTGATCAAGCGCAGCGCCGATGCCGGGCGCCTGCGCTTCACCGCCAATGCCAAAGAAGGCGTCGATCACGGGCTGTTTCAGCTGATCGCCGTGGGCACCCCGCCGGACGAAGATGGGTCGGCAGACCTGCGCTACGTCTTGGCCGTGGCTCGCACCATTGGCGAGAACATGAACGACTACAAAGTCGTCGTGACAAAATCGACCGTTCCGGTCGGGACCGCGGACAAGGTACGCGAGGCGGTACGGGAGTCGCTGGACAAGCGCCGTGTGCGCGTGGAATTCGACATGGTGTCGAACCCGGAATTCTTGAAGGAGGGCGCAGCCATCGCCGATTTCATGAAGCCCGACCGGGTGGTCATCGGCACCGACAGTGACCGCGCGACGGAACTGTTGCGTTCCTTGTATGAACCGTTCACCCACAATCGCGACCGCATGATCGTCATGGATGTGCGATCGGCAGAACTGACCAAGTACGCGGCAAATGCCATGCTGGCGACCAAGATCAGTTTCATGAACGAATTGGCGAATCTTGCGGAACGGTTCGGCGCCGACATCGAGTCGGTGCGCATCGGCTTAGGCTCGGATCCGCGCATTGGCTATGCCTTCATCTATCCCGGCGTGGGCTATGGCGGCTCGTGTTTCCCCAAGGATGTCCAAGCCCTGCAGCGCTCGGCCCAAGAAGTGGGCTATGACGCCAGCATCTTGGCCGCGGTGGAGAGTGTCAACGACCGCCAGAAGCAAATCCTCTTCAATAAGATCAAGGCGCATTTCGGCGAGGTTCGCGGCAAGACCGTGGCCATTTGGGGTCTGGCCTTCAAGCCCAACACCGATGACATGCGCGAGGCATCCAGCCGCGTATTGATGGAGTCGCTGTGGTCTGTGGGCGCCAGAGTGCGCGCCTACGATCCGGTGGCCATGCCCGAGTGCCTGAGGATTTACGGCCACCGGCCGGATCTGTTCCTCTGTAAGACCAGTCACGAAGCCTTGCAGGGCGCCGATGCGTTGGCCATCGTCACCGAATGGCGGGAGTTTCGCAGCCCGGACTTCGAGCACATCAAAGGCGCACTGCATACGCCGGTGATCTTCGACGGGCGCAATATTTATGATCCGGAACAGATGGCGCAGGCAGGCTTTAGCTACTATGCGATCGGCCGAGGGAAGAATCTACAGTGATCAAATCATGAGCAACGTAATTCCGGTGATTCTCTCGGGAGGCGCAGGCACCCGGCTCTGGCCGCTGTCGCGCGAGATGTATCCGAAGCAGCTTCTTTCGCTCACCGGCGAGCAGACCATGCTGCAAGACACCGCCCTGAGGCTGGCGGCGATTGCCGGCGCGATCCCGCCCATCGTGGTGTGCAACGAAGCCCATCGCTTCACCGTCGCAGAACAGATTCATGCGCAGGGCATCCAGCCCTCGGCAATCCTGTTGGAGCCCTCAGGCCGCAATACGGCGCCTGCCGTCGCGCTCGCAGCGCTCAAGGCCTTGAAGATTGATCCAAATGCCACCCTGGTCGTCGCGCCGGCGGATCATGTGATTCGCGATGCGGGTAAATTTCAGCAAGCTGCCGAGGTCGCGGTGGCGCTGGCGCAGGGTGACAAGCTCGTCACTTTCGGCATCGTTGCGCATGCCCCGGAAACCGGCTACGGCTACATTCGCCGCGGCGAAGGAGCCGGGCCCGCCTATCCCGTGGCCCAATTCATCGAAAAGCCGCCGCTCGACCTGGCGCTGCAATACGTGGCCAGCGGTGATTACTACTGGAACAGCGGCATGTTCGTGTTCAAAGCAAGCCGGTACCTTTCGGAACTGAGCAGCTTGGCGCCGGATATCCTGGCGGCCTGCACGGCGGCCTTTCAAGCGGCCAAGACCGATTTGGATTTTGTGCGCATCGACAAGGCGGAATTCACCAAGTGCCGCAGCGAGTCGATCGACTACGCCGTGATGGAGAAGACCCAGGACGCGCTGGTGTTGCCGCTGGATGTCGGCTGGAGTGACGTGGGTTCCTGGTCATCGCTATTCGATGTGCTTCCCGCTGACGAGGAGGGCAATGTGCTGCAGGGTGACGTCATGGTCCACGACACCCATGACTGCTACGTGCACTCGACCAGCCGCTTGGTGGCAACGGTAGGCATGCAAGATCACATCATTGTCGAGACCAAGGATGCGATTTTGGTGGCACCCAAGGATCGCGTGCAGGACGTGAAGGATCTGGTTGCCAAAATCAAGAAATCGGGCCGCACTGAGTCGGCGCTGCATCGTGAGGTTTTCAGGCCCTGGGGCAGCTACGACAGCATCGATAACGGCGAGCGCTTCCAGGTGAAGCGCCTCTCGGTGAAGCCGGGCGGTGTGCTGTCGCTGCAAATGCATCACCATCGCGCGGAGCATTGGATTGTGGTGCAGGGTGCGGCGCGCATCACGCGCAATGATGAGGTCTTCTTGCTCGCGGAGAATGAATCCACGTATATTCCCGTCGGCGCCACGCATCGCATCGAGAATCCCGGCAAGGTGCCCCTGCACATCATCGAAGTGCAGTCCGGTTCCTATCTGGGCGAAGACGACATCGTGCGCTTCGAGGATAACTACGGTCGCAAGGGTACCAACACGTGAATTCCATCACGTGTTTCAAGGCTTACGATTTACGCGGCCGCATTCCCAACGAACTGAACGAGGATGTGGCCTACCGGGTTGCTCGCGGCTACGCGCAATTCCTGCATCCTAAGCGCGTCGTGGTCGGCCGCGACATCCGCCTGAGCAGCTCGAGACTGACCGATGCGGTGTGCCGAGGATTGACCGACAGCGGCGTGGATGTGTATGACATCGGTGTGTGCGGCACGGAAGGGGTCTATTTCGCGACTTTCGACGGCGGCTACGATGGCGGCATCATGATCACGGCAAGCCACAATCCACCGGACTACAACGGCATGAAGTTTGTGCGGGAGCAATCCAAGCCGATCAGCGGCGACAATGGCCTTGTGGAAATTCGCGGGTTTGCGGAGCGTGGCATGTTCGCGGCGCCCGAACGCCCAGGGGTTCGCCACCCCATCGATATCACCGCAGCCTATGTCCGCCACCTGTTGTCGTATGTTGATTTATCGGCGTTGAAGCCGCTCAAGATAGTCGTGAATGCCGGCAACGGCGGAGCCGGGCTCATCATCGACAAGCTTGAACCGCATCTGCCCTTCAAGTTCATCAAAGTTCATCATCAGCCTGACGGTAACTTCCCGAATGGGATCCCCAATCCCATGTTGGAGGAGAACCGCAAGCCCACGGTGGAGGCGATCCGCTCGCACCACGCCGATTTTGGCATTGCCTGGGACGGGGACTTCGACCGATGCTTCTTGTTCGATGAGCAGGGCGGCTTCATCGAGGGGTACTACATCGTGGGCCTGCTCGCGTCGATACTGCTGCGCGGGCAACCGGGGGGCAAAGTCGTGCACGATCCGCGCCTTACCTGGAATACGATTGAAATTGTGAAGGCCAGCGGCGGTGCCGCCGTGCTCTCGAAATCCGGCCATGCCTTCATCAAACAGCGCATGCGCGAGGTGGATGGCGTTTATGGCGGCGAAATGAGCGCGCACCATTATTTCCGCCGCTTTGCCTACTGCGACAGCGGCATGATCCCATGGTTGGTGGTCGCGCAAATCCTGTCCGAGTCAGGCCAAAAGCTCTCCGCGCTGGTGGGCGAGCGTATCGGCCTGTTTCCGGTCAGCGGCGAATTGAACTACCGCGTCCCCGACGCCAAGGCCGCCATCGCGGCGTTCGAGCGGCGCTACGCGCCGCAGGCCATCGCCTTGGATCGCACCGATGGGATCTCGTTCGAGTTTCCGGAGTGGCGCTTCAACCTGCGCACCTCGAATACCGAACCGCTGATACGCCTCAATGTCGAGGCACGCGGCTCGGTTACGCTCATGCAGTCGAAAACCGAAGAGCTGCTCGGGCTGCTCAAATCCCAAGGCGCGGTTGCCGCGGACCATTGAAAGCAGCGTATGCGCAACCCCAAGCTCAGCGTCGTCATTCCGGTCTACAACGAGGAGGCGGTGCTGCCTACTCTGTTCGCTCGACTGTATCCCTCGCTCGATGCGCTGCAGATTCCGTACGAAATCGTGTTCGTCAATGATGGCAGCAAGGATCGTTCCGTGGCGCTGCTTCGGCAGCAATTCACCGAGCGTCCGGGCCAGACACGGGTCGTGTTATTTCACGCAAATTTTGGCCAGCATTCGGCGGTGATGGCGGGCCTGGCCTATGCGCGCGGCGAATACGTGATTACCTTGGATGCGGATCTGCAAAATCCTCCGGAAGAGATCGGCAAATTGGTCGGCATGCTCGAGCAGGGCTACGACTATGTGGGCACGATCCGCCAGCAGCGGCAGGATTCATTGTGGCGGCGCACTTTTTCCAAGGCCATCAATAAACTTCGCGAATGGATCACCCCGGTGCGCATCACCGATCAGGGCTGCATGATGCGCGGCTATGCCCGTTCGGTGGTGACCGCACTCAATCAAACGCGCGAGGTGAATACCTTCATACCCGCGTTGGCGTCGATCTATGCGATGAACCCGATCGAAGTGCCGATTGCGCACGAGGAGCGTCATGCGGGAAAGTCGAAATACTCGATGTACAGCTTGATCCGCCTGAATTTTGATTTGATCACCGGGTTTTCCGTGGTTCCCCTGCAGCTATTTTCGATGATTGGCATGGCGGTATCGCTGTTGTCAGCGCTGTTCTTCGTCTACCTGATCGTGCGCCGCTTCACGGTGGGCGCCGAGGCTGAGGGTCTGTTCACGCTGTTCGGCATCGTGTTTTTCTTCATCGGTTTGGCGCTCTTTGGTATCGGTCTGCTCGGCGAGTATGTCGGACGTATTTATGCGCAAGTCCGCGAGAGGCCGCGCTACATCGTCGCTGCAGTTCTCGAGCAGGACGCAGATCCGCACAGGCCCATGCCGGGATTGGTCATGTCCCGTCGGGTTACGGATCCCTCCGTACCGTGACCAGTGCGGTGGTATTCGCCTACAGTGGCCAGGCTACCCCACCGTGACCAGTGCGGTGGTATTCGCATACAGCGAAGTCGGTGTGCGCTGTGTACGCGAGCTATTGGCTCAAGGGGTCGGCATTCCGCTGCTCTTCAGCCACGTGGATGATCCGAACGAAAACCACTGGTTTGGCAGTGTCCGGCAATTGGCTGAAATGCATGGGCTGAACATGGTGACGCCGGACTCGCCCAACACGGCGGCATGGATTGCCCAGGGTGCCGCTGCCAAGCCCGATTTCATATTTTCCTTTTACTATCGCTACATGCTGGATCAGGCTTGGCTGGCGGTGCCGCGGCACGGCGCGCTCAACATACATGGTTCGTTGCTGCCGAAGTACCGAGGACGAGCGCCGGTCCACTGGGCCATCATTCACGGCGAATCCATGACCGGCGCCAGCCTGCACTACATGGTGGAAAAGCCCGACGCGGGGGCGTTGGTCGATCAAGAAGCGGTGCCCATCTTGGAAAATGACACGGCCCTCGAGGTATCAATGAAGGTCGCCGCGGCAGCGGAAACCGTGCTGCGTCGCAGCCTGCCGAAATTGATCGCCGGCACCGCCTCCTCTCAGCCGCTCGATCTTACCCAGGGTTCTTATTTCGGCCGCCGCCGCCCCGAAGACGGGCGCATCGACTGGCGATGCGGCGCGCGCGCCGTACATGACCTGGTTCGTGCCGTCGCACCACCATTCCCCGGCGCCTTTACCGAGTTAAACGGGTGTAGGCTGGCGCTGCTCGAGACGCGCCTGGATGCGCACCCCGTGAAGTACCCCGGTCGAACACCTTGCCTGTACTCATCGGACGGTGCCTGGTACGCCGACTGCGTCGACGGGCGCCGCCTTAAGATTTTGCAATTGACCGCCGATGGCGCGCCTGTGGGCCAGAATACCGTCCCGCCGGCACTGGCCCAACAACCGCTGGCGCTTGGCTGAAGCTTAAATCGAAAGCAGGGGTTTATTTTGAAAAACGTGCTGATTCTTGGGGTCAATGGATTCATCGGTCATCACTTGAGCAAGTACATCCTCAGCAAAACCGATTGGCATATATACGGCATGGACCTGCAATCGGAACGCGTCGCGACGATGCTGAGCAATCCGCGCTTTCATTTCGTGGAAGGCGATATCACCATCAACTTGGAGTGGGTCGAGTATCACGTGCGCAAGTGCGATGTGATCTTGCCGTTGGTGGCCATCGCGACGCCCGCCACCTATGTTCGCGAGCCGCTGCGGGTTTTCGAATTGGACTTCGAGGCCAACCTGCCCATCATCCGCCACTGTGTGAAGTACAAGAAGCGCGTGGTATTTCCGTCGACGTCGGAAGTGTACGGCGCCAGCCGCGACAAGGAATTCGATCCGGAGACCACCGAATTGGTGTTGGGCCCCATTCACAAGCAGCGTTGGATTTACTCCTGCGTGAAGCAGCTCCTGGACCGCATCATTTGGGCCTACGGCCAGCAGGGGCTGCAATTCACCTTGTTCCGGCCCTTCAACTGGATTGGGTCCGGACTCGACAGCATGGACGATCCCAAAGAGGGCAGTTCGCGGGTGCTGACGCAGTTCTTGGGCCACATCGTGCGCGGCGAACCGATCAAGCTGGTGGATGGCGGCACGCAAACTCGAGCCTTTACCTTCATCGATGACGCGGTCGAGTGTCTGACCACCATCATCGACAATCCGAACGGCGTCGCCGACGGCAAGATCTACAACATCGGCAACCCGCATAACTCGTACTCGATTCGCAAGCTGGCGGAAATGATGTTGGAAATTGCCGTATCCCGCCCCGAATACGCACCCACGGCGCGCAATACCAAGCTGATCGACGTTACTGCGCTCGACTACTATGGCAAGGGCTATGCGGACATTCCGGCGCGCCTGCCCTCGATCAAGAACACCACCGCGGAACTTAAGTGGACGCCAAAGACCGACATGCGCACGGCGCTGAAGGCGATATTCGATTCCTACGCTCATGCGTTGCCCTCGGCTTCCGCCTTGTTGTCGCGCGATGCTTAAAGACACACACATCGGCCTCAAGGTCGATGTGGATACCTTGCGCGGAACCCGCGAAGGCGTACCCCGGCTCGCTGCGTTGTTCAAGAAGCTTGCCGTCGATGCCACTTTTTATTTTTCCGTGGGCCCCGATCACACCGGGCGCGCCATGCGCCGGGTGTTTCGCAAGGGTTTCGCGCAAAAGGTCGCGCGCACCTCGGTGCTGAAGCACTACGGGTTGAAAACCCTGCTGTACGGCGTGTTGCTCCCGGGCCCCGATATCGGCCGCAAAGCAGGCGCTGTCATGCGCAGCGTGCACGATGCCGGCTTCGAGGTAGGGCTGCACACGTTCGATCATGTGCGCTGGCAAGACTACGTCGCCGGCGCTTCCGAGGCTTGGACGAGGATCGAATTCGAGCGCGGCATGAGCGCCTTTGAGCGCGTATTCGGATTTTTCCCGAAATCACACGCGGCTGCCGGCTGGCAAATCAACGCGCATGCACTGGAACTCGAGCGTGAATACGGCTTAGGCTATGCGAGCGATACCCGCGGCTATGCGCCCTTTTGGCCGATGCTCAAAGCAGAGCGCAGCACCTGTCCGCAATTGCCGACCACATTGCCCACTTTCGATGAGTTGCTGGGGCGCGATGGCATTGATGAATCGAACATCGCCGATGCGGTGTTTCGGCGGTCCGAAAACAACGCCGCCGCGGGCGGCGAGAATCTGCAGGTATTTACGCTGCATGCAGAGCTCGAGGGCATGCGGTTGCTGGACGCATTCGAATCGCTGCTCAGAAAGTGGCAGGCGGCGGGCGTCAAAGTCACGCGCATGGCGGGGATTCGTGATCTCGCCGTCCAAAGGCCGCTGCCCGATCAGACCGTGATCATGGGCGAGGTCCCGGGGCGCTCAGGCCTGCTCGCCATTCAACCCGCGAGCGCGGGGGCGGCGTGAGTCAGGCGATAGACTTCAAGGGACGTGAGGGCCGGCTGTACATGGGTCTCGCGCTGCTGCTGGCCATGGTGTGGCTCGCGACATTGGCGAACCGGCCGCTGTTCAATCCCGACGAAGGGCGATACGCCGAAATCCCGCGGGAGATGTTGAGCGACGGCGATTGGGTGATCCCGCACTTGAATGGCTTGGACTACATCGAGAAGCCGCCGCTGCAGTACTGGGCGACGGCCTCGATGTATCGCTTGTTCGGCGTGAGCGAGTTCTCCGCGCGGCTTTATACCGCCCTCGCGGCGCTCGGCACGGTCGCTCTGATCGGCTTGCTTGGGGCTCGACTCGGCGGCCGGGACACAGGCTGGCGTGCCGCAGCCGTTTTGGCCGGCATGATCATGGTCATCGTCCTCGGTCAGTTGATTACGCTGGACATGAGCCTGACGCTCTATATGACGGCCAGCCTTACGGGATTCTTGTTGGCGCAGCGGCCGGGAGAAGCCAACCTGAAGTGGATGTTGATGGCATGGATCGGCGCCGCGTTAGGGGTGCTCACCAAGGGTCTCGTGGCTGCGGCCATTCCGGCGGCGGTACTGGTGATCTACAGCCTGTGTTGCCGCGATGTCTCGCCCTGGCGCCGCTTAAGATTGTCCTGGGGTCTGCCGCTGTTTTTAGCGATTGCGGCGCCCTGGCATTGGCTGGCGGCACTGAGGCTTGATGATTTCCTGCAATTTTTCTTCGTACACGAGCATTTCGCGCGCTACTTGACCAAGGTCGCGGATCGCGAAGAACCCTGGTGGTTTTTCGGGATGGTGTTCTTGATAGGCACGGTTCCGTGGACCGTGCCGGCGCTGCGGGTGATATTCAGCGGTTGGCGCGACCGCGCCTTGAAAGGGTCATTCAGCCCGACTTTCTTCCTGTGGATCTGGGTGCTTTTCGTCTGTGTATTTTTTTCGCTGTCGGATTCGAAACTCATGCCCTACATCTTGCCGGCCATGCCGGCGCTGGCGGTTTTGATCGCGATGCTGCCCGTCGCAACCTTGAAGCGGGATTTTTTGATCACGGCTATTTTGACGGCCATCGTCGGTCTGGGGTTGGGCGTCGCGAGCTTCTATCTGCCGGCCCTGGTGCCGGAGTCGCCCAACCGCCCCTACTTCCTGAACCTCGCGAAGCCGCTTCGGGAAGTCGCTGCCCTGCTGCTGGTGTCGGGTGTGTTCGTCTGGGTCCAGGGAGCTCGCGATGCGACGCGCGCGGGCGTGTTCCTGGGTGTGGGCTGGTGCCTGGCGGGGTTGCTGCTGATGAAGACCGCTACGCTGGTGGCGCCGATCTACTCGGGATTCGACCTGGCCAAGGCGTTGCCGCCGGCCGATCGAGACGCGCCGCTCTACAGCGTGCGCACCTACGATCAATCCCTGACCTTTTATTTGCAGCGAACAGTCATGTTGGTCGGGTATCGTGGCGAGCTTGACTATGGACTGCACAGGGCGCCGAACGGCGAAATCGCCGATGTCGATGAGTTTCTTCGCCTTTGGGATTCGCAAACGCGCGCTTATGCGGTGATGGACAAGCGGACATTCAGTAACTTCAAGGAGCGTGGCGTGCCCATGCGTACGGTCGGTCAGAATGTGGGTCAGGTGATGGTGGCGCGGCCATGAGCGTCATCACGTGGGCGTTGATCTTGACGGGCGTGGGGCTGAACGCGGCGGCGCAACTGCTGCTGAAAGTGGCCACCAAGCCCTTGGCGCAGTTCAGCGTATTCAATGCCGATACCTTGAACAGCAGCGTGGTCATTCTGTTCAAGAGCCTGCCGTTCTGGAGCGGCATGCTGTGTTACGCCGCCAGTGTGTGCGTGTGGGTCGCCGCCTTGTCCAAGGCGCCGGTCAGTACGGCTTATCCCATGTTGTCCTTGGGGTACGTGGTCGTGGCGGCCGTGTCGGTGGCGTGGCTGGGGGAGACGCTCACGCCGGCAAAGGTGCTGGGGATCGCACTGATTTGCGCCGGTGTGGTACTGGTGTCGCGGGGTGCCGCATGAAACCGTTCCTGCCCTTTGCGCGCCCGTCGATCGATGAGCAGAGCATCGCAGCCGTCGCGGACGTTTTCCGGTCGGGTCAATTGGCCAGCGGTCCCAAAGTGGCTGCCTTTGAAGCGGCACTGACCGCTTACCTGGGCGGCAACCGGCACGTGCGGGTCATGACCTCCGCCACGGCCGGCCTCGAGATGGCGCTCGAAGTCGCCGGCGTCGGCGCGGGTGACGAAGTGATCGTGCCGGCGATGAGTTTCGCCGCCAGCGCGAACGTCATCGCGCGCCTGCGCGCCAAGCCGGTGTTCGTGGATATCGACCTGTATACCCGCAACATCGACTTGAATCGCGTACCCGCGGCGATCACGCGCAAGACGCGCGCCATCATGCCGGTGCATTTCGCGGGACTGCCGGTGGACATGGACGGTCTCTACGGTCTCGCCGCGGAACACGGGCTGCGCGTGGTGGAGGATGCGGCGCATGCGATCGGATCGAAATACAAGGACAAGCCGATCGGCAGTTTCGGCGATCTGGTGGTGTTCAGTTTTCACCCGAACAAGAACATGACGACCATCGAAGGCGGCGCCATCTCCACCGGAGATGCCCTGGCGGCGGAGCTCTTGGAGCAGTACCGCTTTCACGGTATCAAGCGCAATGCTCAGGGCGAAGTCGACGTCATGTTTCCGGGAGCCAAGAGCAATCTTACGGACGTGGCGGCACAAATCGGTATCGATCAACTGCGGCGCTTGGATGGATTCAACGCGCGGCGCTTGGAGTTGGCCGGCCGCTACTTCGACGCCTTCAAGGGCTTCACCGGCGTGGTGTTGCCGGCACGCGGGGATTCAGGACATAGCTGGCACATGTTTCAAGTGCTGATCAATTTCGCCGCGCGCGGCATGACGCGCGCCGGATTCCAAAAGACCATGGCTGATCGCGGGATCGGCATTGGCGTGCACTATCCAAGCATTCCCAGCCTCAAATTTTACCGCGAGGCGGGCTATAGAGATGAAGACACGCCGGTTGCCGCGCGAGTAGGGCGCGAGACAGTCACCTTGCCGCTGTTTCCCGCGATGAGCGACGAGGACGTGGGCCGCGTCGTCGGTGAGATTA
>Ga0137412_10002358_pt1 | contig 14938 bp, 9 predicted proteins | sample CZODoug2_1_16fun_FD_122160 | JGI IMG/M metagenome (GOLD analysis project Ga0137412, IMG submission 122160) | Vadose zone soil fungal communities from Angelo Coast Range Reserve, California, USA - CZODoug2_1_16fungal (Hybrid Assembly) | ecosystem: Environmental > Terrestrial > Soil > Vadose zone...
ACGTAGAACTGTACCTTGGCCATCTCGGTATGTTCAAGGAAGTTCTTCCCGCTTCCGGTGGCGATGGAGGTATAGAGATGGCGATGGAGGCGGGCGCCTTCACGGTTGAAGCGGAGGCGTAGTTCTTTGAGAAGTAGAGTGTAGTTCTGTTTATCTTCAGGGCGGAACTTGTTGTTGTCGCCCTTGAGGCCGGGGTACTCCCAATCGATGTCGAGGCCGTCGAGGTCGTATTTCGTGACGAAGTCCACTGCGCTATCGATGAAGATCCGGCGACTCTTCCTTGTCAACGAGGCGTCGGAGAAGTTTTTGGACCAGGTCCAGCCACCTACCGAGACGAGGATCTTGACGTTGGGGTTCTGCTGTTTCAGTCCATTCAGGATGGCGAAGTTCTCTTTGTCGTGCGCGAAGCCCTCGACCACTTTGCCGTCTGCCACGTTGGCGAAGGCGTAGTTGATGCGCGTGAGCTTTTTCGCTGCAACTTCATCGGGCCTGAGGACCCGGCCGCGTGGGAAGACATAGGCGATGATCTCTGCCTTGTTGGCAACGGTGGAGGTAGAGCCTGCCTGTCTGGGAGCGGCAAGGGTGAGAGCCGGCAGAAAGATGGCGAGGGCGAACGTGTTGACCATGAGGTGCGCGTGCATGAAACTCCTTAGGTGCTCTCTGAAGGCGACCTGCATAGGCCCGAAGTCTCTGCGGAGAATGCGAAAATTCGGCCGAGGTTTGTGAGGAGATCGCACCCGATTGGAATAAGTCTTCCACAGCAGGCGCGCGGTGTAGCGGATATCGTAACGGAGACTTGACATTCAGACGGACCTCACAATCGCTCAGTTCAGGTGGCCCTCAAATTACATTTGTGAGAAGAATACTTGATCACATAATCTCCATTAGTTCGTGGACGGCTTTCCGCTATCGGAACAGCAGGCGAACTTGCCGAAAAATGGAATGAGCAGGTCTACCCGACTTCGCAGGCACCACGCAGTAGTTTCCGGTTTGCCCGTCAACCGCCCAGAACTCCGAAACTGGAAAATCTCCACTCGCAGTGTTCGCTGAGTGCGTCGGCGATGTGACAACAAGTGGGATTCCGGCGATCACCAATGATCACTCATATCTCAAAGAATCAATTGGATTGATGTTTGCCGCCCGTCGCGCAGGCACATAGCTGGCGACAAGAGCCACACTGACCAGCAAGATCGACACACTCGCCAGAGTGGTCGCGTCAAAAGGCGCAACGCCATAGAGTAGGTTGGCGATCAAGCGCGTAAGCAGTACAGCTCCAGCCAGACCGAGGCCGACCCCCACGCTAACCAGCTTTACCGCTTCACCAAAGACGAGACGAAGCACAGCGCCGCGACTCGATCCAATTGCCATCCGTATACCGAACTCCCGTGTCCGCTGACTCACCGAGTAGCTCATCACGCCATAGAGGCCAATGGAAGCAACAAAGAGGGAAAGAAGCCCGAACATCACAAGCACGGCTGTTCTGAAGCGCGATTGTCCTACGGAACCATAGACAATTTGCTTCATCGTTTCAACCTGATCCATCGGAATGTTTGCATCGACCTCCGAAACAGCCTTGCGCAGAGCGCTCGTCACACTTGCCGGTTCAATCGACGTGCGGAGGACGATCAAAGGACGCGCCTCAACGTTGGGTACCTGCGCATAGGGAATGTACATCTCTGGTTCTGGTTTGGTGCCCAGGCCTTCATGATGTACGTCAGCTGTTACGCCTACAACGGTTCGCCACTCGTGATCGCTAAACCGCACCCGTTGACCAACCGGGTTCTGCTGGTTCCAATAGGTCCGCGCCATGGATGCATTGATGACGACAACGAGTGGACTGTCTTCATTATCCCCGGGATCGAAACCGCGTCCCTGCTGTACGGGAATGCCAATCGTTTCAAAGTAGCCCGCACTGACGGGTCTATAGTTTGTTATATCGAATACTCCGGTCGGCTTTGCTGGACGGCCATCGATATCGAATGCCCAGGAATTATTGGTGCCTCCCAAGGGAAGATACGCGGCGAAGGCGGCTGATTGGACTCCGGGAATTCCGTGTACGCGTTCAAGCAACTCCCGCTGAAATTGTGAAATTCGCCGATGCTTCCCAGTTCCAAAGGCATACCCGTTCGTGTACTGGGGCGGGAGCGAAAGACGAGCAGTGAGAATATGCTCTGTCTGAAATCCCGGAGAGACTCGCAATAGCATCCAAAGGCTCTTCGCCATCAGGCCTGCCCCGGTGAGGAGGACCAGAGCAATCGCGACCTGTCCAACGATCAGGGCACTCCTCAGTCGGGACTGATCAGCGACAACTGCACGATCGCCCTGTTTCAGCGAGTCATTGGCGCTGATTCGCCGAGTCTGATGCAAGGGAATCAGCCCGAATAGCACCCCAGTCACCAGTGTGAGCAAGCCGGTGAAGATGAGCACTCGCCAATCCATCCCGATCTCCGATGTACGAGGCAAATCCGCTGGCAAGTGACGCGCGAGCGCAGACATGCTCAGTAACACGAAGGCCAGCCCCAACATGCCACCAACTACGGCGAGCACAAGGTTCTCCGTTAGCAGCTGTCGAGCGATCCTCTTACGGCTCGCACCCAATGCGACACGAACGGCGATCTCTTTTCGCCGCGTTGCTGCGCGAGACAATAGGAGGTTCGCTATGTTGGCGCAGGCGATGATTAACACCATCCCCACAGCTGCCAGCAGGGTTAGTAGCGCCATCCGAGTACCGGCTACTACATGTTGGCCGAGTTGGACTGCTGTGATGCCTTGCTGTTTGTCATGAGCCGGGTAGAGACGCTCCAGATTCGTGGCTATCTGGTTGAGGTCGGCTTGCGCCTGTTGCATCGAAACCCCAGGCTTGAGCCGACCAAAAACGAGCAACGGATGTGTCCCGCGTTGCCACTCCGGCGGAGGAGAAGCAAGGGCCAGTGGCGTCCACAGATCGAAGTGGTTTCGAGACTGGAAATCCGAAGCCTTGCTCACAAACGAGAAGTCACGCGGAAGTACGCCGACAATCGTGTAGGCCGCATTGTTGAGAGCGATCGGTCTTCCCACTACGTCGGCCCGGCCACCAAAGGAGTGAAGCCATGTGGAGTAGCTGAGGATGACTACATGGTTGTTTCCCTGGCGGTCTTCTTCCGCGAGAAAATCGCGGCCGAGAGCCATGCGGACTCCCAACAGTGAGAAAAAATCATGGCTAACCGCGGCTCCAGCCAGGCGTTTTGCCTCGTCAGGACCGTTCAGAATGAAATCAGGATATGGATCGATTGCCGCCATCTTCTCAAATGAGCGATTCTGTTCGCGCCAGTCGAAGAAATTCGCTGGTGCCACGGTCCCGAGATTGCTATTGGAGAGGTGTGTCTCCCAAAGCATCAGAACGCGATCCGGGTCAGGGTACGGCAGGGGCTTCAGGAGAACGCCATTCACGACCGAAAAGATAACGGTGTTTGCGCCGATGCCCAGTGCCAGCGTCAGCACGACCACTGAAGAGAAGGCGGGATTCCTGGTAAGGGTCCGAAGAGCATACCGAAGATCCTGTATCAATGTGTCCATGGAGACTCCAATTCTGATGTCGCGAACACTTTGTTTGACTTGCTCGATGCCACCGAGGCCTCGGCGCGCTTCGCGAAGGGCTTCTTCGGGAGCCATTCCGTACCGCACCTTCTCGGCGGCGACAAGATCGAGATACCCGCGGAGTTCTTCGTCAAGCTCCTGATCGATGCGTTTCTTACGGAAGATGTTTCGCCAGAGCGCGTGCAGATGTCGGAACACAAGCAAGCCTCCTATGTTGCCCGTAAAGCACTCGCCATAGCGAGGGAGATACGTTCCCATCGCTCTGACTCGGCCTGAAGCTGCCTCTTGCCGGTCTTGGTTAAACAGTAGAATTTAGCGCGCCGGTTGGTCTCCGACTCACCCCAAGAGGATGTGAGCCAACCCGCTTCCTCCATCCGATGAAGAGCGGGAAACAAGGAACCGGCTTTGACTTCAAATGTCCCATTTGTGATCTGTCCGATCCTTCGGGATATTCCCATCCCATGCAATTGTTCGAGCGCAAGAGATTTCAAGATCAACAAATCGAGTGTTCCTTGCAAAAGATCTGATTGCGGGGAGGCCACGGTATCTCCTATAGATATTCTATAAGACAAATACCACTTCTCTTATAGACCGTCAATATGAGATTCCGACATGTGGGCAAGAATTTCGCAGATCTCCGACATCGCCGGCGGCTCGATCGTGGATCGCGAAAGACGGGCGTAGATAGAGAAACACTGTGAGAAATCTTTGTAAAGCTTCTTTATTTACTTCAAGTATGATGGTGGCGTCATGAGAGACCCGCTAAGACAGCAAGAGAATCAAATGTCTAAGGCCTTCACAACGCTAGTTCAGTCTTCGCCTTCGCGTCCTTCGCACTTGCGCCGGTCGAACGCTCGAGGATTATTGCGTCTTCTACGCCAGTACAACCCTTGCTCTAAAGCTGACCTAGTACGACTCTCCGGCCTAAGCGCTCCGACTGTTTCGAGTGGCGTCGCCCATCTAGAGAGTCTTGGACTGGTTGAGTCGATGGGGGATGGTGAATCCAGCGGAGGGCGTCCGCCAGGTCTTCTTCGTTTTAATGCCGGCCATGGACTCGTAGCGGCGGCCGATATCGGAGGCACACGACTCCGCATGATGCTTGCCGATCTCAATGGAACTGTCCTTTCGAGTTGGTCAACCACAATGCTTAGGAACCAGAAGACGCCACAGGCTGTCTGCGCTCTCATCCATGGGGGGCTCCAGAGTATGTGTCGAGAGACTCAGACCTCAATGAAGAAGATTTTGCACCTCACGGCCGGGGCACCTGGAATAACGAATGTAGCCGAGGGCCTGGTTCTCTCTGCACCCAATCTCTCTGATTGGGTACAAGTTCCTCTGCGCGATATGCTCCAACAGAAGACCGGGATTCCGGTCATAGTTGAGAACGACATCAATCTTGCGGCCGTCGGTGAGCGATGGTGCGGTGCTGCGAAGAATGTTGACAACTTTGTCTTCATTGCGCTTGGCACCGGAGTGGGGGCGGGAATCTTCGTCCGCGGACAACTTCATCACGGTGCGCAATGGTGCGCCGGAGAGATCGGTTATTTTGGCGTTCGAGGCGAGAAGAAAGACGTGATGAAGGTGCGGCAGACCGGTCAGCTCGAGCGCGTCATCGGCGGTATTGGCATCGAGGAGTATTGGCGCAAACTGCTGAAGCGTTCGGGACGGTCCTTAGATAACGAATTCGCGAAGCTACGTGCTTCACAGATCTTCGATTTGGCCCGCGAGGGCGATTCTCTCGCCGGCGAGGTAATCACTTACACGGCAGTTCTGCTAGCCGACGCTATTGCTGATATCGCTCTTCTGTTGAACCCGGAGATCGTGGTTCTGGGCGGCGGCGTTGGCTCACACGCAGAGCTTTGTCGACACACGGAAGAAATTATTCGGCGACACGAGTTTGCGCAGCCTCAACTTCGCTCTAGCGCGCTGGGAACCCAGGCACAACTGATCGGCGCCGTGTCGATGAGCGTCAATGCTGCCGAAGCATATCTTGTCTTATAAACTGCGCAGATTTTCTAGTTGACTTTACCGTAACAAATCCTTATGCTCAGCCCCATTCACAACTTAGTTACGAAATTTTACTAAGTCACTGCAGGCACAACTTTGAGGAGCTCATGTCTATGCTAGCCATTCTCCACAGGTCTGCTCTCCCCGTAGCTTTAGCCTTCGCACTCGCGGTTGCCTCCTCTCATAGTGCCTTTGCTCAGGCGCAATCGATCAACGGAAGTATCCGCGGCATCGTGACCGACAGTACAGGGGCCGCGATTGCCGGTGCGTCCGTTACGATCAGAAATGTTGAAACTGGTTATGTTCGCGAAGTGAAAACCGACGAAGCTGGTCTCTACGTCGCTCCCGCGTTACCCATTGGCACCTATTCCGTGTCGTCCTCGTCGAGCGGGTTCGCGCCGCTCAGTCAGACCGGAATTCACCTGACGGCCGGTACTGAGCTCAACGTGGATGAGCGGCTCTCCGCGGGCTCTGTGGCGACGGAAATCAAGGTTACCGACGACGCGCCCATCATCGAACCCTCACGCTTCGATCTGGGTCGCACTATCAGCTCCGAAGAAACCCAAAATCTTCCCCTCACTTCGCGAAACCCTTATAACTTCATCCTCTTTCAACCCGGCGTCAGCGGCCATCCGAATCCTGAGAACGGCATCCCCCGTACGCTCAACACCAACGGGTTGGTTGATCGCGTGAATTATCAACTCGATGGCATGGTAGACACAGAGAGCGACCGCTATGGTCTTCGCCTCTTCGCCATCTCGGACTCCTATGTTAAAGAGATCGACACGATGTCCAACAGTTTTTCCCCTGAGTTCGGCAACACAGCTGGCGTCATCTACAACAGCATCACCTACTCTGGGACGAACGCCTTTCACGGGCTCGCCCAATATATCTGGCGCCCCAAAGCGGCAAGCGCCTGCCCCATCCTTAACAACTGCGATCCCAATGTTCCCGGCGGCGTCGTAAAACCCAGTTTGCACGTCGATGACTTCGTCGGTAACGTAGGCGGCCCCGTTCTCAAGGACAAACTCTTTTTTTTCGTAGCGTATGAACACCTCAAGCGTGCGAATCCCACCGCCAACACGATCACACCGGCCACACAAACGGCACTTAAAGGGCTTGGAGTCAGTTCCTCTGACTTCGCAACTGCGGGCTCGGTGCAATATGCCCAATGGGTCGACTTTCGCGCCGACTGGAGTATCAATCGTAAAAACCAGTTTTTTGTGCGTTATAACTACTTTCGTAATCGGTACCCCTTCAACACAAACGTTGGCGGTCTTTATGCTCTCAGCGCGGCGTCCGACTTTCAGGATCGCGCTCACATCATCGGCGCGCAACTCGTCACCACATTTACACCTACTTTGTTGAATGAGTTTCGCGGTTCGTGGCCTTATCGCAACCAGCATCACGTTGCCGATCCACTCACGGGGCCCGGTCCGATGATTACGATCACCAGCCTAGCGAACTTCGGTGGCTCAAACGGTGTAGGCGACAGATTTCAGGAGAAGATCCCCAGTTTTAGCGACAATGTTACGTGGATCAAAGGCGCACACTCCCTGAAGTTTGGCGTCGGCTTCCAGAAGAATCTTGACACGCAATTGGCTGACGTCTACACCCAGTACACCTTTGCCTCGATAGCGGACTATCAATCCGCACTCAACGGCACCAAACCCCAGGGCTACTCCAGTCTCGCTGCCAGTATCGGCCAGCCTGGCGCGGCTTACCACTCTGTCTTCTTTAATTTCTTTGCCCAGGACACGTGGCAGTTCCGCAAAAATCTCCTTCTCACCTATGGGGCCCGCTACGATCAATACCGCGCACCAACCCCGCCGGCCGGGGAGCCGTTCGTTTACACCCAGAGTTTCCGTACTCCGCTCGGCAACGTAGCGCCTCGCTTCGGACTTTCTTACCAACCGAATCCCACAACGGTCGTCCGGTTGAACGCGGGCATCTTCTATGAGGCTACACCAACGAATACGTGGTACAACCCTCTTTATAACAACGGAGCCTATGGGACGGGAAACTTTATTGCAAGCATCGCCGGAACTTCAACTCCAACGTCGTGCCAGCCTTCTTTTCCCAGTTCTCCGCAAACCCTAATACCCGGTTGCCCTGTTCCCACGCAGAGCATTTACGCCGTCACTCCGAAGTTCAAGAATGAGTACGTATGGAACGCGAACTTGCAGGTGCAGCAGCAGCTTGCCAAAAACGACTCACTGACACTCGGCTACATCATGACCAACGGTCGCAATCTGCAGTTTCTTCGCAATATGAACCTGATCAACCCGATCAGTTATCTTGCAGACGGAAGACCGGTCTTCTCGTCTGCGATAAACGCTAACACACGTCTTTATCCCGTACTTTTCAATGGTGTAGGTAGTGTAGGTATCAACAACATCACTCTCATCGATACGGGTTCAAACTCTTCTTATAACGCGCTGACCGCGACCTACGCCCACCGAATGTCTGCGGGCCTGTCCGCCAGCCTGTCCTACACCTGGTCCCACGCCATCTCAAACACTCCGGAAGGCAATACCTACGAGTTCAGCAACCTAGTTGAAGATCCCACCAATCCACTTCGAGATCGTAGCAACAGCAGTATCAACCGGCCAAATGCGTTCACTGCGAGCCTCGTCTATCAGCCCAATACTCATTTCGCAAACCGTTTTCTAAACGGTGCCGTAGCGAATAACAATTTCGCAATGCTTAGCGCCATGATGTCAGGCGACCAGCAAACTATCACGGTGAGTCCGAAGTTGAATGGCGACGCACTCGCGACCAGTCGCCCACTCTTCGTTGGGCGCAATACGGTTCGCACCCCTGCTATCTATCAGTACGACCTACGGTATACCCGAACCATTGGTACTTTTTTTGAACGCGTAACCCCCAAACTCCTTATCGAAGGCAACAACATCTTCAACCATTCAAATGTCACTACTATCAACACGACTGCAACCGTAGCAACCACCGCCGCGATTGTGCCAATCGGCACTATCACGACCCAACCAACCTTTCTGCCGACCAGTACACTACTGGAGGCGCGAATTCTCCAGTTCGGGTTGAAAGTAGACTTCTGATTCGCATCAACAAAAGCAAGGACCGATGACTGTCGTAAAACAAGGTAGCAACCCGAATGACGCGTCGGCCTTCCCTGCGCCTATCTATCGCGAAACGGTACTCGAGCAGGTCTTCGCCGACGCAAAGCGATATTTCCTTGAGCCGTTACTTGAAATCGAATACGCGCACATTCTGATGCTCGGCCGTCAGCAGATTGTGCCATCCGAAGAAGTGGCAATTTGCATTCGCGCCCTTGACGCGCTCGATTTGACAGCCCTCCGCAACGCTCCCTACCACGGCTCCTTCGAAGATCTTTTCTTCCTCGTTGAGCACACTTTAGCCTCTACCTGTGGCGCACAGATCGCGGGCAAGATGCATACCGCCCGCAGCCGCAACGACATCGACCTCACTATGTATCGCATGGTCTTGCGGAATCTCATGACACGGGTGCTTGACGGTCTGATCGATCTACGCGCTATCTTAGTCAATCTCGCATGGCAGTACCGCGAAGCACTCGCTCCGGCCTACACCCATAGCCAACCTGCCCAGCCGACCACTCTCGGTCACTACCTCATGGCATTCATTGAAATACTCGAGCGCGACTCCGAGCGACTCATTGCGGCGTACGCCCGTGTCAATCGCAACCCTCTCGGGGCTTGCGCGATCACTACTACCGGTTTTCCCATCGACAGGCACCTCACCGAGCAACTCCTGGGCTTTCAAGGATTACAAGTGAACTCCTACGGTGCCATCGCTGCCGTCGACTACCTTACAGAAAGCTGCTCTGTACTTGCGGTCTGTATGGTTAGCCTTGGCCGCTTCACCCAAGATCTTGTGCAATGGAGCACTGTCGAGTTCAGTTATCTTCGTCTCTCCGACGCCTATGTCCAGACCAGCAGCATCATGCCTCAGAAGCGTAACCCTGTTCCCCTCGAACACGTGCGCATCCTGGCGAGCCGCGCTCTAAACCAATCTCAGAGCATTCTTGGCTGCCTTCATAACACACCCTTCGCCGATATAAATGACGCGGAAGACGACCTCCAACCCCTCGTGTATGCGGCTTTCGAAGATGGTGATCGCAGCCTGCGCTTGCTAGCCGGTGTTCTGTCAGAAGCCAAGTTTAATACCGACCGCATGGCTCTTGCTGCCGAGGCCAACTTCCTTCCGGTTACGGAGCTCGCGGATACACTAGTCCGTTCTACTGGCATCACATTCCAGGCTGCACATCACCTTGTGAGCAATGCAGTCAAAGAGCTGACCGCCGCCGACATTGGTTTCGACCCTGATGCGATGACCGCCATTGTTGAGCGCGAACTCTTGGCGGTCGCTGGTGCTCACCTCTCCATATCCCGCGATCAAATCCGCCAATCCCTAAGCGCTCGAAACTTTGTCGATATACGCAAAATCCCAGGGGGACCCTCAGCTTGCGTCCTCGAACCCGAGATTCTTCGGGCCCGCGAACAGGTCGCAAAGGATAGATCCTGGCTTGAAGCGACGGTCGCGTATCGAGAAAAAGCGCATGTGTCGCTCCACCAACAATGTGATGAGCTCCTCCGAAGCGAGAACGTCGTACGGCACCCCACCCCCACCTCCCGGAACTCCGCGACCTCCTGTGAGCCGGGTTCCTAGTGGGCAATCGCGATAAGGCCAGTGCAACCGCCTTCGCGCAGGATGTTGCAAGTCGGATGGCAAACCGGCCAGCGAATACCGATGCGGAGATCGTGAGCAACATCTCCAATCTCTATCTCAGCCCACTAAGTTGCTCGCAGATTTTGGGCTGAACGAGTTGAGTGCGCCCTTAGCGCACAGCGCTGCAAACGTTCCCGAGAATGAGGTCGACTGCAGCGCAAGCCATTCGCTCGAGCTCTGCATCATTTTCATGCTTACCGACTCCTGCCAACAGGCGGTACAGAATGTCTCCCGTCAATGAGTCGTGAAGGATCACTGCCATTCGTTCAATTGGAATTGTTGTCTTTCGCAGCTCGTCGCGACGGCTTTCCAACAGAGATCGTATGAACGAAGCCGTTCTGGCGGGACCGTGCGTGTACCATGCCTCACCTACTTCGGGACAATTCGCGGCCTCGCCGACGGCGAGACGATGAAGCTCTACGGACCGTTTTGAGGTGATGAGCTTCAGGATGTGAAAAGAAAGCTTCTTGAGACTCTCTTCAAGATTCAATCCTGTGTAATCGATTTTTGTGAGCGGTTCGTTGGACTCGCGGCACAGGTTCTCGATACTGCTGATGAACAGCCCACACTTCCCGCCGAATTCGCTGTAGATCGTGCTCTTCGAACCGCCAGCCAGTTCGACGATCTTGTCGACAGTGACGCCCTCATAGCCGCGCTTCAGAAACAAGTCTGCTGCGACTTTTTGAAGCTTGCCGTTTCGAACCTCTCCTCGCGACCGCTTGTTGAGCATTCCTCTCTCCCGTTCCGAATGCAGCAAAGAAGTATTTAAAGGGGATTCACAGCTTGAATCCCTTGTATTAGCAGCATTTTATGCGCCTCATTCTTCGGGCCACTCTGGATTACTGATGTCTGGAATTTGCCGTCGAGCGCAACTTAATTTAATGTGGAGCATCATAATGTAATGTACAGTACAGTACATATTACTCGCTTGGCAATAGCGAACCACCTGGAGATCACATGGGAAGCAAACCCAATGTTTCGCTCATGCACCCGATAGCTGACCGGTTGGCTATTCAGCGGGGAGTCGCTATTCGGACGGTATCTCAACCGGGATCGGATTCAACGATCAGCGTTGTGCATCCTGCTGAATTGAGCAGCGAAACCCAGCAGACGCCGGGATCGCTGAGGTTGTCCGCCATTGCAGCAATGCATGGCATTGTCTCCTCGCTATGGGCAGGCATCTTTGTGGTCGAGCCTTCAGCGAAGACTGGCATTCATCACCATGGCGAACAAGACACCGTCGTTTACGTCCTTGAAGGAGAGGCATGTGTGCGATGGGGCAATCTCGGAGAACACTCGGCCACTGTTGGGGCGGGCGATTTTCTGCATGTGCCGGCTTGGTTGCCGCATCAGGAACTTAACCCTTCGAAGGATCGTCCATTTCGATGGGTGGTGGTGCGAAGTACGCCAGAGCCGATCGTCGTCAATTTGCCTGACGATTTCTGGGCGGCAACTGACCCAAAACCGATAGAGAGGAAACGGCGATGAATACAAGAAGAGATTTCTCGAGCGTCGCTGGCAACAGCATTTCTGCCTCAGGTGCATCAGAAATGATTGGTCCTTGCCTAAGAGTAAGCAGTAAGCCTCTTTCAAACATTTCCAAATCCCCAAGATGAAAAGGAGCAGTCTTATGAATAAGGAACAGATTCTTTCAGCCGCAGCTGCCGGGACGTTCACCATCGGTGGTGATCTTACGGTCAATCGGATGGGCTATGGAGCGATGCGCATCACAGGCCCAGGCGTGTGGGGACCTCCCCCAGACAGGGCCGCTGCCCTTGCGACCCTACGGCGCGCGATTGAACTCGGAGTGAATCTGATCGACACAGCCGACTCCTACGGACCTGGCACTTCCGAAGAGTTGATTGCAGAAGCACTCTACCCATATCCCGCTGGATTAGTAATTGCAACGAAGGGTGGATGGGAGCGTCCCGGCCCCGGTCAATGGACGCATAATGCCAGCCCGAAACATCTAACCGAAGCACTCGAAGGAAGTCTGAAGCGTCTGCGACTGGACCGCATCGACGTCTATCAATTGCACGCTCCCGATAATGCTGTGTCCTTCGAGGCGTCGGTAGAAGCACTGGCCAGACTGCGCGAGCAGGGTAAGATTCGCCATGTCGCGCTCTCGAATGTGACTCGCGAACACGTGGAGAGGGCACGCAGGATCGTGCCGATTGTTTCTGTCCAGAACCGCTACAGCTTCGCCGATCGGGAATCGGACTTCATCGTAGATTATTGTGAGCAGAACAAGATCGCTTTCCTTCCGTGGGCTCCGCTCGGTCAAGCGAAGGAGGCGCATGACGCCATCAAGAAACTTGCGAACGATTTTGATGCAACTCCTTTGCAAGTCGCATTGGCCTGGCTACTCAAACGTTCCAAGGTGATTCTGCCTATTCCCGGAACGTCTTCGGTCAAGCACCTGGAGGAGAATATCGCTGCTGCGGGTCTTGAACTCCCCCAGCCCGCGTACGACAAGTTGTCCGCTGTAAGCCATCCTCCCGTAAGTCTGCGTGGTTAGAGCTGGGCCACTCTTTGCGTCATTGCTTCTTACGCAAGCCCAGGCATGGTCAACTGTTCCCAACTAGGATCTCGGAGATTCGATATGAGATTTTCACGCTTCGCAAAGTTCCAGGTATTGGCCGCTCTGGTTGTTGCCACGATACTTCCTTCTGCGCTCCATGCGCAGCAAACGATCACCGGCCAGGCCGCCTTCGCTGACTACACGCAGCAGAAGCCGGGTGTCCGGCGAAAGATCACGGTGGCTGATCTACCGGAACCGAAGCCGTCTGAGTCTGTAGACAACGGCCCCTCTCTTGTTCAAAGGCCCGAGGGCGCATGGCCTATTGCCCCAGCCGGCTTTACGGTCCAGCTCTATGCTGGTGGTGATGCAGCCGCTCCTATGCAACGATCCGAAAACAGGAAAGAGACGCACTCGCCCACCTCGGGGACCTTCGTGATGCCCCGTATCATCCATGCCGCACCCAACGGCGATCTCTTCGTAGCCGACTCGCAGGCTGGCTCAATATTTGTGCTGCGTGGGGTCACGGCCGCCGGAAAGGCAACCACCGTCAGCAACTATGCTACCGGCCTCGATCACCCCTTTGGCATCGCGTTTTATCCTGCTGGCGCAAACCCTCAATGGATCTACGTCGGAAACGCCACGACCGTCGTTAGATTCGCTTACAAGTCCGGAGATCTAAAGGCTGCTGGCGCGCCAGAAACAATCGTGCCCGATCTCCCCGGCTATGCTCAGCTCCGTGGCGGCGGCCACTGGACGCGGGATGTAGTCTTCTCCGCCGACGGCAAGCATATGCTCGTGTCCGTTGGAAGTGGATCGAATGCCGACGATCCTGACACCCATCCCCGAGAGTTTCATCGTGCGGATGTGCTGGAGTATACCCCTGAGGGCAAGTTTGTCGAGGTGTACGCTTATGGCATTCGTAACTGCGTCGGCGAGGCCATCAACTCTGTTACGGGTCAGCTGTGGTGCTCCACGAACGAGCGCGACGCCCTTGGCAACAATCTCGTCCCAGATTATGTGACGTCAGTTAAAGAAGGTGGCTTCTATGGTTGGCCCTGGTTCTATATGGGAGGGCATCAGGATCCGCGACTCGTGGGCACCCATCCTGAACTCAAATCCAAGGTCATTACTCCCGATGTCCTGGTTCAACCCCACATGGCCTCGCTGGGAATGACGTTTTACCCTACCAGTAAATCCACCTTCCCATCCCAATACAGCGGCGACGGCTTCGCAGCTGAACACGGGTCCTGGAACCGTGCGAATCGCGGAGGCTACGAGGTTATTCGGATTCCAATGAAAAACGGCAAAGCCACCGGCGAATACGAGGATTTTCTTACTGGATTTGTCACCGCCGATGGACAGGTCTGGGGCCGACCGGTCGGAGTAACAGTAGGTCACGATGGCGCTCTCTACGTTACAGATGACGGTTCTCGTAGCATCTGGCGCGTGACTTACACCGGAAAATAGCTAGTTGATCAAAACAGAGCTTCCGAGGAACCGAGGTGTCGATGGGGCTCAGAGCATCTTGAAGCGTACGAGGTGAAGGTGGTCAAATCACCGCGAGGTGATCGACGTAAACGCGGAGTACATCGCGTTGGAGTATGAGGCTGGCGAACTTGCTTTTACGAACGATTTCGACCAAGCCGGCATCTTCAATTGTTTAATGTGGTGAGAGAGAGTCACGGCGCTCACGTGGTGGGTTCCGTGCAGGTTGGTGCGGGGCGTCGGTTCTTTGCACGCCGCGATCTCCCTGATCTCAGTTTCTCTTGCGGGTTGGATGATCTACCGTCGGGCCACGGTCGAATCTCATAAACGATGTTGAATGGTGTCTCGGTGGCTCGGCGAAATCGGTTGAACCCGGCCGAGACGGCGATCCCTTTGATCCGAGCCTCGCCCGGGCACCTAGACACAACGCGACCTCCTGCGATCGGGAACAGGGTGTGCACAGGAGTGTCGAAAACGAGTAGTAAACTCGCCCAACGGGATTCAGATTGTCCTTCAACTGATCATTGGCAAACGGCTCAACGATCATCCAGGTACCGTCCTTGACTAAAAATTACCAGACATGCACTGCGGCACCAATTAAAT
>Ga0137412_10002360_pt1 | contig 14935 bp, 14 predicted proteins | sample CZODoug2_1_16fun_FD_122160 | JGI IMG/M metagenome (GOLD analysis project Ga0137412, IMG submission 122160) | Vadose zone soil fungal communities from Angelo Coast Range Reserve, California, USA - CZODoug2_1_16fungal (Hybrid Assembly) | ecosystem: Environmental > Terrestrial > Soil > Vadose zone...
AGGTCCAGATCGGGATCGCGGTCGAGCTCTCCAAAGGGAGCCCCGACGGCTGGGGTCGGGTCCCGCGATCGCTGAGTGCGGCGCGCCTGGACATCGTGGACGCCATCGCCCGCCGCGACGCGCCGGCCGCCGTCGAGCTCATCGGCGACTACCACCGCAAGGCCATCGAACGACTCCAGTCCTCGCCCCGGGCGCGGGAGCTCCGTGCGACCGACCCCGGGCTCACTGCTGTGCTGTCGTCCTGGTTGGGCTCGAACGTCGGCCTCGGTGGCGTCAATCCACGCTGAGGGGCCAACTGAGAACTGCTCAATCTACTAGGCAGCTTGGTAACGCCTCGGCCTGTGGGTCGTTGCATCCTCTGGCGAGCCGGGGCACCTTCGGTCACTCCGGACCGGGCTCGGCCGCGTTTGGTCAAGCGACGCCCGCTCGACGGAGGATTGAGCAGTCCCCGGCGGCGGGTGGTCGCGACGTTTCAGGTTCCGAAGGAGTGCACCTTGTTCATTCTCAAGTCGACGTTCATTCTCAAGTCGACGATCGTGGCGGCGGCGGCGTTCACCACGGCGGTGGTCGGCGCGGCCGGGACCGCGTACGCGGCTGAGCCGGTCGCGGTCGCGTCTTCCACCGCGACAGCCTCTCACCTGGCCGCACCGCCCCCGAACCACAGGTTCCGCGCCAAGTTCCGGACGCTGCAGGACTGTCAGCGCCAGGCCCAGCACGACCACCCCGGGCGCGCCGGGGACTGGGACTGCCGGCAGGGGCCCGACAAGGGCAACCCCTGGGAGTACTGGGGAATCTAGGCGTCTGCCGACCCGGTCGAGTCACCGGGTGAGTGGTCCCGGGGCCCGGCTCATCCATCGCGATGGCCGGGCCCCGGTGCGTGTCGATCGAGGCTGCCGTGGTCGCTCCGGCCGCTCCGGCCGTGCCGGACCGGTGCTTGCGGCGTCGGCTTCCGGATGTCCTCAGCTATTGCTTTGCCGCAAAGCTACTAGGTAGCTAGGTTGGTTGTAGCGAGCCGGTCGAGAACGGGTGCCGGCCGCCGGCCGCGGCGCGCGAGTGAGTCGCGGTCCCGACGATCTGACGGAGGACCGATATGAAGGTGGCACCTTTTGACGAGAACGGATTCCACCTGGATCACCCGAGGGGAACGGTGGCGTTCAACTACCTGCTGATGGGTGGGGAGCCGGAGTCGCTGGAGAATTACCGCTACATCCTGGGCCGCCAGGAGGGTGACTTCAGCATGCCCCGGCACCGGCATACCTTTGAGCAGATCCGGCTTCCGCTGGTGGGTGATATGAACCTGGGCGAGCAGGGCATTCTGCGCGAGGGCGAGATCGGCTACTTCCCGGAGGGCCAGACCTATGGCCCGCAGAATGACCCGCTTGGCGACCCGAAGCAGCTCCAGCTGGTGCTGCAGTTCGGTGGCGCCTCAGGCCTGGGCATGTCCGGGGGTCGCGGACGCGGGCCGGACGCGCGCCGGGACGGGGTTGCGCCGCGCCGGGAACGGCAGGAGGTCAAGTTCCCCCAGCCGCGCTACCAGAGCGTTCTGATCATGAATCCGGAGCACTTCAACTGGCTGCCGCTGCCCGGGGTCGACGGGGTGGAACGCAAGTACTTCGGCTCGTTCACCGAGCGGGCGTTCTGGATCGAGCAGGTCAAGGTCGACGCCGGCGCCGAGTGGGTGTCCGCGACCGACGCGGGCCGGCGGCTGATCGTGGTGCTCTCCGGCGAGGCCACCGTCGACGACACGAGGATCGGCTCGTTGGCCGCGCTGCAGGTCGAGGCCGGTGAGCGGCTGCGGGTCGACGCCACCCGGGAGACCGTGCTGTACGTCGTCGGGCTGCCACCGGTCCAGCTTCCGCGTACCCCCGCGCGGTTCGACGTCGTCACGACCGACGGCGCGATCGAGTTCGAGAAGCGCACGAAGGCCGCTGTCTGACCGGCGTGCGCGGGCGGCAGGTGGGCGACGAGTCGAGGGGACCTGAGAATAGTGGTGTCGCGATGAGGCAGACAGCCGGCGGCCGCGGCGGTCCCGACGAACAGCCTCGCCGGTCGGCGCTGGTGCTGTGCATCGTCGCCGGGTTCATGACCCTGCTCGACATCAGCATCGTCAACGTCGCGGTGCCCTCCATGACCCGCGGCCTGGGTCTGACCCCGGCCGACGTGGCGTGGGCCGTGACCGGTTACACGCTCGCCTTCGGGCTGACGCTGATCCCGGCCGGCAGGTTGGGGGACGTCTACGGGCGCAAGCGGATGTTCCTGATCGGGCTGTCGTTGTTCACCGCCACGGCGGTCCTGTGTGGCGCCGCGCCGAACGCCGCCGTGCTGATCGTGGGCCGGCTGCTCCGCGGCATCGCGGCCGGCATACTCGCGCCCCAGGTGATCGCCCTGCTGCAGCAGATGTACGACGGGCCCCGGCGGGGCAGGGCATTCGGCTACTACGGCGCGACCGTCGGTATGTCGACCGCGATCGGTCCGCTGCTCGGCGGGGTGATCCTGCGGGTCTTCGGTGCGGCTGACGGATGGCGGTTCGTGTTCTACCTGTCGCTGCCCGTCCTCATCGCCGCGCTCGTGTTCGCCTTCCCGGTACTGCCGGCCGACCGGCGCCGCCGGCGGCACGGAGGGCGCCCGCCGGCCAGGCCGAGTCTGCTGCGCGTCCGTAGCTACCTCGTCGGCACCATGATCGCTACCACGTTCTTCGCCGGGTTCACCAGCATCTTTCTCGTTCTCACGATCTTCCTGCAGCAAGGGCTCGGCTACTCGGCCCTCCAGGCGGCACTGGCCACGCTGACGTTCACAGTCTCCGCGACCTGCTGCGCTGTCGTCGGTGGTCGTGTGGTGCATCGAGTCGGCCGGCGGATCGTCCTGCTCGGCAGCGCGCTCGCCACGGTCGGGCTGTCGGCGGTAGCTCTGGTGGCCGCCCTGTGGACCCGAGGTGACCTGGCCCTCGTGCTGGCCGGGCCGCTGCTGGTGGCCGGCTGCGGCTGCGGCCTGGTCATCGCGGCGAACCAGATCCTCACGCTGCGGGAGGTCACCCGGGGCAGCGTCGGGCTGGCGGTCGGGCTCTACGACACCGGCCAGCGGATCGGGACCGCGGTCGCGACCGCGCTGACCACCGCGGCGTTCTTCGGCACGTTGGCCAGCGAGCCCGCCGACTACCGGGGCGCGGCTGGGCTCGGCCTGGGCATCGCCGCTGCTCTGGTCGGGCTGGCCTTCGTGATCGGCCTGGTGGACGTCCTGCGGTCGCGCCGTACCGCCGCGCCCGCGCACGAAACCCAGGTCGCCGCATAGCGACTGGTCAGCTCACCGGTCCGGGGTCGCCCCGTTGACGGCGTTCGGCTCGTCCGCCGGTCGAGGGCGGGGGATGGCGGCGGCCGGGGGTGGGGCGTCGCGCGGAGCTGGGGCCGGAGCTGGAGCCGGAGCTGGGGCCGGAGCTGGGGCCGGGGCGGGCGCCGTCAGCCGGGTGAGCTCGCGGTCGAGCAGGGCGCGCAGCTCGGTGAGGTGTTGGGTGGCCTGGGTGCTGAGCGCGGCGGCGCCGTGGCGGGCCTGATCGGCAAGGCGGGCGCCCTCGGTATGGGCCTCGGCGAGCAGCTGGTCGGCCTGGGTGCGGCTCGCGGCGACGTGCTGTTCGGCCTCGGCGGTGGCGCCGGCACGCAGGCCGGCCGCCTCGTCCTTGGCCGCCGCGAGCACCGCCTCCGCCCGGCTCGTGGCGTCGGTGATGATCTGCTGAGCCTGTTCGGAGGCCTGGGCCAGGGCGTCCCGCAGCCGGATCCGGTCGATGTTCAGCTGGGCGCGCTCGGCCTGCAGGCGCTCCTGGAGCTGCACGGCACGCCGCTGCTCGACCACGGAATTCTCCACGGCGGCGCGGACGTCGTCCGTTGCCCGTTCGCGCAGCTCGGCGGCCTCCTGCAGGGCCAGCTCGAGCATCGCGCCCAGCCGCCCACTGAGGGCCTCGGGGGACTGAGGTGCCGCGGTCAGCCGCCTGAGCTGGCCCTGTAGCTGCCCGATCTCGACCCGGGCCGACTCGCTCGTGTGAGCCAGCTGGTTGCGCTGGTCCACGAGGGCGTCCCGGTCGGCGGCGAGCATGTGGATCTGGGTGTGCAGATGCCGCAGGTACTCATCGACCTCGCCGGGGTGGTAGCCCCGGCGGCTCACCGAGAACTCCCCGCGAGCAGCGGCTGAAGGCGCAGCCTCGGATGACATGCCACCACGGTAGCCGCGCCCGGCCGCCCCGCACCCCGTCAGTTTTGGCTGTTGGGAGGGCTGGCCGGGCCTGGAGTTACGTGATCAGCTCAGTGCGACGGATGGTGTCCGAGTGGGTTACCTGGCACCGTTCGGCAGCGGCGTGTGCTCACCCGGACACGCCGGGAGCCACCCTGTGCCGGGGCTCAGACGATGTCTTCCTGGTGCACGAGGTCGCCACGGTCGTTCAGATAGCGGGCCCCGATCCGGTCGCCATGGAGATCGAGCACGGTGTAGCCGAACCGGAGCCAGGTCTGCCCGGCATCCACGACCTGGTCGCGGTTCTCCCAGGCCACGGAGGCGGGCAGGGACCCGTCGGGCGGGGCGGTTGGCACGCCCCCGTTGCCCATGCACCTCGGGAACCGCACTCCCGGTGCCGGGAGGAAACCCATGCAGCGGTGCTCGTGCCCCCACCACCACGCCGTCACGCGGTCCTGCTGGAGGACGGGGCCGAGCTTGCTCCCCAGCGCCGGCCCGATGTCGGTGGGGGAGTACGCGGAGACGTACTGGTGGTGGCTGAGCAGCGCGAGCTTCCTGCGCTGCGTCTGATCACCGTCGGCGGTGGTCCGGACGTATTGCCCCTGCGGGTCCTGCAGCACCGCCTGCAGGCCTTCGAACAGGACCTCCGGGTACCACGAGGTGTCGAGCCCGATGAAGTCCCAGGACGGCGAGGTGAGCCGGAAATAGCTGGTCGGGCGCCCGTCGGCGGAGCGCTGGAAGCGGAACCGGGGGTCGCTGAGCATGGTCTGGAAGTAGCCGTAGCCGCCGCTGTACATGTCGTGGTTGCCGTTGAGAGCCCACGAGGTGACCCCGTCACCGGCCTGGTCAGGGGAGATCGGCCAGTAGGCCAGGGCATTGCGCTGGTACTCCGACGCGAGGCCGGAGTAGTAGACGTCGCCGAGGTGGATGACGTGGACGTCGCGCCCGTCGGCGATGGCCGAGCCCACCTCCTCGGCCATCAGTGCCGCGACCGCCTGCGCGCGAGGTAGGCCGGTACCCCAGTCGCCCACCAGCACCAGGCGGGCGGAGTCGCTGATCGGGTGCTCGGCCGGTTCGGGGTTGAACGGGTGGTTGCCCTCCGCGAGGTGCCCGAGGAAAGACTCGGCGATCTTGATGACCCAGTTGGGGTCGTCCGGGGTGTACCGGCCGGGGTGCAGGAGCCGCTCGAGCGCTGTGGTGACGCGGGTCCACCACCCGGCGAGGCCGGCGGCGTTCCGCTGCGTGACGTGCTCCTCGACGGCACTCTGCACCAGGCTGACGGCAACGCTGCGCTCCAGGTACGGCGCCGCGCCCGCCGGGGCATGGGCGGTGCCGCCGGCAGCGTCGTCCTTGAGCTTCAGGATGTTGCCCAGCCTCGTCACGGCGTCGCCGTCGCCCGGTACCTGTGTGGCGGCCTTGGTCGCCGATGCATCGACCCGGTGGGCCAGCACCTGCTGCCGGACCGCCTCGACGTACCTGGCCACCGAGTCCCGGTCCGACGCCTGCGCTTCCATCGTTCCCCCTGAGCAGTTGCACCATGACCGGTCTCGCGCACCCGGGCGAGAAACGCCCTGTAGCCAGGTCGAGAATACCCAGCGGGGTGAAGAAGAGACGTTCGCTGTGAAAGAGGGCGCATTTCTCAGCGACTGTCAGGAACGACCTGGGATCGGACAGGAAGCTGGGGGCCCGCTGAGTGACACCGGTCCGGAGCGACACGACCTGGTGACATTCATTCGAGTGGTTCCGGGCATTCTGACGATCTCCTTAGCTGGGCTCCTTCGCGCTTATGAGTTGGCCGGGGGAACGGTATATAACTGGAAAGCGGAAGGGTATTTCAGTTCCCGGAATTGTGTCGCTGAGAAAAGCGGCGGAATCCTGATAAAACTGAGCGAGACGGTACGGCTGATGGTTGCGCGGCTGAGAGGCTTATGGTGACAGTTATTTCGGCTCCCCTGGATTTCAACGAAGAGGACCTCTACGTCGACCTCGGGTCGATCTTCGGGCAGTCGCTCTTCCTGAAGTGCGAGGGTTTCAACTTTGCCGGTTCGATCAAGCTCAAGGCGGCGACCCACATGGTCGAGGCGGCGGAGCGGAGCGGTGCACTGGGGCCCGACTCGATCCTGATCGAGTCGTCGTCGGGCAACCTGGGTGTGGCGCTCGCGATGGCCGCCGCGAGCAAGGGCTACCGGTTCCTCTGCATCACCGACTCGCGGTGCAACCTGCCCAACCGGCGGCTGATGGAGGCCTACGGCAGCGACGTGCACATCGTGACCGAGCCGTCGGCCACCGGCGGCCTGCTCGGGGCGCGGATCGACTACGCGCGTGCACTGTGCGCCGCCGACCCCCGGTACGTGTGGCTCAACCAGTACGACAACCCGCACAACTGGGAAGCGCACTACCGCACCACCGCGCCGGCCATCGCCAGTGAGTTCCCGAAGCTGGACGTGCTGTTCGTCGGGGCGGGGACCACCGGCACGCTGATGGGCTGTGCCCGCTACTTCCGGGACCGGCAGCTGCCGACCCGGATCGTGGCCATCGACGCGGCGGGCTCGGTGACCTTCGGCGGCGTGCCGGGGCGCCGGCTGATCCCCGGCCTGGGCACCAGCGTGCGGCCCAAGCTGCTCGACGAGTCCTATGTGGATGACGTGGTGCGGGTCGGCGAGGTGGAGACCATCCAGGCCTGCCACCGGCTGGCCCGGCACGGCTTCCTGTTCGGCGGCTCCACCGGCACCGTGGTCAGCGGCGCGCTGCGGTGGCTGGCCCAACAGGACCGCGAGCTCACCGCCGTGGCCATCGCGCCCGACCTCGGAGAGCACTACCTGGACACCATCTACCAGACCAGCTGGCTGCGCGACCTGTTCGGGGCGGAGGTCCTCGATGCCGAGCAGGCCAGTGCGGCCGTGCGGTAGGCCGGCCGCTCCGGGGGTGGCGCCGCCGCTCTACCTGGACCACATGCCGTCGGTGTGATGCTCGTGGGTATGGCGAGGGTGGCGGTCGGCGCGGCGTCGGTGGTGGCCTCGCTGGTGGCCGGCGCGGTGCTGGTCGGGTGTGGCGGGCCGCCGCCGGCGCCGAGGGTCACCCTGGACCCGCTGGATGTGAGCGCGTTCGTCAGCACGCCGTGTGACCTGTTGCGGGCCGACCGGGCGGGGCGCCGGCACCTCGCCGTGCCGGGCACTGTCGCCGCCGGCCCGGACGGCCCGGTGTGCCGGTGGACGCCCACCGAGCCGAGGGTGCCGGTGTACACCGCCGGCGTCACCACCCATTCCGGGCTGGCCGACGTCGAGCAGCACCGCCAGGACTTCTCGTTCCTCGACCAGACCGACATCGCGCACTACCCGGCGGTGCACACGAGGGACCGCGCCGCCGGCTCGAAGATCCGGTGCTCGACGCGGGTCGGGGTCGCCGACGACAGCCAGGTGATCGTGACCGCCGACGACAACGGCATCGCCGTCCCGTCCTCGCTGGACGCGTGCTCCGACGCCGACACCCTGGCCACCGAGATCCTGGGTCAGCTGCTCGCCGGTACCGGCTGAGCTGGTGTCCTGAGTCGGAAGCTCCCCGCGTCAGGCCACCTTGCCGTGGTGCAGGCCGGCGCCCGGGTCGGCGGTGATCTGGTCGGTGTCGGTGTCGTAGTCGAAGAGCTCGGCGTAGCGGCCCCAGTCGATGGCGGTGTCGAGCTGTTGCTGGGCGTCGTCGGTGGAGAAGCCCCGGCGCAGCAGGTCGAGGAAGAACCCGGCGCGCAAGTTGCCGTCGGCGCTGGCGGCGAGCGCGCGGCAGATCGTGCGGACCAGGGGCGCGCGGTGACGGGCCTGCTCGGCGAAGATCTGCTTGCTGGTCTGGATGTTGGCGGTGGTGAAGGCCTTGCCGGTGGGGGTGAGGGTCAGGTCGGCACCGGTGACCAGCAGCAGGTCGAGCATTGCGGCGGCGTCGACCAGGGGGAGCAGGTCGTCGATCTCGAAGTTGAGGTCGGCGGCGATGTCGGGCAGGTCGACGCGGCCGCCCCGGGCGTAGATGATCTCGACCAGCCCCGCGAGCCCGCCGACCGAGGCGGGGGGCAGCGGCCGGGCGGTGGGGGTGGCCTCGGTGGGTTCGGGGACCTGGAGGTCTGGTTCGCGGCCGGTCAGGATGTCGTAGAGCTGGTCGACCAGCGTGGCGAACGTGGGGGCGTGCCGGTCGCGCGGCCTGGCCAGCGCAACCGGCACCTCGGCGCGGATGTGGCCGGGGTTGGCGCCGAGCACGACAACCCGGTCGGCGAGCAGTACGGCCTCCTCGATGTTGTGGGTGACGATGCAGATGGCCTTGGTGGGGAACCGCTCGCCGGCCCACAGCGACATGAGCTCGGTGCGCAGGTTCTCGGCGGTCAGTACGTCGAGCGCGGAGAACGGCTCGTCCATCAGCAGCAGGTCGGGTTCGAGCACGAGCGCGCGGGCGAAGCCGACGCGCTGGCGCATGCCGCCCGAGAGCTCCTTGGGGTAGGCGGACTCGAAGCCGTCCAGCCCGATCAGGTCGATCGCGGCCAGCGCCTGGTCACGGCGCTGTGTCGGTGGGACGCCCCGCGCGGCCAGGCCCAGCTCGACGTTGTCCTGCACGGTCAGCCAGGGCATCAGCGCGAACGACTGGAACACCATGGCGGTGCCGGGGTTGGCGCCGTTGAGCACGGTGCCCCGGTAGCGCACGGTGCCGCTGGTGGGGGCGATCAGCCCGGCGATGGTGCGGAGCAGGGTGGACTTGCCCGAGCCGGAGCGGCCGAGCAGCGCGACGATCTCCCCGGCGCGCAGCTCCAGGTTGATGTCGTCCAGGACGCGCAGCTCGTCGCCGGCGGCGCCGGGGAAGCTCTTGCTGACGTTCTCGACGCCGACGAGCAGCTCGCCGGCGCCGAGGGTGCGGGTGGTGGTCATGGCGGGTCCTCCTGCGGCAGGTCAGGCTGGCTGTCAGGTCAGGGAGTAGCGGCGTTCGGCCAGTGCATAGAGGCGGCGCCAGAACAGCCGGTTGAGCCCGACGACGTAGAGGCTCATCACCGCCACGCCGATCAGGATGTGGCCGGCGTTGCCGGTGCTGGTGGCCTGCGAGATGTAGGCGCCCAGCCCCGTCGCGGTGAGCGTGACCCCGTGGTAGGACACGATCTCGGCGACGATGGAGGCGTTCCACGCCCCGCCGGCGGCGGTGATGCCGCCCGTGACGTAGCTGGAGAAGATCGCCGGCAGCACCAGTCGGCGCCACCACAGCGCACGCGGGAGTCGCAGGTTGGCGGCGGCTTCGCGCAGGTCGTTGGGGATGGCGCTGGCCCCGGCGATGACGTTGAAGAGGATGTACCACTGGGCGCCGAGGGACATCAGCAGGATGCCGCCCCAGTTGAGGCTGATGCCGGTGGCCAGCAGGACCGCGGTGATCAGCGGAAACAGGAAGTTCGCCGGGAAGCTGGCCAGTACCTGCACGACGGGCTGGGCCAGGCGCGACACCCGTGGGTTGAGCCCGATCCACACCCCGACCGGCACCCAGACCACGGTGGCGACCGCGACCAGGACAACCACCCTGGCGAAGGTGACCAGCCCGAGGAACAGGGCGTGGCCCACCTCGCCGAACCCGGCGGTCTCCTCGATGAAGCCGACCATGCGGACCAGGCCGTAGGCGATCAGCAGGAGGATCGCCACGCTGAACACGACATCGCCGGCGCGGCGGCGCACCGGGTCGGTCCGCAGCGGGTGCTCGGCCAGCCCGAACGGTGCCATCGCCCGGTCGACCGGGAACACCAGCCGGCCGAACACCGTGCCGAGCGCGGCGGGGATGCGCGAGCGGCGCAGCAGGTTGAGGGTGAGGCTGCGGGGTGCCTCGGCGGACTCGGAGTACTCGATGCGGAACCGTTCGGCCCACGCGGTGAGCGGACGCCAGAACAGCACGTTCACCCCGACCACCATGACGATCATGACGCCGATCGCCAGCAGCACCTTGGACAGCTCGCCGTCGGCGGTCGCGGTGGCCACGTAGGCGCCGATGCCGGGCAGCGCGTACTGGTGGTTGTTCACGCTGAGCGCCTCGGAGGCGGTGAGGAAGAACCAGCCGCCGCCGAAGCTCATCATCCCGTTCCAGACCAGCGGGATCATCCCGCCGGGCACGTCCACCCGCCAGAACCGCTGCCAGCGCGACAGCCGCATCAGCCGGGACGCCTCGTCCAGGTCCCGGGGCTGGGAGATCAGGGACTGGTAGAAGGCGAAGGTCATGTTCCAGGCCTGGGAGGTGAAGATCGCGAAGATCGACGCGCACTCCAGGCCCAGCTCGGAGCCGGGGAACAGCGCGATGAACCCGGTGATGGTCACCGAGAGGAACCCCAGGATGGGCACCGACTGCAGGATGTCCAGCATCGGCAGCAGGACCTTCTCCGTGCGCCGCAGCCGGGCCGCGGCGGTGGCGTAGACGAAGGTGAACAGCACCGAGAGCACGAGCGCGACGAACATCCGCAGCAGCGAGCGGGCCGCGTAGTAGGGCAGCAGGGCCGGGTCGGTGGAGATGCTCGCCGGGGCGGTGGCCGGGTTCCAGGGCACCGCGGCGCCGTGCGCGAGCCGCACGACCAGCCACAGCAGCGCGGCCGCGCCGAGGAACACCACCACGTCGGCGGCGCCGCGGGCCGGGCGGGCCAGCGCACCCCGGGTGGGGAAGGTACGGAGCATGGTCATCGCGGGCCTGCCTAGTCTTCCTCGGATGCGGCGGTGGGCACCTCGGTCTGCCAGCGCACGCTGGTCACGGACGGTTCCAGCGACAGCCGGCTGATCGCGGTCTCCAGCTGCTTGTCGTCGCGCTGCTCGGCGGACAGCTGCGCGCGGACCTCGACCCGGCCCTTTCCTGTGCCGTTGCCTGTGCCGTTGTCAGAGCCGTTGCCAGAGCCGTTGCCGATGTTGACGCTGGTCACCGACCGCAGCGCGAAGTCGGTGCGGCCCAGTGCCTGGACCAGCAGGGCCCGCACGTGCGGTTCGGCGTCGTCGGTGGTCACCGCGAGGAACTCGTACGAGGTCGGGGTCTCCGCGCCGGTGTCCGGGCGTCGGTCGACCACGCGCCCGAGCGGCCGCAGCACGATGTTCACCGCGATCACGGCGACCGTGCCGGCGGCGGCGACCGAGTAGAGCCCGGCGCCGCACAGCGCCCCGACCGCCGCCGAGCACCACAGGGTCGCCGCGGTGTTCAGGCCGCGCACGGTCAGCCCCTCGCGCAGGATCACCCCGCCGCCGAGGAACCCGATGCCGGACACGATCTGCGCGGCCACCCGGGTCGGGTCGGCGGCGTTCCCGGTGAACCCGTGCGCGGACAGCAGCACGAACAGCGTCGCACCCGCCGCCACCAGCGCGTTGGTGCGCAGGCCGGCCATCCTGGCCCGGTACTGGCGCTCGAACCCGATCACCGCGCCCAGCCCCACCCCGGAGCCGAGGCGCAGCAACATCTCCACAGTGCTCATCGGTCTCTGTCCCCCCTGGTGTCTCCGAACTCGGGCCGTACTGATCGCGTGCGTGCGTGCGTGCGTGCGTGCGTGCGTGCGTGCGGGCGGTCGGGGGCGGCCGGCGACCACCACGCCGTTTGGCGCCACGGGTAACCGCGCTCGGCCGAGTCCGCGGCGAGGCCGTGGCCACGCACAGCGCGGCTCAGGGTCGCGCGGGGTGGTGTGGTGGCGGTGGGACGCCGCTCGCCCAGCGGGCCCGAGCAACACAAACGGGCCGCCAGCGCGTCGGTGGCGCGCCCGGGCCACGCCGACCTGGTTCTAGCCCAGTGCGCTGAGGCTGGGCCGGAGGTCCGCGTGGCGGCAACTACTTCCCTCGCCGGTCACCCGGCTCACCTCCATCCACATCCGCTGTAGCCGCCGCCCGGTGGCGGCGGCAACCCGCACCCAGTAGACCCCGCACCTCACGAACAGTCAAACACTTGTGCAAACATCGGTTCTAGGTCACTCTGTCGGGACGCCACACCCGACCAGACGAAAGGGGGCCCGTGCCCACCGCCCACGGCGCCGAGCCACCGGTCCCGCCGGCCGAGGCCCTGTCGCCCGAACTGCTCCAGGACGCCGCGGCCACGTTCGGGCTGCTCTCGGCCACCGTGCGGCTGCACATCCTGTGGCTGCTGGCCTCCGGGGAACGCGATGTCGGCACGCTCGCCGACGCGGTCGACCAGAGCGTGCCCACCGTCAGCCACCACCTGGCCAAGCTCAAGCTCGCCGGCCTCGTGCGCGCCCGCCGCGAGGGAAAGCGGCAGGTCTACCTCGTCGACGACCCCCACGTGGTCGACCTGGTCCAGCTCGCCATCGAGCACCACACCCAGGACCGCGACCAGCGGGGCCGACGCCGACGCGCCCGGGGTGCGTAGCCCGCCGCCCCGACCCGGGGTAGCGCGGCGCCGTGGACTAGCTTCGGTGGAGGTCCGGCGACCAGCCGGCGAACCCGGGAGTTTGACGATGTCCACGCCGACGCGCGTTGATTTCTACTTCGACCCGCTCTGTCCGTACGCGTGGATCGCCTCCCGCTGGATCCTCGAGGTGGAGAAGCAGCGGGAGCTGGAGCTGCGGTTCCGGCTGATGAGCGTGGCGGTGCTCAACGAGCGGCGCCCGAAGCAGGTCGTCAAACGGCTGCTGCGCATGAAGGGTTCGTGGCGGCCGGTCCGCGTGGGCGCGGCGGTCGAGGCGCGGTGGGGCGAGCGGGCGCTGCGCGAGTTCTACACCGGGTTCGGGACGCGCTACCACGTGCAGGGCCGGCGGGACCGGGACGCGGTGCTGACCGAGGTCCTCGCGGAGATCAACGCCGCGGACCTCGGGTCCTCGGCCGCCGGCACCGACTACGACGAGGTGGTGCGCCGCAGCCACCACGAGGGGATGGATCCGGTCGGCCCCAACGTCGGCACGCCGACGATCCACGTCGACGGGGTTGCGTTCTTCGGTCCGGTCCTGCACTCAGTGCCGCGCGGGCAGCAGGCGCTGGACATCTTCGACGGCGCGCTCCTGCTGGCCCGCAATCCCGACTTCTTCGAGCTCAAGCGCACGCTGACCGGCCGCCCTCGGTTCGACTAGGCGATGAAACCCGATCGGCTGCCCGGCCGCCCCGGCCCGGCGCCTCGCTTCACGCGCGAGTACGTGCTCGAGAAGGCATTGGAGGTCATCGAGGAGGCGCCGCCTCAGGAGTTCTCGATGCGCCGGCTCGGCGAGGCTCTGGGTGTCCGGTCGATGACGCTCTACGGGTACGTGGAGAACAAGAACGACATCATCGAAAGCGTCACGCGCCTCGCGCTGGAGAAGTTCCACCGGGAGCCGGATCCGAATTCGCCCTGGTACGAGCAGGTCCGCGTGCTGTTGCGCGAGATCCATCTCGTCTGCCGCGAGTATCCGCACCTGGCCAGCCTGGTGATCAGCCGCGATACGCACATACCGGGGCTGCTCCACCTGCGCGAGCGCATGCTGGCGCTGCTCCTGGGGGCCGGCTTCGACGACACCACCGCACTGCGGGCGTTGGGTGCGCTGGCCTATTACACGACCGGTTTCTCCGGGGGCCAGGCGTTGCAGCGGATGTCAGATGCGGGCAGCACCATCGGGAAGTTGCCCCCGGAGACTTTCCCGCACCTGACCTCGTTGGCCGGAAGCTACGAACAGCATGCCTCGGAGGAGGCGTTCGAGTTCGGCCTGGAACTGCTGTTGGACGGGCTGCGCCGCAAGCTGGCCTAGGGCCTCACGTCATCATCTTCCGGCAGAGCGGCAGCCAGAGCGCCCTCGGGGCGTGGGCACCGAACCAGGCCAGCGCCTTCACCCCCAGGCGGGGGATCTCGACCCGTTTCCCGCTGTCCAGCGCTCTGAGGCCGGCCATGGCACAGGCCCTCGGTCCGATCATGACCGCCGACGGGGTGCGCTTCTCGACGTGCTCCATGCCACCGACCATGGAGAACTCGGTGGTGACCCCGCCCGGGCAGAGCGCGGTGACGCTGATGTGGTGCTGCTTCAGCTCGCAGTGCAGCGCCTCGGCGAGCGAGGTGACCGCCGCCTTGGTGGCCGCGTAAGCGCCGAAGTGGGGCATGGGCTGGTTGCCCGCCATCGAGGAGACGAACAGGACCGCCCCTCGACGCCGCTCCGCCATCGGCGGGATGAGGGCACGGCTGAGCGCGACGACGGCCTCAACATTCGTCCGGACCAGGCAGGTGAGCCGGTCCGGGTCCTCGGTGATGAACGGTCCGCCGAGGCCGAACCCGGCGCACAGCACGAGGACGTCGAGCTCCAGATCCAGTTTGTCCAGGTCGGTGAGCAGGTCGGCTCGGGCGGCCGCGTCCGCGAGGTCGCAGGGGAGTACCTCGACCCGGCGTCCGTGTTGCTGCCGCAGCTGCTCGGCCAGTGCTTCCAGGCGATCGGCTCTGCGGGCGACCAGGATGACGTCGTGGCCCCGGGCGGCGAGCTGCCGAGCCAGTTCGTCGCCGATGCCCGATGAGGCACCCGTGATCAGGGCCGCGCGGCCGGCCTCGGGGCGGGGGATGCTCACGGCTCAGCCCACCAGCTTCGCGGCGCCGGTGCTGAGTACGAGGTCCGCGGCGCCCCCCAGCATCCGCGCCCACATCGCGTCGCCCCGTTCGGTCTGGGCGATGGTGACCGAGACGGCCACCGTGAGCAGGAAGGGGTAGAGCGAGCAGGCCCGGTAGCTCTCCCAGCAGTGCTCCCGGGTGAAGTCGCCGACGCCCGCTTCGACGAGCCGGGCGTGGTAGCGGTCCA